>Ga0209344_10005702_pt1 | contig 10609 bp, 10 predicted proteins | sample Cruoilmetagenom6_FD_187293 | JGI IMG/M metagenome (GOLD analysis project Ga0209344, IMG submission 187293) | Oil polluted marine microbial communities from Coal Oil Point, Santa Barbara, California, USA - Santa Barbara Oil Seep Sample 6 (SPAdes)... | ecosystem: Environmental > Aquatic > Marine...
TATTTAAAAGCTTTTGTGGGATCAATGTCGCCTAGCAAATCTTCTGCGGTCAAATCTGGACTGCCTTGAATCCTTACAAATCTTTTAAAGCCTTTAACCATTTCTACTTCCAAATTACCATCTCTGGCCTGTGCTATACAAAAAGGGCATACAGGATCTTTGGGATCGCAATGGAAAGAGCAACCTTTAACAGCCTCAACAGCTGGTAAAATAGATGCCAGATGTTTTGCCAATGTAGTTTTACCTACACCCGGAGGCCCTTCAATTAATACGTGATGGTCAGCTAATATTGATGATAATATCTTTTCTTTAGCGTCCTCCTGACCAAATATTACTGCTAACGCATCCTTGTCATTTTCAGTATAACTCAAAATAGTCTCTCTTAATCCCTCAATTATCACGAGCCCTCCTTTATTCTATGATCTAATTTCAATAATATTAATTTAACTATTATTATTATTGTTGTTGTTGTTGTTGTTGTTGTTGTTGTTGTTGTTTTACTATAAGCTTTTTTGACTAGCTCTATAGTAGAGTTCATCTAACTCTATTTCATTATAATATCTGCCAATATTATCAAGACTGTGAGCATCACTGTTTTTTAAAAGCATCAGGTCATATTCCTTTGCAAGTTCCAGTACCTGCTGTTTGTCTATGTGATCCATTTCCCATTTATGCTGGTAATTGTCAATTTCAATGCCATGCAGCATATTCCCATGGGTAGAAACATATTTTATTACGTCAGTCAAATGATAAGGATGAACTATAAATCTAAAAGGTGTGCTTTCAGAAAGATACAATTCAACGTACTGAACATGTACAAGTTCAGTATTTACCTCTTGGCCGGGAATAATAATTATTTCATTTGGAAAATTTCGTTCGACGACCTGTTGCACCCATAATCCATAATCTTTATCCACATGTTCTGTAACCGCAATTCCGTCTAATCCATGTTCTTTAACACTTTTTACAATTTTTTCAACAGCATCTTCACTATTAGACAAAGTCGCTTCATAACAGTGGGTATGCAGATCAATATTTAATAACACTTTTTTATCCTTATACCCTGAAAATATAATTTTTGCGTAATTTTTTATGCGAAAAACCTAAAGCTAAAAAAATTTAACCATATTAAATTGTTGAGTATTTAAATCAAATAAAAAAACTTTTTAATAAATATCAAATACCAATTATCTGTCTACTATCTGGCTTCCACATATTTGTTTCTCAGAATATTCCACTGAGGTCCTGTAAACATGAAATACCTGGCAAGTTCTTTTTCCCTAGGGTAAACAGTAAAAGGATAAATAAGATTCGGATCGCTGTTATTAACTCCAAACGCACAAATGCGATGTGCAGCTAAAAACTCACCATTATGTCTGAACCAGTTTTCCTGAAAAAGCAGTTTTACGCTAAGGGATTCCTGAATAGCCGGAAATACAATGGCATAATCATTACTGCTGCCATATTCTCCACGCAATTCAATTAATTCTTTCACTTTGTCCAGGGCATCATCATCGCAACGTAAAATAAAGTCAGTAAATAATCCTCGTGATCCTTTTGTACAATATAAATCGCATCCTTTGTGCTCAGACAGGTGTTCATAGCCTTTATCCTTCACAAAATGGGAGAAAGACATCTTTATATAATCATATGCCTGCTCATCAGACGCAAAATCAATACCATCTCTCATTGGAAGTGGTTCAAGTCTTAAAGTCTCTGGTGGTATATCAGAAACCGGAATCAAAGGAGTTTTTCTTTCTATTCTTCCTTCACATGGAAAAAGGTCATAAGCTACATAGCCTTTTTCATTAATATATTCTATCCGGATAAGATAGTGAATATCGCCATCATAGTATGTATATCGTTCAACAATATCAATTTTAGTTACCAGCAAATCATCTTGTAAAGGAAGCTTGATGGATAATTTTTTCTCTTCGAATATTTTTCTTGTATCAGCTACTGTTGCCATAATAATACCTTTTTATTCGTCCAGTACTTCCCTTTGTATAGCCTGAGCTTCACCCCGAAACGGCATATTAAACAGCATCTCAATCCCACCTATATGCTTAAAATATTCATTAAACAATTGATCACGCGGTGCACCAAAAGCAGACCAGACACTTTTTTCTTCAGGGTTGCATAACCAGATCATATAGTGCTCTTTTTGAATTTTTTTGAGTGATTTATAATCATCTTTGCACATATAATCGATTAAATATCGTTCATTAATAGGCGGCACCATAATGCTGTAATCAATATGATTTCCGAACATACCTTTTAAAATATCAAGGCTTGCTATTCCATCATCAACTTCTGTCATATCATGTCTTACAACCCCTATAATTTCATGCACAACTTTTGTCTTTGAATCTTTTCTTTTTGCACGAAACGCAAGCTTTTCTTTCACATTGGCCAGTTTATCCTGCCCTGCCAGCTGATAGCCGACATATTCAAGAAATTTTTTTGCTGCTTCAAATACCTCCTCATTGGTAAATTCATAAGCCAGTTGAGGGCACATGCGCAGCTGAGCTAAAAAATCTTTGGTTGTGAACTTTCCTTTACTCATTTTTCCTCCCCCAATGCTTTAAGGATTTTAAAAACTTAACTCCTTAGATTGAATATGCTTAGAAAAAATATCATCTTGAGGTGTTCCATGTACAGAAACTATACTTTTAGCTTCAGGATCGCACAGCCATATAACAAAATTATCACGTTTTACTTTTTTTAAGAGCTTGTTTTTATCAGCAGCAAGAAGAGCAGCAAGGTCTTTTTCACTTACAAGAGGCAGTGCAATGACATAGTTCACCTCATGTCCCAGCTGCCTTTTTAGTGTCCAGAGATGGGTGATCGCTCGAGGTATATCTTTTAACCCTTGTTTAGTAAGACCACAAATTTCATATGTTTTGTCTTGCTCCCGTTTCCCGTAAAAATCAGGCTTTCCCATAAACTCTTTGGGTATTTCCGGTTCTTCTATGATGTAATCTACATGTTCTAAGAAGGCTTTTACCTGATCTGTAACCTCTGTAGTTGTAATTTCTTTATCCATTTATTCCTCTTCTGAATCATAATAATTAAGTTAACCCGAAAAAGTTACAAACGGCCTTTTTGAAAAAACTTTTTTAGGCCTTTTCAAACCCTTGTTTTAAGTTTATGTTAGTAAAAACAGTTACTATCTTCCCTGCTTTAGAGAAGATAGTAGTTGTTTTTATATCAAACACTTAAAAACAAGGGTTACAATGCCTGAACAAACTTTTCTAATGATTCCTGCCAGTTACTAAGAGAAGAAAAGCCTTCTAAAGAATAATCAGCCTCTTTTACAAGTGTATTGCCTAGCACCATTGTTTTTCCATCTTTCACTGAAGAAACCAGACCCTGAGCCATAGACGGGCCATAGCCCATAAGCACAAGTATATCAGGTTTTTTGTCAATAACAGGATACTCCCAGGGCCAACGCATAAAATTCATAATTTCGGCTGCCCACGCTTTTTGGATCAACTTGGCTCCTTTTTCCTTTAATGGTTTAGGAGTATTTCCTGTAGCTGCAATTGGAGCATTAATTTTGTTGCCAATTTCAACAACATAGTCAAGCAGCTTCTTTTCTCCAAAATCAACGTCAACACATAATTGTCCTGCCACCAGTAAAACATTTTTTCCCTTTAGGCACTCTGCTAATTTTTGAGGATCATGTATGCTCATATTTTCATTCCCTCCTTCCTAAGCTTTTCCTTTGCAGCTCTACAAATAAGTTTAGGCGTTTTTGTAAAAAACCGTGCTTGGTTTGTAGTAAACTTATATGCATTCTCATCAATATCAAGCATGCTGCCATCTCTGGCCTTTATTTTTAGTACGTCTATACCTTTTGTCTCCCAGCCCCATTTTTCTTTTAACTCTTTAAGAAGGCTTACTTTTTGTCTGATTGGAAGATCTGCCGCAGTTCCTACAAACCACTGCCAGTCATTTGGAAGCTCACCAAAAAAACTTTTATGATCATTAATATAGGGAGTTAACGATAAAACTCTGAACATAGAAATAGATGAGCCAGGTTTTTGCACAAGTCCCCAGAATTTTGTTATAGCTTCTTCTTTTGTTTCAACAGGTATCATCATATGAGCCTGGCCTGGCTCACATTCAAGCTCTCTTCCATCGGCAGTATTCCATACATGCCATTTACTCCTGTCAAACTGGTTTCCAAGCAATTGCCTTTTAAACTCAAAACCTGATACAGGCCCTATAATGACTGCATGACCGCTGCGGACAAGGCCAGCGGCCATTGTATACATCCTGTCGCTGCATTTTCCCCAGATGATCACTGGAGGACTTAAAAGTTTATAATTAACATCAGCAACTTCAGTAAAGTTTGCATAATGACAAATATGAACCCCTGTTCTGGCCCAGTGAGAAGTAGCATCCTGCATACCACAGATTGAGGTGTCAGATCCTAAAGGAACAAGATTTTTAACAGCATATTCACACGTAAACTTTTCATGCAAATATTTATTCTGGGCTGCATCATAATAGCGGGCTGCCTCAATGATTCCGGAACCTGCCATTAAAGTTATGCATCCTTTTTCCAGCATCCTGTTTGCAATCCATCCCACTTCCTCCATATCTTTGCTGCCACCTTCAGAAAGGATCCAGCAAAAGCCTGGAGAATTAAACAATGTGAATGCAGATCTTGCGACTTCGTCTTCAGGTATTGTTCCTCTTCCTGGACGCATTTTAAATTTATCGTCAGGAGTTCTTTTTGCAACAGCTGACATTAGCAAATCTGTAATTGGAATATTTTCAGGACACTCCACATCACACCTTCTGCAGATATAGCATCCTTTTTCTATTTCAGCCAATGCAGTAACGCCATCGCTATTCACTTTTCTTATTGCAGGTCCTATAAGCAGACTATTTGGGCATGCATTAAAACAAAGATCGCAATCATCTTTACATTTTTTTGCAGCATCTTTTACCTTTTCTTCTGATAATATGCAATCTTTATTTCTGCTTATGCCTTGAGCAACTCTAACTGCCATTTCGCCAGCTTTGTCTATATCTCTTACCCAGACAGCGTCTGTTCCGTCTATCATTTCCTGAATAACGATATCGCCATCATCATCAGTTCTGTCCTCAAGTCCGCCCAATCCAACAGGACTGACCCAAATCACCTTGCTTTGAACTTTTTTTGCCTCTCCAAGAATATCAACAGGATTGCCTCCTGTGGAAGCAACAATAACATCGGAAAAACCTTGTCTGATTGTCTTGGGAGCTTGTATCATTGTGCCGGAGATTTTAACTTTGTCATAAAAACGTGCTACATCAAGACCTACAGACCCCACCCCTACGATTTCAACTTTTTCTGTTAAATCATTTTCTTTCAGATAATTTATCGCATTCCAGGCAGGAAGAAAATTATCTCCGATAAAGGTAACAACAGGCTTTTTAATATCAATGTTTGCAACTCCACCTGAAACTGTAGGAGGCGGCCAAAGCAGCATATCAAGCATTGTTTTGTCACCGCACTTTATAAATTCGAAACAAGATGCTTTGACAAGTTCTGAAACCTGTTGAATCAGAAAAAGTACAGAACCTGCATGTAAAGTCATATTTTCAAAATCGAAAACACTTCCTGTACCCTGGCAACTTGCAAGAAAAAGCTTATTTAACTGTGCTTCACCATATGAAAGCGCTTTGTCAAGATCCCCTAAGGTTTTAACATAAAGCCCTGATATCAAACCAATGCTAACAGCCTGATCTGAAATGTCATGTCGAGCTCCAAAACCTACCTCTTTATCATTTCCAAATTCTTTTAAGGCATAAGTTAACAGATCTCTTGTATCAACGGTCTGAGCTAAACATCCTCTACATGCCACCCCAAGACTTATCCTTGCCTGAAAAGGTTCAAGTTCTAAACCGCAAACACCTTTTGCTTTTTCTAAATTGCAAGGACCTTCAGCACAATCATTACAATTTTTTTGAACATTTGTATAAAGTGGAGGATAAGTGTCAATAAGAACCTTGTCTTGTATTACCAAATCCGATGCCTCAGCAAAAGGATGCAATCGGGTTTCCCAGTCTTTATAACGAACTTCGCCCCAGTCTTCTTTTAATGCCTGCCTCAGGCTATCCTCGGCACCCCGCGCATCACGACAAAGGCCAGCAAGATCAATATCAGTACCACCAAGGCTAGCAAACCTTTTTTCTGGATCAAATCGTTTTTTAATAAGTTTTTCTTCAATTCCCATCGTATCTCCCTTTTTCATATCTGGATTATAGAAGCACATGCATCATATAAATAAAAAAAACGATCTCTTTTGCCAATATTTACTCCACATCCATATCAAACATGCATTTTTCACATACTTTCCTTGTTATTATACCGGCTCTTAACGTAGAAATTGATGCGCCTCCACTTATCCCGATATTTAATGTCTGTTCAGCAGGATTTCCAGACTGCATTTTTATTTTACGCAGGCATTTTTCACATAAGTCAGCTTTGCACATTTCACATTCATCTACTGCGACATGTTTCTCACACACTTTACATATTTTTTCTTCGGCCATTATATCTTAACCCCCATTTTTTTTAAAAACTCATATTTTAAAAGCGCTGTATTTACAATTAAGAGCGCATGCTTTTATAAAACCATAAATATTTTAATTTGTCTGACTGCCTTAAAAAAAAATCTTATAATAGTTTTAGAGAACATTATAAGAAGCTGCTGCCTCCTCGACCAGAGTTGAGGGAAGATCTTCAGCAGCAATAAAATAAATTCTGCCTTTGCCTATTTTTGAAATTTTTTCCATCAAATCAGGATTTGCTGAATGTTGCGAAATACAAACAGAAGAAATAGTTATTCCCCGACGTTTTGCAGCAGCAGCCTGCCTTAATGCATGTTTTTCAGGGGATGGATGAGGTGCTGTTGCATCTCCGTCAGAAATAAGAATAATATGCTGTTTTGCTTCGCCTTTGGGATGTCTTGCAAAAAAAGTATTTGCTTTAGATATGCCATAGCCTATATTTGTAAAAGCATTTTCATGCAATTCAAGGTCAAGCACTTTTTTTGCTACATGGTGGGGATTAGAACTTAAGCCAACTACAACATCAGCAAGATTGGAAAAGGCAATCAAAGCCACATTATCATGATACCGGGATATAGCCAGAGTCAAAGCAATTGCACTTTGTTTTGCATACCAGAGTTTTTTAAGCTGACGCATTGTTCCTGACAGATCAAGTAAAATAACAATGTTCATTTTTGTTCTGATATCTTTGGTTAATACCATTATATCTTCTCTGGTTATAATTTCACTGCGATTTCGAATGGCTTCACGAATTGTATGTTTTACTGATACATCTCGATACCTGTCACCATATCTGAATTTGCGACGTCCTACAATTTTCCCCTCGCCAAGTATGGATTTTTTCCCTGTGCTGTGTTGCCCCTGACCATAGAAATAATTATCTTCTTCTATCCTTGGTGCGAGCTTTTCAAGCAGGAAAGTAATTCCCTGCTGACTTAAGCCCCATCCCATACTTTCCTGTTCCAGAATACTCTTATTATGAAGAATTGAAATCAGTTCCACCAAAGCCTCTTCTTCAAGCAATCTTTTCAGTCTTTCATCCCTTATGCGATCTGTTTCATATTTTTTTAGCAATTCTGCAGTCAGATTGTCCTTACCTAATCTATCAGGATAAAGTTCTTCAAGATTTTTAAGAGTTTCCTGATAAAGTTGGTAAAATCTTGAATCAGGATAATCCTGAATTCTTTTTAAAAGCAGATCAAATGCCCCATATTTCAATGGTATTCTGAATGCATCCTCACTAACCATTTCTTCAACAAGTGACAAAATGTCATCTTTTGAAAGGGAAACAAGTTCCTCCTTCTCACCGTTTTCCCCTATTATCCCATCAACTATTTCATCTATTATCTGTAATCTTTTTCCCGGAACATCAGCTTCCATAGACAGACCAAGACGATGAGGAAGGGAAACGTGCGATCCTATTTTCAACATTTTGTTTTCATCATCAATCTTAAGTTCGGGAAAGCTGGCTAAAAGTTCGGCGTACTTGATCATACCGCGAGTACTTATCCCTCTTTTTACTCCGAAATGCTCTCTTGTTTCATTAACAATATCAACAATTTTTTTTGCTGCACTTTCAGTTATATTTTCACTTCCATACAAGTGACTTGTGTTGTTTTTAATTATTTCCTTTTGACAGTCAGAATCATTTAGATAGTCGAGACAAATGATATCAAAGCAATCGGATATATCAAGAGGCAATGATTTTAATACTTTTTCACTTCCAGTAGCAATAACCAAAGTATCAAGGTTGATTTCCTGATCAATTGAACCAATTGTTATGGTATCGCCCTGAAGGGCGCATAAAATTGCATTTAGCACCCTTTCAGGAACCCTGTCTATAAAATCAATTAACAAAACACCTTTATTTGCTCTTAAAAGTTTGCCCGGGATAAAAGCCCTAGGAGAACAAATTCCCTCTTTAAGTGCCATCTCAGGATCCACATCACCAAGAATATCTTCAACAACCAATCCTCCTGCACCTTGAATTTTTTTAATTCTTTTATCCCTGCAAATAGTGGAGATAGTTAGTTCAATGCCACTTGCTTTTTTTTCAAGGCACCAGGGACATGAAGCATCATTAATATGGCAATTTAGTGGACAATCTTTTACTACTTCAATATTACCTAAAATTCCTGCAATTCTTTTTGCCACATCTGTTTTGCCGCTTCCTGGTGGTCCAAGAATAAGGATATTATGTCCACTTAAAAGACTGGTTAACAAATTCTGCTTATCTTTTTCCTGAACATAAAAACTATCAAATACTTTTTCATTCAGTTTCTCTATCCCTATTGCGTTAACGGCAGATATGAACTCATCTCTGAGCATTATTATAACTCCTTTGCCCTTTTAACTTTTTGAATTTCTCTTTGCAACTGATCTTCTGGCCATGCTTGGCTAGGTCTTGGAACCTGAACCGGCACAGGTTCATTATCAATCCAAAATTTTCTTACTATTGGATGTTCCTTTTCTTTCAAAAATTCAATAAGTTCATCAGGATCTGTTGTATCTTCTTCTGTGGCAATCTTTTCATAGTATTCTTCAGGAATTGCATCTGCGATTTCAAGTTTCAAATCTTTTGGCATCCAAACGATTCTGCTCCAGCCACCGTCTCCTCTAAGAAAATCTTTCATCATCATGTTTGGAATGCTAACTCCTTTAAAGCCATGATTCTGCTCTCCACCACTCATAAATCCTGCCAGAGTGGAAAAAGGTATTCCAAGGGGGGTTTCACCTGTATGGCGACGATTAACAACACCTAGTCCGTCTACCTCTGGAATATAAAATGCTGCTGCCTCAAAACATCCGCAGTTTGTTGAAGGGTAAAGTATAGTGCTGTTTAGGAAAAAATGATGGTAGCGGTGATTAGACCTTTCCCAGATTTCTTCATCCACACCTTTATACCAGCTCATGTCCGCATCAATCAGTTCTCCTCTAGGACATGCAAAAATATATCCGCCAGGTTCAACATCATATGTTGTTTTCATTCCTGCCCATGAAGCAAATCCGCAGAAAGGTATCATTGATGGAGAAACAACGCATGCATGGTTTGGGGCAATCATCTTACACAAGCTGCATCCATAAAAAATATCCACATCAGCATCCTGCATCTGTTTAGCCCAGGCTTCGTAAACTTCTCTTCTTTTATAAAGTGTTTTTGAAACATCAGATACAAATTCAGCTGGAACACCTTTTGGCTTACCTTCCTTAACTCCGCCTACTACAGGTTCGCTTACTGAAACTACCATTTCAATTTTATCTAAAAGAGGTGTGGTTGTCAGACTGTATGCTCTCAATATTTGACCAAACATGTAATAACCAGCAAATTTTGGTCCGGCTTTTTTTGAAACCCTGAACCATGGCTCAAAAGGAGCACCAGTAAACATCCACCCTTCAGTTGTCATACAAGCTGTTGCAATCTGCCTTGACAAATATTCATGATGATGATGTGTCAGATCTTTACCATAAACTTTCCAGTGCAAACCAAAAGAGACAGTGGATTCAGGTTCTAACTCGTGGATGTCAGGACCGTATAGAATAAACTTTCCATCTTCTACTTCATCCTCATTTTCACAAATATCTAAAAAATAATATCCATTATAATTTGTTTTTGGGCCCCCCATATCTACTAAGTACTCACCTTTTCGAATATGACTAAAATACTCTGGCCCCTGCCCAATATCATCTAGTCCTTCATAAGCATCTTCAAGTGGTGGTAATGTCCACACCCTTGGCTCATCCACTTTATATTTTTTAGCAATTTCTTCTTCCACATAAGCCATACTAGGGCCTGCGGTTTTAAATACTACACCTGTTTCTTCAGCCATTTTAATCTCCTCTTTCACTAGTTCATCTAGTTATTGTTAAAATGCCTTATCAGCTTTTATTTAGACATTAAGCCTTAAGCCTTGAATAAAATAATATACTTGTTTTAAACAACTGCAACCTGCTTTTCATGCATGGACAGATAACTGTGAGACTTTTAAAAAAATAAGTCAAGTAAAAAAATAGTATCAATATTTATTACAAACATCTGGTC
>Ga0209344_10005704_pt1 | contig 10607 bp, 5 predicted proteins | sample Cruoilmetagenom6_FD_187293 | JGI IMG/M metagenome (GOLD analysis project Ga0209344, IMG submission 187293) | Oil polluted marine microbial communities from Coal Oil Point, Santa Barbara, California, USA - Santa Barbara Oil Seep Sample 6 (SPAdes)... | ecosystem: Environmental > Aquatic > Marine >...
AAGAATATACATCGTATCAGCTCCTGGTGTTAAATTCATTATCAATCCAGCTATTAAAAAAGCTTCAAAGTTTATTATTCCGAACATAATTTTCTTAGTTTGTTTTAATTGTTGCCAACGGTCTCGTATAAGAATAGTAGCGTATTAAAATGCACTAACTTTTCGGTTTAGCATAGACCTTTTTTATATTTACTTACTTTTGTTTTAGCGATTAAACAGCTATTATTTTTATACATTGTTGTAAGCTGGCTTTCCACGGCCTGCTTGGTTTTTCGAAGTTTTATGCTTATTCGGAATTGTGCGCTGGCAAGCCATACTCATTTGCAATTTTGGGCTTGTCTGTTGGTTGCAGCGAATTGCAAATGTGTATGGCTTTGTGCGTTGTCTTTTCGTTTATTCATTTTCTTTTTAGTTGAGCGAGAAATTCTTTAAGAGTAATTGTTGTTAATTTCAGACCTTTAGCTTTTATCTGTAATCCGTTATCAGAAGTTAAAAGTATTGGATTTTCTTTCTTGAATTTTAAAGCAACTGTTAGAATTTGGTTATCGGGCGAACGTTTGTTGAAATCAACAGGTAACAACGATATATCCGAAATTTCCATCCTTAAATCTCTTGTATCTAAATGACCGTTAATCAATTTCAAAGCCTTTTGTACATTCCTTTTACTTTCATTATTTAGCTTAGACTTTAAATGATCTAATTCATCTATAACCTTAGCTGATAAAATCACAGGATATTTTTTATTTATCTTGGAAATAATGTCTGGATAATCTACAAATACATTAGTGTCAATTATGTAAAGGTTTTCTTTGTTTTTTTTAATCTCCTTTTTGGGTTTCTCAAACTTTGAAAGGTCTATTTTATCAAGCACTTTTAAACTAATATCTTGAGTTGTTAGATTTACCTTGTTTTTGTTGATTTGAGATTTATTATATTCTAAAATCTTATTGGAAAGAGTGTCGTATCTATTAGTATAAACTTCAGATAGCATTAATAATTTCTTTTTTTGACAATATATTTTTTCATCTTTTTGATATTCAAATAAATGCTCTAAAAATGGTATGCCGCCAGCATCACCGGTGTAACTTGCAACATCACATTGATAATAAACGGTTAAAAAATAGAAAAATTCATCAAGGGGCATTCCACCAATTTTGCTTTGTTCTAGGATATTATTATAAGAATCGTTTAAAGAAATCTTAGACTCCATATATTTCCCTATAGAACTTGCTCTTAAAAGAGCAGTAAATGTAGATAGTTCTTTTTTTGACAACTCTAATTCAGATTCATATTGCTCAAGTAATTTAACTGTTTCAATAGTTTGATTATTTATATTACCATTTTTATAAGCGATGGATTTACCTATGTCGTGTAGAAGTAAAAATAACCTGAACCATTCAATTTCTTTTTTATCAAAATCCTGACTAAAATACTTTTCAAACTGATTAAAGACATTTTGAATATGTTGCTTTATAATATAATGCCTAACACGAGCATTATATAATGGAATAAAAGCGGGTGCTTTTTTACAAATATTCTCGATTCGTTCATTCACATTCATTATAATTGTGTTTTATTTATTTTTGAACATTCAAAACGTATCCAAATGCTTTTTCCAAAGTTTTTTCGCCAATTCCTTTATAGTTAGCTAAAGCAACCATTGAGTTTATTTCTCCGCTATCTAATATCTCTGTAATTTTTCTTGCGTATTGTGGTTGTATACCCGTTACTGATTTAATCGTTTCTTTATTCAATGACAACCATTTTGTTTTAAATGATGAGAACAAATCGTCTGGTGCGTTTGGATCATAGTCATAAATCTCAATATCGATGTGACATTTTCCCAAATACTTATTCATAAGATTTCTAACTTCTTTAGTATCTAAACCTCCGTTGTGCGTACCGAGCAAAGGAAAAGCAACAGATGTAATTCCTTTCTTCTCGTAAGTGTCTACAAACTTTTGTAACCCTTGTTCAATCCATTCTATTTTACTTGGATATTTCCAATGATATTTTGTTGGAAAACTTAAAATCCAAGGGGCATTTTCTTGTTTGGAATAAAGCCACAATGTCCCTGTTTTTATGAGTTTATTTTTACAATGCTCCCTATACTCTTCATACATATTTGGATAACGGAGTTTATGAACGAGTGCAATTCCCTTTCCCATTACTCCAACACAGTTTACTGTGTTTACAATGGTTTGACATTTACTATTAAATATATTTCCGTTTATCTGCTTAACTGCCATTATATCTTTAATCTATATTGTTAATGTGTTATTGTTGTTTGCATAAACAAACCAACTTCTCTCTGATTCATCTATGAAATTCAATTTTATGTTCTGTTTCAAATTCGCAATAGAAACTCTAGAATTAAAAATTATTTTGTCCTTTTCTATCTTGCTTACATTTCCCGAAAGAATTTCTATTTCACTGACGTTATTTGTACCGTTTAAAACGAAATAACCATCACCTTTAAAATCCGTTGTGATGTGCAATTCATTTTCTTTTTCGTTAATTCTTACTCTTGGATTTTCATTATTGTAAAAACTTGAATCAACTATAATTTTTGAAAAAATATCTTTGTGTTCTTGTCCTAATAAATTTATCAATAAAGTTCTGTCTGTTTCGGTTGGACAAACTATTTCAAAATCATTCAATTCATTGAATGAAAGTTCACTTTTGACTAGAAATTCCTGTTGAGCATAATTTCTGTATCTGTTGTAGTCCTCCTTTGTAGCATATCCTTGTGGTGTATAATATAAATCTTCAAAACCAAACTTATTTATCATTCTGTCTAAACTTCCGAATTCGGTTGAACGTGTTTGCATATTTCCATTGCTGACACGACATTTATTTTCGTTTTTAAACAAGACCTCTTGAAGTGAGAACCTGAAAAAGATTGGTATAGGGCATTTAGGAAAACCTAATCCTCTTGCTTTTTCATACCAAGAAACCCAATGTCCGTGACTTTCATAACCGTCTGTTGTGTTCTTGCCTAAAAACTCATTGTAAAATTGCGTTGGTGTCTGTGGCCTGAAATAAAATCGAGCAAAATCGTGAGCATCATTTCTCAAATGGACAACATTTCCAGCTGCATCACCTTGTATTCTTGCTTTATTACGGCTTTGTATTTTTCTATTTTTAATTATTTCAACCGCATTGTCAATATGGGAAAAGTGATAGATACTTCCTTTCCAAGATGAAAATTGTTGCTCGATTTTGTCAATGAAATTCAAATTTGCAGAATTAATTATTTCATCAAATACATAATTGCCTAAAAGCTCCTCAACTCGTTTATTTTCTTTTAGTGTCGTCCAATTCCAAAATTGCTTAAATTCTTGAATAATTTCTTTTGTAAAATGTATATTGGTATTAGAAGAAATTAAGTCCCATTCTAAATGCTCTTTGAATTGTGATAAAATCTCTTTGTTCAATGGTAGGTTTCCCGACTCGCATATAAATCGCCAATTCCATTTGTCGGTAAATCGTCCAATGAAATCAATATTGGAAAAATCAATTTGTGAATTTTCGGTGATACTTTCCCAATGCCATTTATTTTCATATTTGGCAAGCAGTTCTTTGGTTGGATTTAAGCCTGAATGTTCGGATAAATATTCCCAATCTAAATCAAAATCTTTGGTAAGAGTTAAAATCTCGACAGTTGGTAAAAATGATTTGTGCCTTGAAATGGCTTTCCAATTCCAAGGTTTAGTTTTGGTTTTCTCAATAAATTCAGCATTAAATTCAAGGTTTTCGTTTTCAGATAAATACTTCCAATCCCAATCTTTTTGTAATAGTTGTAAAAGCGTTTCATTGGTTAATTTAAGGTTCTTTCGTTTTGAAAGAGCTTCCCAATTCCATTGTTTGTCTTTTAATTCGAGAATAAGTTCATACGAGACTTCTGCTTTTTCATTCTCTGACAAAACTTGCCAATCCCACTCTTTATCTTTGGTTGATAGAATTAAATCGCTATCTATTTTTATATCATTCCGATTGGATAAAACTTCAAATTTTATTTTTGGGAACTGACGTATTACTTGCTCTAAATAATTATCCTTATCCCGTTTCTGTTTTGTGAGAAACCCACCAAACTCTGTTAAATACTCCCAATCCCAATTTTCAGACCTATATTTTTGAAGAAAGAAGCGGTTATAATTTATATTATCATTTTTTGATAATACTTGCCAATTCCAATAGTCTTCAAATTTTTGAAGGTAGTTATCTGTATTATAAAACCATTTTTTACCGCTGTCCCAACTTTTTGGGTTAAATTTCACTTGAATAGCATTGCTTTCAGAAAAGACGGTCCAATTTATATATTGTTTGAATTGGTTTAGAGTACCAATGTCAGTTTGGAAATATTTGTGTTGAGAAATAATATCCCAATTCCACTCAAAAACTTCAAATTGATAAGTTTTTTGTACAATAGAGAATATCTTGCTAAACGGATATTTTGCTGTAAGCAATTCCCAAATTTCTTTCCTTTTTTTAGTGTCTAATTTTGATAGCCTATATGCAATTTTAAGTTTGGAATTTTCAAATACAAGTTCATCCTTAAAAATTTCATTTATCACGTATTCCCAATCAATATATTGAGTTAGATTTTCTAAGTTGTCAAGAATGGTTTCTTTATCAAGTTTTCTGGTTGCAATTCTCCAATCCCATTTTTCAACTAAGTTTTCATCAGCTAAACTTTCAAGAATAGTTTCTGCCTTGCTGTTTTCTGTTAGATAACCCCAATCCCAAGGAAAGGTATAATTTTCTAATACGAATTGCCTTTCTTCACGTAGTGTAAGTTGTTCCCAAAATTCTACTTGCGATACGTAATCAGTTACATTGTAAAATTGTTCTAAATTACTGTTAATGAAATCTAAATTAGTAATGATTTTGAGTATTTCACTCCAATTAAAATTGTTTGTAAATGAAAAATCCCCTGCAAATGCTTTCTTTACAAAAACGGGATTTTCAGCCAATAGTGTATTCTTTGAAAGACCCTGCCAATCCCAAGCAAAATCTGGAAATTCTTCTAATAAATTGAAATCAGATATGTGTTGACTAACATTTAAAAATCCGTGTTCTGTTGTTATACGATTATGATACTTTTCGAAAATTGATTTATTCCATTCAACATTTTCGTTTGTGTCGAAACCTTGGATATAAGTTTTGGTTTCCCATTGAATTAAATTTAATTCTTCAAAAAATTCAATTAGGTTAATTGACCAAAGATATTTTTGATGAGCTACAACAAAATTATTAGGCAAATGCTGTTTTAGAAGCGTTTTAAAAGAGTCGTCTTGTAAACATTTTGCAATTATATTTTCATTGGCAAGGAATTTTTCCAACATAATATTCCAATCAACTTTCGTAGCAATAAAGGAAAGTTGGTTGTAAAGAAAAGTTTCATTAAACTTATTTGATATAAAGTTCCAATTCCAGGGTTTAGATAACAAAATATCAGTATAGTTTTCTTTACCCTGTTTCTTGAATAAATTTCTTAGAATTTCACTTTTTTCTACTGTAATTAAATAATAATCCCAAGGAAATTCGTCTATGTGAGATTCTATGAAGTAATTAGATAAGGTTTTTGATAAATAAATCCAATCCCAACCATCAGTTCGCAGTGTCTCAAGAACTGTTGTTTTAAGTAAATCCCTTTGTTTTTCAGTTGTAATATTCGTAATATCAAATTTCTTGTATTCAGCTAACTCTCTAATTATATCATTACCTAATAAGTTATTCTCTATCTCATTTCCCCAAAAGTTAATAAGTTTTTGACGTTGGCGAATAAGTAAATCTTGAACAAGGAGAGACTCTTTATACGACAACTCTTCTAAATCCCAATTCAGGTTGTCAAATTGTAATATTATAAAATCATCATCAAGTCTCTTTGTGAGTTCTGTCCAATTCCAATATTCAGCATATTCTTCAATTACAGGTTTTATACTTTCAATTGGTGTGGTTTCTGAAATGGTATTCCAAATACTGCCATCTCCATTTTCCTGAAACAGCTTAAAAACTTTTTGATTACTCCAATCAACCTTTGTATTTTCTGCTAATTCTTTCCAATTCCATAAGTCTTTATAATTCGCAATATCTTCTGCTGAAATTGAATTTTTCTCAGCAAGAATGTGATGAAACACTCCTTTTCGTATCAACTCATTTTTTAATTCTTCATTTTCAGGTAAATTAATCAGAAGTCGAATATCAGGTTTGATTACATCCGATTTGAAAATGGAAAGATGAAATGTATTGTCTGTCAAATAAGGTTCACATTTTAAAGCAATGGTTTTGTAACTATAATTTGGTTCACTATCGTAAATTTCGATTATTTCACCGTTACAAATGTCGTTCTCGAAAAGTTGAAATTGAAGTTTCTTTTTAACTTCTGGGGTATCAGAAATTTCTTTTTTAATTTCTCTTTCTTGAGATAATTGGCTTTCCAAATTAAACACACTTTTGAAAGAAAAATCAAAATTTTCACCTAAGGCGGTTTGGTTTTCGAGCAATTCAGTTGTTGCAAAGAAATACTTGTATTTCAGTTTGCTTTGAAGTGCTTCTTTTCCAAAGTCAGTTAGTTGGATTATTTTATCATCTAAAGTAATTAGATTATATTCCGTAAGCTCCTTCAAGTAGACTTTGAAGATATCAGCTTCTGCTAAGTCCTGTAAATTAAATCCTAATAGATAACCCAATTCGGAAAACTCAATTTGGTTTCCTTTCGCATTGATTATGGAACAGAATACTTCATCAATTTCACTAATATCAGAAGCCTTTCTATACCGAATTTGGTAAGAAGTTGATTTGATCGTCCATTCAAAATAAAATGATGAATATGCTTTTTCTGTATTATTCATTCTGTTCTACTACTTTTTGCAGTTCATCACCATCAATAATTTTCCCATTTTGTTGAATAGTTTCAAACACATTTTTATAAATATCTTTTTGGCAAAAGTGTTCACTATTGCCCACTACAATGAGTAGTCGCCTTGCTCTTGATAACGCAACATTTAATCGGTTCGGTGATTGAGCAAAACCTAAACTGTCTTGTTGTGGATAACCTAAATTGGGATATAAATCAAAATCCGATTCTTGTCCTTGAAAAGATGCAATTTTGTTACTACGTACCATTGAAACGATGATGATATTCCTTTCCATCCCTTGAAAACGGTCAACGGTACTTAGTCTAATAGGCGTCCCATTGTGCTTTTCTTTCAGCATTTTGTTGATGTATTGAATCTGCTTTCCATAAAAGCTAATAAGCCCGATTTGTTTTTCTTCAATGCTCTGTGTTGATAACCATTCGTCAAATTCATTTTTTCCTTTGCTGTTCTTGAGAACAGTAAGAATATTATCAATGGCTTCAATTTCGCCAAAGTTTACACGTGAGGTTCCTTCTTTAATTTCAGGTGTATTTACATTTATCCAAATAGTATGCGTTTCGGGTGTAATAATATCCTTATAACTTAAACCGTGATATCTTGAATCCCATTTATCAAACGAATTATGATAAGTCTCTTCTATTGGTAAACCACACTTTAAACCACCGTCATCTTTGTAAAATTGGGAAATAGCATCATTAATGGCAGGGTGCATTCGGTACTGTGTATTAAAAGTTCCTTTTATGCTTTCGTCAATGTTAAGGAACAGTCTTTCAAATTGAGATATTTCAAACTCCTTTTGTGAAAGTGTTTTAGCTAATTTTCTTTCACCAATGGAAATCAGCAAGTCTTTGATTTCTTCACCGTCAATCATTGGTGGTAATTGCCTGTGGTCACCTACGATAATAGCTTTCTTTCCATACAAAACAGGTAAAGCCAATTCAGGCGGTGTAGCTTTACTTGCTTCGTCCATAATCACATTGTCAAAACTAATATTCGTTGAATTCAATGCTCCATAATTCTTCTCCTCATAGTTTTTACGACTAAATACATTTAGGTATGAGCGAAAAAATGAAGTCCATTTGTTTTCTGAATTTAATTTACCGATAGAACTACCTGTTGCACCAATCAGATTCACATACTCTAAGTATTTGTTTGTAAATAGGTTTTTTGTTTTAGAATCAGGTTTTTGCAAATGAATTTTCCATTTCTCTAATGCCGTATCGATTTGTTCGTTTTCCTGATTAGCAATTCTACTCGTAATATTTTCAATCCAATGAGCAACCGTGTTTTTCTCATCTTCTTTGCCATTTTCCCAACTTTCAATTGCAGAAAGAGAATAAAAGTATCCTTCTGAATCCAACTTTTCTTCGTTTCCAAAACGTATTGGTTTGACGAGATTGTTTTCTCCGTTTTTAAGCCTATCAATAGCATTATCAACAGCAAGGTTGGTTTCAGAGGTCAAAAGAATTTTTTGATTTTGTTCTTTTCTAATATGTTGCCAAATTATTTCGGCTATTGCAGTTGATTTTCCTGTTCCTGGCGGTCCTTGTATCAAAGCCAATTCTTCGGCATACAATGATTTGTAAATCGCTTGTTTTTGCGATTCATTTAGCGATATTGAAAAAAGATTAGCTTCAAATTCTTGCCATTCAGTACTTGATTTATTTAGTAAGTAGTCAATGTTTTCAATGCCTTTAGCTTTTGATGAATCGTATAAAAATTCTTTTGCGTTGTTATTTAGTAGCTCCTGATTGGAATCAAGTTTAATTATAGTATCTTCTAATCTCTTTATTTTATCTTTTTCGCCTTTTAGGTCTGGGAAAATTGCTTTTACTGTTTCTTCTGAAACATTTCCTTTTACTTCATCAATTCTTTCTTCATCAACCACAAAATACAAGTCAGGATAATCTACTTTTAACAATTTCCCTAAATACAGTCTTTCTTTAGGTGTTCCAAAATAGAAATCTGTTCTCAAAAGTTTTGATAGTTTCTCCTCTTCCTGCTCAATTTTTAATTCAAAATTTTCTTCACAGAAGTATTTCTCTTGAAAAATGTGGGATGGGGGAATTGAATAATTGAAGGTCTCTGTATCGATAAAGTCGTCTAATTGATTGTGTAATCGTGCAAGAATTTCTGTTTTGTTTCCTGTTCGGTAAAACTGTCGAAATATGAGCTTCTCTCCGTTTGCAATTAGCTTAGTGTTCAAATTAGGAAATTCTTTTTTTAGCTTAGCTTGTAATTCGTGCAAGCCTGTTTCAAATTTGATATTGAATTTGTATTTGTGGTTATCACCATAATCAGAGGTATCGCAGATAGAGAAGGATTTTACGAATCTTGTTTTTTGAATTAATTCATCTTCTGTCTCAAAATCAAAAGAAATTGTTCTACGTGATTGGCTTACTTGAAAATCTTCACCGTGAATTTTAGTGTACAGCTCATTCCAAAAAACTTCTTCATTTCTGTCTAATTCATCTGCTCCATTATCCATTAAAGCAAAGTCAAAAGTATAATCGGTTGTGTAAGATAGTTCAAATGGATTATCAGGGAAGTATCGTTTTAAAGCACGTTTTAAACGAAATGCTTCGAAGTTCAAATCAGATTGATGTTTCTTATAAAAACCAACTCCATATTTAAAAGTCATAATGCTTTTCTGTGGCTTAGGAAGATCAACTCCCTCTTCTTCTAATCTTTTGACTTTCTCTTGTAAGTTTTCAGCGTTCTGGAAATTAAAAATTAACTCGTTACCACGAAAGCTTAATCCGAAATGTTTCTGGAATAAGTCAAATATGTTTTTATGTAATTCTCCTACAATGGTTATTCTATTACCTTGTTGAATAATATTTAATTTTTTGTAATAAGTAGATATAATATAAGAAACAGAGGGCTTTATTGGAAAGACTGCTCCAATTTGTCCCTCCAATTTTATTCCATCTATATCATTGATTTTTTTCCATTGATCTAAAGTCAAAAATAGTAGTCCTGAATTTTTGAAATGATAGTTTGTTGGCAAATCTCCAACTACCTTTTTCAATTCATTTTTGATGTTGTTCCCTCGTTTTGTTATTGTTCCCTCAATGACTGGATTTTCATTAAAGTCGATGTAGCACTTTTCTGAAAGTTCTTTTAGATTAGTAAGTTGTTCGTTTGATATGTTTGCGGTATTTTCAACACTTGTCTGAATATATCCGCTATTGAAGTTAAAGTCTTTGATATTGAAGATTTGTTCAACCTCTTTCTTGAATACTTGTTTGAATATTTCCTGGTCAATGGAAAGATTTAATTTTAGCCCATTAAACTTAACAGTGTTTGAGTTGTCAATTCCAATAGGCTTAGATTTATACTCTAAAATTTTCGACTGTGCAGATATGTACTCTTTCCAAATTCTTTTTTGACTCATTATTCTTCATTAGTTCGAGCGTTGGCAAAAAACAGCTCTTTTGGTTTTTTCAGCGTTGGCTTGCGTGTCGGCAAAACCAAATGTGCTGTTTGTGCGGCTGGTTTTTCAGCTTGCTTACAACGTGTTTGTATATGGTTTGTTGCGTGGTTTAGCACGTAATTTAGCAAATAAAAACCGAATAGAAAATCCTCGCGGATTTTCGTAAGTAAGCGATAATTAGCCATTAATTATAGCAACCATGTAAAAGCAGTATCCAAAGTTTAGTTAATAACTTTAAGGTTCAAAAACATATTATTATGAAAACAAAGGATACTACTAGTTCAAAG
>Ga0209344_10005708_pt1 | contig 10602 bp, 10 predicted proteins | sample Cruoilmetagenom6_FD_187293 | JGI IMG/M metagenome (GOLD analysis project Ga0209344, IMG submission 187293) | Oil polluted marine microbial communities from Coal Oil Point, Santa Barbara, California, USA - Santa Barbara Oil Seep Sample 6 (SPAdes)... | ecosystem: Environmental > Aquatic > Marine...
AGGCTCGCCGCGCCCGTGGGCGTAGCAGTCTGTCGGCTTAATCGCTGACGACGGCCCGCGAAGGAATACGATCGCGTGGCACAGGACGATATCATCAAGAAACCCGGGCGGCTTAAAATCCGGCCGGATTTCCTCGCTGTGCAAAAGGGCAAACGCCTGCGCGGACCCTATTTTTTGCTGGAAACCCTCGACCGGGGCGACCCCGACCAGGCCCCGCGCATCGGCTTTACGGTGACCAAGAAGCAGGGCAACTCGGTGGAACGCAACCGAATGCGCCGACGCCTCAGAGAAGTGGTGCGTCACATGGCAGGGGTTCCATTCAAGCCCGGACACGACTATGTGGTGGTCGCGCGCAGGGATACGCTGAGCGCGTCGTTTGACGGACTGGTCACTGCGCTCACCGAGCGGGTGAACGAATCCACCAAATCGAGACGACCCCAGCAACCGCGCGCCGACACTGATCGACGCACCGGACAACACCAGAACACCAGGCCGTCGCAGCCTGAACATCAGGATTGATTGATGGAAAACAATCGCAATTATTTCGTCGCAATTCTCATGTCGGTGCTTGTCCTAGTCGCCTGGCAATTTCTCTACGTTTCTCCAAAGATCGATCGTGAACGCGTGGCGGCCGAAGCGCTGCAAGCCCAGCAGGCAGCGCAGGGCCCTGCGGCCACGACTGACAACACGACAACTCCTGGCGGCGTGAGCGGATCGGCGCCTGGCGGCGACGTGGCCATTCCCGGATCGATGACCCAGGCTGCAGGCCTGACCCGCGAAGAGACTATCGCCCAGACCGGCCGGATCACCATCGACACGCCGTCGCTTGAGGGGTCGATCAATCTCTCCGGCGCGCGCATCGATGATTTGCTGCTCAAGGAATATCGTCAGACGATCGACCCCACGAGCCCCAACATCACTCTGTTCAGCCCGGCTGCGATGGCCGACGGCTATTTCGCGGAAGTCGGCTTCATCGCTGAAGCCCAGTCCGGCCCGGCGCCTGGTCCGAACACGGTCTGGAACGCTGCAGCTGGACAGACATTGACGCCAAACACGCCAGTCACGCTGACCTATGACAACGGCGAAGGCCTCGTGTTCACCCGCGTCATCTCGGTTGACGAACACTATCTTTTCAGCTTCGAAGACACGATCTCCAACTCCGGCGATGCTGCTGCTTCCGTGGCTGGCTACGGCCGCGTCACACGTTTTTTCAAGCCGAAGACCCAGGGCATCTATGTTCTGCATGAAGGCCTGATCGGCGTTGTCGGCGAAGAAGGTCTGCAGGAAGTCGATTACTCCGATGTCGAGGACACCCCGGTCATCGCCCACAGCAAGGCAACTGCCGGCTGGATGGGCATTACCGACAAGTACTGGGCTGCGGCCCTTATTCCTCCGCAGGGCGCGGGCTTTGAAACCCGCTTTGCGCATTTCACCGATGGCCGCGCACGCTACCAGTCGGACTTCAAGACCGACACGATGGCAATCGCGCCCGGTGGCAGCGTGACATCGAAGACGCTGGTGTTTGCCGGCGCCAAGGAAGTTCCGGTGATCGCTGAGTACCAGGAGAAAAACGACATTCTCAATTTCGATCTGATGATCGACTGGGGATGGTTCTACTTCCTGACCAAGCCAATGTTCTGGCTGATCGATTACCTCTACAAAATGTTCGGCAATTTCGGTGTTTCGATCCTCGTCACCACCGTTATCGTCAAGCTGATCTTCTTCCCGCTGGCCAACAAGTCGTATGTTTCGATGGCCAACATGAAAAAGGTGCAGCCGAAGCTCGAGGAGCTCAAGGCCAAGCACGGCGACGACAAGATGGCGCTGCAGCAGGGCATGATGGAGCTCTACAAGAAAGAGAAGATCAACCCTGTGGCCGGCTGCTGGCCGGTGCTGTTGCAGATCCCGGTGTTCTTCTCGCTCTACAAGGTGCTCTATATCACCATCGAAATGCGGCATGCACCGTTCTTCGGCTGGATTCAGGACCTGTCGGCGCCTGACCCGACCTCGCTGTTCAACCTGTTCGGCCTGCTGCCCTATGACGTCCCGTCGTTCCTGATGATCGGCGTCTGGCCACTGATCATGGGCATCACCATGTTCCTGCAGATGCGCATGAACCCGACGCCGCCGGATCCAACTCAGGCTATGATCTTCACCTGGATGCCTGTTGTCTTCACCTTCATGCTGGCGACCTTCCCGGCTGGTCTGGTGATCTACTGGGCCTGGAACAACACGCTCTCGGTAACCCAGCAGGGTATCATCATGAAGCGCCAGGGCGCCAAGATCGAGCTGTGGGACAATCTCGTGGCATTGTTCAAACCCAAAGCCAAGAAAACCTGACCGGCGAACTGGAGGCGGCGCAATGACCCAACTGTCCGCAGATCCGGCCGAGCAGGCCGCCAAGGAACTCTCTGCCACGCTGTTCAGCAAGCCGTGGGTGTTCATCCGCGGCGTGCCTTCGCTCAAGTTCCTGCCGCCTGAAGGCCCTCCGGAAATCGCCTTTGCCGGCCGTTCGAATGTCGGCAAATCATCGCTGATCAACGCGCTTGTCGGTGTCCACGGGCTGGCGCGGACGTCGAACACGCCGGGCCGCACCCAGGAACTGAACTATTTCGTGCCAGCCGGATATTCGGGCGACGAAGGTGACCTGCCACCGATGGCTCTGGTCGACATGCCGGGCTACGGCTACGCCAAGGCCCCCAAGGACCAGGTCGATCTGTGGACCAAGCTGGTGTTTGACTACATGCGTGGCCGCTCAACCCTGAAGCGGGTCTATCTGCTGATCGATTCCCGCCATGGACTGAAGAAAAACGACGAAGGCGTCATGGATCTGCTCGACAAGGCGGCCATGTCCTATCAGGTGGTGCTGACCAAGACCGACAAGATCAAGGAAGCCGGAGTTCCACGCCTGATGTCGGAAACCGTCGCCGCGCTGAAGCGCCGGCCTGCGGCTTATCCGGAAATCATCGCCACATCGTCTGAAAAAGGCTCCGGCATCGCAGATCTGCGAACTGCGATCGCGCTGGCGATCACGCTGTAAAACGCGCCGCATCAATCCGGGTCCGGATGACGCGGTTTGGCCGTTTGTTTCTGCATCTCGTTATCGCAAAACCGCTGCACACTTTCGTGTGACATGCATAAAGCCGTGCGTTTTATCAAGCGCACGGCTCTCACTCATTTCCAAATCTCTGCGCAGTGATTGAAGTCTTCAGGCGGCTTCAGCCGGTTTGAAGTTCAGTGCGAAACCGTTGAGGCAATGGCGCTTGCCGGTCGGTGCAGGACCATCATCGAAAATGTGCCCGAAGTGACCGCCGCAGCGGCGGCAATGCACTTCCGTGCGAACGGAAAACAGCGAGCGATCTTCCTTGGTGCGCACGGCGTCGTCTTCAGACTGCCAGAAACTGGGCCAGCCGGTGCCGCTGTCGTATTTGGTTTCAGACGAATAGACCGGCAGATCGCAACCGGCGCAATGGAACATGCCCTTGCGTTTCTCGTCGTTGAGATGGCTGGTGAAAGCCCGTTCGGTGTCTTCCTCGCGCAGAATTGCAAATTGTTTCGGGGTCAGGCGCGAGCGCCATTCCGCTTCGCTGAACATGACTTCGAATTTGCCTTCGGACGCAGTCGCAGGGGCCCAGCGGCCGAACACCGACAGGGCCACTCCGGCAACGCCGGCAGTCAAAAGCGCGCGGCGGCTCAATTCTGTCTTGATCGTCATGTTGTTTCTCCTCTTGGTGATCCAAATCTAGGTCATCGGGCGAAAAAGCGCCAAGCACATGTCTTCACTTGCCCGTGAGTTGCCTCCCGCCCGGTAAAGAGCGGAAGGCTGTCCGGCATGCCACATTTTCGATGCAGGGGCTGCGACATGGCCGGACATGTGTCTGGGCCTTGAGAGGCTTTCAGTCAGTTTCAGCCCTTGGGCAGGAGCACCTTGTCGATAACGTGGATGACGCCGTTGGACTGATCGACATCGGCGATGGTGACATTGGCGATACCACCGGTCTCGTCTTCGATCATGATCTTGTCGCCCTTGTAGGTAACGTTGAGCATGCAGCCGCCGACGGTCTTGACCGGGTGCGCGCCGCCATCATCGTCAACCATCTTCATGATTGCGTCCGACATCGCATCAGCGGCAACCACATGGCAGGTCAGGACCTTGGTCAGCTGGTCCTTGTTTTCAGGCTTCAGCAGAGTGTCGACAGTGCCTTCCGGCAGAGCGGCAAAAGCGTCGTTGGTCGGAGCGAACACTGTGAACGGGCCTTCGCCCATCAGCGTATCGACCAGACCTGCAGCCTTGACTGCTGCCACCAGCGTGGTGTGATCAGCGGAGTTGACGGCGTTTTCGACTATGTTCTTGTCCGGGAACATTTCGGCGCCGCCGACCATCTTGTTACCGCCATGGCTGGCGGCGTAGGACAGGCTTACGCCTGCGAGAAGAACAGCAGTTGCGGCAATGGAGCGAAGAGTGTTTTTCATAAGTCAGCCTCTTTGTCGGGTTGCAGGCCGGACCATCCGGGCCTTTGCTCATCCGCCGCGTTTTAATTGCGGCGGTTAAAGAGGAAGACGGGTGCGTTTCGATAAAAGTTTCAGGCAGGCCAAATTATTTTTTGGACAGTGCGCCGGACAGCACCACAGGCCCTGTCGCCACACCTGTCGGCGACCCACCCAGCGGCTCGACACTGACGGCCAGAAGATCACCATCGGATATCTGCCTGACCAGGTTCTGATCGAGCACAAGACGGCCCCCATCCCCAGGAACCAGGCCTAGCGAAACCGGAGCACCCTCTCCTCGCACCAGCCACAACTCGAGAGACTTGCCGTCTTCGGGCGAAAACGCTGCAGGGGTAATGGTGAATGCGCCATATGCCGGATCAAGCGCTGCGATCAGGCCGATCGAACTGCCCGGCGCACCGAGCTCGGCGACGAGTGCCGGGGTCGAGCCAGGCGTTTGCTGCTGCGTAAAATTGCCGGAATAGATGCCGAAAGCCGCGGCGGCAGCTACCGATGCGAATGCAAGGCCGCGCCAGAAGACCAGCGATCCCCAAAGACCGCCTGCCGGTTTTGCTGCTTCGGCAAACAGGCGTGCGTCAATCCGGGCCTTCACACCGATAGGTGGCGTGACGGGCTGATAGGCGTCGTCGAGATTTGAGAGATCCGCCTGCCAAGAGGACACAAGTGTCGCGAAAGCGCTGTCGCGGCCCATGCGCTCTTCGACCATGCGGCGGTCGGCAAGCGGCAACACGCCAAGCACGTACTCGCCTGCGAGCGCGTTGTCGTCGGGGTTTTGCGCACCGGTGGTCATCAGTTCATGCACTCTCTCAGTTTGATCAGGCTGCGCCGCAGCCATGTTCGCATGGTGTTGAGCGGCACCGCATATTGCTCTGCCAACTCCAGATAACTCAAGCCCTCCACATAGGCAGCCACCACTGCGGCTGCCTTGTCCGCTTCCAGTTCCGCGAGACACCCGTCAATACGGCGGCTTTCGCTGCTCAGAACGGCGCGCGCCTCCGGGTCCGGCGCTAAATCGGCGACATCGGGCGCGTCATCATACTCCAGTGTTGCGGGCTGGCGCGCCCTGATCAGGTCAATCGCCTGGTTGCGGGCGATGGTGACAAGCCAGGCCATGGCAGATGCCTGCCCGACCCGAAAGCTTCCTGCCCGACGCCAGATCCGGACGTAAACCTCCTGAACAGCGTCTTCGGCCTGGGCCCTGTCCTTGAGAATACGGAGCGCAACGCCAAAAAGTTTCGGGCTCGTTTGCGAATAAAGCGACGAAAATGCCACTCTGTCGCCCAGCGCAATGCGCGCGATCAATCCGGAGAGATCATCTTGGCTCATGTTGGAACTGGTTTCTCCGCTCATCAGGTCAGTCAGTATCGGTTTCACGGTCCGTCGACATCTCATACGTCTAAAAAACCTGATTGGATGTCACGATCATTGATGCGGGGACGGATTGCGGCAAGAGCGTCGTTCGATTAATAAGACGCATGCTGTTGGCTCAAACGTGGCTGTTCCACAAGAAGGAAGGCGCAGAGCGATGCGGCCCCATCTCTCAAGCCGTCCGACGCAGTGGACAGCCACGTTTGAGCCAACCCGGAGGGCCGCATGCTTTCAAGTCCTGAGACGAATTTTCGTCTTGAACGTACCAGCAGGTATGCCCTTCGCCGAAAATTCGTCTCAGCCCATAAAATCAATGCGGCAGAATGCGACTTATTAATCGAACGACGCTCTAAACAGCGCCGGACCTTTTGCCTCTTGTGCTCATGCGAACCGGGACGCCATGCCAATGTCTGACACTCCTAATGACGATGCTGCAACTCAGGCCCGCCTGCTGGCGGAAGCACTGCCCTTCATGCAGCGCTATGAGAACAAGACCGTGGTGGTCAAATACGGCGGCCACGCCATGGGCGACCCGGCACTGGGCAAGGCCTTTGCCCAGGACATCGCTCTGCTCAAGCAATCGGGAGTCAATCCGATCGTGGTTCATGGAGGCGGCCCGCAGATCGCCGCAATGCTGGGCAAGATGGGGATCGAATCCCGGTTCGAGGGCGGATTGCGTGTCACTGACGAGAAAACCGTCGAGATCGTCGAGATGGTCCTGGCGGGCTCGATTAACAAGGAAATCGTCGCGCTGATCAACGCCGAGGGCGAATGGGCCATCGGTCTGTGTGGCAAGGACGGCAACATGGTCTATGCCGAAAAAGCCCACAAGACGGTGATCGACCCCGATTCCAATATCGAGCGGGTTCTGGATCTGGGCTTTGTCGGCGAACCGGTGGAAGTCGACCGTACGCTGCTTGATCTCCTTGCAAAGTCCGAAATGATCCCCGTGCTGGCGCCGGTTGCTCCTGGCCGGGACGGGCATACCTACAACATCAATGCCGACACCTTTGCCGGTGCCATTGCCGGTGCCGTCGAGGCATCGCGACTGCTGTTCCTGACCGATGTGCCGGGCGTTCTGGACAAGAACAAGAAGCTGATTGACGAGCTGACTGTCAGCGAGGCCCGCGCACTGATTGCAGACGGCACCATTTCAGGCGGAATGATCCCGAAGGTGGAAACCTGCATTGAGGCGATTGATCGCGGCGTTAAAGGCGTGGTCATCCTCAACGGCAAGACCGCCCATGCCGTGCTGCTGGAACTGTTCACGGCCCACGGCGCGGGAACCTTGCTGGTTCCGTGAGCAAACGCCACCTTTGACAAGCCCTGACTTGCCGGTGTTTATCGGCAGCTTTCGCGCGCCGGATCGCACCGCCGCGCACCTGCGGATACACCGGTCAAGCCTGTCGTCACACCCAGAATGCTGTCACCAAGACCCTTGCCAAAACGGCGGGATTGCGCGTCAAATGTATCGCGTGCTTTCGGATCGATAATGGCAATCGGGGCTGAAATCACCATCCCCGCGGCAGAGCCGACGGTATTTGAAACAGACATTGCCGTGGCGCCCAGTTCGGCGCCGAGGCCGAGATCCTGGTCGGTGACAGCCTGGCCATCAATCAGCCGCTGCCCCAGCAGTTTCACAACTTCCGGACTATCCGCAAATTTTGAATGGTTCAGGCGGTCACCAGCCTGCAACGCCGAAAGATCCAGAACCGTGATTCCTCCACGCTCGAGTTCCTGACGATAGACCGGGTCGTTGATATCGATCTGGCCGAGCCTGTCGACATTGCCGGAGATCCGCCGCGACAGGGTCAATGCGCGGTCATCCTTGGACACAAACACCGTAAGTTTCGGCCGCTTGGGCCCCATATCAGCGATTTGCTGCCGGAAGACATCAACATCAAGGTCGGGTGACGCCAGGATGACATTGCCGATCTTGGAAGGAACGCCACCGTTCCGGATCGCCATCTGGCGCAGGGATTCCATGGTCAGCCAAGTGCCCATCGAGTGCGCCAGAATGGTAATGTCCTTGATTTCCGGCGCCGCGGATGCCCCAGCCAGAAGCGCCTCAAGCGCCGAGCGGGAATAGTTTGTGCTTTCCTTGTCATAGCCGTAATCGAACACAGAGCCACGCGACGGCCAGGTGAACATCACCGGAGTGGCGTCAGTCTTGCTGTCATGGGCGATCTGGGCAAAGCGGTAAACCGCGCTTTCATAGCGGGTATTGAAACCATGCACGAAGATCAGCAACCGCCCGGATGGGGACTTGTTGAGCTGATACCACGCCTTCACACCCTCGACGGAGGTAAACTGATTTGCCGACAATGTGGCAAACTCGCGCGACGGATCGGCTGGCAGTTTCTTCGGCCATTGCACCTCGCCGACCTTGCGTTCGGCTTCGGGCGGGATCGAGATCACCAGTTCGTTGAAGTCGATCGCATCGCCACGCTCGCCGGAGTAAAGCAGGCCCGGATTGTCGGATGGCGCGCGTGTTGTGGCGACCAGTATCGAGATTTCCGCCGCATCCGGCGCGGTCTGGGCAACCGGTGACAGCACGCCTTCCGGCGGACTGGCGCATCCAGCCAGGACCAGTGCTACCAACATGGCGCCTGCCCGAGCTCTGACCGGTATTTTTGAGACCTGCGGAAACATGATGTAGGAACGCAGGGCGGGCATAGACAATCCGTTCGGGAAAGAGACAAGACCGGTCGCCCTTCAGGCGCGGTAATTGTCCGTCGGGCGGGTCAGACCAGCAGCAGAACAAGTATCCCGGCTACGATCAGAATACAGCCAAGGATCTCAAGCTTGTTGACGTGTTCCCTGAATATTAGCACTGAAGAGGCAAATGTGAAAATCATTTCAACCTGAGCCAAGGCCTTGACGGCGGCAGCGGTTTGCAGGGTCATCGCCATGAACCAGCCGAACGACGCCGTGGCCCCAACCAGGCCGACCAATGCCGAAATTTTCCACGCGGCGCGGACACGGCCCAGTTCTCCCGGCGCCCTGAACCACATCCAGACAAGCATGATTACCGACTGCAGCACGATGGCCACGAGCAGTGTAAGAGCGGCCTGCATCATGAAATTCGGGCCGTTCAGCGACAGCGACGCTCCGCGATAACTGACAGCGGCGAGGCCGAAAAAGGCGCCCGAGGCCAGCCCCAGAGCGGATGTGCGGGAGAACACAGAGCGAAGAAGCGCTGAGGTGCCCGAAGCCGAGCGGGCGACGGAGATCAGCACAACGCCAACAAGACTGATGGCGATGGCGACCAGAGTGCCTGCGCTGAGCAGATCCCCCAGGAACATCAGACCAAACAATGCGGCCTGCGCCGGTTCGGTGCGGGAATAGGCTGTGCCAACGGTGAAGTTGCGATGGCCGAACATCTGAATTAGCAATGCCTGGCCGCTGATCTGGACCAATGCCGCCAGGACAACCCATCCGGCAAAGGTGGGATTTGGCCGGGGCACCGGATAGCCCATGCCGAAAGCCAGGAAGCCCACGAACATCAACGCGAACGGGACGCCGAACCCGAAGCGGACAAAGGTCGCTCCCGTGGTGCCCATCACCCCCTTGAGGTGTTTTTGCAGCACCGAGCGTATGTTCTGCAAGAAGGCAGCGGCAATGGTTATGAGAACCCAGGTTTCCATCTTGGCAAGACTTTCCAGTATCGGTGAGAAAACGCCATGTCCCGCCCTGCGAAATGCTCGAAGGCGGTCGTGTCAGGGAGAAGTCAAGGATCTAGCAGGATCGAGCATGCCACGACAAGGGCAACACAGCCTTCGTCCGCGAGCAGGCGAGCCGGGTGCTACAGGGCAGCGCATTCGATTGGATGTGCATCAGGCTGCACGAACTGCCTGTTCCGCAATGAGAGACTGATTTCGACCGTTGCGCTTTGCCTCATAGAGATGGCTGTCGGCTGCACGCATCACTTCCTTGATGCGCAATTGCGGACCGAACGGAGCGCCGCCGATGCTGACTGTGACTTTCAGCTGCTTGCCATCGGCTGTCGTCAGGGAAATTCGCTCTACACTTGCGCGGAGACGCTCTGCGGTCACCACGGCATCCGACCTGCTTGCCCCGTGAAGCACAACAGCGAATTCCTCGCCACCAATGCGCGCCCCCAGATCGGAGACCCTGATCGAGCTGGAGATGGCTTGCCCAATCGCGAGCAAAGCGCGGTCTCCAGCGTCATGGCCATGATGATCGTTGATTTGCTTGAACCGGTCGGCATCGATCACCAGCAGATAGCCCGAGTCCGACTTGCGCTTGAGTTCAGTCAAGCGAGCAAGAAACTTGTCGCGGTTGGCAAGGCCGGTCATGCTGTCGTGGTTCGCACGATATTCCAAATCCCTGTGCGCATCCTTGAGTCTGGCATGCACCTCGAAGAGGCTTTGGTGCGCCTCGCCAAGTGCCCTGTGCGCGGCTTCAAGCTCCAGTGTCTGCCGGTAGAACACAAATGTCGCACAGGGCGTGATCGCCAGCGGGCAAAAAGCCGCGATCGAGAGCCCCAACGGCAACGCCGCTGTTCTGTCGGCCATCCACATTATGAAGCTCGTGATCAGCAACGACATAATGACCGATGCAGTCGTCAAAAGGACAATCTTCTGCAACATCGCACGGGAAATTGTCGGCAGGAAGCCGGTACTCTGCATTTCAAGCTCATCCTGATATCTGGTCGCGCGTAAAATAGCGGGATAGTTTTGACAGCGGGTATACAGAGTAGGT
>Ga0209344_10005709_pt1 | contig 10599 bp, 10 predicted proteins | sample Cruoilmetagenom6_FD_187293 | JGI IMG/M metagenome (GOLD analysis project Ga0209344, IMG submission 187293) | Oil polluted marine microbial communities from Coal Oil Point, Santa Barbara, California, USA - Santa Barbara Oil Seep Sample 6 (SPAdes)... | ecosystem: Environmental > Aquatic > Marine...
CCCTCATTCCGCCGATGTTAAGTAACCCCGGCATCGCCAGCAGCGGAATGAGGGCGAGCATCGGTATGACGGCAATATCCTGTGTCAGAAGTACTGAAAAGGCGGAACGTCCCCCAAGCGTGTGCATTAAGCCTTTTTCACTAAGGGTCTGGATCACGATAGCGGTGGACGACAGGGAAAATGCAAGACCAATAGCCAATGCAACACTCCATGGTTGACCCAAAGCGATTGCAGCGGCGGTAATCGCGGCGGTGGTCAGCGATATTTGCAGGCCGCCCAAACCGATCAGTCGGGCGCGCATGTTCCATAATGCCATCGGTTCCAGCTCTAGGCCGACAAGAAATAGCATCATCACCACGCCGAATTCGGCGAAGTGACGTAAATCCTGTGCCTCTGATCCGATTAAGCCCAGAACGGGGCCGATCAGGACACCTGCGATCAGATAACCTAGAACTGAACCAAGGCCCAGACGTTTGGCGACAGGCACGGCAATGACGGCTGCTGCCAGATAAATAGTTGCTTGAAGTAAAAAACTGTACATTAGGTTCCTGTAGCTTTGTCATATCTACTTTGTTCATGTTTGTAATAGTATAATTGTACATTTGTTTTGTCTGTTATTTTTTTATGCTCCGTGTAAAAGTTAAAAGAGATTAGAATAAAGGGGGATTGCTTTGGGTGAAGATTTGAACAAACAACAAACCACTGCCCCTTTGGTTGGTGTGCAGGTTGTCACGGCTGCAGGTGAATTATTTAACCACGTAGATGACAACGGACCGATGTGGTCCGGCGATGGTGATCGTGAGGTGCGGTTTAAACTGCGGTTTACGGCAAGTTTTCAACGCCCCCCGCATATTACATTGGGTATTTGCGGTATGGACAGTTCTTGCGGACAAAATCTGCGGTTTTCTTTGGCGGCAGAAGCTGTGACGTCAGAGAGCTTTGTTATTGTTTTTAAAACATGGGGTGATACGAAAATTGCGCGTGCCAGCGTGAACTGGTCTGCGATTGGCCAAGCCGTTCCCAGCGCGGCCATTCGAAGATAGTCGTGTTCACGGATATAATAGCACCAATATGTAGCGATATTGGGTTTGCTACGCCGCTTTTTTGATTTCCACAAACCTTTTCGCTGCCGGCATCATCAGAACCGCATATTTTCGGCCATCTTCAGGACAAGTATAAGGTTCACTGATTTGCTTGCAGTCATATCCGAAGGAACGGAACATACGCGGTAATGTCGGTGGCGATAAACAAATCAGATCCTTTGCGCCAAACGCTGAGGTTTCGGCGACAACACCATCTACAATCTGGTTCAGGCAGTTTACCTTTTCGCGCATGCCTTTTAATTCACTTGAAACAACAAGGCGGGTACATTCCCAGACAAGATTTGTTTTGAAGTTCTCTTTGTAGATTTGATTCGGTATTTTTGAAAGTTTCCCGCGTGCTACATCATTAAGCATATAGGTAGCATCGCCCCATTTTGCCGATGTTGGTGCCATTCTTGCGCCACCAACAACCTTACCGTCTTGTATTACCACAGAGTAATGCGCCAACGGGTTGTCGTATTGATCCATTTCGACCATGTCGTCGTGAAAAATGTCCCAATTAAGTTCATCGACGAAATATCTTTTACGTAAAGCCAAGTAATCGTAAAACGTAGAGCCGAATTTGTGGAAGTTCGTGAAGTCAAAAGTTACAAAATGCATAATAAATCTCCTTTTGGTTGGAGATTTAATAGAACTTAGAATTGTACATTTCGGTATATACTAAAGTACAGGTAGAGATGAAATGGGCAGATAAAATATCACTTTTTGATTAAATTAGTCCATATTGTTGTGCAAGAGATGCCGCATGAATGGTTGTTCTTGCACCAAGCTTGCGTCGGACATTGCTCATGCGTTGTTTTACGGCGTTTTCACTTATACCCAATTCCACTGCAACCTCTTTGATGATCAACCCGCGTTTTAACAGCAAAAGAGCTTCTATTTCAGCATCTGTTATGTTTGTAGGCGGTGTGGCCTGATCATGAATCTTTTGAATGAACTTGTATAAATATGTCAATTCGGCTTCTTCATACTCACGGTCAGCGCGGCCAAAAGTGGCGATACTTCTGTGGCCGACTTCAGTTTCTGACCTACATGATATTGTCGCACCGTATATGATGCCATAACCTGCAGCCATCTTAAGAACACTGTGTGTATCAACATCCATATGGGCATTCCATCGACAGGTTCCCGTGTTTTCGTAAGCCCATTTCATTGTTGGATCATGCATCATAAGACCAAGTTCGGTGTACTTCTGCACCCAATTGGCAGGATAAGTGTTAATTGAACTTAATGGAGAACCAAAACGAATACGAAGCGATATTTGCAACCCAACGGGCGCAAGCCATTTAACTTCTTCGATTTTCAACTCTAAGGACATCTACAGTATGTGCACCATTCTCTTTAATGTAGTGACAAAATTTGTTAAAAAAAGTATTTACACTACAATGTTAATTTTAACACAAATAAAGTAAAGGCTGCATATGCAGAAGATGGAAGGTATAAATCATTGGTTGGATGTGCTTAAGGAGCATGCTCCTTCCGGTTATGCGATTGCGCTGCATATTGAGTTTAATGCACCAAAGCTGATGTTTCAGACGTACCCGGTCGCGTGGATCAATCATTACGAAGAAAACGGCTATGTCTTAAATGATCCTGTCGTGATGTGGGGGTTTGGCGCCAAAGGAACATGTCGCTGGAGCAAAATGGAAGAACTTGATACCAGGGGTGTTTTTAAAGAAGCTCAAAATTACGGTATGAATTTTGGTTTTGTTTCATCAATAGGAACGAATAACAAACATACAATTGGTGGATTTGCCCGTGCCGACCGCGAGTTTACGGACGCGGAAATTTCTGAAATCACAGAAATACTTGAAATGATCCACAAAGAGGAAATATCTGCGATCAAGCTGAATGATAAACAAAAGGCACTATTGAATGCGATAGCGGGTGGGGCACGTATTGAAGAGGCATCAACCAGTTTGGGTATTCCAATTGTGACAGTAAAAGCGCAACTGATGAAAGTCAGAACCTTGCTGGGGACGCGCACCAGTGCAGAAGCCGTTCAACGTGCGGCAGATCTTGGTTTGTTGGCTTAGTTTGATGTCTTTGTTTAGAGTATTTGGGAATCGGCAAATGATCAAAGCGGTTTTTAGCCCTGTGTTTTCTTGCCTATACCCAAGCTGTCCGGAAAGCATGACACGCGCACGCAATGAACAACTGCGGATGATCTGGGAAGAAAACTAAGCGGATAGATATACAGTGGTAGTCCCTAGGGGAGTTGAACCCCTCTTTCCTGGTTGAAAACCAGATGTCCTAACCGATAGACGAAGGGACCACTCACTGTGATGCGCTGTTTAGTGCGAAGTTTTACAGCTGGCAAGAGGATTTTTAGTCTGGGGGCAAAAGTTTTTACAAAGCTTCCGACACATCCTCTAACCGCAGCTTGACGCGTCTGCGCCCACCCCAATCGTCGATTTCCAGCCGTCCGGCGCAGTGAAACAGCCGGCCTTTATGGTTTTCAAGCAATGTTCCCATCGGGCCATCATAGGCGCGAAAGCATATAGCATCTATTTTGCTGCCGTTTTCACCTTGTAATGTCAGCCGCAAATGCGATTCGCCTGCGCGCTTGGCAAATGCGATGCGCTGGGCAGGCAGGGCAAAGCGGGGTGCAGCAGCGCCGGCACCAAATGGCCCTGCAGCCTCTAGCTGTTCGATCAGTTCAGGTGTGATGGCAGATGGGGCGATAGCGCCGTCCAATGTTAAGTTTTTGGGGCCGATGTCACCTGCTCCCTGCTTTTCCAGCAATTCGGACAGGCGTTCCATCGCGGCCTCCAGATTTTTCGTAGCCACGGTCAGACCTGCGGCCATTGTGTGACCACCGCCTTTTAGTAATACACCTTCGCGGGTGCACGCGGCCACGGCTGACCCCAGATCAATGCCCGTAACGGATCGACCTGACCCTTTGCCTTCATTCCCGTCCAAACCGATAACGATTGCTGGTCGATTAGTGGCTTCCTTCAGGCGGGATGCGACGATGCCGACTACACCTGCATGCCAACCTTGGCCTGCGGCCCAGACCAAGGGCCTGTCGAAACCGTGCTCTTCGGCCTGTTCCATTGCCTGTAATTGGACATGGGCCTCTATTTCGCGCCGTTCATCGTTCAATTGATTTAATTTGTCGGCGATAGAGCGGGCTTCATCCGGGTCTGTGGTTGACAATAGACGGGCACCCAGATCGGCTTTGCCAACCCGCCCACCTGCGTTAATGCGCGGGCCAAGCAAGAAGCCAAGATGGTAGGATGTCGGTGCGGAATTCATTTTGGCGGCGTCTGCAAGGGCGACAAGGCCCGGCCTTTCACGCGCACCCATAACAGCAAGACCTTGACGCACCAATGCGCGGTTAAAACCGATCAGGGGGGCAACATCCGCAACGGTGCCTAATGCGGCAAGGTCAAGGGCATCCAGCAGATTTGGCACGGGTTTATTTGCGGCTTTGAAAATGCGGTTACAGGCGGCAAGGGTCAAAAACACTACGCCTGCGGCACAAAGATAGCCATATTCAGTGTCTTCATCCTGACGGTTGGGATTCACCACAGCCAGCGCATTTGGCAGGGTTTCGCCACCCATGTGGTGATCAAGGACGATAACGTCAGTCCCTTTGACCGCATCAATCGGCCCATGCGACAGCGTTCCGCAATCGACACAGATGATCAGGTCGTGGGACGTTGCCAGCATTTGCATGGCTTTGTCATTGGGCCCATAGCCCTCGTCGATGCGGTCTGGGACATATAGAGTGGCCCTTAACCCAAAGTCGCGCAGCCACGTGATCAGCAGGGCGGCAGAAGTGGCCCCGTCAACGTCGTAATCGGCAAATACCGCGATATTTTGTTTTTTATCAACCGCTTGGCAGATGCGTTCGGCGGATTTGTCCATATCCTTCAAAACAGATGGATTGGGCATCAGGTCACGTAAAGAAGGGGTTAAAAATGCTTTCGCTTCTTCTGGCGGAACGCCGCGGCGAGCTAGGGTTCGTGCAACAATTTCAGGCAATCCTGCCTGTTGCGAAATGGTCTGTGCTTGGCGATCTTGGGCAGTGTTCAATCCGGTCCAGCGGCGACCGGTGGCAGAGTTTTCAACACCTAGGAACGCGGTTTCAGGCATCTACGATGCTGAGCATAAGGGGTGTTTCGGTAGTGACATTCAACTGTGCAATTTCCTGAAAGGCAGTTTCAACATGACTGCGTTTTGTCGGATGCGTGACGATCATTACCGGGGCTGACACATCGTTGTGGCTGAATTGGCGCATACGATCGATGGAAACGCCCGCATTGGCCAGCGCGGTAGAAATCTGGGCCATAACACCCGGGACATCTTTCAGGTTCAGGCGTAAACAAAAAGCCGCTTCGTTACTGGCTTTTGCCGGTTTGGCAGGTTTCAAGGTTGCGGCGGGTTGACCGAACACGGGCAATTTAAGGCCGCGTGCAATGTCCATCACATCGCCCATCACAGCACTGGCAGTCGGGCCTTCGCCGGCACCTGCACCACGCAGTACGATTTGTTCCACGGCGTCGCCTTCAACAACGACCATATTTGTGCCACCATCCAATTGGGCTAAAGGTGAGGTTGCAGGCACAAGGGATGGGCGCATTGATTGCTCTAATCCTGCGTCGGTCATTTGTGCGACGCCCAAAAGTTTGATGCGAAAGCCCATGTCGCGGGCGTGATCAATGTCTTCTATCGTGATCTGCCCGATGCCTTCCAGTTCTGCACCCGTAAAATTCACCTGTGTACCAAAGGCGATAGACGATAGCAGTACCAGTTTGTGCGCGGCATCAATGCCGCCGACATCCAGATTTGGATCAGCTTCCAGATAACCCAATTGGTTGGCTTCTTCAAAGACGGTTTCATAAGGTAGGGCGGCACTTTCCATCCGTGTCAGAATATAATTGCAAGTGCCGTTCATTACCCCCATCACACGGGTGATTTTGTTGGCGGCCAGACTTTCGGTCAGGGTTTTGATGATCGGTATGCCGCCGGCAACGGCAGCTTCAAAGCGCAGGTTTACATCAGCTGTCTCGGCAGCCAATGCTAGTTCCTGCCCGTGAAGGGCCAACATGGCTTTGTTGGCGGTGACCACGTGTTTACCCGCTGCAAGTGCTGCTTCAACAGCGGCTTTCGCAGGTCCGCTGTCACCACCGATAAGTTCTATAAATACGTCTATATCTTCACGTTTGGCCAAGGCAACGGGATCGTCTTCCCAAGCATATCTTGACAAATCGACACCACGATCTTTGGCTTTTGAACGGGCAGATACTGCAGAAATGCTAACAGAGCGGCCTGCACGGGCTTCCAGCAGTGACGCGTGTTCTTGGACGATTTTAATGACACCAATGCCAACTGTCCCCAGTCCTGCAATCCCAAGTCTTAATGTATTGGACATAAATTTGCTGCTCCGATTATTTGTAGCATTTGTTAGCGCAACACTGTGGCGGGGGCAATGTGTTAGATAGCCAAACGATTCAGGCGTTCAATTTCTTCCAATGTGGCATCCACATCAACGTTTGCCGCTTTTTCCAGATCAGCAGTCGGGGCAAGTTCCGGCCATTTTGTTTCGGGTGTATAGACTGGATATTCAAAGCCGGGTACTGCCGTTTTAACGCTGCAGGCCACAAGCGTGGCCGCAAGGATGATTAGTATAGTGATTGGCGCTAAGCGGGTTTTCATAATACCCCTTGTAGCGGGCGTAAAAAAAGCGTGCAAGACATCTGTCTGCACGCCTTTGAAATTTATCACTGACCTTACAATGTATCGTAGATCGGGAACTTTGCGCACAGGGCTTCCGCTTTGGCTTTTACGGCTGCTTCGACAGGACCGTTGCCGTCTTCGCCGTTAGCGGCCAAACCGTCGATAACCTCGACGATCATGTCGGCGATATCACGGAATTCCGCTTCACCAAAGCCACGTGTGGTGCCCGCAGGGGTGCCCAAACGCAGGCCGGATGTGACCATTGGTTTCTCTGGATCAAACGGAATGCCGTTTTTGTTGCAGGTAATGTGCGCCCGGCCCAAAGCCTTGTCCGCCACGTTGCCTTTTACGCCCTTGGGACGCAAATCAACCAGCATCACATGGGTATCCGTGCCACCTGTTACAATATCCAGACCACCTTTGATCAGTTGATCGGACAGGGCTTTCGCATTGGCGATCACTTGTTTTTGGTAGGTTTTGAATTCGGGACGTAATGCTTCGCCGAATGCTACGGCTTTGGCTGCGATTACATGCATCAAGGGGCCGCCCTGAATACCTGGGAAAATTGCAGAGTTAACTTTTTTGGCGATAGTTTCATCATTGGTCAGGATCATGCCGCCGCGTGGGCCGCGCAGGGTTTTATGCGTGGTCGTGGTTGCAACATGCGCGTGCGGGAACGGACTGGGGTGTTCGCTTGCAGCTACAAGACCTGCAAAATGGGCCATGTCGACGTGAAGATAGGCACCAACTGAATCAGCGATTTCACGGAAACGCGCAAAATCGATTTGACGTGGGATCGCAGAACCCCCCGCGATAATCATTTTCGGTTGATGCTCTTTTGCCAATGCCGCGATTTCATCATAGTCGATCAGATTATCCTGACGACGCACGCCGTATTGCACTGCATTGAACCATTTACCTGATTGGTTTGGTGCGGCACCGTGTGTTAAGTGGCCGCCGGACGCCAAATTCATGCCTAAAATCGTATCACCCGGCTGGATCAATGCCTGCATTACACCTTGGTTGGCTTGCGAACCGGAGTTGGGCTGCACATTAGCGAATTCACAACCGAACAGTTGCTTGGCGCGATCAATCGCCAGATTTTCTGCCACATCCACGTGTTGACAGCCGCCATAATAGCGACGGCCCGGATAACCTTCGGCATATTTGTTGGTCATTACAGACCCTTGTGCCTGCATCACGGCGCGTGAAACGATGTTTTCAGAGGCAATCAATTCGATTTCATCGCGTTGGCGACCCAATTCATCTGTAATCGCCCCGAATATTTCAGGATCGCGGGTTGAAAGCTCTTCGGTGAAAAATCCGGCGTCGCGGGTAGTTGTCATGGTTGATGCTCCTAAAAGATGTCTAAATCTGGGTCTGTCCTATTCGATTGGATTTGTTTATGTAAGGTGTAATGCGACACGCGCGACGTCTTGTACGGCGTATTTATGGCTATGTGCGTAAATGATGGGATGGATGACACATGAGCGGCAAAAAATTCGGTTTTGTGGCATCTAATGCAGATCAAGCCAAAGAATCACTGGATGTTCTAGCTACAAAATATGGCAATGTTTCCTTGCAGGAAGCAGATATAATTGTGGCTTTGGGCGGTGATGGTCTGATGTTGCAAACCCTGCATGATACACAACATTTGCCGACGCCGGTTTATGGCATGAACCGTGGCTCGGTCGGGTTTTTGATGAACGCATATGCCGAAGATGACCTGTTGGAGCGTTTGACAGAGGCAGAAGAGGCGGTGATCCACCCGCTGAAAATGCATGCCCATTGTGCTGATGGAGTGAATATAGAGGCCCTTGCGATCAACGAAGTATCTTTGTTGCGCCAAGGCCCGCAAGCCGCGAAATTGCGGATTTCTGTGGATGGGCGGGAACGGATGTCTGAACTGGTGTGTGATGGTGCATTATTATCAACGCCAGCGGGATCAACCGCTTATAACTATTCTGCACACGGGCCGATTTTACCGATTGGGGCTGATATTTTGGCACTAACGGCCGTGGCAGCGTTTCGGCCCCGTCGTTGGCGCGGGGCCTTGCTGCCCATGTCGGCAAAGGTACGGTTTGATGTGCTTGAATACGAAAAGCGGCCTGTTTCGGCGGTGGCGGACGGCAAAGAGGCGTTGAATGTCGTTTGGGTTGAAATTTTTAATGAACCGGATGTATCGCACCGTATTTTGTTCGACCCGGGGCACGGGCTGGAAGAACGGCTGATACGGGAACAATTTGTATAGGTGAAAAATGGCGCTGACAGTTAGACAACAAGCCAGTTACTGGGGCATCGGGGTAGCCGTGTTTTTGCTGGCTCTTTGGGGGCTTGGCAATGTGATTTTGCCGTTTGTGACAGGCATGGCTATTGCCTATTTTCTGGATCCCGTTGCGGATCGGTTAGAGGTGTTGGGGTTTAGCCGGGTCGCAGCAACGGTTTCAATCACATTTGTTGCTTTGATAACTGCTATTCTACTGATAATCTTGCTGGTACCCCTACTGGTGGAGCAACTGGTTGCCCTGATCAAAGTTACCCCTGCCTATTTCGCGCAATTGCACGCCCTGTTGGTAGAACGATTCCCCAGCATTATAGAAGAAGGTTCCGCGATTTCGCGCGCTTTACAATCCTTCGGGGAAACCATGCAAAGCCAGAGCGGGGCATTTGCCGGTGCTGTGCTTACGTCGGCATTTACTATTCTTGATATTGTGATCTTTATCGTCGTTGCCCCTGTTGTGGCATTTTATATGCTATTGGACTGGGATCGGATGATTGCGGTTATTGATGGCTGGTTGCCGCGCGATCATTTGCCGGTTTTGCGCGGCTTGGCACGTGATGTGGATACGGTTCTGGCAGGATTTGTGCGCGGCCAATTCACGGTTTGCGCTATTCTAGGCGCATTTTATGCGATCGCTTTGATGTTGGTCGGTTTACAATTCGGCCTGATTGTCGGTCTGATTGCGGGACTACTGACGTTTATTCCATATGTCGGATCGATTATCGGCGGTGTTTTGGCGATTGGTCTGGCCCTGTTTCAATTCTGGGGGTCGCCGGAATGGATTGCCGCCGTGGCGCTGATCTTTGTTGCCGGTCAAATGGTAGAGGGCAATGTTTTGACTCCGAAACTGGTTGGCAGCTCGGTTGGGCTACATCCGGTTTGGTTGATGTTCGCATTGGCTGCTTTTGGTACGGTAATGGGATTTACCGGTATGTTGGTGGCTGTTCCCGTGGCTGCCAGTCTGGGCGTATTCTTTCGCTTTGGGGTTAGGCAATATTTGCAAGGCAAGCTTTATAAAGGCACGCAGGCCGCAAAGCCAAAACCCCGTAAAGCCAAGTAATTCAAATGCCTGAACAATTGATCTTTGATTTACCACTTCAAACCGCCTTTGGACGAGAGGATTTTTTTGTCTCTCCTGCAAATGTCATGGCCGTGCGGTTGATGGAAAACTGGCAAAACTGGCCCTTGGGCAAACTGATATTATACGGCCCGAAAGGATCGGGGAAATCGCATTTGGCACATATATGGGCCGAAGACGCGGGTGCGATTGCGGTCAGTGCCAAGGTGTTGGCATATGAACGGCTGGAAACGTTGGCAGAACAACCTGTTGTTGTTGAAGATGTGCATTTGCTTGCGCATAATAATGATGGGGAAGCCGCCCTTTTCCATTTACATAACCTGATGAACCAAGCCGGTCATCCGTTGTTGTTGACTGGGGTAGGTATGGTTGGATCGTGGGGCATTGACCTGCCTGATTTGGCAAGCCGTCTGGCGGGTAGTCAGATTGCATCGATGGCCCCACCCGATGAT
>Ga0209344_10005710_pt1 | contig 10598 bp, 6 predicted proteins | sample Cruoilmetagenom6_FD_187293 | JGI IMG/M metagenome (GOLD analysis project Ga0209344, IMG submission 187293) | Oil polluted marine microbial communities from Coal Oil Point, Santa Barbara, California, USA - Santa Barbara Oil Seep Sample 6 (SPAdes)... | ecosystem: Environmental > Aquatic > Marine >...
CAGCCGCCGTAATACCCGGCTACCCCACCGATAGCCAATGCCAAAACAAAGGCGATAAACACCCCGATCGTTCCCACTGCCATTGATGTGTTGATCGCAGTCAGCGTCCTTGAATAAATATCCTTACCAGTCGAGTCAGTGCCGAAAATATGGATCATTCCCTTATCAACGCCAAACAAATGCGTATTGAAGGTCATGCCCAAAAACTTATAGGAACTGCCTTCGGTAAAGAATTCAACATAGCGGCGACCTTCCAGAGTGGTATTGGTCTCTGTTACCCAGCGAAAGTTGGTCTTAACCGAACGTGTGCGTTCGGTTGTATAAACGAATGGGCGCAAAGAGCAGCCATTGTCATCACAAAATGACGGGATTTGTGGTGCACCGTTCAGATACTCTTTGTCACGGCCTGAAATTGTGGCGTCATAGGGTGTCAAAAAGGGTGCAAATATACCTGACAGAATAAGGATAATCAAAACCCAAGCACCGATAAGTGCGGATTTGTTTTTCTTGAATCTTTGCCAGATAAGCTGACCTTGCGAGGCGGTAAAATACGCCTCTTTCAGTTTCTGATCGGCACTGATGGCATCTATGTTTGTCATATCAGTCATATCATTTATCCTACAATGCTGCGACGAACGCGTGGATCGGTCAGGGCCAGTATTATGTCAGTAATAAAATTGATGCCGACGATGCTTGCTGTAAGCAAGAATATAATCGCACCTGCTAACTGCTGATCATTCGAACGCGCCAAGGCCTCGATCAACAAAGAACCGGCTTCGGTCAGGGTTAGGATAAGGGCAACAATCGGAAGTTCGTTAAAGATACGGTTCAGATCAAACCCCAATGAGTTGATGATCGGACTTAGCGCGTGGCGCGCCGGATAGCGCATTAACAAACGGCTTCCAGATACACCGCGTGCGGCAGCGGCCGTTACATATAGCTTGCCAATTTCGTCGGACATCAAAGCCCGTACTGTTTGAATTGCAAAAGCCGTAGCTGACCAGCCAAGAATAAAGATCGGTAGCCATGCATGCCCCAGAAAGTCCATCACACGGGCATAAGACCATTCGGCGTCCCGGAACTCTTTTGAAAACAGGCCGGTCAGGCTGTCACCGAACATAACGGTTGAAAACAGCATGATCATCAGGGCCAACAGAAAGTTTGGCAGTGCCAGACCCAAATAGCTGACCAGACGCAAGCCGTTGTTCAGGTATGCATTCTTGGAAGTTGCAGCCAAAATACCAACCGGTATCGCAATGGTATAAGCAAGGATCAGGGCGGATAGGCATAAGCCTAGGCTAATCCAGTATTTTTGCCCCAGCAGTTCACTGATGTTCAAACGGAGTATACAACTGTCGCCAAATTCGCCCTGAAACGCATTGATAATCCATAGACCCCAGCGTTGAATATAAGGTTTGTTTAAACCAAGTCTGACGCGTTCTGCCTCAATATCGGCAAGGGATATCATCGAGCCTTGGGAGTTTTTGAAAGAAAGATAACGTTCTGCGCAATCACCCGGAACCAATTCCATTAGGGAAAAAACGATAAACGAAACCAATATAAGTGTAGCGATGGCCAACAGTGCCCGAATTGTCGCAAACCTAGCAAACTGTAACATTGGTATTCTAGCTCCCCCGTAGAAATTCCATGGACCTTTGGTCCGTTTTTATAAGTATGCCTTGGGCAATCTGAATTGCCCAAGGCTTAATTATATGTCAGTCGACCAATATTATTCGTCCAGATACCACTGTGTAGGGCGGTAAGGATATGACCTGTAGTAGGCATAAGACTGTGTAAGGAACTCAGTTACGTTCTTCAGTTTATTGCTGTGATAAATCGGTGCAACCGCTTTCACAGTACCAATGAACAGAAGGTTTTCCACCATGTTCTTAACCAGACGCTCTCCGAGCTCATTCGACTCGTCAGTACCAACCACGGCACCTTGGAATGCGTTGATGTCTTCCATCATCTGATAGACATACTCTGGTGGTTTTACACCGGACGCACCTTTAGTATCGATATATTCACCCCAAAGCATGCCGGAGCGTAAGTTGAAGTAGTTATCGAATGGTGGTTGGAACACTTCCGCGTTGCCAAGGATAACCGCCAGCGGTTGGCCTTTGGCATACATGGTCACATCCAGTTGGTTAGCGGACATAGCTGAACGGAATTCATCCGTTGTAACTTCTTTCACAGTATTGTTGATGCCCACATCTTTCCAGTTTTGGCCAACTAGCTCGACCAGTTTTACTGAAATACCTTGTGTTGCAACCTGAAGGTTCAGAACCAATGGATCGCCATTTGGTAGCTCGCGCATACCGTCGCCATCCTTGTCAACCACACCAACTTCATCCAGCAAAGCATTCGCTGCGGCAGGATCAAACATGGTTGCATAGTTTTCCAGTTCTTCGCTTACAAACGAAGGTGTCGGTGAGAACGCAATGTATTGTGCTGGTTTACCAAGACCGAAGTAAACAACTTCGTTGATTTCATCACGGTTCATTGCAATAGACATCGCTTTACGGAAACGCACATCACCGAAGACTTTACGTTTTTCCAGATCTTCTGATGTCACGTTGAATGCAAAAGTACCCAATGCAACTTCAGGCTTCAGATCAACAGTAAAGTTGCCTTTTTCCTGATTTTCCATCAACAATGGCGCATAATCAAGGTTCAGTGATTGTGACTTATAATCAACTTCAGCATTGACCAGTTTCAACAGACGCACTTCGCTTTCACCCACAAACAGTTCATCCTGTTCATTGATATATGGCAATTGGTTGCCCGCAGTATCAACCTGGAAGAAATACGGGTTAGCAACCAGATGGCGGCCTTCCGTTGTTTCAGAGATGATAATGTGGCTTTCCAAAGTCGGCACCGTATCAGCCGGCAGACCTGCTACCAGATTTGGGTGGGCCAACATCGGTGTCGGTGTGTCCATCCAGTCAGAGTTACCATAGTAACCGGCAATCGCAGCATAGCCATTTTCAAACCCAAGGGCTTTAGCGTTCGCGTCCGCATTTGCATCAATGGCAGGGTGATACTTGCCTAGGAAATGCATCGGTTGGAAACCTTGTGCATAGTGGTTGGCAAAGTGTGACAACAGACCGGGTTTCGGTGACGGCAGATTGAACTGTACGGTGTTTTCGTCCACCACAACAACGTCAATTTTTTCGCCGGCGACCAGTACATAGTCTTTCGGTTTTTCCCGTACATTGCTATCTACGGCTAGATTGTCATACCAGAACTTCACGTCACGGGCACCAAAAGGTGCACCATCAGACCATTTGTGGCCTTTGCGCAAGAAGAATGTCAGTTGTGTGAAATCGGCGTTCCATTCCCAGCCTTTGGCAACGTTCGGCACGATGGTTTGCAGGTCATCGGAGTAACGTACAAGATTTACGTGGCGTACTGACATAAAGTCGGATGTACCGGCTTCGGTTGCATTCGAAAGCGCATCGAACGTGCCGCCGTATTTGCCGACGGATTCGTACGGAGTCAAAATCAGTGGTTCCGACGGAATACGATCAGCAAGTGGTGGCAGCGGGCCGTTACCACGGATGCGTGCATTCAGATCTTCGATTGCGGGGTTCGCGGTAAATTCCATCGTGCAGTTACCCAGAGATTGGTACTCTGCAAGTTCATATACCTGCGGAAAGGCACCGCGCTCGATGCCTGCCATGTCGGAGACCGTCGCTGCCGGGCACGTACCGGCAACGGCAGCTCCCGTCAGCGTCAGCCATGCGACACCTGATAAGGTTAGTGTTTTCATTATATATTCTCCCTAGTTGTTATTCTATCCGGGCCAGTATCAGCCCTCATGTCGTGCTTTGGCAGCATTTCGTAGACATGCAATCAATCTGTATTAAACACATTACAGTGTTGTAACAGTTTTAATACAAGTGATATTTCTCCCTTTTATCGGCCATGTCAATTCAAACCACATGGTCTATTGAATAAGATTGGACAAGAGTCCTTGGCCTGTCAATAATTTTTCATAGCCCAGTGCAGTGATAACACTACTGTTATCAGCTTATACTATACCCAATCCAACACAACTTTCCCGCTTTTGCCAGATTTCATAACGGCAAAACCCTCTTTGAAATCTGCTGCAGGAAAGTGATGTGTAATAATTGCGGATATATCCAATCCATTTTGCAACATAGCCAGCATTTTATACCATGTTTCAAAGATTTCACGCCCGTAAACGCCCTTTATTGTAATCGACTTTAATACAATACGTGACCAATCAACCTGTGTTTCACCCGGTGGTATCCCCAACATTGCGATGCGCCCACCCATGACCATTGCCGAGACCATTTGGTCAAAAGCCATTGCCGAACCGCTCATTTCCAGACCAACGTCGAATCCTTCAATAATGCCCAAATCTGATGAAACTTCTTTTAGATCGGTGTTTTGAACATTTACGGCTGTAACATTTGCAACGCGATTCGCCAGATCAAGGCGATCCTGATTGATATCCGTGATAACCACATGACGCGCTCCGATATGCTTGGCAACGGCAGCAGCCATGATCCCGATCGGCCCGGCACCGGTAATTAATACATCCTCTCCAACCAGATCAAACGACAGCGCGGTATGAACCGCATTTCCAAGTGGATCCAGTATAGCCCCGATATCGTCACTGATATTATCCGGTAACGGTACGACGTTAAACGCAGGCAGGCGCAGATATTGCGCAAACGCACCCGGTTCATTCACCCCGATACCGCGGGTTTCAGGATCCAGATGAAACTTTCCGGCGCGGCTGGCACGGCTGCTTTTACCGATCAAATGGCCTTCGCCGGTTACCCTCTGTCCTATGGTCAGATCGGTCACATTCGCGCCCATCTCGACAATAACGCCGGCAAACTCGTGACCGGTAATCAGCGGAACAGGCACTGTTCTTTGTGACCACGCGTCCCAATTCCAGATATGAATATCTGTACCGCAAATCCCGGTTTTGTTGATCTTGATCAGAACATCGTCCACTCCGATTTCCGGCACCGGCTGGCGTTGCATCCATAAACCTTCTTCAGGCTTTGCCTTAACCAGTGCCAGCATTTGGTTTGATCTATCGGTCATTGGATTACCCCCACAGCTTTACCGACCTTTTCAAATGCCGCTAAAGCAAAACGCAGATCATCTCGACTGAGTTCTGCATTCATCTGTGTACGGATACGGGCCAGTCCTTTTGGAACGACCGGATAGAAAAATCCGGCCACAAAAACCCCTTCTTCGAATAATTGTGTTGCCATATCCTGAGCCAATGAGGCCTCGCCCAACATAACCGGTACAATCGGGTGTTCTCCCGGAACCAGATCAAACCCCAGCGTTTCCAATCCGGCCCGCCAGAATGCCGTATTATCAAATAACTTAGCCCGTAGGTCATCGCTTTCTTCCACCAAATCAATGGCTTCCAGTCCCGCTGCAGCAATGGCAGGCGGCAGCGAGTTTGAAAACAAATAGGGCCGGGCCCTTTGTCGCAGCATATCAATCACCGGCTGCGGGCCTGCAATATAGCCACCTATTGCCCCGCCAAGTGCCTTTCCCAGCGTGCCCGTCAGAATATCCACACCATCCATAACGTTGAAATGTGCGGGTGTTCCGCGCCCTTGTGGACCCATAAAGCCGGTAGCATGGCAATCATCCACCATCACAATCGCACCATATTGTTCAGCAAGTTTTGTGATTTCGGGCAGTTTTGCCAGATGCCCATCCATCGAGAATACGCCGTCGGTTGCAATCATGATGAACCGCGCACCGGCCTCTTTTGCCTCAATTAATCGTGCCTCAAGCTCTGACATATCGGAATTCGCATAACGATACCGCTTGGCTTTACACAAACGGATACCATCAATAATTGATGCGTGATTAAGTGCATCCGAGATAATCGCATCTTCGGCGGTTAACAGTGGTTCAAACAATCCACCGTTGGCATCAAAACAGGCGGCGAATAATATAGCATCGTCTTTTCCCAAAAATGTGGCCAATCGGTCTTCCAACAAGCGGTGCAAATCCTGTGTTCCACATATAAAGCGCACGCTAGCCATTCCAAAACCATATGTATCAAACGCAGTTTTAGCTGCATTGATCAAGCGCGAGTGATTGGCCAAACCCAGATAGTTATTGGCACAAAGATTAACCACACGGTCATGCCGATGGCCGTCATGCTGCACATTAATGCGACCGGCTTGCGGTGAAATAATTTGCCGTTCGCGTTTATAAAGCCCTGCACGGTCAATTTCGCGCAAGCTATCGGAAAGATGATCAAGAAAGGTGGCGGGCATGGTAAACTCCTGACGTTTCATCTTCCACTATTCCAGCTTTGCGAAATAAGTCAATATATAAGATTAAAAATCCTATATATTGGATATTTAGGAATTGTAGACGACCAAGATCACTTTTGCAGGCATTTCCGCTGTCTCTATAGTATGATTACAATCAGCTGAATAACGCAGAGTATCACCTTCATTCAGTTCAACGATCTCTTTGCCTGCTGTGACTTTAATCGAACCTTCAAGAACACTTAAATGCTCATAGCACCCAACCTGATGAGGATCGCTTTTTAATATGCCATTTGCGGCGAACTGAATTTCATAAACCTCTATGGTGCCGGCTTGTTCAGGTGGGCTTAGGATACGAATGCGGCACCCTTCACCCAGACTGTCAATGGTTGGTGTTTTATGCGCGCGCAGGACTTCTTTTATGGTACTGTCCACTGTCTCGTCATCTAGAAGTCCCGCAAAATCCACCTGCAGCGCACGCGTCAAACTCCAAAGCGTGGCAACCGTTGGACTGCTTTCACCGCGTTCAATCTGTGAAAGCATTGAACGTGAAACACCTGACAGCTTAGCCATCGCTTCCAGACTCAGGCCTTTACTTTTGCGCGTATTGCGCAACCGGTTTGCCAACCTTTCGGCTATGTTATTTTCAGATTTCATCTGCTGACACTGCTTTAATAGATATAATTCTGTCAACGCCGGAATGTGTTCGGGGATTTTTATTTTAACACTTGACCTTCCTGTTACTGGAAGCATTAGGTTTGTATTTGATAAAGAAATCATTTGGTGGGTCAGGATAATGAATATCCCGAAAGTAAATACATTCCAGATAGAGGGAATGTCCTGCGCATCCTGTGTCGCGCGGGTTGAAAAAGCATTATCAGCTGTTCCCGGTGTTGCAAACCCATCCGTAAATCTGGCGAATGAAACTGTACAGGTCAGCTATAATGACCCCGCGACAGCGTTGGCTGTAACACAGGCATTGTCTGATGCAGGTTATCCCGCCACCATAAGGGATGTGACGCTGGACATAGAAGCCATGTCTTGTGCGTCTTGTGTCGGGCGTGTTGAAAAAGCGCTTAAAGCCGGGGCAGGAGTGGTGGATGCATCTGTTAATCTGGCGGCTGAAACAGCGTTGGTACGATTTACTGATGGCGCGATAAAACCTGATGAAATCGCTGAATTGTCTACGCAGGCAGGATATCCAGCAAAGGTGAAATCTTTTGACCAGCCGCGGGCGACGGATCGCAAAGCACATGAAGCGTCCATTCTGGGGCAGTTGACGCTGATGGCGGCGGTGCTGGCCTTACCGGTCTTTGTGATAGAGATGGGTAGCCACCTGATCCCGGGAATGCACGATCTGATCAACAATACGATCGGTGCACAAAATAGCCGCTATTTGCAATTCGCTCTAACGACTGCAGTTTTATTCGGCCCCGGGCGACAGTTTTACACCAAAGGGTTCCCGGCTTTGCTGAAGGCCGCACCGGATATGAATTCTCTGGTCGCATTGGGAACGGCTGCGGCTTACGGCTTTTCTTTAGTGGCAACATTTACGCCGCAATTGTTGCCTGAAGGCACTGCCAATGTCTATTATGAGGCAGCGGCCGTTATTGTTGTTCTTATTCTGCTTGGTCGTTATCTGGAAGCGCGTGCAAAAGGGCGCACAGGGCAGGCCATTCGGAAACTAATTGGTCTTCAACCAAAAACCGCACATGTTGAACGCGATGGGGAAGTTATAGAGCTTGCAATCGATCAGATCATCCCCGGTGACACAATCCATGTGCGCCCCGGTGAGAAAATCGCGGTTGACGGTTCAGTGGTAGCAGGGGCGTCTTACGTGGATGAAAGCATGATCACGGGGGAGCCTGTTCCAGTAGAGAAAACCAAAGGCGCGGATATCGTTGGCGGCACTGTGAACGGTACAGGCGCGTTGACATTTCGTGCAACCAAAGTCGGTAGCGATACAATGCTTGCGCAAATCATCCGTATGGTCGAACAGGCGCAGGGCGCGAAACTACCGATACAGGGTCTGGTCGATATAATCACGGCTAGGTTTGTGCCGGCCGTGTTGGTCGTCGCCCTAATAACAGTTATCATATGGCTTGCCATAGGGCCGGATACCGCACTTGGCCTTGCCCTTGTGGCGGGCGTTTCGGTGCTCATTATAGCTTGTCCATGTGCTATGGGGTTGGCCACACCTACATCGATTATGGTGGGTACGGGGCGTGCAGCCGAAATGGGTGTTTTGTTTCGCAAAGGTCAGGCGTTGCAAATGCTGCAAGAGGTTACAATCGTTGCAGTAGACAAAACCGGCACACTGACCAAAGGTCATCCGGAACTGACTGATATCATTGCAGCAGATGGCTTTGAGCAGGACTGCGTTTTGCGCTTAATCGCGGCAGTCGAAGTCACATCGGAACATCCGATTGCCGCCGCAATTGTCCGTGCCGCCAAAGATAAGGGGATAGATATTCCCGACATTCAGGATTTCACATCCCAAACGGGTTATGGTGTGCAGGCCAATGTTGAAGGGAAAACCGTCCAAATTGGTGCGGATCGCTTTATGATCCGCGAAAATATCATGCTCGGACCGCTTGAGCACAGTGGTGCAAGCTTGGGGCAAAAAGGCAAAACGCCACTTTATGCAGCAATTGACGGGCGGGTTGCAGCCGTTATTGCCGTGGCTGATCCAATCAAGGAAACCACACCTGCCGCCATTGCAGCGCTACATGATCTTGGGCTTAAGGTTGCGATGATCACTGGCGATAATAAAGGTACCGCGAACGCAATAGCCCAAGAACTGGGTATAGACCATGTAGTGGCCGAAGTTTTGCCGGAAGGCAAAGTCGACACACTAAATACGCTGCGTGCGGATGGCGGGAAATTGGCCTTTGTCGGTGATGGTATCAATGATGCGCCCGCACTTGCAGTAGCCGATGTTGGTATTGCGATAGGAACAGGGACAGATGTGGCAATAGAGGCGGCCGATGTTGTCTTGATGTCCGGTGATCTGAAAGCTGTGGTGAATGCATTTGATATCAGCCAACGTACCATGCGCAATATTCGCCAGAACCTGTTTTGGGCCTTTGGTTACAATACACTGTTGATACCGGTTGCCGCAGGTGTGCTATACCCCTTCAGCGGCATTATGCTATCACCGGTTCTGGCCGCCGGGGCGATGGCGCTGTCCAGCGTATTTGTTCTGACAAACGCTTTGCGTCTGCGCAGGATGAAACCAATATTGCGTGAGTAAACCTTAACTGACCGCGCTGAATTTTGCACTATCATCGATATATTGATCAAAAGCTTTTGCAATCAGGCGCGCAATGCTGCGTTTGTGTTTAACGATCTTCAGCCCGGATTTTGAAAACGAAACAATGTCTTTATATTCTTTTTGCAGATTCAGTACCGCTTTGTTCAGACAGGACAGATCGTCACCGAATTCATTAATCAATGTAGGGTAATCGATGGCAAAATCACACATGATCATACCTATAGCCCGCGCGATCATATGATCCTCACGCGTCATTTCAATGCCGCGATACGAGGTAAGTGTGCCACCTTTTATTGCTTGTGTATAATCTGAAGATTTAGCTTCATTCTGGACATACCCATTTGGGTATTTGGAAATAGAGCTCGCGCCAAGCCCGATTAATGTATCCATGTCATCGGTTGTGTAACCTTGAAAATTCCGCCGCAAGCGACCTTTGCCTGTGGCAATGGCCATATCGTCTGTTGGCTTGGCGAAATGATCTATACCCACAGGTGTGTATCCCGACGTTTCCAGCTCTTTTGCCATTGTTTGAAACAGATCATGCCGTGTTTCACCATTTGGTAAAGCGGTCTCGTCGATTAATTGCTGGCGTTTAGCCATCCACGGTACATGGGCATAACCATAAAGCGCTATGCGATCAGGTGACAGAGTTTGCACTTTGTGAATTGTATCCAATACGCTGATTTCAGTCTGATGCGGCAACCCGTAAAGAATGTCCATATTCAGTGATCTGACGTTTGCTCGGCGCAACATTTCCACACATTTTTGAGTGGTCTCAAAACTTTGCTCGCGGCCAATTGCCTTTTGCACATTTTGCGCAAAATCCTGTACGCCTATGCTTGCACGATTCATACCTTGCGCGACCAATGCATCAATTTTAGCCTGATTAACCAAAGTCGGGTCAATTTCAACAGAAAATTCTGCATCTTTTGTACGCGGGATTTTCTGTTCCAACGCATTTGCAAGAAGCTTGATTTGATCAGGTGTCAAAATCGTTGGTGTTCCACCACCCCAATGGATGCGGCTGGCCATGATAC
>Ga0209344_10005711_pt1 | contig 10598 bp, 9 predicted proteins | sample Cruoilmetagenom6_FD_187293 | JGI IMG/M metagenome (GOLD analysis project Ga0209344, IMG submission 187293) | Oil polluted marine microbial communities from Coal Oil Point, Santa Barbara, California, USA - Santa Barbara Oil Seep Sample 6 (SPAdes)... | ecosystem: Environmental > Aquatic > Marine >...
TGTGAAATACTTAGGGCGATTTCATCATGTGATCGCCCTAAGTATTTCACAAAATGATCGTTACAGCCGGTGTAAACGCCGTGTTCGTTTTTATAAAAGATAGGTGCGGGGATGGCGTCGATCAGGGATTCCAAGAGTTGCGTTTGATCTAGTGTCGCTTCTTGCTCTCGCGTGAGGTGCGGAATAAACCAGAAGTACAGACCCACTAAGAGTGTCAAAGACAAGATCAATGCGTCCAGCACCGCAAACTGGATGGGGGAGAGAATATCCAAGCCATCAAAAATCACCATGGTGATAAATTCGACCACAAAGCAAATGAACGTGACCAATGCAAAATAGCGAAAGTAGGGTGACCGGCGTGATAATTTCAGTTTGTGCATGGGCGTAAACAACCGTTGCTGGTTTTGCTTTGGTTACGTAAGAATGATAGGTAGTGCATTGACTTAGCTTATCATTTAGAAAGGCTATAGGATAACACTATACGTGAAAATAGGTGGTTAGAATTCATGTCGAATACATGCGCAGAGTTATGCGCCAAGATGTGAGCAATAAAAAACGGCGACCCTCAGGCCGCCGTTTTTCTTGTACCGTGCATTGCTTGATTAGGACCGGCTTTCGATTGATGCGTAATCGCGCGCCGTGTGGCCAGTGAACAATTGGCGCGGACGGCCGATCTTCTGCGAAGGATCTTCGATCATTTCGTTCCATTGCGCCACCCAGCCGACTGTGCGGGCTACGGCGAACAGCACCGTGAACATGTCGGTGGGGATGCCCATGGCGCGGAAGATGATGCCCGAATAGAAGTCGACGTTCGGGTACAGTTTCTTTTCCACGAAGTACGGATCTTCAAGGGCGATCTTTTCCAGCTCCATCGCGAGCTTGAGCAGCGGATCGTTTTCTGCACCCAATTCCTTGAGCACTTCGTGCGCGGTGGTTCGCATGACCTTAGCGCGTGGATCAAAGTTCTTGTAGACCCGGTGACCAAAACCCATCAGACGGAACGGATCTTCTTTGTCTTTGGCGCGTGCGATGTATTCAGGGATGTGATCGACCGAACCGATCTCTTGCAACATGGTCAGCACCGCTTCGTTGGCGCCGCCGTGGGCTGGGCCCCACAAACACGAAATGCCTGCCGAAATACATGCAAACGGGTTGGCCCCGGATGAACCGGCCAAACGCACCGTCGAGGTCGAAGCGTTTTGCTCGTGATCAGCGTGCAAGATCAAGATGCGGTCCATGGCACGGGCCAAAACCGGATTGACCTGATATTCCTCGCACGGGTTGGAAAACATCATGAACAGGAAATTTTCGGAATAGTTCAGGTCATTGCGCGGATACACAAACGGCATGCCTTGAGAATAGCGATACGCGTTAGCCGCAATGGTCGGCATTTTCGCAATCATGCGCGTGGACGCGACAAAACGGTGCTTGGGGTCGGAAATATCGGTGCTGTCATGATAAAACGCAGCCAACGCGCCCACCACGCCGACCATAATCGCCATCGGGTGACTGTCGCGGCGAAAGCCGTGGTAGAAGCTGTGGATCTGTTCGTGCAGCATCGTGTGATAGGTGATGCGGTGCTCGAACTTGTCCTTCTGCTCTTGGGTCGGCAAGTCGCCGTAAATCAGCAGGTAACAGGTTTCGACATAATCGGAATCAATGGCGAGCTGTTCGATTGGGTAGCCGCGATACAGCAATTCACCTTTATCGCCGTCGATGTAGGTGATGCCCGATTGGCAGCTGCCGGTGGAGGTGAAGCCGGGGTCATACGTAAAGTGACCGGTCTCGGCATATAAACGCCGTACATCGATCACACGCGGTCCCACGCTGCCTTCGAGCACCGGCAGTTCCCAGCTTTCGCCGGTGTCGTTGTTGGTCAGTGTGAAGGTGTGTGCAGCTACATCTTTTGTTTTCATAGAGACTCCTCACCAAATGTCTTGCCGATCCGGCGCGCCGTCGCACCGGGCGGTAGGTTCCTGACAGGGGGGTTCCTGGCAGATTGGGCGCTTTTGCGCCTCTTTAAAACGGGCTCGTTAAGGGCTGCCCAAGGCGTCATTCAGACGTCCGAGGCATTCTTCTTTGCCTAAAATTTCCATCACTTCAAAAACACCCGGCGAAATGTTCGAACCGGTCAGCGCCGCACGCAGCGGCTGAGCGACCTTGCCGAGCTTTAAGTCCGCCCGTTCGGCGAACGCTTTGGCGGCGTCTTGTAGCGGCTCAGAACGCCAATCTTTGAATTCAACCAAGACGTCAAGCATCTGACGCAACACATTGAGGCCTTCGTCATTGAGCAGCTTGGCTGCTTTTTCGTTCATTTCAAGTGGGCGAACGCGTGCGTAAAATGCAGCACTTTCCGTGAGTTCCAATGTGTTTTTTGCGCGTGCCTTTAAGTCTGACATGCCGGTTAAGATACGTTCGGCGGCGTCTTCGGCCAGCTTGCCGTCGAGCAACTCAACCACGCCAGGCCAAATCAGCTCAAACAGACGCTGATCGTCGGCTTCGCGCATGTAGTGGGCGTTGATGCTGGCCAGCTTGTCGGCGTCGAACCGTGCGGCGGCTTTGCCGACATCGGTCACGTCAAACCATTCGATCGCTTGCTCGCGGGAGAAGATTTCATCGTCGCCGTGACCCCAGCCGAGGCGCATGAGGTAGTTATTCACCGCTTCGGGCAGCAACCCCATGTCGCGATAGGCCTCGACCCCCAGCGCACCGTGGCGTTTGGACAGCTTTTTGCCATCCGAGCCATGCAGCAGCGGCATATGCGCAAAAACCGGTCGTTCCCAGCCCATGGCGTCGTAGATTTGCATCTGGCGGAAGGTGTTGGTCAGGTGATCGTCGCCACGCACCACGTGGGTGACGCCCATATCGTGGTCATCGACCACCACGGCCAGCATGTACGTCGGGGTGCCGTCGCCGCGCAAAATCACGAAATCGTCGATTTCGGCGTTGGATACGGTGACCTTGCCTTGGATCATGTCTTCAACGATGGTGTCGCCTGCGTGTTCGGCTTTGATGCGCACCACTGGATCTACGCCTGCGGGGGCTTCAGACGGGTCGCGGTCGCGCCACAGACCGTTGTAGCGCATAGGCTGGCCTGCCGCTTTGGCGGCTTCGCGCATCTCGGTCAGGTCTTCAGGCGTGCAATAACACTTGTATGCCTTGTCTTTGACCAGCAGCTCTTCAGCGACTTCGGCGTGGCGTGCGGCGCGCGAGAATTGCGACACGGCTTCGCCGTCCCAATCCAGACCCAGCCATTTTAGCCCCGCAGAAATGGCATCGACGGCTTCTTGGGTGGAGCGCTGACGGTCGGTGTCTTCGATGCGCAGCAAGAACTTTCCGCCCATATGCTTGGCGTACAGGTAATTGAACAGCGCGGTGCGCGCGCCGCCGATGTGCAGAAAGCCCGTGGGTGAGGGCGCAAAACGTGTCACGACGGTCATGATTGCCGTATCTTCTCTCAAATCTAATTTGGTGTAATCTAAATGCGTTTGGTACCAACGAGGTGTGGTTTAGCACATTCTCTTCGCAATTGCAGCATTTGGCTATGATTTTATCGCTGCAATTGGTTCGCATTCATACGATATTCGATTCCAAAAGGATAGAAAAATCCTGCATTTGCGCCGATTTGCCTGGACTGTTTCCCTGGTTTACCAAGCCTTTATCGGCGAACGGGAACGCTGGCCGTTATGGTTGCCTGTGCTTTTGGGGCTAGGAATCGGGGGCTATTTCAGCTTGCCGTTTGAGCCACCCTTATGGGCAGGCTGGCTGGCGGCGGCGATTCTCGGCACGGCGGCGTGGCGTTTCATAGGTAAAAACGGTTTTGCTTTGGTTTTTTTGGCCGGTGCGATGATTGCGCTGGGCATTGGGGTGTCGGGATTGCGCACCTGGTGGGTGGCGGCCCCAGTGATTTCAGAGCAAACCAGAGCGGTGAGCGTAAGCGGTCAAGTTCGCCATGTGGAACGCTTGGTCAGCGGTCAACGCGTGACCCTTAGTAATTTGCACATTGCGCGCTTGGGTCCCGCTCGCACGCCCAATGCAGTACGCATCAAATTGATGGGCGATCAGCCACCCTTTGGCCCCGGTGATTGGTTGGAGCTGCGCGCCAGCCTACTGCCGCCGCCCGCACCCGCCATGCCCGGCGCGTTCGACTTTCAACGCCAAAGCTATTTCAAAGGCCTGGGCGGTGTGGGGTTCTCATATGGCAAGGTCAAGCTGACGGGGCGCGCCCCGGATGTGGGGATCGACAGCCTCGGCTTCGCCTTTGAACGCCTACGCGGCGCGATTGCAGCGCGGGTCGCCCATAGCTTTAGCGAAACAGCCGTGGGGGGCGTCGCTACCGCGTTGATGACCGGTGAGCGCGGCGCCATACCCAAAGACGTGATTGAGGATATGCGCGCCAGTGGTTTGGCGCACTTGCTGGCGATATCAGGGCTGCATGTGGGCTTAATCGCGGGCATCGTATTCTTCGCCTTGCGCGGGGGCCTGGCGCTTGTTCCGTCGGTGGCGCTGCGCTACCCGATCAAGAAATGGGCCGCCGTCGGCGCACTGTTCGCCGCCTTTGGGTATGCAATGCTGGCGGGTGCGACGGTGCCTACCCAGCGGGCCTTTTTGATGATCGCCTTGGTGTTGTTGGCGGTGTTGTTTGACCGCCGCGCGGTATCCATGCGCTTGGTGGCGTGGGCGGCAATGGCGATCTTGCTGCTGAGCCCGGAAAGCTTACTGGGCGCGAGTTTTCAGATGTCGTTTTCCGCCGTGGTGGGGCTGGTCGCGGTGTACGAATTTCTCCGCCGCAAAGGCGTATTCGACAAAACACCGCAAACTTGGGTCGGCAAGATCGGGCGCTATGTCGCTGGGGTGGCGCTGACCACTGCCATCGCCGGATTGGCGACGGGGGTGTTTGCCGCTTATCACTTCAACCGCGTGGCCGATTTCAGCTTGGCGGCGAATGTGATTGCGGTTCCTGTCACGGCGCTATGGATCATGCCGTGGGCGGTTGTGGCGTATGTTTTGATGCCGCTAGGCTTGGAAGGCTTGGCTCTGGCTCCTATGGGCTGGGGCATTGAAGTGGTGATCGGAACCGCTAACGAAGTGGCCCACTGGCCTGGCGCGGTGTCGGATGTTGCGGCGTTTCCGGTGTGGGGGCTGGTGATCGCTACGTTGGGTGGGTTGTGGTTGGCGCTGTGGCAAAACAGATGGCGGCTGTGGGGCGCGCCGTTGGCGGCTATGGGGCTGTTAAGCTTACTCACTGGTGCGCCGCCCGATGTGCTGATCCACCAAGACGGCAAGCTCGCCGCAGTGCGCACACCAGAAGGGGGCTATAGCTTCTCGACCCTGACCTCGGCGAAGTTTGAGCGCAATGTGTGGCTGCGCCGTGCCGGATTGAGCGCAAAACCCAGCCGCTGGTCGGATCCGACCGCAAGCCGAACCGATGGTGTTGACCGCCGCTTGCGCTGTGATGCGTTGGGATGTCTCTACAAGTCGGCGGGGCGTAGTATCGCCTTTACCCGCGCGCCGGAAGCGCTGGCGGAAGATTGCTGGCTTGCCGATGTGTTGGTCACCGATGTACCCATGGACAATGCCCGTGGCGCGGCTTGCCGTGCTGCGTCTCAGCTGATCACAGCCAATGACCTAGAACGTTTGGGCACTCATGCCATTTGGTTGGGCGGCAAGGGCCAAAGCATGCGCCTGGAAACCGTAAATGGATTGCGGGGCGACCGGCCTTGGGTGGTCAAGTCTGCTGAGTAGCGTCAAACTCAGGACTTACGGGTCAATAATTGCGGATCAAGCCCACCAAACGACCTTGGACCTGAACCCGGTCGGGGCCAAAAATACGTGTCTCATAGTCTTTGTTGGCGGGTTCCAACGCGACATTGTCACCTTTTTGGTGGATGTATTTGAGGGTCGCTTCTTCATTGTCCACCAAGGCCACGACAATTGCGCCGTTTTCAGTGCGTTCGGTCTTTTTGATGATCACCGTATCGCCGTCGAAAATGCCTGCGTCGATCATCGAATCGCCATCGACTTCCAAACAAAAATGATCGCCACCGCCCAGCATGCTGGGCGGTACGGAAACAAAGGAAGAGGGGTCGGAGATCGCTTCAATAGGGGTGCCGGCGGCGATGCGTCCCAAAAACGGCAGTTCGGCGACTTTGTCGGGTGAGGTGTGCGCTGGGGTCGGCTTCGCGCCGAACTCACCTTTTACGACATTCGCCATGTTTGATGAGGGTGCCGCCGGGGGGGCGGTGCGGTCGCGTTCAATATTTTCCGGCATCTTAAGAACTTCAAGGGCGCGGGCGCGGTGCGGCAAGCGGCGGATAAAACCGCGTTCTTCCAAGCCGCTGATCAGGCGATGGATACCTGATTTGGACTTCAGTCCAAGGGCGATCTTCATTTCTTCAAACGACGGCGGAACGCCCGCTTCACGGATACGGGTGTCGATCAGCAGCAGAAGTTCGTACTGTTTGTTGGTCAGCATGTCGTCACCTGAATCTGAATTTATAGAAATGGTCCACGTGATCTCTTCCTCAAAGAACAAAACAAAAACACGCGCCTATGTTCTACTTTGGTTCCCGGGTGCGGTCAAGGGGGGAGTGTGATTATTTTTGTGGCTTGTGAGTTGCTTGCGATCCTTGAGCAAGTCCATAATGCACAATGGAAGCGAAAAACTCAGCGCTCAGCACGTTCAGCATGGTTTTAGCCGTGCTTGTGTTGGCGTCATGTGGGCAAGAACCGCCATTGATCGAACCGGAGGTTGAGCACTGCGCCGTCACCGCTGGACGCGCCACCAAAACGTATGGCGACATCACCATCGTGCGCATGCACCACTGGACCTTGGAAAATGTGCGTGGCGTGCAATTACGCTTTGAATACCCACCCGACTACACAGAATTCCGCTTTGGAAACATCATGTGTACGTATGTCTTCACCCTGGACATCCGCGCCGATCCGAACCGCATTGTAAAGGCCCTGTCGGTCTATTTTAAGGGCCGTTATCTATCTGAAAGTGAACTTCATTTTCTCAATACGTCGCCATTTCGACCTAAGCCGATATTTAAGGTTATCCCGTGATGCTTATTTTGAGTTTTCGGCGTCGAATGCATCAGGGTATATGACAAAACCGCTAAAATCATCAAAAACGCCATGTTTTAGAGGTAAGACCATATAAAATGGACCTGAAAATGAGCTTTTCAGACATTCGGCGATTTCGGCGCTAAAGCCAAACCGCGGATAAAAGCGTTCATGGCCGACGACGACAACGGCTTCAATTCCATTTTCTCTACACTTTTCAATGCCTTGACGGACTAGTTCGGAGCCGATTCCGAGCCGTTGATGGGTTGGCGCAACCGACATCGGGGCGAGCGCCGCAGCGCGAATTGAGCGTTTGTGATCATTTGAGGTCACTTCAAGCTCTGAAAATGCAATGTGAGCGACGATTTCGCCATATTCTTCGGCGATAAGAGACACAACCAATAAATCGTCACCGCGCAGCCGATCAATCAGCGCGGACTCGTTCTCACCGCCAAATGCCGCATTGTTGACGGCGCGGATGCCGTCTGCATCTTCATCGCGTTCTTCGCGGATGTGCATCACAGCGAAATCCGCCCGGTGCGCAGAGCGATGATATCGACAGCTTCGCCCGCTTTGGCGGCTGGGGCGTGCGGCGCGCGGATCACCAAGCAGTCGGCTTCAGTGAACTTGGCAAGCATGGCGCTGTCTTGCTTGGAAAACGGCGTGGCGATGCGTTCACCGTCCGCATTGGTGACAAGTGTGGCGCGTAAATAGTCCTGGCGTTCGTCGTTTTCGCCCAAATCCGTGCCCAGTTGGGCGGTTTGGCGTGGGGTGTGCGCCGGGTCCAGGCCCTGCATCGCTTCGACTGCGGACTTGAGGAAGAGTGCGCTGGTGACGCCGACCGACACCGGATTACCGGGTAAACCAAGCACGGGCGTGGCGCCGAGGCGGCCAAAGATCAACGGTTTTCCGGGGCGCATGGCGACTTTGTAAAAGCCCAAATCAACGCCTTCATGGTCCAAAACCTGATTGACCAGATCGTAATCGCCCACTGACGCGCCGCCGATGGTCACCACCATGTCGGCCTCAGATGCCGATTTGATCAAGCGGGTGAGGGAGCCTTCGTCATCGCGGGCAATGCCCAGGTCCAAAGGCTCCGCGCCCAAAACTTTCAGATACGCCGACAGCATCACGGAATTGGAGCTGATGATCTGGTTGTCGCCCAAGCCGTCGCCGGGCATCACCACTTCGTTGCCGGTGGCGATGATGGCGACGCGCGGTTTGCGCCGCACCATCACCCACGGCACGTTGGCGGCGGCGGCCAAACCGATGTCGCGCGCGCCCATCACCCGTCCCGAATGGATCAAGACTTCGCCAGCTTTGAAATCCAACCCGGCGGGGCGGATGAAGCGCCCTGTGGGGGACGTTTCCAACACCCGCACAATATCAGCGTTTTGTTCGGTGTTTTCTTGAATGATGATGGTGTCGGCACCACGCGGCACCGGCGCACCGGTGAAAATCCGCACGGCTTCACCCGCTTTGACCTCACCGTCGAAACAACCGCCGGCCGGGCTTTCGCCGATGACTTTCAGGTCCGCGGGAACCGATCCGACGTCTGCTTGGCGCACCGCGTACGCGTCCATCGCCGACACATCCGCCCACGGCTGGGTCAAGCGCGCGGTGACGTCATCGGCCAGCACGCGGCCCAAAGCGTTAGGCAGAGCGACTTGTTCGGCGCACGTTTCCGTCACGTTTGCGATGATTTGAGAAAGCGCTTCGGCGACGGAGATCATGTCAGTTCGGCCCTTTAATCATTAATCGGCTGTGAATTCGCCGGATTTGCCGCCAGCTTTGTGAACCAAGCGAACATCGGCGATGTGCATGGCTTTATCAACGGCTTTGCACATGTCGTAGACCGTCAACGCGGCGACGGATACGGCGGTAAGCGCTTCCATCTCGACCCCGGTTTTGCCGCTGAGCTTGCAGGTGGCCTCAATATCCACCGCGTTTCGCGCTGGATCGCAGGTGAGGTGAACCTTGACAGAGGTCAGCATCAACGGATGGCACAACGGGATCAGGTCAGGCGTGCGTTTCGCGCCCATGATGCCAGCCAATTGCGCCACCGACAGCACGTCGCCTTTTTTAAAGCCGCGCTCTTGGATTTTCGTCAGCGTTTCTGCGGCCATCAACACCGAACCCTTGGCCGTTGCGGAACGTTCGGTCACCGACTTTTCACCGACGTCGACCATCCGCGCGTTGCCCTCAGCATCCATGTGCGTGAAGTCAGACATCTGCGGGTTCCTTATTGAGGATGGTCCGGGTCGCGGCCTCGACGTCGTCTTGGCGCATCAGGCTTTCACCGATGAGAAAGCAGCTGGCACCAACCTTGGACATCCGCACCAAATCGTCTGGCGTGTTCAGACCGCTTTCGGACACCAGCATGCGGCCTTCGGGCACCAGAGCGGCGAGCTCTTCGGTGGTGGCGAGGTCCGTGACCATGGTTTTGAGGTTGCGGTTGTTGACGCCAATCAGCTCAGTCTTGAGCTTCAGCGCGCGCTGCATTTCCTCAGCGTTGTGAACTTCGACCAGAACGTCCATGCCGAACTCTTCGGCGACGCTTTCCAGCTCAGCCGCCTGATCGTCGCTCAAGGACGCCATAATCAGCAAGATGCAATCGGCGCCGAAGGCCCGCGATTCAACCACCTGATAGGGGTCGAGCATAAAGTCTTTGCGCAGCACCGGCAGCTTCACGGCCCCTTTGACGCCAACCAGAAATATGTCGGCGCCTTGGAAAAATTCCTCGTCGGTCAATACCGACAAGCACGTCGCCCCGGCGCGTTGGTAAGCCTTGGCGAGCTTGGGCGGGTTGAAATCGGCACGGATCAAACCCTTGGACGGCGATGCCTTTTTGATTTCGGCGATCAGTCCGTAGCGACCTTCGGCCACGGCGGATTTCAGCGCCGCGATGAACCCGCGCGGCGATTCCGCCATATGCGCCATGTTTTCCAAATCGCCGATCGAACGCACATCCTTCATGCTTTTGATGTGGGCGCGCTTGTATGCGTTGATTTTGTCGAGGATGTCAGCCATCAGCCGCCCACTTCATCGGCCATTGCCGCGTCGTCACCGTCGTTGGTGATGTTGATGAGATTTTCCAGCGTGTCCACGGCTTTGCCCGCATCCAGCGTCTCCGCTGCCTGAGCCGCACCGTCCATAAGATCCTCGGCTTTGCCTGCGACCAGCAGCGCAGCGGCGGTGTTGAACACCACGCAATCGCGAAACGCGCCTTTTTCGCCTTGCAGCATGGCCCGCATGGCCTCCGCGTTCTGATCCGGCGTGCCGCCTTTGAGGTCTTCGGGCTTGGCTTGATCGATGCCAGCGTCGGCGGGGGAGATTTCAAACTCGCTGAGCGTACCGTTCTTGATTTCGGCCACATAGGTCGGCCCGGTGGTGGTGATTTCATCCAGACCGTCGGATCCGTGTACCACCCACGCCATATCTGTTCCCAAATTGCCTAGCGTTTTGGCCATCGGCGCGATCCAGTCGCGGCTGAACGCGCCGGTCAGCTGGCGTTTGACGCCCGCAGGAGA
>Ga0209344_10005713_pt1 | contig 10595 bp, 9 predicted proteins | sample Cruoilmetagenom6_FD_187293 | JGI IMG/M metagenome (GOLD analysis project Ga0209344, IMG submission 187293) | Oil polluted marine microbial communities from Coal Oil Point, Santa Barbara, California, USA - Santa Barbara Oil Seep Sample 6 (SPAdes)... | ecosystem: Environmental > Aquatic > Marine >...
GGGCATTAAATCCCCCGGTTTCTAAATCAACGACCACGGGCAGGTAACTGCGAAAACGTTGGGCCATTAATTCGCGGGCAATTGCCTCGCTCATGCAGCTCTCCTTATGTTCAAGCGAGTAATAGTCTTCAAGCGAGTAATAGTAAAGCGAGTCATCAGACAACATTAGCGGCAAACCACCGCTTTGAATGGGGTGATTCTAGCAGCTTTAGCCCCCAGGCGTCGTTGACGGTATTCGCTGGGCATTGAGAACGCTATACTCAAGGTCTGTTTCAAGATCTACCGTTAATTCTCATTAATTTCTTATGGTCAACGAGGAGCAAAGAATGTCCGATGTCAAAAAGGTTGTGCTGGCATATTCAGGCGGCCTGGACACATCCGTAATCGTTAAGTGGTTGCAAGAAACCTACAACTGCGAGGTAGTGACCTTTACTGCCGACATCGGTCAGGGCGAAGAAGTCGAACCGGCGCGAACCAAAGCGCAAGCGCTTGGCGTGAAAGAGATCTACATCGAAGACCTGCGTGAAGAGTTCGTGCGTGACTACGTCTTCCCGATGTTCCGCGCCAACACTATCTATGAAGGCGAGTACCTGCTGGGCACCTCTATCGCTCGTCCGCTGATTGCCAAGCGGTTGATCGAAATTGCCAATGAAACCGGTGCCGACGCTATTTCCCATGGTGCTACGGGTAAAGGTAACGACCAGGTGCGTTTCGAACTTGGCGGCTATGCCCTGAAGCCCGGCGTAAAAGTGATCGCCCCCTGGCGGGAGTGGGATTTAACGTCCCGCGAAAAGCTAATGGCGTATTGCGAAGAGCATAAAATTCCGGTCGATTTTTCTAATAAAAAGAAAAAATCGCCCTACTCAATGGATGCCAACCTGCTGCACATCTCCTATGAGGGCGGCATTTTGGAAGACCCATGGGCCGAAGCTGAAGACGATATGTGGCGCTGGAGTGTCTCGCCTGAAGCCGCGCCCGACCAGCCCACCTATGTTGAGTTGACGTTTGAAAAGGGCGATATCGTGGCCATCGACGGCGAGCCGTTGAAAGCCCATGAAGTGCTCGAAAAGCTCAACAAACTGGGTGGCGACAACGGTATTGGTCGTTTGGATATTGTTGAAAACCGCTACGTGGGTATGAAATCGCGTGGCTGTTATGAAACGCCGGGGGGCACCATTATGTTGCGTGCTCACCGTGCCATTGAGTCACTCACCCTAGACCGCGAAGAAGCCCACCTGAAAGATCAGCTGATGCCGAAGTACGCGGAAGTGATCTACAACGGTTACTGGTGGAGCCCAGAGCGTCGCATGCTGCAGGCGGCCATTGACGAGACCCAAAAGAGTGTCGCGGGTGTCGTGCGTATGAAGCTCTACAAGGGCAACGCTACTGTAGTGGGCCGTAAGTCTGATGAGTCGCTGTTTGATGAGTCGATCGCTACTTTTGAAGATGACGCTGGCGCTTACAACCAAAAAGATGCCGAAGGCTTTATTAAGCTAAACGCGCTGCGTTTGCGCATTGCCGCAGGTAAGGGTCGCAAGCAGAGCTAAGTAAGTGCTGATAAAAGCAGCTTATAACTTACAGGGCGGCCATCTCCTTGCCGCCCTGTAAGCAAAGGAGCCATTATGCTTAAGAAATTATTTTCCGGTCTCTTCGGTAGTGATCGTCAGGCTGAGCCAGGCGCTACCACTAAAGCTGCTGAGCCGGTGGAATACAAAGGTTATGAGATTGTCTCCCAGCCAGACAATCAGAGTGGTCAGTACCGCGTCAGTGGTTGGATTCGCAAGGTCGACGCCAGTGGTGAAACCCTTGAGCACCGCTTTGAGCGTTCCGATATGCTCCCAGGGCGAGAGGCCTGTGATGCCATGATGGTCACCAAAGCGCAGCGCTATATTGATGAAGTAGGTGAAGCGATGTTCGAGCCAGACCCGCGCAGGGCAGGCGAGGGCGAGGGCGAGTAGCAACAACGCCATCATATCATTCTAGTAAAGGAGAGGCGTATGCGTTTAGTACACCAAGCCTCACCCTGGCGCTCTCTGTTCCATGAGGATGGAACGCTCAATACCTCGGCGCTTAATGCGCCGTTAGACCATCTCTTCTCGAAACTCTTCTCTACATTCCCCTCGCCGCAAACCTCATTAGCTGACGCCTATGCGTGGCAACTGCCGCTGGTCGAAACGTTGGTGCATTATGATTTACCCGCCTGGCGTATTAGCCAAATCACCAGCGACCACAATGCGTTACTTTATCGTCAGGCTATTGCGCAATCCCTGGACGAAATGCTGGCTCAGGGATGGGGCGCTCCGCCAGTCGACTACTGCGTACTGTTATTAGGCTCCGCGGCGCGTTTTGAGAGCCTGCTAGGCCCCGACCAGGATAATGCGCTGATTATCGACGACTACCCTGACCATCGCCATGTAGAGATCGACGGCTACTTTCAAGCGCTTGGCGAGCGGTTTACCCAGCGCCTGGATGAGGCCGGTATCCCGCTCTGCCATGGCCATGTCATGGCGCGATGGCCGATGTGGCGCAAACGGCTAAGTGAGTGGCACGCGCAGCTAGACATCTGGAGCGCTGACCGCCAGGTAAAGCGCGTACAGCAGATTAATATCTTGCTCGATTTTGCCCCGGTCGCCGGTAATCCAGCGCTTGCTAAGCAGTTGGGTGAGCGCATCGCTTCAACACTTCCCCAAGCGTCACTGTTTATGGATGAGATGGCGGCGCTACTGGATGAGCTGCCGGTGGCGCTGGATCGTTTTGGGCGGCTTGCCTCAAGCCCAGACCTGGATGCCCCCCACGAGCAAGCTCTTAATCTCAAGCATCAAGGCTTGTTGCCGTTAATTAGCGCTGCGCGCTTGCTCTGCCTGCGGCATGGGCTGCGCGACATAGCCACTCGCGAGCGCTTGATTGCACTAAGTCATACAACGAATGCGTTAACGTCGACTGAATCGTCGCTGCTTGTAGCTGCTTTTGAGCGACTGCAGCAGCGCCTATTGGATCAGCAGCGGTATAGCAAAGCTCATGGACAAGCTGCAGATGGCTGGGTAGACCTGCGGCGCTTGCGTGAAGATGAGCGCCTACTGCTGAAGTTTGATCTACAGCAGATCAGAGCCTTTGTTCAGCGAGTGAAAAACGCCTAGCCTGAGTCGAGAGATGATGCGTCACACGGCGCGGCGGGAAGTTCTAGCGTTAAGCAGGCACCGCCCAATGTTTTCGCATCCTCTACCCAGAGCCGCCCCCCCAGGTGGGCGATAATGCCGCGACTTATCGGCAGCCCTAAGCCACTGCCTCTTGGCCGACCTCGCGGGATATCGTCTTCCTGCTGGATTTGATGAAATTTTTCAAAGACCCGCTCACGTTCGTCTTCGCTAATGCCTGCACCATTATCCTCTACGCTCAGACGGAAATGACGACGATGACGATAAAGCGTGAGGCGCACTTTTGGCTGCTCGCGATCGGCAAACTTACCCGCGTTATCAAGCAGGTTAATAATCACCTGCTCTAAACGATCATGGTCGCCAACCACCATCGCAGGGTCAGCTTCCAAGCTAACGTCTAAGGCAATGCCGCGCTCCTCATGCAGATGAGCAATAGCGTCAATGCTGTGCCGAGTCAGGGCGGCAAGGTCGAGTGGCACGGGATTTAACGTTAAGCGACCACTTTCCAGGCGGGCAAGATCCAGAATTTCTTCAATTAGACGAGACAAACGCTGGCTCTCGTGGACGATCACGCCAAGAAAATGCTGGCGTTTTTCATCAGGCAGTTGGCTGCTATCGCGCAATATTTCGGCAAAGGCGCGAATGGAGGTGAGCGGCGTGCGTAGCTCGTGGCTGACCATGGCGACGAACTCATCTTTTAACCGATCCAGCTCGCGCAGCCGCTCGTTCGCGCTACGCAGCTCTTCGCCAATTTGCACCAGCTCCTGAGATTTTTGCTCCAAACGACGGTTGTACTCCAGCGTTTGTGAGGTCGTGTCCAGAATGCTTAGAATCGACTCAATATCCAGTGCTTCGCCGCGTACCACCGAGTTGATCAATACTCGCGCCGAGGAGCTACCCAACGCCCCCGCCAGTGCCTGCTCGGCGCGGGTAATCAGCTCAGAGGGGGCGGGTTCATCCGCTGCATAAGCGCTTTTGGTTCCGCTATGACTAAATACACGGCGCGTGGTCTGGGCCCCCAAATAGCGAACGAGAAGTTCCTTGAGTGCACCCTGGCTGGTTTGCCCGCGCCACAGTGACGAAGATAGTGAGGTGGTTTGCAAATTGGGGTGCATTGCTTCGGTGAACAGTGCCGCCTGAGTTTGCTCAAGGGGCGTAGGGCGGGTAAATAGCGATACCCCCACTAATAGTCCCACGTTAGCCATCATGCTCCAGAGCAACGAATGGGTATAAATATCCCAGTTTTCGAGTCCGAATAAGCCGTAGGGAATGAGCCAAGCGATACCCCAGGGGCCCTCGGTGAGCAGTGCTGCATCCAACCAACCGGATTGGGCAAACCCTGGCAGCAGCAGCGTATAGCACCAGAGTAAGAACCCGACGATTAGGCCAACCGTGGCACCTTGGCGGGTAGCGCCGCGCCAATACAGGCCAATCAAGAGCGCTGGGGCGAACTGGGCTGCCCCGGCGAAGGAGACCAGCCCAATAGTGACAAGGCTATAGGAGTCACCAATCAACGCATGGTAGAGATAGCCGAGGAGCAGAATAAGCACGATAGCAATGCGCCGAATACCCAGCAGCCAACCGGCGAGCTCCCCTTTGGTACTTAAGTGCAGTCGCCGTGAGCGCAGCAGAAGGGGCATCACCAGCTGGTTGCTAACCATGGTTGAAAGCGCGATTGTCTCCACAATCACCATGCCTGTCGCCGCAGAAAGGCCACCAATAAAGACCAGTAGCGGCAGCCCTTCTAAACCGGCTGAGAGCGGCAGGGTTAGCACGAAACTGTCCGGGTCACCCGCGCTTGCGCCTAGCAGCAGACCAGCTAGCGCAATGGGAATAACGAACAGATTAATCAGCAGCATGTAGAGGGGAAAGAGCCAGCTTGCTCTGGCTAAGTGCTGCTCATCGACATTCTCGACCACCAATACCTGGAATTGACGGGGCAGGGTTAAGAAGGCCAAAAAAGCCAGCACCAGCATGCCCACCCAGCCAGTGGCGCCACCCGGAACGCTATCCAAGCGCATGCTATCGACAAGGGCGGGGGTGGCCGCTACCTGGGCAAACAGCGCGGCGGGGCCTTCAAACATCACAAACACCACGAACACGCCAACGGCCATAAAGGCCACCAGCTTAACGATGGATTCCACCGCAATCGCCGCCACCATGCCTTCATGACGCTCGCTGGCATCCAGGTGGCGCGTGCCAAACAGAATAATAAATACCGCCAATACTAGGGCGACCCAGAGGGACTTATCCATCCAGAAGTGTTCATCTACCAACGTAGTGTCGGCCGCGCGGGGATAATTGATCAGTACCGCATGGCTAACAGTGATAGCTTTTAACTGCAGGGCAATATAGGGGGTGATGCTAATCAGCGCCATTAAAGCAACCAGTGCGCCTAAACTGGTGCTTTTGCCGTAGCGGGCACTGATAAAGTCGGCAATTGAAGTGATCCGTTGCCGCGCTGCAATGCGCACCATCTTGCGTATAACAAAAGGGGAAAGCAGCATCGCCAGCGTCGGCCCCAGATAGATGAGCATAAAACTGGGGCCATACTCAGCGGCGCGCCCTACGCTGCCATAGAACGTCCAGGCCGTGCAGTAAACAGCAATAGAAAGGGCATATACCGTTGGCGAGCCAATGATGGAGCGACCTTGCTCAGCCCGCCGGTCGCCCCAGGCGGCAACCACGAACAGCAGCGCCAAGTAACCAAAGGCGGTGCCGAGGATAATTGCCTCACTACGCATGGCTAGCGACCCGCACGCTGTTCCATCAGCCAGGCGGTCAAGCCGATCACCACTGCCCAGGCGATAAATAGATAGAGCGGTAGCCAGCCCACGCTAAACGCGGGAAGGCGATCCACCACGATAATCAGCGGCGGACAGAACAGTAGTAGGGCAATCGCCACCAGAGCCATTAGGCGCTCTGTTTGTCGTGATTTTCCGCCAAATGGTTTCATTAGGCACTGGCATCCTGTCGGTCGAAGGCGTTGGCTTGCAGCGCTAACAACTGCTCGAGGGTATCGACGCCGCGGGCTTCTAAGCGTGGCAGCAGGGCTAGCCATAGCTCGGCGGTGACGCGTGCATCGCCTAATGCAGTGTGGCGGGTGCCCGGCGGAAAAGCCAGATCGTAGCGTTGGGCAAGGCTATCCAGGTCATGCCCATCAAGTGCCTCGTCCAGTGCCCGTGAAATTAGCAGGGTATCGATCACAGGGATATCAAAAGCGACCCCTTTGTGGCTAATGGCAAGTAGATCAAAGGCGGCATTATGGGCCAGCAAGACAGCCTCGCCGACATAATCACGGAAGCGGGTAAGCACAATATCCAGCGGCGGCGCACCGATCACATCGGCATCGGTAAGGCCGTGTATCGCGGTGCTAGCCGGCGGAATCGGCCGCTGCGGATCCACTTTTTGATCGAAGGCTTCGCTTGCCAATAAGCGCGCGTTGACCACGCGGCAGGCGCCCAGACTGATGACGGTGTCGCCTCGGCGTAGCTCAAGCCCGGTGGTTTCCGTATCAAAGGCGACTATTTCCAGGCTGCGCAGCGTTCGGCTGGCCAGCGCTTCATCCGGCGGCGGGAGGTCGGCAATGCCAAAGTCATGGAACTCAGGGCGCGGCGGGGCGGTTTCTCGTGGGGCGCCGACGCGCTCCATGGCGGGCAGGGGAAGTCGCAGGCGTGCATGAGCGCCATCATTGTCGGCAAGGCTCCAGATGTCGCTGGCGTGTTGGCGCAGCACATCCGCGACGCTTGGTGTCAACGGCAGGGAGTTTAGCGGCTGCTGGCGCCACTCCGCCAGTTCGTGTTCAGGGATTGCTTTGCCGCGCCAAATAAGGTCGAGATAGACGCGCTTATTGCCCAGGCATATCTCACCCTCAAAGCCACTGTCAGGCAGATGAGTATTGAGGTGTTTGACTAAAGAGTCGAACAGCGCAATGAGTGCCGGAGCGTCGCCTTTAAACCAGGCTGGCATGCCCACCGGGGTGATTAGGCGGTGCTCCGGATCAAGACGCTCATCCAACGCTTGCCAGAAATCGTTTGACCACATGGGCGTCAAGCGCTCGCCCTGGTGCTGCATGTCGTCGAGTAGCTGGCCGATTTTAGCCACGTTGTCGCCAAGCGTAACGCCTTCCTCGTGGATTACCCGCTCAAAACGCTGGCGTAAAGAGGATGTACTGGCGTCATTTTGATCGCGCAGCTGTATCAGCGCATCAGCAGCGCTGGTCAGGCTGGCGGTATGCTGGCGAAGCGGGGTCAGCATGGCCGCCAGTTCCGCTCTCACGCCCATTTCGCTCGACCAAGAGGCGGTGGCGTCACTAAAAGTCAGCAGTGTTTCGCCATCGCTACCCGGTACGCGGCGTAAAATCACTTTGAGCCAGCGGTCATCACAGGGAGCGAGTAACTCGCGCGGGGAGCCGTCATTAGGCAGTTGACCGAGCATTTGCTGTAAGCTTGCTACTGGCAGCAGCGCCTCCAGGCGTTTACCCAGCCCTAACCCGGTATTACCCTCAAAAAAGTCCTCGGCTGCCTGATTGAACAGCATGAGCCGGCGGTGGTGATCACACAGTAGCAGCGGTGTTTCGAGTACTTGCAGCAGCGTTTCCAGCTCCTGGCGAATACGTGCAGCGCTGCGGGCGCCGTCAGCGTGGGCGGTGGCGAGGCGACTGCGATCTGATCGCCAGCTTTCGCGTACTCGACGTAGGTCGGGCCCCAACCCTTTTAGCCAACCTTCGGGTGGGTGCTCGTCCCGGGCGTCAGGGTTGGCGACCAGGCGCGCCAGCTGCACCTGTAAATGGCGCAGTGGGGTAAACAGCATGCGCTCAAGCAGCAAACCGACTAAAAAAATCGTCGCGCCACCGGAGAAGCTGCCTAGCCAGAGGGCGGTGCGCGTGACACCTGTGGGCGCAAGCTGCGCATCCAGCCAGGCGGCAAAAATGGCCCCACCCAGCAGGCTAATGCCGCTAAGTAGCAGCCAGAGGCCCATCAGGCGCTGACGTTTGGGCAGCCCGCCTCGAGTCATGGCTGCTCCTCAATCAGTAGCGCTTTGACTTTTTCGACCAGTGACTGGGTAGAGAAAGGCTTGGTGATGTAGTCATCGGCGCCCAGCGCCATGCCTTTTTCCCGCTCCACGTCACGTCCGTGAGCGGTCAGCATAATAATGGGAAGCTGGGCGGTAGCCGCTTCGCTACGCAGGCGCTCTAACACGTCAAAACCGCTAATCCCCGGCAGGCTAATATCGAGGAGCAGTAGATCGGGCTGGCTATCATTCACTCTTGCCAGGGCCTGTTCACCATCTTCGGCAGTAACGACCTCAAACCCTGCTTGCTCCATCAAGAACTCTAGCGATAAAACAATGTTGGGTTCGTCATCGACGACGAGCACTTTAGCCATGGAGCTCTCCTGCTTTTATTTGTTTTAAAGCCGTATGGCTGCAGTCTAGATATATCTAACAGGTCAGCCAAGACGACCTTGGCCGAATGCATGCAAGTTCAGGGAGCAATTGCAAAAGAGCTAGTAAGCGCGCTTTGTTACACTGCTCGCCTCTGTGCCATGCTTAACATGCTATGGCGTTCCACTGATCTGGTTGTTAGGGCTGTCAATGCGCGTACTCCTGTTATCTGCCTACGAAGCGGTGAGTCATCGCTACTGGGCACAAAGTTTAATGGCGCAGCTTGATGAGGTGTCGTGGACGCTGTTGAGCCTGCCGCCACGCTATTTCGCCTGGCGTATTCGCGGCAACCCGCTGAGTTGGATGCTGAAAGAGCATGACATACTTAACCAAACGTTTGATGTGGTGCTCGCCACTTCGATGGTTGATTTGGCAACGCTGGTGGGGCTGTTCCCGCATCTGGGCCGCGCAAAAAAGATCGTTTACTTTCATGAAAACCAGTTCGCCTATCCAGAGTCGAGCGATCAGATGCCACAAGTAGAGGCCAAAATGGTCAACCTCTATACGGCGCTGGCGGCGGATAGCGTGGTGTTTAACAGCGCCTATAACCGTGACTCCTTTATTGATGGCGTGCGAGCTTTTTTGAAGAAAATGCCGGAAAACCTTCCAGCAGCTAAGCCACTTGAAGCGCTACGCGAGCGGGCCATGGTATTGCCGGTGCCCATTCCTGATGGCTTAGCACCTGAAAACTTAGCACCTGGCCAGCAAACAGCTCTGCAAAAATCGCAGACACAGCGCATTGTTTGGAATCACCGCTGGGAGTATGACAAAAATCCCGACGACTTTTTCACCGTGCTGTTTGCGTTAAGCGATGCCGGGGTAGCGTTTGAGCTGGCGGTGCTTGGTCAGCGTTTCCGCCAAGTCCCCGCTATTTTTGCCGAGGCCGAGCAGCGCTTAGCCAAGCATATTGTGGCTTGGGGGCCACAGCCGGAGGAGGCGTACCGTGAGTTGTTGGATAGCGCGGATATTGTGGTTTCGACCACTTGGCATGAGTTTCAGGGGTTAGCGATCATGGAAGCGGCCCAGCGCGGGGCGTTGCCACTGGTGCCTGATCGGCTCTGCTTCCCAGCGCTTTATCCCTCGGCCTATCGCTATGACGGCACTCGGGAAGGGCTTTACGAACGGCTCAGTGCTTGGCTTAACGATCCGGCGGCTCGCCCTAAACGGCTTGATACCACCGCTTGGGAGTGGCCTGCTTGGCGTGAGGCTTACCGCCAGTTGCTGGAGCTCGCTAGCCGTTAAGCCGGTTCGGTTTTGTCTTTATAGTCGCACAGATCCTCGATAATGCAGCTACCACAGCGGGGTTTGCGCGCGATGCAAGTGTAACGGCCGTGCAGAATTAGCCAGTGGTGAGCATCGTGAAGAAACCCTTTTGGCACATGGCGCAGCAGTTTCTGCTCCACCTCAACGACATCTTTGCCTTTAGCGATGCCGGTGCGATTGGATACCCGAAAAATATGCGTATCCACCGCCATGGTGGGCTGACCAAATGCCGTGTTGAGAATCACATTGGCCGTTTTACGGCCTACGCCGGGCAAGGCTTCCAATGCTTGGCGGGTGTCGGGCACTTCGCCGCCGTGCTGCTTAACGAGGATGTGGCAGGTTTTCATCAGGTTTTCGGCTTTGGTGTTGTACAAGCCGATGGTTTTGATATGCGCTTTAAGCTCATCGATACCTAAATCAATGATCGCTTGGGGCGTGTTAGCGACCGAGTAGAGCCGCGCCGTGGCTTTATTGACGCCTACATCGGTGGCTTGAGCAGAAAGCAGTACGGCAGCCAGCAGCTCAAAGGGCGTGTTCCAGTTAAGCTCGGTGGTGGGGTGCGGGTTCTCTGCCTGAAGGCGAGCAAAGATTTCATGACGCTTTTGGGCATTCATGGCGGGTCTCTTAATAAATACGCGTTATAAATACAAGCAGTTGCTTACATGTGTACTTTCGGCATCTTGCCAACTATTTAATCGTGCCGGTAACCCGTACGCGGCGCTCAGTTCGGGG
>Ga0209344_10005714_pt1 | contig 10594 bp, 11 predicted proteins | sample Cruoilmetagenom6_FD_187293 | JGI IMG/M metagenome (GOLD analysis project Ga0209344, IMG submission 187293) | Oil polluted marine microbial communities from Coal Oil Point, Santa Barbara, California, USA - Santa Barbara Oil Seep Sample 6 (SPAdes)... | ecosystem: Environmental > Aquatic > Marine...
AGGGGCCGACTGGTTTTGACAGCGGGTCTAATTGTATTGTAAGCATGCCGAGCGCTGGGATATAGCTCGTTAATATCATATTTCACACTTTTTAAACGGCGAGAATAACTACGCCCTAGCTGCATAATCCGAATCATAGTAGGATGTGCCTCGGCCCACAAGGTGGGCAAGCAGGAAGTCACTCAACGGCCTTGGTTTACGGCGGTTGACATAGTGGCTTCGTAAAAGTAAACCTAGCAAGAGTAGTGCTTTGATGATCTTGTGAAGCTCAAGTAAAGCTAAGGGGTGCGTTGGTAGTTTTCGACCGGCAAGCCCACGAAAATCTAAATGAAAACTAAGCATGTAGAAAGCAGTATAGTTGCTTGTTTGGACGAGGGTTCGAATCCCTCCGGCTCCACAATTAATTTCTTAAAACGCCCTATTTACAGTAATTCGTAGATAGGGCGTTTTAGTTTTTCCCGACATCTTCCCAACATCTCAGTAAAACCTAATAAGTTGAGGTTTAAAATAGCTGTTTTCATTTATCACTTATAACACATATAACATATACCCCCCCTCTCAATTTTTCAAGTGAGTAAAAACAAAAGATAATAGCGATGTACGCTCCCGGTAATAGTCAAAGTTTTTTACCCCTTACCCCTTTTTTAATTATCACTATAGAAGAAAATTGAAAAAAAATATTTCTGCGAGAACATTCTTTTTTTCTTTTTTTCTTTTTACTGAAACTTATATAATCTTCTATATAATAATATTCTTTATGTTTTCCGATTTCAGCAAAAAGGTTTTCCGATTTCGGTCAAAGGTTTTCCGATTTCGGTCAAAGGTTTTCCGATTTCAGCATTACATCATTTGGGCCTTGAATAACGTTGATTATAATAACTTAAATGATAATCGAATTTGGGAAAGGCTCCCTTTTCTTTATCGACTTTAGTAAATAATGATATTGGCGAAATAACATTCCCTTCAGCTCCTTCAATTACACTATCAATAAAAGACGTAAAACTATTGATAATCGTCCTATCATTATTAATGGTGTACTTTAATAGAAGTAATTGCCCTAATTCTTTTTCGTTGGCCGGTAGCTGTGTATATGAATATTCAAAATTGTTTCCGGGTTTGTCGGAATAAATTTTCCTCCGATCGTTATACACGCCATTAAGTTGTTTAAGTAAAAAATTTGCGTCTGCCTTTTCCATATCCGATAACTTTTTCCCTTCATTGAATTTTAAGTTCAAAATTTCTTTTGTAACATAGTCTTTAAAGTCTGGTTTCAATCCTTTGGTAAGAAAAGCGTTTACAAATTCATCATTAACAGTATAATGGGTTGTATGGTTCCATCCCTTTTGCTCCACTATCAACCCCAAGTCAATAAAAATTCCTTTTATAGTTTCAAAACGTGCCTTTTTAATGCCAATTTCTTTTTCCACTCTTTCTCTTTGGTAAAAAAAAGTTTCATCTCCAAAGCATAGTCTTTTAATCATTAACCATTCAAAAAAAAGAATTTCATCAACTGCCACCTTTTCAAAATCATATTGACTTAGTGTTTTAAAATTGGTACTTATAGGATAATATCCTGCCATAGTTGTACGTATTTTGTATATTTACAACTGTATCAAACTTGCCAGTTTGTACAATCATTTTGAACAAATTAGGGAGCTATTAGGCTCCCTTTTTTATTCTTAGTAAGTAATTATGTTCGTTTAGTATTGCGGTCTGTAATCTCTTTTGTACTGGGTAAAAGTTGGGGAATATGTCCAGTACCAAAGTATTCCAACTATTTAAAGACTGAGCTACAATAAAGTGTTGAGGGTTCTCAAAATCTTTGCCTTTGGCCGTCTTTTGATCCAGTATTACCGGGAGTGGCAAATTACCCTCAAATACAAAAGGATATTGAGTTTTGGCAAGGCCGGACTTATAGCACCGTTTCCAGTTGGTTTCGTTTCTTAGAAATAACCAGTATTCAAAATAACGGCTCCGGTCGTGGTAGCCATTATCATTTTCAATACGTAATACCTTTGTAAAGAGTTTGCAGTCTTTCAGTATATCAGTATTGATTAACTCAAATTCTTTTATTGGGTTTTCTGCAGTTCCTTTTTTTAGGGCGTATATCCCTCTGAAATATCTTCTTTTGCCAGTTTGCATAACTCTATTTGTTTGAATTATACAATACCTCGTTAATCTCTTTACGGCTGAAATACGTCCGGTTTCCTATTTTTCGGTGTTTCAAAATTCCTTTATTGCACCAATCGTGTAAACAAACAAGGGATATTTTTAATAGTTCACTTGTTTCTTTACGTGTTAATAGGTCGTCCGGCTCTTTTGGTTGAAAATATTGTTTTAAATCTTCAATTTCTTTCCTTACCCCTTGTAGAATGTTTTCAGTTAATTTTTCGGGAGTAGTTCCAGTTACTAATGTGGTATTGTCCATAACGAAGTATTTAATGTTTGGACAAATGTATTTTAGTAAATAGGCGACAATAGGCGACAAATAGGGGTTTTTAATCTCCTATTGTTCCCTACTATCAAAATTTTTTAAACAGTCATAAAATGAAGTTCTATAATATTCATTTGTGATGTCCTTTTTAAACTTTGGATTTTTTTGATCCAGTTTATTATAAATTTCTTTGTATTCTTTATTCCAATATTCCGCAAATCTCGTTGAGGTACAAACGATTTTATACTTTAGTTCACTATCGGTATTCTTATACCACATTTCCCTAAAAATAAAACTAATTGCCGTTTTTTTATTTTTTTCTTTTACAATCCATTCAGAAATTAAGAAGTTGAAAAAACATTCACTTTCCGAAGTTTCAAATACAATACGGTTAAAATTCTTTTCGGGGGTTTTAAGGGCGGTTTGGTTTACTCGAAGCTCCCTAATCATTTCATTAATTATTTGTTGGTGCAAACAATCGGTAATAGCCATAATCAAGCAATTATAACTTTTTAAAGCTGGTGATCTATTTTTATCCAATTCGTTTTGAAATTCCCCAAAATCATTGTTACATAGATTAACCCGGTATTCCACAATTAACTCATTAATTTCACTTTCCACTAATTCACATATACCATTTTCATAATGCACCCCTTTAATTGTATAAGGGTTCCAGTAGGGTAAATCATCGTACCCCTTTTGTTTTTCTAAATAGTTAATCCGGGCATTGTTATCAACTGCATATCTATAAAATGAATCTTCAAGGATGCCATTTTTATAGTCCTCAGCCCTTTCGGAGTTAATTAATTGATTGAGTAGATCAAAAAATTTATTTCTAATCTCATTTTTTGCCATTTTGCCTAAATCATTTTGAACAGTTAAAACTTTATGCACTCCAAGTGCGCTCTTTAAAATCCCGATAATCTAAAAATAGGCGGTTTTCCGCTCTTGTTTCTGAAATTCCGTGTAGATATTCAAAACATTCTTTTGCGCTCGGGAAATACGGCAATAAATCTAAATACGTTTTGCAAAAGTCCGGTATTGTTTCCAATCCTTTTCCAATAGTACGTATTTGAAAATCACATAAATTGAAAAACATTTTTTCGCCATTGATTTTTTTAACCTCAGCATTAAGAAAATCAAAACATTCCTTTTGGGTTTCGTACTGGGGTAAAAGCATTAAATAAGTTTCGTAAAATCCTCTAATTGTAGTTAAATCATTCATTGGTTCCTGTTTTAATTAATTTCAGTTTTGCGGTTTTATTCTTTTTGTGTTCCTGGTCTTTCCAAAAGCTATTTAATACCTCAGCGTTATCCATTGCAGTTTTACCAATGTACTGTAAAAACATTTTTTCGGTGGTGTGGCCTGTAATAGCCATTAGCACCGGAGTAGGTAATTTTCCGTAATGGTTTGTTGCAAATGATCTCCGGCAAATATGACTACTTACCAATTCCCACTTTTCATATTCCCCTTTTACTTTCCGGTGTACTTTCGGTTTCAATTTTTTCTTTTTTGCACCATTAACAAGCTCTTTTAATTCAACTTCTTTACAAACTAATTTTAAATAATCGTTAAAACGTTGGTCTGAAATAGGTCGTGGAAATTGGCCGTTGAGGTTGTTCAAAATCTCAATTACTTGTGAGTGCAAAGGCAGTACAATCTTTTGCCCGGTTTTTTTGGCCGTATATTCTATAAAGCCATTGTGTATATTATCAACTGTAAATTTTAATAGATCACTTACCCTCGCTCCGGTCCATACGCCAATTATTAACCAATTCCGGGCATTTTCTAAATAGGGCGTTTTACTAAAGTCGTGTTTAAAAATAGTTTCAATTTCACTTTCAGAAAGTGTTATAAAGGTTGTGGGTTCCTTTGGTTGCCTAAATTCCTTTTTATCTATATCCTCACTAATTTTTAGTCCGTAGCCTTTGGCACTTTTTACTATTGTTTTTACAAATTTTAAATAACGGCCGGTTGTATTGTAGCTGAGTAACTGTATATCGTGGAGGAAATAAATAAAATCTTTGTGGAAAGCCAAATTAATATCAGTAACCTTTAATCGTTTTTTCTTATAGGTTTCAAACTCTCTTAATTTATTAACTATGGTTTGATATTTTTTTGAGGTTGCCGGAGTTACCCCAATTTTACCGTTTGACTGAATTGAGTTTTTTAAATTCTTTACAAAATAATTTCCGTAGTCAACTATATAGTTAAAATCTACATTCTCATTTTGATTAAAAAAGCTATCTATTGCACTTTTTAACCAATCACTATTAATTAACTGGCCGGAGGTGTAACTATCATTAAAAGCATTTAAAATATGGCTCCTTAATTCGTTGAGGTCATTTTGTAAGTTTATCTTATCGGGAAAGTCCGCTATCTGTTTAACCAATCCTTTTTTATTGTTCCAGTACTTAGGATCAATTAAAAGCTGAGTAGATTTTGTAAAGTCGAATTTACGGCCGTGTATCAATCTCAAATGAATTGTACTGGGGTTTCCGGCTCCTTTTGTGAAGTATTTTATTGTTGCCATTGGGAAATATCATTTTTGAACACTTCAAATATAGTAAATGTTAATATTCTTCCCGACATCTTCCCGACATTTTACATATTTATACTATCTTAATATAACTTATTCTAATTTTAGAACGTTTCCAATTTACTTACAAACAGTTATAAATAAAAGGTTTTCAGGGTATTTTTAGACTGTTTAACAAACTATCTTAATTAAATAGGTTCGAATCCCTCCGGCTCCACGATCAAATGAGAAAGCCACACCAATTGGTGTGGCTTTCTCATTTGCGGTACCCGCACTCAAGGGTTCTCATTTTTTATAGACCCTCCTCTATCGTTGTCGGTAAATCAAGTTTCTAAAAATAGTTTCAGCATTATGTATATACCCATAGATTTACCAATAATGCTATTTTACAGTATAGACTGTCAATATAATTAATCGGCTTACTCCCCAAAGGTATTGGCATGTTCCCTTGCCCATTGCTGGTAGTTTTCCAACTGCTGCTCGTTTAGCAGCTCCCTCATAATCTTATCCTGTTTCTCGGCACGCACGTAAGCATTCATTGCTTGGTAAATATTAATTGAGGAAAAAATTTAAAAGAGGCAAATCCCAGTAAAGAAATAAGGGGCTCAACTGTGCTAAGCCTGCCTTCTTAGGCAATCTTTACAACGAATTGACTTCAAAAACGGATTTAATAATTCCTTTTTTGGTTATCCTTTTTTTCTACCCAAGGAATGTTTTGGTTTTCTGGACTTGTATTAATTGCGCTCCGTAATAAAAAGCTTAGTTGTATATACACAATAAAAATTCAATAAGTGAAAAATTAATTATGTTCCATCGTTAGTTAAATTGGGATGCTATTTTCCAATTATTTTTAACACATACAAAAAAGAAGCTGTTAAATAGTGTTATCAAAAATTGTATTGTTTTAAAGTTTCATTAGCTTGTAGAACAACTGCTTTTAAAGCATTGAAATAATTTAAAACTACATATTATGAAAACACCAAATTTTGACGTCAAACAAGGAAAACATCCAATTCCGCACGCTAAAGGAATTGCTAAAGATGACAACCTAAACCCAAAATCGCAGACTGACGGAAAAGGTGCAAAAAACGCACAAAAAGAGGAAGAATAATTTATTAGATATAACAATTAAAAAAAAGAGTTATGGACAAGAAAACTCCAATGTTAGATCCGAAAAAGAAAAACGAACAAGATATTGAGGGGCAAGACTATCCAGGCGCGCCCAACTCTAAACCTGATTCTACAAAAAAACCTTCCAAAGAAAATCCGGAAGCCGTTCCCGAATCTAATGATCCTGCAGGTTATGGTGAAAAGGGCGCAACGAAAAAATCGCCTTATAAAAAGAAATAATTCTTTAAAAGTATAACGCTCACGTTATGTATGCTTTGAATTAAAAGCTTAGGTAATAGGAATGTAGTGATACAAGATAAGAATTCAAAAAAGGCATTCACTACCCACAATTCAATCCATTTCTTTGTTTTAAAGCTGTGGCACTTTAAATTTCCGTCTATTGTTTTATATTTACTTTTAGAAACATACGCGGGTATTGTATTTTAAACTTTAAAAATCTTTTATTATGGGTGTAGGAAATCTATTTGTGGCTACAGTTGTCTTGATTTTGGTATTGTTCATCATCAGTTATCTTCACGGACGGAAATAAGAAAAGAGGTGCGAAATTCTTAATTAGAAGGAGGAAGTTCAGCTCTAAAATTTGGGTCACGCCAATAACTGCGCAATCAAAACAACACTTGGAACGAAAAGTTGGGTGTAATGCCCAAGGAAATTTCCTCTATTTTGTTTACCGAAACCTGATTGTTTTCATCGCCTATCAAAGCGTAGCGGATGTTTAGGGTGTTTTCGGTATTCAAAAGATTTAAAAGGGCAAAGTTTATCTTTGCGTCAATGGTAGGTGATAGTTTCCAAAGGTATTCAGCCGAGAAATCCGTTCTAAAATAATCCGGAAGTCTTTCGCTATTCGGCACATCATACTGAATGGTGGTTATGCCCCCTTCCGTTGTGGTTTCAGCATTTTTTAACGGAACCGTATAAGGTTTTCCGCTGTGCCAATTCACCCCCAAAGCAATCTTTAAGGCCTGCCACGAATAGCTTCCTGCAACGGTTGCCGAATGCTGTATGTCCAAATTATTCGGAAAGGTGGAAGGCATAAGGCTTTTAAACCCATAATCATTTTTACTGTACCTATAACTGGCCCAAAGGCTGACGTATGCTGTTTTTTGGTTGATAACAAATTCGCCACCCCTCACGGTATAATTGCCCGTGGCCCTTGAAAACCGAAACTGGTTTTGAAGCCCTTGGTTTGCACTGTTTATGTCTTCCACTATTTTATAAAAACCCTCGGCATTGATGAACAGCCCACGCTTGTTGTAAACCAATCCCGCAGAGGCCTGTTTGCTTTTAATGACGGGCGTATTCTCACCATCGGCCAAAACCCATCGCCTTTTTTCAATACCGAGAAAATCACTTTCAAAATCAATTCGCTGGGTGGTGCTTTGGCTTTTGTATTCTCCCAAGAGCTCTACCGCAAAGCCGTTGGCAAACTTTTGGTGCAGGCTCAATCGAGGCTCTATTAAAATATCATCAAATTTTGTGAAATAACTTCCCCGTAAACCACCTGCAACAAAGGTTTTTTGATTTTTAGACAGATAATTCAAACCCGCAAAAACCACGTGGGTTCGCAACACATCCTTTTCATAATCGCGAAAGCGCGGCAGATTGATGTCTTGAGTGTTTGCAATGCCTATTTCTGAAAATTGGTAGCCCGTTTGGAGTTTTAGCTTTTCCGAAAGTTTGAGGGCAGCGTCCAGCTTCACGCCGGTTTCCAGCACTTCGTTTTGTTGCTTTTGTTCCTGGGTGGTAAAAATATCTCTGTTAATGGCATCCAGCAAATAATAGGTGCCGTAGCCCAAAACGGTGGTTTCCATTCTGTCATTCCACGAGCGATGCCAAGAAATACCGCCCAACAGACTGCGCTGGTCCAACTTACTGGTTTTTGATTGGGAAGTAATTTCCAGAGTTTCAGTGAAATCCAAGGAATTATCTATGGTCAAAAAGTTGATGTGTAGCCTGTCTTTCTCTGAAACCTCCCAGAGCAATTTGGTGCCTACATCGTAAAAACTGAAATCCTCGTCGGTATTTATCGCAATGTTGTTTTGGCTGTTTTCAACGTTGGTAATTTCGCTATCCTGAAAAATCCGTTTGGTATAGTTTTTATAAACAGGCGATTCCCAAAGGTGGTTGATGGATTTTCGGGCGGCAACCTGAATGCTGGCCTTTTCGGAAATGGGAAGGTCTAAAAACCCATTGCCGTTTATGAGATTAAAGCCTAAGCCCGCTTCGGTTTGTGCGGAAAGGGTATTTTTTGAACGCATATCCAGCAAGCCCGAAACCCCTTCGCCATAACGGATGTTGGTTCCGTTTTTATAAAGTGTTACCTTTTTGGTAAGGTCTGGATTGAAGGCGGAAATGAGCCCGAAGAAATGCCCGCTCTGGTACATTTTTATATCGTCCCAAAGCAATAAATTTTCATCATGCGTTCCCCCTCGGATGTTGATGTTTGAAATGGTCTCATCCACACTCTCCACACCCGGAAGCGCCTGCGCAATCTGTAGCACATCGTTTTCCACTTGTCCCGGCAACAGTCCGAAATGCTCGGTAGAAAGCAATATGGAACCATCCATATTTTTATCAATTCCTTTGGTAAATATATTCTGTACTATTACCGGCTCCAGTTCCGCAACGGAGGGCGTAAGAAGCAAGGCGGTGCAATCTGGGGATAAATCTGAAGTACTCTTTGTGATTTTGGCATAACCCACATAGGTAACCGTGAAGTTTATGTTTTTATTTTGTAGGGGGATATAAAAAAACCCTTCGGCGTTTGAGATTGTTTTAAAGGAATTGTTCTCTGAAAGAATGGTAGCACCTTCCAGTGGCATTTGGGTCTCCAAGTCGATTATCCTTCCGCAAAGGTTGCCTTCATTTTCCTTGGATGTAATTGTTATATAGCGTTCGTTGATACGGTTGTAAAGAAAGGGCGTGTTCTCCCGAAGGTAGGATAGCACGCTTTCCAGAGGCGTGTCCTGTTCGGAAATCGGTTTTAGGGTAATGCCCTCAACTTCTTTCCGCACATAGGAAAAGCGGACATTATATTGCTTTTCCAAAGTTTCCAAATAGGCCACAAGGGTAGTTTCTTCGGTTTCCTGCGCCATGGTTTTTGTTCCAAAGACACAGAACACCAAAAGGAAAACCAAGATTCGGTAGCTACTTGCTATTTTTGGCATCAATGGTTACTGCTCCGTTTTTATTTATTTTATAATTCAGCTGCAGGGGCTCACATATTGACTTTAGTGCGAGTTCAAGGTTTGTGTGGGTAAAGGTGCCGGTATATCTTTTGGCTGCATCAACATTTTCTACGGAAACTTTTACAGGGTATTGCCTTTCCAATTCTTTTATCACCCTTTGCAGCGGCGCATTTTCAAAACTGCTTTCCCTGTGGATCCATACTGGCGAAGGATTTTCGGTAGCACCGCTACTTACTAGTTTTCCGTTTTCCACTTCCACTTTTTCACCGGCAGCCAATTTTATAAACGTTTCGTTGAAGGCCACGCTTACCAAACCTTCATAACAGGAAACCGCAAAAAGCCCATCCCGTGCGGAAACGTTGAATTGTGTGCCCAACACGGTTACGGTTCCTTCAGGAGTTTTCACACTAAATTTATTTCCTTTTGTTACTTTAAAATAGGCTTCCCCTTCCAAGGAAAGCATTCTTGTTTTTTCCCAATCCTTTTTGTTATAAGTAATCTGGGAGCCTGCATTCATCATAACTTCAGAATCATCGGGCAGCAAAAATGTGTCTGTTTGTGCAATATCTGTTGTGATGGAAGTGTCCAAAGTGGTAGTATAATAATACCCCGCCAATAGCAATACGAATATTGCGGCCACCTTCCAAACCACTGAAAAAACACTCGGCTTTTGTAATTGACGAACGGGTTTTATCTTTTTTGAAATAGCTTCGAAGTTTTCCTCACTATTCATTTCAGGAACCCCAAAACCTGAACTGGCATCGGCAATCTGAAGATAGGAAGCGTATTTTGGGTCTGCCTTTAACTGTTCCAGCTCTTCTGCGGTAGCTTCATTGTTGAGCCATTTGTGCAATAATTGGTCTTTTTCCATTTTCATTATGTTCAAAGGTGTAACAGCCATAACGGGCTTTACCCTACCTTAAAATATATTATATATTTCCAATTTCATCCCGAAGCGTTGCCAAAGCCTTGCTCATGCGCTTTTCCACGGCTTTAACCGATATATTTAACATTTCGGCAATTTCAGCATATTTTTTTCCTTCAATACGGTTTAAAAGAAAAGCGGTGCGTTGGGCTTCGGTAAGATTTTCAATTGAATTCTTGAGTTTTTCGTGAAATTGTGCTTCCTCCATTAAAAACTCGGGGGATTGAAAATTTGTTTTTGTGGGCTTTGCTTTGGCGTATTTCAAAACAACTTTTTTGTGCGCCACTTCATTTAAAAACGCATTGTTGCAAACGGTGTATAAAAAAGACTTTGCCTTTTCCTGGGTTACCTTTGCGCAATTTTGCCACAGTTTTAT
>Ga0209344_10005716_pt1 | contig 10588 bp, 10 predicted proteins | sample Cruoilmetagenom6_FD_187293 | JGI IMG/M metagenome (GOLD analysis project Ga0209344, IMG submission 187293) | Oil polluted marine microbial communities from Coal Oil Point, Santa Barbara, California, USA - Santa Barbara Oil Seep Sample 6 (SPAdes)... | ecosystem: Environmental > Aquatic > Marine...
CTGAACTCGGTTCATTGCCATGACGCATCTCCTTTGGTAAATGCGCCTATTATTAGCCACTCAGTAGCTCACCACGTGAGCCTGTACGTAAAAAATTGTTCCCAGCTGAGGAATGTAACTAATCAGGTAATGAAATATTGAAATGTGTAATACGTCTACTAATGGCAACAGGGCATAGAATACGCAACATAGTTATTGTTGCTTTGAAAGGAAAATGGAATGACACCTCTCTTTGTTGGTGTGAATTTCGCCACCGTGAGCCGAGCAGTGAAACAAGTGGAAAGTAGGATGGATAGTGTCAAACGTAAGGCCTGACCCCGTGTTCTGTGACCCCGTGTTCTGTTTAAACCATGATTCCAGGAAGGTCTACACCTATGCGATAAAGGTTACGGTTTTTACCATGTCATGTTCTTCTTTCTGAAATCTTTTTATTAACTCATCCACTATTTTGTTTGAAAGGGGGGAAACATGCATTTCTCGTCCTAAAGGTAAGTCCCTGAATCCTTGGTCTAAAGAAATGCCTCCGAACTTGGAAAACAAATAACGCCCATGCATTTTATTCACGGCTAAGTCTTTTTCATCATCATAGAGTGTCAGACTTAATGCGCAATTCAGTGGCAAAAAAGATTCTCTACGAATATCATTAAGGGCGTTTTGAATTTTCTTTTTTTTGAAGTCTGAACCAAGAACTATACTATGACGGGCAAAAATCATGACTTTTCTACATTTGCCCTTCTTATGGCCTATCAATTGCAACAACTTTAACAGAACTGATCTTATGTATTTATTGCAAGGGTCGGCATAAGGGTCGACTAAAAACAGTTCATGGCTCCGAAAACAAATGATCCCGCAAACCCGACAATATTCATCGGGTGTAGTTTTAATAAATTCACCAGCATTACTTGGTGGCTTAAACTCATCTAGTGTAACCACGGCCTCAATAGTATTTTTCTGTGAACTCACAAGCTGACTAAATACCTGGGGCTGACACTCAACATGGCAACGAGCGTTGTTAAGCCAAGATATTTTTTCGTCGAAATGAAGTTTATACGGGAGTAATTCGTCATCAATCAAACATAAATTTTCACGAGCTCTTCGAAGCAATGTTTTTACTTTTTCAGCCGCTACTGGGCTGGCTTTTGGAAACAGATGATCCTCCACAAGGCGACTCCAGCCACGCGGATAGGCTGCCAAATACTGCCCCGTTTCAGGCCCAAATTTAGAAAGCATAAATTTCAGTTCCGATGAATTTTCAAAAACTTTTGGATCTGCTGCAAACAGCTCATTCATCGAATAAATCCTTATCACGTTCAGAGAAAAAGCCATTTGGCCACTTATCAATGAAATCTCCGTCTGGCGAAATCCTTAGCCTCTGCACTTTAGTACTGCCATCACTGCTAGGGACGAAATATAGTACGGAGATTTGTTCAGGCCGAATATTATATTCAGGAGGCTGAGTGCCTGCGGTAGTTTGGCGAATTCGCTTCAATATTCTTAACAGAAGATGCTCGCTATGTGTTTCTACGATAATGCGGTCGCGCCCGCTTCGATTTACTGCATCAATGAAAATATCCCCTAAATTTGCCTGCAAAGCTGGGTGTAGGTGAAGTTCGGGTTGTTGAATAAGAAGTTGAAGCCCTACTTTTGGCAAGTCGGGGTTTTGCCAAATAGCTACTAAAACCGGCAAAATGTAGCCGAGCCCGCTTCCCACTTCTGTGAAGTTAAAACGTCTCCCTTCGGAATCTAAAAGTAATAAGCGTATCAACAGCCCGTCTGAACCTTCCTCGCCCTTTACAAGCAATCGATGATCAAATCCGACTCTATAGCCTCTTTCCACAAACAGGTCATTCGTTAGAGAATTGTTTACATTTTTAACGAGATCCATGTCGGGGATAGAGTTGAGGAAATAATCTTCATGTAAACTTGTATTTGAAGCCCCAAATGCCCGAGCTAAAGGTTCAATCTCTGATAGGCCGTTTGTCATAAGATCGAATTCGGCAAGTTCTGAATCTGGCGCGAACTTATGAAATAAATACACTAATTCTGCTGGGCCAGGTACATGACGGGAAGCTGGCACCACCGTCTCAACATCATCATTATTCCAAAAAGTATGCGACATATAAGTCGCAAGAAGGCCGTCAAAAATCTGTTTGAAATCATGTAAAACTGCGAGAAGGTCAGGGGGCGTTACTTCAATATTTTCAATTCTTATTTGCCCCTCCTTGTCCTGAATATGAACTTGCCTCTCTTGTGTATGTATATTCCATTGATTGTCGAGTCCCAGACCAATACGTTCTTGCAACGCATTTGAAAGTACTAATGTTCCGCCAATAAGAGAAAAAATTTTTGGATAATTTTTAACAGCTTTTGAAATCTTACGGGGAATGCCAACTTTGGATAAAGAGGGATGATTAAAGTTAATGCTACATGTCGACTCCGTATCAATCAGCGAAATAAGCAAAGCGCCGTCTAGCTCAATTCTAAGGTCGCATAAGCAACAGTTACTAAAATTGGTAAAATCATCAAACCACAAAGGTCTTCCGGAATCTGAATTGAAGACCCAACCGATATGCAATCCACTGTTTAATTTTAGCGATATTTCCATCTTTTCCACGATCTTCAGTGGCTCGTCAGAGATTCGACGCCAACTCTTTTTTATAAGTGCTACTGGCAACGACGTATAAAACTCATTGTTCGTCTTGGTCTTATCGCTATATGCCTCAACGATTTTCCTTATCAAATGTAAGGCATCTTCAACTGCGCTCTTCCCCGCTGAGTTAGGTCCGTAAAGCAGGGTAAGTGGTTCCAGTGGTATCGTTGTAGGTGTAGAAAAAACCTGGAATCCATTGAGGGATATGCTTTTTATTGTCATGAGTTTGTAAAATACATCTATAGAAGTGCGAGTTGAAGTAAAAAATCGTTTACAAAAAACCTTCGAAGATATTACTGAATCCGACGTCACGTTAAATAAAGAAACACTAAGATATTTAAGGATAGCTCAACAATAGAATCATCGGATGAATATTTGCTAGCCAATTTTTTAGCTGTAATACATGTTGGCCTTATTCATACGATCGAGGGATAAATAAGATTATTAGTCATTGATTATAATTGGTTATTCAAAACTTAATCTATGTGGTAACTACATTTATTTTAGTGCTTCATATTTTGATTAATAAGCCGATATAAATTTCAAAGGTAGCGCAAGTTTAATTTTACGATTTGCAAAATTGGTGAGCGTATCTAGCCTGAATTTTCCATAAAAAGGGCAGAAATACATGCAAGTGTTTGATATAATTGCGGTTATAAAGCCAGCAACTCGTAAAGCACAAACAGTCTCTGCCCATGATGAATTCTACCCCAAACCAACTCCGTTTTGCCCCTTCCGCCGGCTTTACCCTTCGTGCCGACTTCGATGGCGGCGGACTCTCTTCCGATCTCGGCCCCTTGCTATTGCGCGGTGTTGACCAACAAATCGGACTGACCGATCGTTTGTCTAACGCGCTGGTTGACCGTCGTCACCCAAGCTACGTCAAACATGCCCTGCGCGATGTGCTGACTCAGCGCATCTTCCAGATTGCATCCGGCTACGAAGACGGCAATGACAGCAATTCGCTACGCTTTGACCCGATGTTCCGTCTCGGCGCAGGACGCAAGCCGTTCGATCCGGAAGAGGCGCTTGCCTCGGGTGCGACGATCTCACGCTTCGAACATGCCGCACGCCGCCGCGATGTTTACCGTGCGAGCCAAGCGATAGTGGAGCAGTTCATCGCCGGCTACGCCACACCGCCCAAAGCCCCAATATTTGGGGTCAGAGTAGAATGTCACTAAGTTAAGCCTTTTGGATAATTGGGGTCAGAGTAATATTGATTAGCGATGTCTATTTTCTTTTGTAACTAATATTACTCTGACCCCAATTATTCTCACGGTCAAGGTGACTATGCGCAGACGATCGAGCTCTTGATGCCTTTGCGCGGTAAAGCGAACCGTTTAGGCGGCAGCCATGCGCAGCGCGACATGTTCTCGTGGACGCTGACTGAGGTAAAGGGGTCTGAGGTAAAGGGGTCAAAGCCCTTTAGGCGATCGGATAATTGGAATCAGAGTAATATTGATTGGCGATGTCAATTTTCTTTTGTAACTAATATTACTCTGACCCTAATTATTCCCTGACTCCAATTATTTTCGGCATCTACCTGTCAGCCCTGTTCGGTTTGTTCGGCTATCTTTTGCGACCCGAAAGCAATTTTGATGTGCAGAATTACTTGAGTTACATTCAAGGACAACCAACGCAATATGGAATTCTGTTGCTTATCGCGATTCTGAATGCACTTGTCTTGTATTAACCTCGCTCCGGGTCCTGCCTTTGCAACGGCCCGACGTTGAAGTTCGGGTTGAGCACCCGAACTTCGCGCTGCGGAAACGGGATTTCGAAACCGTGCTCGCGTAGCGCGTTGAAAATCATCAGCAGCAGGTCGCCGCCGACACGGTTCTTGCCATCGTCTATACCTTCCATCCAGAATTCGACGAACATGTTAACGCCGGAATCGCCAAAGCTGGCAATTTCGCAATCGGGGCGGTATTCGGTTGGCAATTGCTCGTCGCTCAGCACCTTCGGATGGGAGGCGACGACGTCCTTGATGAGGGCGACCAGCTTGTCGATGTCGCTGCTGTAGGCCACCGAGAAATCAACCCGGTATCGCTGGCGCTTGTCCTTGTGGGTCCAGTTGATGAAGGTTTCGACGATGAACTTTTCGTTCGGTACGATCACGTCCTTGCCCTCGAAGGTTTCGAGCGTCGTCGATCGCAGCTTGAGTTCACGCACGACCCCGGCACGACCACCGTCGAATTCGACAAAATCGCCGACGGTGACCGAACGATCGAAGAGAATGATCAACCCCGAGATGAAGTTTGACGCGATCGCCTGCAAGCCGAAACCCAGACCGACACCGAGCGCACCGCCGAACACCGCGAGCGCGGTCAGGTTGATGCCCATGACGTTGAGCAGCAGCAGAACGATGACGACGAACGTCGCCACTTCGAGCAGCTTGGACGCTACTTCCCGGGTGCTGTGATGCAGTTCCGTTTGACGATCCAGGATTTCGCGCCCGGTGCGGTTGGAAATGCGGCCGAGCCAGAACAGCAGCGAACCGAATATCGCGACCCGTACGATCCCGTAGGCCGAGATCTCTATATTGCCGACTTTGGCCGAGATCGAGTTGAGGATCCTTATCAGGTCATCCAGCAGGCCGAACAGATGCAGCAACAGCAGCGGGATTCCGATCAACTTGAACATCCGTCGCACCAGGGCACTACCGACGAAATCATTGACCGCAGTGATGAGCAGCAGCAGCATCGCAATGGTCAGAGCGGTCCTGAGCAGCCAGTCGTGATTCAGAAGCGTGTTGCTGAGTTCGGCCGAAACGCGCAACAACAAGATGGCGGTCAACGGGAAGATCAGGTTTCCGCAGTTGGCGACAAAGCGCAGGATCGGATGCGAAGCGTCGGTAATGCGATCGTCGTCCAGGATGGGCGCGTACTTGCGCACGCTTTTGGCGACGAAGAACGCAAACGCGTAGATCAGCACAATGATGGCGGCCTGGGTGTAGCTTTCAGCCTGCGTGAGCGCGGTCTGCGTTGCGTCGACGGACTGCTGCCAGAATCGATTGATACTTTCCAGTTGCATTTCCTGTTTCCCGAAGTTTGCTCGCAGTTCAATGTCCCGGCCGCCAGTTTTACGATCGGCCATGACGGACGAGCGAACCGGGCACAGGAAATCCAACTTCCATTTCTTGAGAAGTAACAACGTCTCGCCCACCCGCCGAACTCGGCAAGCGAGCGAAACGACTGCTTATCCTACTGGTTGACCGAAATTTCTTCGCCCAAGGCATGTGTTCTGCACCCGGTTGATGCGCACAAATGCACATCAGGCCGAACGGGCTCACCTGCCTTGGGCGAAACCGCTTCGGGCCAAGGATAACGCCGTCCAGGATAGATCAATTCGCCGTTCCGTGGTCCGTGGTGGTGCGCGCTCAGGCCAGCGGCTTCGCGCCGAGACGCCATGGCGGTGACACTGTCAAGGCTGCTGTTGAGGGTATCGGAAAAATAAAGCACCTTTTCCATGAACATTGAATGTACTGAAAGCTGGCTAGGCTGTCAAACACAGTGACAATCGATCTAAAAATGACTGTATTCCGGTTCAATTAGCACAAAAAAGTCAAATGTTTGGTCACGTGTTGTCGCTTCAAACGAAAGACGCCCAGAGGTAAAGTTCAGCCCGGTAATGAACAGGATTGAAAGGTGCGAGCACGGGATCAGGTTGGCTCAAAAAGATCGCTGATTCGATAATTGGGGTCAGAGTAGAATGCCACTAAGTTAAGGGGCTTCGACATATTTAAAACAAAAAGTTAAGCCAGCATTAGCGCGGATTTCACAATAACCTAACCTTGCTAAAAAAGCTTAACTTAGTGCCACTGTACTCTGACCCCAATTATTCGGTCAAGATTCCAATTTATCAAAGTCAGTGTAGAGACACATAGACAATACATTAGGATGATTAATTTTCGAGAAAATTGGTAGGGATTTTTTGGCAAGGAAGGGGTTCATCAGGTTTTTAGAATTTTCCCTCCTTGCCATTACTGCACTAATGGTATATTTTCTATACCATGTCGGAATTCCAGTACGACCTCAAAAAGAGCCAGTCTAATCTCAAGAAGCATGGGATCGATTTCGAGGAGGCTCAGATCCTGTGAAGATCCAAATCTCGTAACCCTGAAGGCGAGGTCTGATGATGAGGCTAGGTTTCTGATAATTGCGCGATTAAACGATCAGCACTGGTCCGCCATAGTGACCGATCGTGACGGTGAAATTCGAATTATTTCTGTAAGGCGGTCTCGTATTGCTGAGGTAGAACTCTATGAAAGCTAAAGACTTCGACAAAAAATTTGATGCAGGCAAAGAAGACATCATTGATGACCTGGACTTGACTAGCATTAAGCGCCCGAATCAAACCTCCAGACGAGTAAATGTAGATTTTCCCGAGTGGATGATTGCTTCTCTTGATAAAGAAGCTGCCAGATTGGGTGTTACGCGCCAATCGATTATAAAAGTCTGGTTGGCTGAGCGACTTGAATGTCCCACCCTTAACAAGTAAAAGCTGCGGACGGTTTCACTGTCGCAGCTTTAGGCGTTAAATACCTACGGGAATCACAGTGTAAGACGTAAGGAGAAAAGGAGGGCAGAAGGAGAAAAGGGTCGATAATTGGGGTCAGAGTAATATTGATTAGCGATGTCTATTTTCTTTTGTAACTAATATTACTCTGACCCCAATTATTCTCACGGTCAAGGTGACTATGCGCAGACGATCGAGCTCTTGATGCCTTTGCGCGGTAAAGCGAACCGTTTAGGCGGCAGCCATGCGCAGCGCGACATGTTCTCGTGGACGCTGACTGAAGCGGCGATCCGGCTCGGCGATCGTGCGCTTGCCGAAGCGTTCGTTGCCGAGCGGCTGTCGTGGAAGCCAGAGAGCCCGGTAAACCGGGCCTGGGCGAACCGCGCCAACATGTTGAAACACAGGCAAGCCGTCTAACGAGTAAAGTTAGATTGTGATCGCGAAGCGAGCCACAATCTGAACCGTTTGTTGGACAAACCCATTGAGGCTGCTGTGCATCTGCTTGATATGGAATATCTCTCTGATCGTAGCGGTGCCATCGGGTTATGTTCCGCGTCAAACCCCAACTTCCACCGCTAAAAGTTGCCATTGCAGCAACCTGTTCTGCCCAATTTCAACAGCTAATTGCGCCCAAGTATTGAATAAAGCTATGTCGCAATTAGCTGTTGAAATTGGTTTGAGGATTTACTAAGAACTTATAAATTACAGGGTTGTACGTTTTAAGTATTGACGGCAAATCATTCATAATTAAATGGTTACCAAGAATCAACAGATAACTACAACATAGCCATTCTTTTCACCTTTTCCACTTCATAAATTCACTTCTGGGTTAAAAATGACCCGAAAGTGGGTCAACCTCACCCTTCCTTTGTTACCAACGTTTTCCAGCGAATTGACTGCCTGCAACATTTACTTTTGTGGGTGCGAAATGACCCACCATCCCTTCTTCTTTAAATATGAATAAACATATTAATCAATATGTTTATTCATATTGTCTGCCTGGCACGATATATGCTTAGTGTTGACTGTGTGCGGCACAACAGTTCAGTCAGCTTTTCCGGCTATAGGAGATTCGTAATGTGGAGAATGAAAATCAGAATCAGTTAGCACTAAGTTGCGTAATTAACTTCTGCATTATTTGCAAAACAGCTCGAACACAGCCGATTCAGTAGAATGGATTGTGACTTGGTGGTTATCACTGGCGTATAAAAAGGATATGTCGTAGTTATCTGTTGATTCTTGGTACCCATTCAATTATGAATGATTTTCCATTAATGCTTAAAACATGCAACAATTTGATTTATTGGTGTTTAGTAAATTGTAAAACCAAATTCAACAGCTAGATGAGACATAGCTTTGCGTTATGTTGCATGAAGAGCAAACCTCAGAACTGGAGAGACACCATGAAAAACACGATTGTATACGGAGTGACACTCCTCTTTACCGCCTTTTGTGGCGTTTCGGCATTCAGTCAAGACAAGCATCCGCAAGCTTCGCGCCATGCCGAGGCTGCAAGCGCTCATACTGAAACCTATGGAGGGCAGCTGGGAACCATCCGCTTTCCGGTGTCTTGCAATGAGGAAGCCCGCCCGCACATCGAACGCGGCATGGCTTTACTACACCACATGACTTACGAGGGCGCGCGCGACACATTCGCGGCCGCGACGCAAACCGAACCGGATTGTGCGATGGGATACTGGGGCCAGGCGATGACTTACATCCATCCTCTCTGGTCAGATCCACCAACCGAGGTGGACTTTGAGATAGGGCAAACGTTGGTACAGAAGGCGAAATCTCGTGGCGAGAAGACCGCACGCGAACAGGCCTACATCGCCGCAGTGGATGCCTATTATAAAGAGGGCTGGAATCTGAACGAGAAGACGAACCTCGCCAGCTTTGCGAAAGGGTGGGACGCGGCGCATCGCCAGTTTCCGGAGGATATCGAAGTCTCTGCGTTGCTGGCACTAGCCCTGCTCGGTACCGCTGACCCGAGTGATAAGACCTATGTCGTGCAGAAGCGTGCCGGCGCCCTCGCGCAGACAGTGCTGTCACAAGAACCCAGTCATCCAGGTGCGCATCACTATCTTATCCACGCTTACGATTATCCGCCGCTGGCGAAACAGGCGCTAGTGGTCGCCCGCCAATACGGCGAGATCGCGCCCGCCGTACCGCACGCCTTACATATGCCGACGCACATCTTCACCCGGCTCGGGCTGTGGCAGGAAATCATTACCATGAACCAGCGCTCCGCTGCTGCGGCACTGAAACATCCGATTGGCGACCAGATCTCAATGCACTACCTGCACGCTCTCGATTACCTCGTCTACGCTTATCTTCAGCGCGGCGAGGATGAAAAGGCTGGTGCTACCCTTGCCACGCTCGCTGCCCTCAAAGGACCATTTCAGGTTGAGTTCGCAACGTCTTACGCGCTGGCCGCTGTGCCCGCGCGGATGGCGCTGGAGCGTCAGCAGTGGCGACAAGCCGCCGCACTCGAAGCGAGAAAACCGGCCAGCTTTCCGTGGGATAAATTTCCCGCCGCCGAGGCGATTACGCATTTTGCCCGAGCGCTTGGCGCTGCCCGCAGCGGAGATACCGTTGCCGCGCGTCGGACCATAGACAAACTGATAGTCCTGCGCGACGAGGCAGCGAAAACGTCCGACTACTGGGCGAAGCAGGTCGAGATACAGCGCATCGCCGCCGAAGCGTGGCTCGCCTTTGGGGAGGGCCGGAAAGACGAGGCTCTGGAAAGGATGCGCCACGCCGCCGATTTGGAAGCTACAACTGAAAAGCACCCGGTCACGCCCGGAGAAGTACTGCCCGCGTGGGAACTTCTCGCCGATATGCTGCTTGAGACGGGGCGCCACCAGGAAGCCCTGGCACAATACCTGGCTGCTCTGGAGCGCAGTCCAAATCGCCTCAATAGCCTATATGGTGCGGGTCGCGCGGCCGAACTGATGGGAGATGACGACAAGGCAACTTTTTACTATACAAATCTCGTCCAAGGCAGCGCGACTGGCGTCGGACAGGAGCGAGTCAACCATGCAAGGGCGTTCTTAGCCGAAAATTAAACCGTAGGTTGTTGAGAGTATGCATAGCACAACATAACGCCAACCAAGCAGCTATCGTACAGGTAGTGGCCTGTGGTTGGGCCAATGAAGGAGTGGTGATGTGTGCGCTTCTGTGATCAATGCCAATGCATCAGTTGAACCAACGCTAGTATCGGCCAGTAACCCGTTTTCTTTCCGGCTTTCCAAGTTGGTCGTGAGAAGTGAGAACAATGAGAACTTTTATCCCGGATAATCCATTAGGCAATTTAACCAGCCTCCCCCTTTGAAAAAGGGGGATTAAGGGGGATTTTTGTGTCCCTGCAATGCTCAAATCCCCCCTAGCCCCCCTTTTTCAAAGGGGGGAATGCGAAGT
>Ga0209344_10005717_pt1 | contig 10585 bp, 13 predicted proteins | sample Cruoilmetagenom6_FD_187293 | JGI IMG/M metagenome (GOLD analysis project Ga0209344, IMG submission 187293) | Oil polluted marine microbial communities from Coal Oil Point, Santa Barbara, California, USA - Santa Barbara Oil Seep Sample 6 (SPAdes)... | ecosystem: Environmental > Aquatic > Marine...
GCATTCTCATGTCAGGCATCATGACCGAACGCATCACCGTAGTATCTCCTTTATGAAATCCATCAAAAAATATTTCTATCGTTTGTTGCGGACTCACTTCCACAGCACCCTGTGAAAAACAGTTGATTGAAATTCCGAAGAAAAGGAATAGGAATAGTGTTCTCATAGCTTTAATTTTAATACAATTCATCTTCAAATTTAGTACTTTTGCAACTTATACTCATAATTATATGTCGGTAGCAAAAAAAGAATACAAACGCATCACCACGAAGACCTTGGTGGATATGAAGAAGAAAGGCGAAAAAATATCCATGCTTACAGCCTATGACTATACCATGGCTAAAATTGTGGACAACGCCGGAATTGATGTGATTCTAGTTGGTGATTCTGCTTCCAATGTCATGGCTGGTCACGAAACAACGCTGCCTATCACACTAGATCAAATGATCTACCACGCCGCATCGGTTATTCGTGCTATCGATAGAAGTTTGGTCGTGGTTGATTTACCCTTCGGAAGTTATCAAAGTGATCCTAAAGAAGCCTTGCGATCTGCCATTCGAATTATGAAAGAAAGTGGTGGACATGCAGTAAAACTTGAAGGTGGTAAAGAAATTAAGGAATCAATTAAGCGTATTCTTAATGCCGGAATTCCGGTAATGGGGCATCTTGGATTGACGCCGCAATCTATATATAAATTTGGAACATACACCGTTCGTGCAAAAGAGGAAGAAGAAGCGCAAAAGCTTATTGAAGATGCGCATTTGCTCGAAAGAACAGGTTGTTTTGCCATTGTATTGGAAAAAGTTCCCGCATCATTGGCGAAACGTGTTGCCGAAGCACTAACGATACCCATTATAGGCATTGGTGCCGGAAATGGCGTTGATGGTCAAGTATTAGTTACACATGATATGCTTGGTATGACTCACGAATTTAATCCACGTTTTTTACGACGTTATCTAGACATGTTTTCGGAAATGACAACAGCTTTTAAACAATATAGCACCGATGTAAAGAGTGGTGATTTCCCGAACGATAAAGAACAATACTAAAATCACTTTGCACTCTACTTCTAAAAATCTTCATGTTTTATACGAAGACAATCACCTTCTCATTGTCAATAAACGCCCTGGCGATATTGTGCAAGGAGATAAAACAGGTGATATGCCTTTGTCGGAGGTTGTGAAAGAATATATCGCAGAAAAGTACAAGAAACCTGGAGCCGTCTATTTGGGTGTGGTACACAGACTTGATAGACCTACCAGTGGTGTTGTACTGTTTGCCAAAACCTCAAAAGCATTAACACGACTCAATAAAATGTTTGTTGATCGAGTAACAAAAAAAACATACTGGGCCATCGTAAAAGAGCAACCGCCTAAGCAAACTGATCGCTTGATTCATTTTTTAAAGCGCAATCCGAAACAAAACAAATCGTATGCGCACTTAAAGGAAGTTCCTGATTCAAAAAAAGGAGTTCTTACCTACACCATTTTAAAAACATTAGATCGGTATTTTCAGTTGGAAATTGCCTTAGAAACAGGCCGTCACCACCAAATTAGAGCACAGCTCGCTTCTTTAGGTTGTCCTATTAAAGGTGATTTAAAATACGGTTTCGATCGAAGTAATAAGGATGGTAGTATTCATCTTCATGCACGTTCATTATCCTTTATTCATCCTGTAAAAAAGGAAGAAATCACAGTAGTCGCTCCACCGCCTAAAGATCCTATTTGGGACGCTTGTATCTAAATATTTGTAAAGTCGTTTTTGAGCGCATAGATGACCAAACCGACTCTATTTTTTATGTGTAGCCTATTAAAAAGCTCTTGTCGGTAGCCATCAATGGTCTTCGGACTTAAATTCATCAACTCGGCTATTTCCTTATAGGTGAGCTCACTACAAGCTAGCTGCATAAATTTTATTTCGTTTTCTTTAAAATCAGGGATGCGCTTTTGCGACTTCGGATGTAAAGAGTCTAAAAGTGCAGCTGCCACTTTATCTGAATGATAATATCCTTTGGTAATAAGTTCATCTAGTGCTTCTTTCAGTACATCTGGATGAATATCTTTAAGTAGATAGCCCTTAGCACCATTCCGGAGCATTTTAATAATGGCCGTTTCATCATCTTCCATCGTTAATGCTAATACTTTGACATTTGGATGATGCTCATGCAACCATGCTGCAGTCTCATAACCGTCCATTACAGGCATATTAATATCTAACAGAATTATATCTGGACTAGATTCTCCAGACTCAAATTTTGTTTGAAGATCTCTACCATTCTTTGCGTGATAGCAAACTGAAAAGCCACTGTAGGTATTGATTAATTTTTCTAATGATCCTGCAAAAAGCGAGTGGTCATCAACAATAGCAATATTATGATTGCCTGTTTTTGTCATAATTGAGGTTATATTGGATTTGCAATTTAGTTCCCTTACCTAATTCAGACGAAATCTTATAATCGGCTCCAATTAATCCTGCTCTACTCTTCATGGTCTCCATACCAGAATTACCGTGACACAAACTTGTGTCAAACCCTACGCCATCATCTGCTGCATGTATTACCAATTTGTCTGATTGATAATTTAAAAGTACGAATAAATTATTGGCTTTCGCATGTTTAATGACATTCGAAAAGAATTCTTGAAGAATTCTAAATACAATGATTTCATGATCGCTTGGCAAGGCAATTTCGTCTCCTCGAACTTCGAGATCCGACTTTAAAAACTGCAACCTGTTAAAACGTTCACTTTCAACCTGTAGCGATGTAACCAATCCGTTTTTCTGTATCACATCGTGATTTAAGGTTTTAGAAAGCATGCGTACTTCAGCCACCGTTTGCGATACCGTGCTCTTGGCATCAATCAATTGAACTCCAAATTCTTCAGGAGCCTGCTGCATCATAATATTTAATTGCATATTAACCACAGAAAGCAACTGACCAATATTATCGTGAAGTTCCCAAGCGATATTCCGCAAGGTTTGCTCTTGAATTTCAAGCTTAGAAGTTTCTATCTCCCGCTCAAAACGCTGTTGTGCTTCTATACGTTCAAGTAAAAACTTATTTTTACGTCTCTGAAATGCCACGACAAAAACTACCGTAAATATCACGAAACCTAAAAAAACAGCAGCTACGTAAACTAATAAAGCGATTTCTTCCTTCGACATATTATAAAGCCTAAAATATAAATTGAATAAACGAGAAGATTAATAACTTTCAAAACAATCAAATATGCTCCTGTAAAATCAGGATGTATGGCTGATTGAAAATAAGCACTATAAATTAAAAAAGGAGTTAAACACACATGTAAAATAACTGCTCCAATAGTAACGTAGAACGGCAGTAACCAACCTATTCTAAGAACCATATCACTTCGAACTAATTGATAATAGTAAAGTCCTATGACAAAAAGTAACACTAAAGTTCCTGTAATATTGGTATACGCGGAAAATGCCTCGAAAAACACCTGTGATGTAAATAAATTGACTATAGAGGTTGAGAGAAATAGAGCTAACAGAATATTAATTAATTTTCTTTGCCAACGTGAGACCAATTGCCATTTAACATAGGTGATATAAACAAAATAGTTTATCAAAAAATAAATATTATAGGCCCAATAATTCGTTTCAAAGGGAGTATCTAGTACAAAACTGAAAACTTCAAGTTTGAAAAAATAAGTTAAAGGTGCATACGAAGCTAAGAGTTCGAAGATAACAGTAAACCATAAAAACGCAACAAATAGTTTCGCGCTTTTATGACCCGGAATTCTTTTTAGATATAAACTACCTAAGACGGCAGCTGCAAATTCCAAAAAACTAATTGGAAAAGCATTTGCTATGTAATCGCTTAGCTCCAAACCTAGTAATTACGGGGTGGCCATCCACCATGTCCCCAATTAAAAGGATCTATATCATAATTATTCTCAGCATTAATTTCGCTTGATTTTGTAGGCGCTAAAAATGCAGTTGCTAATTTAGATTTGTCATCGTTATACGCTGCAAAATAAATACGAATACCTGGTTCTTTAATTCCCTGCTCATTAGAAAGCGCTTTAACATAGGCCAAATACTCTTCCAATTCAGCAATACTGTATAGAACTTCACGCTGATCTGGCCCTTGGACGCGCTCAATTTCTTTAGCCCGGGTAGCTACCCAATTATCCTGAAGTTCTCTCGCCTTCTCTTCTGAAATGCATTTTTGAGGTTTTGTCATATTTCTAAATTTAATCTGGATTAGACTTCTAAAATATAAAATTCCCTTGGGCTTTAGCCCGTCATTCTTTAAAAACAGGAAAAACCCTTTTTGGCTATAAAGGTTTTTCCTTAAATATTTAAAAAAACAATGGTTTAAAATCACGGTAAATACCAAATCTTAATTAGGCAAAATACTCTTGTACAGTTAGTTATATTAAAATACATTTGAATTCCTCCTTGTTGATTCCTCAGTTGTCCAAATTCATAGCAAATCATGATTTACGAGACACTGGAAATTATAATTGATCAAATCACGAAATACTTAGATACAAAAGTGTCTGATGACAGTGACCTCGTTTTAGAAAACATTGCCAGATTAGATGATCCGCTCACTGATAAGTTAAAAGACAAAGTTGTGGTTTCAGTGCTAAATCTTGAAGAAGAAGTCACACTAAAAAACATCCCAAACACACATTTTAAAAATGGCAAAACGGTTTATAAAAACCGACCAGTGAATCTGAATCTATTTGTCTTATTCGCGGCCAACAGAACATCTTATGATAAAGCCTTGATCTCTATTTCTAATATCATCGAGTTTTTCCAGTCAAAAAAGATCTTTACGCAAAGCAATTCACCATTTGTACCTAGTAGCTCACTATTTGATGATCTGAAAGAATTCAAATTTATGGTAGAATTATATACACCAACCTTCGAACAGCTCAATTACATCTGGGGAACCCTTGGAGGTAAATCGGTTCCCAGCGTTCTCTATAAAGTAAGCATTGTTCAAATAGAAGCAGATCTTATTCGTGATGCTGGTAAACCCATCATGCAAATTGCCGCCAATATTAATACTACTAATTCATGAGTTTTTTTATCACATATCACCCCCTATGTAGCATACAATGTTATCATCATTATTTCTTAGATGATGGCGAAACCGCTTTTGACGATCCGCTATTTCCAGATTTAAAACAAGAGCAGCTTGCAAAATATGACATCGACACCTTCGTAAAGATCATCCCTACAAAGCAAACGGAAACAATATTAAACGGACAAAAAATTATCTTTAGAAAACTCAACTCGGGTTACGCCTTGTATCTCTACGCAGAAGATACCATGACGCCAGGCGTATATGCGCCTTTTATTGATCTCGCTCAAGATCAAACATTACAATTTTTAGTATATATAACCGACCCACTATTTGAGAACTATTCAACCATCGGAGCGAACCCTACACTACCCTATTATTTTTCGAATAACCGACTTACCACGGAAGCAATTGATTTTCCTCTGATATCTTCGGAAGGAGCAATCCCAGAAACCACGACTTTATATCAACTAACAACTGAAAACTCGTACGAGCCTATTTCCGAAGCACTTTCCATTCAAGAAAAAGAACGCCTTTTTGGTGTCATTTCATTGGATGTAAAGTCTATAGACCCCACAAAAAGTCTTTTAGACACTAATGGAAATACACGATCAACTCCTCCACAATTCAAAATTCAATTTAAAAACCGAGAAACCTTTTGGCAGTATTTAGATGCCAAAGATGGTAGCTTTTTACATAAATCACCAACCGTAAAACCGTTGGTAAAAAACGGAGTGATTTCGTATACATTCGACGGTAAACGTCGGCCGTCGGCAGCTCCAAACCGCCTTGTTTTCGTAAAAGATGGCAACGGAACAATTCTAGAAACGATTTCAGAAATATTCATTTAAAATTAAACCTTAAAAATTATGGCAACAACGTACAAAACGCCTGGTGTTTACGTCGAGGAGATAACAAAATTTCCTCCTTCGGTCGCACAGGTAGCAACAGCAATCCCAGCATTTGTGGGATACACGCAAATGGCAAAGAAGAACACAGACGGTGACTTGAAAAACAAATCGTTTGAAGTGACATCGCTTTTGGAGTATGAAATGCATTATGGTGCAGGCGCTCCAATCAACATCAATAGTGTAAAGCTTGATGAGAATAATGCGGTCAAAGAATCTGACCTCAATGCACAGTTTTATATGTATGATAGCCTTCGCATGTTCTTTAATAACGGTGGCGGAAAATGTTATATCGTTTCCGTTGGTTCCTATAATGAAACGGTTGCCGACACTAATTTTACAACAGGTATTGATGTTCTGAAAAAGGTCGATGAACCAACATTGCTATTATTTCCAGATGCACCACTACTCGATGACGATATTTATGGTGTACAAACACATGCTTTACAGCAATGTGCCGATTTACAAGATCGCTTCTGTATTTTAGATTTACTAGAATCTAAATCATCCGATTCTAACTTCGATTGGGATGCAGGCGTGACGGAATTCAGACAAAATATTGGTATCAATAACTTAAAATATGGTGCTGCCTATACACCTTGGCTAGAAACCAATTTACCTATTAACATTCGCTTTAGAGACGTACAGTCGAAACTAGTGCGCGCCGGAAACCCTGTTGGATTGGCCGCACTGACCGATTCTACAGAGATTATTGGCATTCTAACTAATCTCGGTGATGTGGTTGGTGATGTTGATACTGTTCAAGCAGATATTGATGCGTTGCGCGGTGCGAGTACGAGTTTGAAAGCACAATATGCAACCTTAGCAGACACTTTCAGAGATACCAACAATGTAACAAATTACAAAGCTCTTTATAATTTCATCTATGACATCATTGATGATGTGGATGCATGGGCTGGAGCTATACCACTCAATCAAGCCGCAGCACTTACGGCAGTTCAAACAATTATTACAGATTCATTACTCCCTACCATGACCACCATGGTACAATACGATATGGGAGCAGATACCGCAATGGCATCTAGTTTTGAGCTTTATAATGCCGCATTGGACCCTGCTGAAGCACCTGAATGGGGAACTATCTTTACAGCTGCAAACGGCCTTGTAGCTGATACTAGTATATTCACAGGTGGTGATGATGCCGCAAGACGATTAAACTCGTTAAATGCCATCAGCACCATCTTTGAACAAATAAATGCTGCAGTAGCTGAAATACAAAAGACCTTGGCAACTGCTGAGAATACTTTTGAAACAAGTCTGTACAACACGCATACAGTTTATAAGAACATCATCGATACCTTAGAAGATTCAATGACCGAGCTACCTCCTTCTGGAGCTATGGCTGGCATATATGCGCGTACAGATAGAACACGTGGCGTATGGAAAGCTCCTGCGAATACTTCCGTTAATAATGCTTTAGGAGTTACCACCCTCATCGATAAGGACGAGCAAGAAGACCTCAATGTAGATGTTGTTGCTGGTAAATCAATCAATGCAATACGTCCGTTTACCGGAAAAGGGATTCTTGTATGGGGCGCTAGAACATTAGCCGGAAACGACAATGAGTGGCGCTATGTACCTGTACGTCGCTTCTTTATCATGGCTGAAGAATCTATTGAAAAAGCCATAGAACCTTTCGTATTTGAGCCAAACGATGCCAATACTTGGGTACGTGTTCGTAGTATGATCGAAAATTTCTTGATCCTTCAATGGCGCGCTGGAGCACTAGCAGGCGCGAAACCTGATCAAGCTTTTTATGTGCGTGTCGGACTAGGAGAAACAATGACCGCAGACGATGTACTAAACGGTATCATGAATGTTGAAATTGGTATGGCCGTGGTACGTCCTGCAGAATTCATTGTCTTGAAATTCTCTCACAAAATGCAAGAATCATAGACAGTGCCGAAATTTTAAAACTGAAATAATCATTTAAAATATAATAAAATGGCAGAAACATATCCATTAGTAAAGTTTCACTTCTCAGTTGATTGGGGAGGAACCAATATAGGTTTTACCGAAGTCTCAGGCCTCGATGTAGAAACCGAATTGATCGAATACCGTCACGGAGCAAGTCCAGAATACAGCAAAATTAAAATGCCTGGAATGCAGAAATACAGTAATATCACGTTGAAACGTGGCTCGTTCAAAAATGACAATGAGTATTATCAATGGTGGAATACCGTCAAACTTAATACAATTGAACGTCGCGATATTACCATCAAACTTTTAAACGAAGAACATGAACCTGTCATTACATGGAAGGTCAAAAATGCGTTCCCAGTAAAAGTTCAATCAACAGATTTGAAAGGTGACGGAAACGAAACCGCTATTGAATCTATTGAAGTTGCACACGAAGGTCTCATTATACAAAATGGTGATTAATGGAGACCTATTACCCGCCCGTTAGTTTTCATTTTAAGGTTGAATTCAATGGAATTTCTACCCAAGAAACTGATATCCAGTTTCAGTCGGTGGCAGGACTTTCCGTAGACATTGAAACCGAAGAATTTGCTGAAGGTGGCGAAAACAGGTTTAAGCATAAATTTCCGGTAAGAACAAAGTATCCTAATCTGGTACTTAAACGCGGCTTAGTCACCGATTCAAATCTAATAGATTGGTGTAAGGACGCTATAGAGAGTTTTCAATTTGCTCCTATTGATCTTACCGTAAAGCTGCTTAACGAAGAGCATGAGCCACTTATGACATGGAACGTGGTTCATGCCTATCCTGTCAAGTGGAATGTAGCCGACCTAAACGCTGAAGAAAACAAGCTGGCAATTGAAACCATAGAACTAGCATATAACTATTTTACCCTTGTATAATGCCGATTGAAATAAACGAATTGCACATTAAAATTAATGTGAACGATGGCGCACAAAGCAATGCTTCTCCCGATAAAAAATCAGGTGGAAAAGAGCAAGATATAGTGCAAGCTTGCATTGATCAAGTGATGAATATTCACGAACGAAAAAACGAACGATAAATGAATACTGGCGAACTCAAGAAGCTTAAGATCACAGGCTATAAAGATGATAAGTTCAGCAAAAAAGCTGGTTCTGGCGAGTTCAATTCATTGTTGAATCCTGAAAAGTACCAGTTTAAATACAAAGTTGAATATACCGAAGCTCAAGGTCAAGGTACAAGCGCTACACAACCAAAATTTGTACGTACACCACCCGAAGATCTAGAGTTAGAATTTTTATTTGATAGAACTGGTGTGATCAACGGACAAAACAATGCTTCGGGAGATGGGATCATTGAAGATATTGAAACCTTTAAGAAAATAGTTTTTGATTACAGCGGAGACGAGCACAAACCAAATTATGTCAAGATTGGTTGGGGAACCTTATTATTTAAAGGAACATTGGCAGAAATGTCCATCGAATTTAAACTCTTCGGTTCAGACGGAACACCCCTAAGAGCTGTTGCTAAAACGAAATTTAAAGGTTCTGTCGAAGATGATCTTCGGGTAGCAAAGGAAAACAACAATTCGCCCGATCTAACGCACATTAGAACCGTTCAGGAAGGTGATACGCTTCCCCTTATGACATTCAACATATACGGCGATTCAAAATATTACCTGCAAGTAGCCGAAGCAAACGAATTAACCAGTTTCAGAAAACTAAGCACCGGACAAAAAATTAAGTTTCCACCCATAGAAAAAAGAACCTAATGGATAATAGCCGAACCATAAACACTTCACAAAGTTCAGATCTCGTTAGCTATACCATTTTGATAGAAGGTTCCGAGATTCCTGAAACACATCAACTTAAGAGCATTACGGTAGAAAAAGAGATCAATCGTATTCCGTTCGCACAGTTGATATTCTTTGACGGAGAAGCGGCTCAGCAAGATTTTAGCCTCAGTAATGAAGAGTTGTTAATTCCTGGAAAGGAAATTGAGATCAAAGCTGGTTATCACAATGATGAGGAAACTATTTTTAAAGGAATCATTATCAAGCACTCACTAAAAATTAGAGATACCAGTTCAGTTCTAATGGTCGAATGTCGCGACAAAGCGGTTAAAATGACCGTCGGTAGAAAAAGCGCCTATTTTTACGATAGTAGTGATAGCGATATTATTGAAGAACTCGTAGGCTATTCTGGCCTTCAAAGTGATGTTGAAGCCACATCCCTTCAGCATAAAGAAATGGTACAATACCAGGCATCAGATTGGGACTTTATCATGACTCGTGCACAAGTAAACGGTCGTATTGCGGTTGTGAACGATGGAAAGATAACCGTTAAAAAGCCAGATTTTAATCAGGAACCCATTGAGACGGTCGCTTTTGGAGCAACCTTGCTGAATTTTGATGCGGAAATTGACGCGCGAAATCAATTTTCAACCATTACAAGTTATGGTTGGAATCCTGCCGATCAAGAACTGGTAGAAACTGAAGCTGCAGATCCTTCCGTAAGGCTAAACGGAAATATAAGCGTAAGTGATCTCACTGGCGTTATTGACCTCGACAACTTAGCATTAAAACATGGTGGTAACACCATAAGCACTGCTTTGCAAGCTTGGAGTGATGCTAAAGCCCTATTTCAGCAAATGTCTAAAACACGTGGTACCGTGAAGTTTCAAGGAATTCCAGAGG
>Ga0209344_10005718_pt1 | contig 10584 bp, 11 predicted proteins | sample Cruoilmetagenom6_FD_187293 | JGI IMG/M metagenome (GOLD analysis project Ga0209344, IMG submission 187293) | Oil polluted marine microbial communities from Coal Oil Point, Santa Barbara, California, USA - Santa Barbara Oil Seep Sample 6 (SPAdes)... | ecosystem: Environmental > Aquatic > Marine...
TCAGATCCGGGCCTCATCCTGAAAGGCTGGCTGTAATTTCCGTTCCCAGTTCCTACTTGCGTGAAACGTAAGAATTCGCGTGTGTTCAGCCGCCCCAAATTCAAAATGAATGGTCAATGCGTTGTCAGGCTTGAGATTTCCTAATCGTTCAGGCCATTCCACTAGACAAATCGAATTTTGAAACGCATCCTGTAATCCAAGCTCAAAAACTTCGTTTGTGTCGGTCAGGCGATAAAGGTCTGCGTGCCAGATATCGACATCGCCATCAGAATAGGTCTGAACCAGTGTGTAGGTGGGTGATGGAATATCTTCGGTTTTACCGACGGCGGCCAGACGCGCCTGAATCAGCGAACGCGCAAAATGCGATTTCCCAGCACCGATTTCCCCACAAAGCAATAATGTGTCGCCGGGGGTCAGATATGGTGCCAGACGTGTTGCAAGCCCTTGGGTCCATTCCGGAGAAGTGGACACCAGCGTTTTCGAAATTCCATCTTTCATATGGCATGTATTAACTTAGCCCCACATGTCTGCAAGCCTGTTCAGATCGCAAGTGACCCTTCAATCACCCCCGGTTGTGTCCCCATTCTATCTGGCAACGTGGATTTCTGAGCTGGATGAGGCGCAAAGCCAATCAGTGCTCCACCGCCCGACAAGGGCGAAAACCGGCACATTAGTATCTGGCCATTTTTGGATTGCACTTCGGTTTTCCACGCCGAACGGTCGCCAAATGCGCCGACGAATTCGCGAACATGATCCCATATCGGCGTAGGTGCGCAGTTATCGGTCCACAATTTGGTGGCGTCCGAGATACAGTGATTAAGCAATGTGGTCGAAGGATCAGTTCCCCAAACCCGCGCATAGGCAGAGTTGGACAAGGTCAGGGTGCCATCAGCGGAAAATACGGCAATTGCTTCCTCAAAACTGTCAATCACCGCCTGCCCTGTTTCCAGTTCCGAACGGTAACGGCGGGCCAGGGACACTTCTGCGCTGATGTCTTCTATTATGAACGCAACTGCCCCATCAGGATGCGGGCGGCCAACCACCCGAAAAGTTTGCCCCGATGCTAGCGACCATGTTTCTTCGTATGTTCCTTCTTTGGCTGCAGTTTCCAGATCATGCATCCTTTCACGCCAGGATTTGTAATCTTTTGGTTCTGGAATCATTCGCCGTTCTCGCAACTGATTAAGAACCGAATGCAATGTAGGTCGCGCGGATAAGAATTCTGGTGATAATGAAGTCAGATCGGACATCGCAGGATTAAAGAGCGAAAGTTCGCGCTGCTTATCAAAGATCATCAAACCTGTGGTTAGGTGGGCAAATGTTTTCGTCAATGTCTGCACGAAATCCCGCAGGGCTGTTTCCGCAATAACCAAATTGTCGGCTGACGTCGCTGTAAATAACCGATCATCACCCACCGAGGTCTGCTGACAATCAAACCATCTTGGTTCCGGTTCCCCCGGAACAAGAAGAGTAAGTCGGGCCTGTTTTATTCCGGGCTCTTCTTCAAATCTGATGGAATCAAATAATTTGTTCGGTGGCCAGCTGGGGTTTTGCCTGTCTGGATCGCACTTGGACGCCAATTCCAGATAGGTGTTGTTTGCCCACAGGATCGTACCGTCAACCCGTTGTCGCCAAACCAGAAATGGTGCGGCTTTTGTTGTGGCGCGCAGGGTTTCAATTTCACGTTCCATAGCCGCGATAGTAAGGGAATCCTGCCCATCTGCACGAATGTCACGGGCTTCATCTGTGATACCGATATAGACCAATCCGCTGCTCCATTCCGCTTCTATATTGGAAGTATTGTCTGCGGAACTTATGTTGAAGAAAATCGTATCTGTCAGGGTTTCCAGCGCTTCTGGTAGCCCAGGATATTTTGGTGCAAATACCGCGATCATCTTCGTCCAGTCGGATTGAGCCGGGTCAGCAATGCTTAAAACCAGTCTGGCATCCTCTGTTGCATCCAATAGTTTTTCATCTTCGAAAAGAAACGAAGTTCGTTGATCCTTCTCGGCCATAAAGCCTTTGGCATTCTTTGATTGGCGGGCAATCAGGACACCCAACGCACAGAGAACGGCAAATGCCACGACAAACGATAAAACCATCAGAACTGCAATTTGCAGAAAGCCATCCAAGTGCATCGGGAAAATTCCAAAGAGTACAATTGTCTGAAATGTTGTTCATAAATATTAAGAGGCGGTTAACCGCGATCTATTTGGCGATTTGTTCGTTTTGCCCCAAACCATGGTGCATACCTGTCTTATCCGCACTTATCGCCGCCAGAGGCCAGACTACTTCGACAATAGCGCCACTGCGCTGACCAGGGTTTGTTGGCCCAGCATGGGGATCGCGACCATTTGCAAATGTCAGTTCCGCACCGGATCGTTCAAGCAGAGTTTTGGCGATAAACAATCCCAAACCCATCCCTTCATAATCCGGTCGCTGATCGCGGTCTGTGTCGGGTTTACGCATGCGAACAAATGGATCGCCAATTCGACTGAATACATAACTTGGAAACCCCCTGCCATCATCGATTATCCGGATGGATATGCTGGTTTCTGTCCAGGTTGCATCAACCCAAACTGTACTGGCCGCAAAATCCACAGCATTCTGGATGAGGTTTCGCAATCCGTGGATAATTTCAGGGTGTCTTAATATATCTGGTTGTTCGCTTGCAGAAATACCGAACTGGATATCTTTGCCCCGGTCCATATGAGGTTCGGCAGCTTCGCGAACAATAGCGGATAAGGGCGCCTGGTGAACATACAGATCATCCTTGCCGCTACGCCCCATCGAACGAAGGATATCACGGCAGCGATCAGCCTGTTCCCGAATGAGTTGCGCATCTTCGAAAAGGTCTGAACGGTTGTCCAGTTCGTCCATCAATTCACTGCTTGCCAGCTTTATCGTGGCAAGCGGTGTACCAAGTTCATGCGCGGCGGCGGCAACGACGCTGGTAAGGTCGGTCATTTTCTGTTCGCGGGCCAGCGCCATCTGCGTTGCCAACAGCGCCTCTGACATTGAATTTACTTCCGACGTTACGCGCCTGGCATAGGCACCCAGAAAAACGACGCCGATTATGATTGCAATCCAGAAACCAAGCACAAAATCGTTTGGCATTCGCATAATAAAGCCCATGTTTGTGCGCAACGGGATGTGAAACAACATCACAAGAGTGATAAAAACAATGGCCACGCCCCCAACAAATATGGTCGGGCCGGTTCTAAGGGCGGTTGCGGAAATTGTGACCGGGACCAGTATCAGCAATGCAAACGGATTGTGCAGGCCACCCGTCAGAAACAAAAGCGCTGATAGTTGTGAAATGTCAAAGATCAACATCGAAATAACTTCGCGTTCTGTCAGGCGCTTATTTTCCGGGTAAACAAATATTGCGATGAGGTTAGCAATGATTGATGCGCCAATTGCCAGCAGGCACAAACCAAAATCAAGATTAAGATTAAACAGCCGCTGGGCAATAACAATTGCCGATAACTGACCCGCAATCGCTATCCAGCGAAGCACGATCAAAGTTCTGAGGCGCACCCAGTTGCTGCGCCTCTCTTCAATCAACAATCCCGTTGAAGGGTGTGACATTTCGTGTCCTGGTTCAATTGCGGTGACGTAACCCCTTGTTAGTGGCGGCAATCACTGGGATCAATGCGCCGCATCTGTTGATAGGAGTCAAAGAATGGGACGCACGGAATTCTACGCAGCTTCCTCGGCGGCGGTTTTAGCCAGCCTTTTGGGCGCAACATTGTGGTTTTCAACCCGCAGCGGGCCGGATGATCAGTTTGCAGATTGCCGGGTTTCTTCTGTGGCCGGTGGCGTTACACAGATTGGCGGTTCGTTTAAGCTGGTTGACGAATCTGGTCAGACGGTAACGGATACGCAAGTATTTACGCGGCCATCTCTGGTTTATTTCGGGTACACATTTTGCCCGGATGTCTGCCCCCTTGATAGCGCGCGAAATGCAGAAGCCGTCGATATTCTGAGTGAGGCTGGATATGATGTGCAACCGGTCTTCATATCAATAGACCCCGAACGCGATACGCCAGAAGTAGTGGCTGAATTTACCGATTACCTGCACCCTGACATGCTTGGCCTGACCGGAACGCCAGAACAGGTTAAGGCAGCATCGCAGGCATATAAAACCTATTTTCGCAAACAGGACGGGGATGATGAGTATTATCTCGTCGATCACTCGACATTTACATATCTTGTTATGCCGCAAACGGGCTTTGCAGAATTTTTCCGCCGCGATGATACACCCGAAGAAATGGCAAAACGGACCATGTGTTTTATTGATGCCGCGACATAGCTAAATTGACCCCGCCCCAAGTCGGTAATAAGGATGTTCCTGAAACGCGAAGGAAATCAGATGCCCGACATTGGTGAAGATAAGTCATTGTTGCTTGTAGATGACGACGAACCATTTCTGCGCCGTCTTGCCAGAGCGATGGAAAAACGCGGGTTTGAGCCGGAAATTGCCGGATCCGTTGCCGCCGGCAAGGCGATCGCAATCGCTCGCCCCCCGGCATATGCGGTGTGTGATTTGCGGCTGGAGGATGGGAATGGTCTGGACGTTGTTGAAACGATCCGGGAAAAACGCCCCGACAGCAAAATCATCGTTCTTACCGGATATGGCGCGATTGCTACTGCGGTCGCTGCAGTAAAGATCGGCGCCATCGATTACCTTTCCAAACCAGCGGATGCCAATGATATCACCAACGCCTTGCTGGCAACGGGTGATGCGCTGCCACCGCCCCCTGAAAACCCGATGTCTGCCGATCGCGTACGTTGGGAACATATCCAGCGGGTTTATGAACTATGTGATCGAAACGTCAGCGAAACGGCACGGCGGCTCAACATGCATCGCCGCACCTTGCAGCGGATATTAGCCAAGCGCAGCCCGCGCTAAATTTGCAAATTTGGCTTTATTAGATACTAAACATCCAGTCGTTTACTGATTTTTGTAACAACTGTTCCGTCTGGCAGGGCAGTATTTCCGTCGATGTGCCAGGTCTGAAAGCCTTGCGATTGATAATAGGCCAACCCACCCGTGTTATCGCTGCGAATGGTCGCATTCAGCCAGACCAGACCAAGCCTTTGCGCCGCCAGCCTGGTCGTTTCAAAAAGTTTTGAACCGATCCCCGTCTTAGTGGCGGAAACACGAACATAGGTGGCGATGTCGCCTGCATCTGCGGGCAAATCAACGTGAGGTTCAATAAACTGAAACCCCAAAATCTGGCCCGTTCTATTTTGGGCAACGTGCCAGACATTGCTATCTGTGTGTTTTTCCATCCAGCCGAATAGTTCTTCTGCGGATACTGAACTTTGGTGAGCGGTTGTTCCACCGGCCGCAACTATCTGGTTGAACAGTTCAGCCATCTGCAAGAAGTCAGCGGAAATTGCGGGTCGTACTGATATAGGCATAGTCTAGTCCATTCCCGACAGAAGGTTGTTGTGACGCGATGTAAAATCATCCCTGACAACCATCGGGGCGCGTAGTTTTATCGAAAAATCCCTTATTAGACTATGATTTGGAGTGCCAAATAGTTTATCTGCTTCGGGCTTCGTGAACCCGGCAATCTGGGTTGCTTCCAACCAGGCGCTGATCTTATCGGCCTTCTTGATTTGTTTCTTGATGATTTGCGGGATCTGAGCTGGCAAGCCAAACCTAATATGGATAGCCGCACTCAAACGATCATCCAGCGCACCATAATCAGGGCCAACTGCGGCTTTAACCGGCGAAATCATGTCACCGATAACATATTCGGGCGCGTCGTGCAGCAATGCAGCCAACCGCCACTTTATCGCAGTGGAAGAGTTGGCGTGGCTAAAAATTTCTTCCACCAACAGGGAATGTTCTGCCACCGAATAGGGAAAGTCACCAATTGTCTGACCATTCCAGCGGGCGACGAAGGCCAGACCATGAGCGATATCTTCGATTTCGATGTCGACAGGCGTGGGATCCAGTAAATCCAACCTGCGCCCTGATAGCATCCGTTGCCAGGCGCGTGCAGCCATATTTCCAGTTCCTTTAGTTTAAATCTAATTCATGCAGAATTCATGAGTTTACACAATATTTCAGCTTACGGCACAAAAACAGCAAACAATTGACCGGGGTTTTGACAGGCTTGAACTGTTTCATAAATTCTGGGGCTTAGGCAGCCCTTTGATGCAAGCAGACAAGTCCTGTTGCTGAATTGCTTTTTTATCACCGGTAATCGCCGGGCCCACAGCATTTGCTGGAAATCTGGGGCGCAGAAGATGCAGGCTGCTTTACAGACCTGATCACAAAACCAAACGGAATTAACTGTGTGGTTGCATCGGGTCAGAACTGGCACGAATTTGATATTATGGCCAAGAAAGGCGTTGCTGGTTAGGGCTAGGCAATAATGCGTTGCCCGAAACCCCGGCAGGTGGTAATCGCCCTGCGACCTCATTCGCAGAAGGATTTGTATTCATGCCACTTGATTATATTGTCAAGGATATCACGCTTGCCGATTTCGGCCGCAAGGAACTGAACATAGCAGAAACCGAAATGCCGGGTCTGATGGCGCTGCGGGCGGAATATGGTGACAGCAAGCCGCTGAAAGGTGCGCGGATTGCCGGATCGCTTCACATGACAATTCAAACCGCGGTGTTGATTGAAACACTGGTCGCGCTGGGTGCAGATGTACGCTGGGCGTCGTGCAATATTTTTTCGACACAGGATCATGCGGCGGCTGCGATTGCGGCGGGTGGAACCCCTGTATTTGCGATTAAAGGCGAAACGCTGGAAGAATACTGGGACTATGCCGATAAGATCTTCTTCTTTGATGAAGGCACCTGCAATCTGATTCTGGATGATGGCGGTGATGCCACAATGTATATCCTGATCGGTGCGCGCGTTGAAAATGGCGAAACCGGCTTGATTGAGCTTCCGACCTCGGAAGAAGAAGTTGCATTATTTGCGCAAATTAGAAAGCGGATGAAGCAAAGCCCCGGTTGGTTTACCAAACAAAGGGAAGCAATTCAGGGCGTTTCCGAAGAAACAACCACAGGTGTTCATCGTCTATATGAACTGATGAAACAGGCGCAGCTGCCATTTCCGGCGATCAATGTGAATGACAGCGTGACCAAGTCCAAATTTGATAACAAATATGGTTGCAAAGAGTCGCTGGTTGATGGAATTCGCCGCGCAACGGATACGATGATGGCCGGAAAAGTTGCCGTTGTTTGCGGATATGGCGATGTTGGTAAAGGTTGTGCTGCGTCCCTGTCGGGGGCTGGTTCACGTGTAAAAGTCACCGAAGTAGACCCTATTTGCGCCCTTCAGGCGGCGATGGACGGGTTCGAAGTTGTCATCCTGGAAGATGTAATCGACAGCGCCGACATTTTCATTACCACAACTGGCAACAAAGATGTGATCCGCATCGAACATATGCGCGAAATGAAGGACATGGCGATTGTTGGGAACATCGGCCACTTTGACAATGAAATACAGGTTGCAGCCCTAATGAACCATAAATGGACCAATATCAAAGAACAGGTCGACATGATTGAAATGCCATCAGGCAGCCGGATCATTCTGTTGTCAGAAGGGCGGCTGCTGAACCTAGGCAATGCCACGGGGCATCCAAGCTTTGTGATGTCCGCGTCGTTTACCAATCAGGTTCTTGCGCAGATCGAACTGTGGACCAAGGGCGACGAATACAAAAACGATGTCTATATTCTTCCTAAGCATCTGGATGAAAAGGTCGCGCGCCTTCACCTTGACCGGATTGGGGTGAAGCTAACCGAACTGAAGAAAGAACAGGCCGACTATATCGGCGTATCGGTTGAAGGGCCGTTTAAGCCGGAACATTATCGGTACTAAGAATAGCTTGGGTAAATCTGTGACGAAGGCTAATTGTTGCGGCTAAATCACTGTGGCGCACATGATTAGGGGGAAAACTGGCGCGAGAATTCCCTTTGTGCTGGCGCGGTTAGCCCTTACAATCTTGCAATATAACGAACCATTGGGTTCGGTGAACCGGGCATGACCCGAAATCAGGTGGGAGTATACTATGGGAAAACGTGATGATCTGATCGCGCAATATGCAGATGATTTGAAAAACAAGTGCGGGATAACGCCGGACATGGACCTTTTGACCAAAGTGACCATCGGCTGTGGGCCTTCGATTTATGATGCTGACGCGTCGACCGTTGCCGCCACGCAAGACCACGAACTTGAAACAGTTAAAAACAACTTTCTGATCAAAAAGCTGGGCCTGGCTGACGGCCCGAAATTGATGGAGGCGATAGATGCTGCAATCAATACTTATGGTCGCTCGGAACGGAACAAATATAGGGCTGTAGTTTACTATATGCTAACCAAACGTTTTGGAAAAGAATCCGTCTATAACTAAGAATAGACACTCTTTACCTAAAATGACGCCTGCCATTTTGGCGGGCGTTTTTCTGTGAAAACGCAATCTAGATCAGGAAATTTCGAAAGATATTATAACTAGTTGGTGTTTGCCCGGAAACAACAATATCGCTACAACACATTTACCGACCAGGATGGGCGGGACCTAATTTCAGAACTCGTGTGGTGCTTTAGGAGTACGTGGGGTGGTGGAGGGTTCCGAGGGGTCGGAACCCTCCAATAATTTATAATGGTCAGCAATTTCTGCGCTGAAACGGATTGCGCCAAGAACCAGTTCTTGTGTCAGATCCCACCAAGGCTACACACAACGTCCCACTCGTCTTTGGAAACAGGTTGCACCGATAAGCGGGTGTTATTAACCAGAACCATATCGACTAGCCTTGGGTCAGCCTTGCACATATCAAGGGTAACGGGTCTCAGCACTGGTTTAACAGCTTTGATATCCACACATTCCCAGCGTTCATCATCTGTGGTGCTATCCGGATGGGCGAGTGCGCAGACCTCAACGATACCGACAACAGATTTTTCTTTCTGAGACAAATAGAAAAACCCAAGATCACCCAGTTCCATTTCCCGCATATTGTTACGCGCCTGATAATTACGCACGCCGTCCCATTCTTCGCCAGCATCACCTTTGGCTACCTGCTGTTCCCAGCTCCAGGTTGATGCTTCGGATTTGAAAAGCCAGTAACGCATGTACTATTCCTTTTTCAGAGGGCGGGACAAAAGCATTTCGACAGCTTGTGCCACAGTTATTTTCTGGTCAAGCAGCGCGGATACGGCATCGGTAACAGGCATGTCAATATTGAGTGTATTTGCCATGTTAGACACTGCTTTCGCTGTTGCCACGCCTTCGACCGTTACATTACTGGATGTCGTGTCACCCTGGCCAAGGCGTTGTCCAAAGGAAAAATTTCGGGACTTTTCCGAGGTACAGGTCAAAACGAGATCACCAAAACCAGATAACCCTGAAAGCGTTTCGGGCAACGCACCCGAACCAACGGAAAACTTTTTCATTTCAGCATATCCACGCGTCATCAACGCGGCACGTGCGCTTTCGCCCAACCCCGCCCCGATCGTGACGCCCGCAGCAATGGCAATGACATTTTTTAACGCGCCACCAAGTTCCACGCCTTTGACATCACTGCTTTGGTAAAGCCGCAAATTCGATGTTGAAAGAATCTTTTGTAGGGATTTGCCAATGACCGGATCTTGAACTGCAAGGGTTAGTGCAGTTGGAAGGCCTGCGGCGATATCTGTTGCAAAACTGGGGCCAGACAGAATGGCAGCGGTTGCCGATGGGCAAGCGGTTGAAATTATGTCGGTCGGGCCTTTTCCAGATGTAAGATCAACGCCTTTGCAGCACGCAACCAAAATTTTATTTGCAAAACTCGCGGTGTTTCTGGCCATGAAAGCCGCCAGTTTTTGGGTCGGCACAGCAATCAGACATATATCAGTGATTTTAGTGGGGTCAGATACCGGCATTAGTGTTGGCGGAAAGGAATGGCCGGGCAGGCGTGCGGTATTACTTCTGGCGGCTGACATCATATTTGCATGACCTGCGTCGCGCGCGATCAATGTAACATTTCGCCCGTCATCGGCCAGCGAAATCGCAAGCGCAGTTCCAAAGGCACCGGCGCCAAATACGGAAATATCGATCATGCCTTGGCCCCCTTTTTTCCGGACCCCAACAGCGAAGGGCTGGCGGTATCAAGTGGCCACCTGGGACGGGCCGAAAGAGATAAGTTATCGCTGTGGCCAAGGCGAAACCGTTCAATTCCCGCCCATGCGATCATTGCAGCGTTATCTGTGCAAAGCGGAAGTGGAGGGGCGATGAACCTGGTCTCAAATTCGTTTGAAACAGTCTCTAACGCGGCGCGTATCGACTGATTTGCCGCTACGCCACCGGCGACGGCGAAGGACGATGTGGTAGGAAATAGTGAAAGATATTGTTCCAACGCGCGGCGCGACTTTTCTACAAATACATCTGTAACTGCGGCTTGAAAACCAGCGCACAAGTCTGAGCGATCCTGCTGGGTAAGGCCACTGCGCAGGGCGATTTGTTTGTCCCGTTCGCGCAACAGCGCGGTTTTTAACCCCGAAAAGGACATATCACATCCGGGGCGATCTAACAGTGGCCGGGGAAAGGCAAACCTTTTGGCGTTGCCCGTTTT
>Ga0209344_10005719_pt1 | contig 10581 bp, 8 predicted proteins | sample Cruoilmetagenom6_FD_187293 | JGI IMG/M metagenome (GOLD analysis project Ga0209344, IMG submission 187293) | Oil polluted marine microbial communities from Coal Oil Point, Santa Barbara, California, USA - Santa Barbara Oil Seep Sample 6 (SPAdes)... | ecosystem: Environmental > Aquatic > Marine >...
GTGACTTAACTTCAAACTCAACAGATGCTATGTTAATTATTAGACATTCTCTAGGATTAAGTATGGTAGGGAGTGGGTGGTGTGAAGGAAGTTAAAAATATGAAATGTAAAGTGTCTTAAACACTGAGGCAAGGCTTCGGTGTTTATAATATAGAGAGTACACTGTTAATTTTGAATTTAGAATTTTCAATGAATGACTTAATGATTCAATTAGTTAATGATTTAAAAAAACTGTAGGGAAGATTAGAAAGTCAAAATTCCATAAAGTTTGAGAATTTTTGTTTAAAAAAATAAAAAATAAGATTTGATAGAAATCAAATCTTATTTAACAGGGTAAAGTCTATAAATTCTAAAACTAGATTATCAATTCAAAAAGTGGTAGAATTAAATCAGAATGAAATGTAATATTTATTTAAAATAAAAACATATGAATAAAAAGATATTTACTCAAAGTGCAAAAAAAGTAATTTTAATTACAATAATATTTGCTGGAATAATTTTTTTCTGTAGTGATGCTTCTTTAGCCCAAAATTATACTCCTATGGAACCAATTCCAGGAACGCCTGGAGGAGAGCAAAGTACATTTGTTGGATACGTAGGAGCTATTTATAAATTTGCTGTTTGGACAGTTGGAATAGCTGCGTTGTTAATGATTTCTATTGGAGGATTTATGTATTTTACAGCGGCTGGTAATACTTCTAGAATGGACACTGCTAAAAAAGTTATTGGAGATGCGTTGTTTGGATTGGTGGCTGTTATGGTAGCTTGGTTGGTCTTATATAAAATCAATCCAAATTTAGTAAATGTAAATTTAGATAGTGTTAATGAATTAAGTCAGCCTACCCAAGGAGGAACTAACTAACGCCAGTTTTAAATTAATTATTTTTTTATGAATAAAATAATCTGCATAGGTTCATCATCAAAAGATATGTTTTTCCCTACTCCTGGTGGGGTTATTATTAAAACACCAGAAGAGTTAGATTCTCAGGAAAAACTCTCTTTTGAATTGGGAGCTAAATATCAAGTTAGTAAAATTATCGAAGTACCTGGCGGCTGTGCTGCCAATGTGGCTCAAGGATTAGCTAGACTGAAAGTGGATACGGCTTGTTATTCAAATATTGGTGGAGACAAAGTAGGAAGTTGGATAAAAGAAGAACTTGAGTTAGAGGGAGTTAAAACTGATTTTTTATACATTGATGATACTTGCATAAGCGATGTCTCTGCAATAGTTGTTGATGAAAAAAGTAAAGATCATATAGTTTTTTTCAATAGAGATGCTAATGATAAATTAGAAATAAATATTGAAAAGTTAAAAAGTGCTGAAAATATTTTCATAAGTGCTCTTAACGGAAATTGGGAAGATCACATAGATAAAATTTTAAGAGTTGCTAGTAAGAATGATATAAGAATTATTTTTAATCCAGGACAAAGAAATATTAAAGACAATCCTAGTAAGATAATTGAAACTGTAGAAAATAGTGGAATTTTAATTTTAAATAAAGATGAAGCCATTGAAATATTGATGTCTAAATTAAGTGATGACGATAAAGAAAATTTAAGTGACGAAATATTTTTGATCGGGGAATTAAAAAAAATGGGTCCAAGAATTGTGGCAATGACTAATGGCAAAAAGGGAGCGTGGGTTAGTAATGGAAAAGAAGTGCTTTTTTCTAAGATTTCCATAAAAAATTCTGTGGATTCTTTAGGTGCGGGAGACGGTTTTTCAAGTGGTTTTTTGTCAGGTGTTTTAAATGATGAGAGTATGGAAAATTCTTTGTGTCGAGGAATGGCTAACAGTATTAGCGTAATAAAATTTTATGGAGCTAAGGAAGGTTTACTCAAAGAAAAGGATATGGTCAAAAAAATAAAGGAGGTAAATGTTGAAAAGTTGGTTTAAATTTAGAATTTTAATTTTTATGAGTTTCATTTCTAAAATATTACCTGGAAAAAAAAGACTTGGATTAGTGATGGCTCTTGATATTGGAACGGAAGTTGTTAAAGCTCTTATTTTGAAAATGGACAGTGAGAATAAAAAAGGAATAATTATTGGAGCAGGAAAAGTTAGTCAAAAAGTTGGAAATATGCAAAGCGGTGTTGTGTCGGATATTTCTGAAGTGATTGGTGTTGCCAGAGTAGCTATAGATATTGCTAAAAAAAAAGCTGGTGTTAAAAATGTAAAATATGCGATTGTTGGTGTCGCAGGAGAACTTGTTAAAGGAACGACGACGACTGTTCACTATGAAAGAGCCAAATCTGATATGGAAATTGGACTTTCTGAATTAAAAAATATTATTCAAAAAGTTCAGCAGAAGGCTTATGAAAGAATTCAAAGTCAAATTGCTTGGGAAACTGGACAAAGCAATATAGATATAAAACTTATTAATGCAGCTATTTCAGATGTTCGCATAGATGGGTATAGAGTTAACAATCCGTTAGGATTTCAAGGACACAGTGTTTCCATTAGTGTTTTTAACGCATACGCACCAACTATTCATTTGGGAGCAATAGAAACTATTGTTAATGAACTAGGAATAGGTTTGGTCAGCATTGCTGCCGAACCTTACGCCGTTGCTCGTTCTGTAAATTTTGAAGGAGATTTAAATTTCAATGCCATTTTTATTGACATCGGAGGAGGGACAACAGATATTGCTGTGGTTAGAAATGGAGGATTAGAAGGAACAAAAATGTTTGCTTTGGGAGGAAGAGCCTTTACTAAAAGATTGGTTCAAGAACTTAAAATTGATTTTGAAAAAGCGGAAAAGTTAAAAATAAGATATTCTCTAGGAAAATTGAATAAAATAGATAGTCAAAAAATAGATAAAATACTCGAAGACGACTGTCGCATTTGGTTGAGTGGAATAGAATTAGCACTGTCAGAATTTTCTCAAAGTGATTTGTTACCTATAAAGATACTTATGTGCGGAGGAGGATCTGGACTTCCTGGGATTAGAAAAGCTCTGGCTACAAAAAATTGGTTAAATAAATTAGCTTTTGTAGACTCCCCAACAATATCCTTTTTGCGTCCTCAAGATGTAGCAAGTATAGACGATAAAACAGGGTCTCTTAATAGTACTCAAGATGTTACTCCTATGGGATTAGCTAGTTTAATTTTAGATTTAGTTAATGAAGAAAAATTATTAACAGGAATTCTCAAGCGAGCTATGAAAAAAGTTGAATATAAATAAATAAAATTTTTCCGAGAATTAATCTTTCGGGAGATTCAAAAAAATTATGCACCAAACATTTTATGTCGATGTTGACGAAGAAGTAAGTTCAGTTATCAATCGTTTGAGGAAATCAACTTCTCAATACAATATATTAGCTGTTGCTCAGCAATCTTTAATTCTTCAAAGTTCTGTAAGTCTTAAGCTTATTAAAAAAGAAATGGATATGCTAAAGAAAAAAGTTATGGTGATTACTCAAGATGAACATGGTTTAGCAATGGCTAAAAAAGTAGGGTTTCCTATCAGAAAAACAATTGGTGAAATTAAGAAAAACCAAATATCAGAAGTTTCTCAATCTACAGATATATTAAAACAAGAAAATAAAATAACTCCAAGTGAACGCAATAGACTAAAAAATTTAGGAGACAAAGAATTTATTGCTGTTGATGAAACAACAATTGAAAAAGTTGTTGGGAGAGAAAAAACAGAGAAAAATAGAATAGAAAAGAAAGACAAATATGATAAAAAACCTGAATTTAATCTAAATAAATCAAAGGATGAAGAATTCGATAGTTTGTTTGTTGAAAAAATAGGCGAAGAAGAAATTCCTAAAAAAAATAAGAATATTGCCAAAGGAGCGGGAAAATTTTTATGGACATTTTTTGTTGTTGGTATAATTTTGCTAGTAGGGATTTTTGCATACTTGTTTTTTCCAAAAGCGGAAATTAGTATTACTCCTAAAAATATTCAAAAAAATATAAATTTAACAGTAGAAGCTCAAAAAACTTTTCCAGAAGGAGATTCTTTGTCTAATGTGATAAGATTAAAGTCATTTTTAGTGGAAGAAGATGAAGTTTTTTCTTTTTCATTTGATGCTACGGGACAAAAATCTTCGGCAAATAAAAAAGCTAGGGGGACAGTAACTATTTACAATAATTTTAGTGAGGCTAGTCAAATTTTGGTGGCAACAACTAGATTTTTATCTGAAGATGGAAAGCTTTTTAGATTGACTAAGTCCATAACAGTTCCTGGAATGAAAACAGAAAATGAGAAAAAAGTTAGTGGAGAAATAGAAGCGAAAGTAATAGCTGATCAGTCAGGAGAAAAATATAATATTGATTCAACGACTTTTAAAATTCCTGGATTTGAGGGTGGACCAAAATATGATAAATTTAGCGCAAAATCAAAAGAAAAAATGAAAGGCGGAGGAGAATCTGAGTCTGTCTTAAAGTCGGTATCCCAAACAGATATAGATAATGCAGAAAAGGAAGTTTTAGAGAAAGTAAAATCTCAACTAGCTCAAAAAATAAAAGAACAAGTTGGAAATGAAAATATTTTTTCAGAAGACGCTATTGAATACGAGATTTTAGATTATGCATCGTTTCCTGAGCTAGGAGCTATAGCGGATAATTTTGAATACCAAATAAAAGTGAGAGCAAAATATCTAACATTTTCAAATACTGAGTTAGATGAAAAGATAAATAAATATATAAATGAAAATATTTTACAACGAGAATTTCCTGTAAAAATTGCGCGTGCCGATAAAAAGTATGGGAAATTAAAAAATGATTTTACTAATAATTTTGTAGAGGTAGAATTAACGGTGAATACTTTATTAGAAGCTGAAGTAAACTCTGAAGACATAAAAAAAGAACTTTTAGGAAAAAACCAAGAAGAAGTTGATGCTTTTATAGAAAAGCATCCCGAACTTAAAAAAATAGATGCTATAATTTTACCAAGTTTTCTTGCCAGTCGAATACCGAAATATTCATCCAGAGTGAAGGTGAATATTAGTAATGGTGTAATTTAGTGCTAAATTTCTTACAAAACCTCTCCCTATAAAAAATCAATCTTTTTTTGCTAATTTTTCTTTTCAGCCTTAGGCTGACCAATCGTAATTTACTAGTTCTTGAAAATATTTATAAAGCCTTGTACTTGTAAGTATTGGCTGGGCAACCTTGAGTTAGAAAATTTTTGTCCTATACTAAGGCATAAGAAAAAAATTATGCAGAGAAATTAACAGAAAATCTAAGTTTTTTATTATAGTTTGTTAGACTAAATAATTATACTACGGAAGGTGTCTTTTGCTCTTTCATAAAGAGTAATTGATATTCCTTATTGGACATAATCATTTATAGAATTAAAAGTTAATACTTTAATAATACAAGGTAAAGGGGGCTTTGGAGTTTGAATTCGGGTAGCATTTTTAGTGTTGATAAATATGATTTAATGTAATATACTTTAGTTAGAAAGAAATTTGTTTTAGCTAAAATATTATGAGAATTGGAATTGATGCGAGGACAATATTGAATCCGAAGAAAGGCGAGGCGATTGGTGTTGGACATTATACTTATCAGCTTATTCGTCATCTTTTGGATATAGACAAAGAAAATGAATTCGTTTTATTTTTTGACTTTAAGGTTAGAGAAAAAGATGTTCGTAAATTTACCCGTCCCAATACTACAATAAGATTTTATCCTTTTTCAGATTACAAAAGATATCTTCCAGGAGCTTATAACGAATTTTTAACAGCAGCAACATTAAGAAAAGAAAAATTAGATATTTTACATTCAACTTCTCCGACAAGTCGGATGCCAGTTACTTACAGAGGAAAAACAGTAGTTACTTTTCACGATATGGCGATGTATAAAATACCAGAATGTTTTTCTGAATCTGGAAAGATTAGAGGAAAGTTTGGCTATAAACTAATGGCTAAAAAAGCAGATAAGATTATTGCTGTTTCTAATTCTATAAAAGAAGATGTCGAAGAAACTTTTGGAGTAGGATCAAAAACAGAAGTAATTTACAGTGGCTTGGATAAAAGATTTTTTGAAGAACCAGAAAGTGATGCTGATAGAGTTTTGGGAAAATTTGGGATAAAAAAGAAATATATTATTTTTTTAGGAACTCTAGAACCAAGTAAAAATATAACTAGGATGTTTCATTCTTTTGCTATTTTTAAAAAGAAAAATATTCAGAGAAAAATAAAGGCAGGAAAAAAGAAAGATTTTAATTATCAGTTAGTGATTGCTGGAAAAAATGGATGGTTGGCTAAAGAATATTTTCAAATTGCTAAAGACCTTGGATTAAAAAAGGATATTGTTTTTACAGGTTATGTTATCGGAGATGAGTTAGTCCCTCTGCTAAGAAACGCAGAATTTTTTATTTTGCCTTCTTTATATGAAGGATTTGGTATGACAATTTTAGAGGCTTTTGCTACGGGTACGCCAGCTATAGTTTCAAAAGTTTCTTCACTCGTTGAGTTAGCTGGAGACGCTGCTCAATTTATCAATCCTATGGATACGGAAAATATTGCTAAAGCTATAGATAAATTTTCTCAAAATGAAGAATTAAGAAATAGTTTTAGGGAGAAAGGATTTAAGCAAGCAAGAAAGTTTGATTGGAATAAGGTTGCCAAAGAAACCATAGCTGTTTACAATAAAGTAGTTTAATTATAAGATGAAGTTAAAAAGTGATTAAGCGGTTTGCTATGTAGCTCTCTGGAGGTGGACAGGTATCATACTATGTAACAAACTGTGTAACAAATTATTTTATGTTGAATAAAAAAATCCTCATTGGTGCGGTTGTTGGAATTTTAGTTTTAGGGTGGTTTTTATTTTTAAAACCACAAGAAGTAAAAAGTCCAAGTGTGAATACAGTTGAGATTGAAAAAGAGATACCTAGAACGGATAGTGTTGTAAAAAAACAAGAGCAAAAACAAAAACAAGAAGAAATAGTCAGTGAAATAAACATTGAAGATATAAAAGGAAAAGCAGTCTACTATTATAGTCTTACTTGCGGTCACTGTAAAGGCGTTAATGAATTTTTAGAAAAAAATGATATTGTCAGTAAAATAGGACTTATCAAAAAAGAGGTTTCTCAAAGTGCTGAGAACGGAAAAGAGCTAGGAGAAGTGGCTCAAAAATGTGGAATAAATCCTGGAAGAATTGGTGTGCCATTTTTATTTGCTGACGGAAAGTGCTATGTCGGAGGGCCAAAGATAGAAGGATTCTTTAATAGAATAATAGGGTTATAAATTTTATCTAAAATTTAAAAATCCCAACAATTAAACTAAATCTTAATTCAAATCTTTTTACACTTCCAATAACATTTTCTACTAAAACTCTTTTACTTGAAATTTCCCTATTTTTAATCTTTTTTTTAGTTAATTTATGATTTTTAGATCTTTTCTTTGGTAATTCTAAATTACTAATAATATCTTTTATTTCTAAATAACCAGTATCTACTAATACTTTGGTATTTTTATTAACTTTCAATTTACTTTCCTTAAATAGTTTAAAATCATGTTTTTTACTATTTGAAAAGTTTGTTGCTAGTATTTGTGAATTCTTTTTATTTACAATTACCTGCGTTTTAATGTCTAGCGAGAACAATGCCGTAAACTTTTTTGGCATTTTTTTGTTTTAAAACTTTAGCACATTCAAAAAGAGTTGAGCCAGTGGTAGCGATGTCATCCACTAATAAAATATTTTTTCCTTTAATTTTTTTAGAATATTTTTTATTTAAAGAAAACGATCCTTTAATATTATTTCTTCTTTGACAATAATTTTTTATTTCCATCTGAGGAATTGTGTATTTATTTCTCAGGAGAACATCTTTAAGAACAATAATTTCTAATCCTACAGTAGTATATTTCCCTAAATAATCAGAAAGCAATTCGGCTTGATTAAAACCACGCCAACGCATTCGGCGAGGATGAAGAGGAACAGGAATTATAATATCGGGTAAAGGTAAATCAGATTGAAGAAGTGTTTTTTTAAGTATTTTTCCCAAAGGAACACTTAATTTAGAAATAAAACGATATTTATAATAATGAACTAATTTAGCAATAAAAGTTTTCTTTTTATTTAATTTATATGAGGAAGATACTAAAACTCCGTCAATAGAATATTTGCGCTTACAATCAAAACAAGTCTTTCCATCGGGGGTTATTGATTTATTACAGAGGGGACAGACTTGTTCAATGTTTATAGATATTTTTTCGAGACAGTGATTGCAAACCCATTTTCCATACTTAGAACAAGAAATGCAGTAAATGGGGAAGAGGGTATCAAGGAAGAATTTCTTTAATTGATTAAAAGATTGCATATTTTAAAAAGCAGTGATTTTATTTTTTTTTATGTTTAAAGAAATTTTATCGTTTTTTATTTCATCATTTGCGATTTTTTCGGCAATTAAATTTTCTACCAAATCACGAATAATTTTTTTGACATCACGAGCACCCTTTTCAGTAGCAGAACTTTTTTTTGCAAGATATTCTATTAAATTCTTAGAGTAAATCAGAGAAAGATTTCGTTTTTTTAAACGGAGTTCTAATTTTTTTAGTTCCAGTTTGATTATTCTTTTCATATCATTAGAAGAAAGAGCTTTGAAAATAATTGAGTGATCTAACCGATTTAAAATTTCAGGCTTAATTTTATTATTTAATTCTTTGAGCACTTTTTCTTTTATGGTATTAAACTTATCTTTCGTTTTATTTTTCTGATTAGCGGATCTATCTCCAAATCCTAAATTGGAAACTTGAGTAAATTCTTTAGTTCCAATATTGGAGGTTAATATAATAATAGTATTTTTGAAATCAATAACTCTTCCTTCAGCATCGCTTAATATGCCTTCTTCTAATATTTGAAGTAAAATATTAAAAATATCAGGATGAGCTTTTTCTATTTCATCAAAAAGAACTAAGCTATGAGGTTGGCGTCGTATTTTTTCGGTTAATTTTCCTCCTTCGCCATAACCGACATATCCGGCGGGTGCTCCAAGTAATTGAGAAACACTGTGGCGTTCCATAAACTCGCTCATATTTATTTTTATGAGAGAAGAAGCATTATCAAAAAATTCTTCAGCTAAAGTTTTAGCGGTTAAAGTCTTTCCAACCCCACTCGGACCAAGAAATAGGAATGACCCGACTGGTCTTTCTGTATCAGCTATTCCGCTTTGAGATCTTAAAATGGCGGACGATATTTTTTGAGTTGATTCACGCTGACCAATAATAATAGAATCCAGACGGTGTTTTATATTTTTTGATTTGGTGGAATTTTTTAAAAGTAATTTTTCAAGCGGAATTCCTGTTGAAAAGGATATAGTTTGAGCTATATCATCAGCACTGATAATTATTGGATTTTCTTTTTCAAAAGTTAGTTGATTTTTTCTGAGAGAGGAAATTTTTTCTATTAATTCTTCTTCTTTTTTTCGAAAAAGAATTGCTTTATTATATTTTTCTTGACGAACCAGTCGATGTTTTAAAGGAATTATTTCTTTTAATTTTTTTTCAGCTTGAACTATTTTTTTTGAAAAATCAAAAATATTTTTATTGCTTCTAATTCGAGAAGCAGTTTCATCAATTAGATCAATGGATTTATCGGGTTGAAAACGGTCTTGATTATATCGGGAGCTCAAGGAGACGGCTTGGTAGATAGCTTCTTCAGAAATTTCTACGCTGTGGAATTTTTCATAGCTACTTTTTATTCCAAAAATTATTTTTTCAGTTTCTTTTATGGTGGGTTCGCTAATAACAATAGGTTGAAAGCGACGCTCTAGTGCTGGATCTTTTTCTATATATTTTTTGTATTCTTCCAAAGTTGAAGCACCTATAAATTGAATTTCTCCTTGAGTTAGAATTGGTTTTAAAATATTAGCTACGTCCAGTCCGCCACTAACATTTCCAGCTCCAATAATGCTATGAATTTCATCGATAAACAAAATAACATCTTTATTCTTAGTAGCTTCTTGTAAAATATCTTTTAGTCTTTGTTCAAATTCTCCACGAAAATTTGTGCCAGCAACTACTTGGGCAATATCAAGAGTTAGAATTTTTTTATTTAAAAGATGATGAGCGACTTGAGCAGAATTTATTTTTTTTGCTAAACCTTCAACAATAGCGGTTTTACCAACTCCAGGATCGCCAATCAAAAGAGGATTATTTTTGTTTTTTCTTCCTAGTGTGCTAGAAATTCTTTCTATTTCTTTTTTTCTGCCAATAATTAAAGTGTCAGATTTTTTTGCTTTTTTATTTAGATCAATGCAAAAATAATCAAGATTAGGTGTTGTGCTAGATTCTTTGGATGGAGGTTTATTTATAAAATCTAATTCTGGCAAATTGAGCGATTTAAATAAGTTAGAAAGAAAACTTTTATCTAAAGTATTAGATCTTTTTGGTAAATTTAACGGATTATTTTTCATTGATTTTTTATTGACGGAAGATGATTTCTGAAACTCTATTGCAGATATGTGAAGTATTTTTTGAATATTTTTAGTGGGATTTTCCATGATGGAAAAAACTAAATGCTCTGTTCCTAGATAGGGATAGCCAAAACGACTAGCTAAAGAATATGATTGAACGATTGTGTCTTTTAATTCCTGAGAAAAATCAATTTTTCTAGCTATTTTATTTTTG
>Ga0209344_10005720_pt1 | contig 10581 bp, 12 predicted proteins | sample Cruoilmetagenom6_FD_187293 | JGI IMG/M metagenome (GOLD analysis project Ga0209344, IMG submission 187293) | Oil polluted marine microbial communities from Coal Oil Point, Santa Barbara, California, USA - Santa Barbara Oil Seep Sample 6 (SPAdes)... | ecosystem: Environmental > Aquatic > Marine...
AATATTGTCCACAAAAATAGAAGTAGAGCGTGACCATGTAACGCTTCGTATTCCGGAATTAATTATGGACAAATTAGACTTCGGATTTCATAAAGATGTTTTTTTCGTAACCGTAGATTCCGGAAAAATAGAACAACCCAATTTAAGTATTTATAGAGATAAACGAGTTGCAGATGATATGCGAATCAAAAATATGTATAGCAAAATGTTACGCGATTTGCCAATAGATTTGTCTATACATCGCTTAGACCTTAGTAATGGTAATGTCGCGTATGCGGAAAGAGTAGATGCTACCATGCAAGCAGGAGAACTGTTTTTTAAATCGGTAAATGCTAGCATTACGAATCTAGGAAATACCTATAAAAACGGGGAGAAAACAAAAATTGTGGTCCGTTCTAATTTTATGGGTAAAGTACCAATGCATTTAAATATTGATTTTGACGTTACTAACCAACAAGATACCTTTTTAGCTTCCGGAGCATTTGAGAATTTTCATACTAAAATAGTAAATAGCTTTTTCGAGACGAATTTAAACGCAAAAGCGGAAGGAGAAATAGAACAAATTTATTTTACCTTTAGTGGGAATAATATAAAGGCAAAAGGAGATTTGAAAATGAAATATGAAGCATTTCAATTTCAAATATTAAATAATAGAAATAAGGTCAATACCTTTTTAACCGCTATTGGTAATGTTTTAGTAAATGATGGGTCTAAAACAGATAAAGATGGATACCGTCATGGCGAAATAGGAGCGAACCGTAATACAACAAAATCCTTTTTTAATTATTTGTGGATTAATGTACAGAGTGGTTTAATAAGCACATTAACAGGAAAAGGAAGTAAATAAAATTAAATTTAAAGCCCTAGATGAACAAACGTAAAATATATAAAAAGAAGAGATATCTAATTCCTTTTCTACTTGTGGTAACCGTATTAATGCTTAGATTAATGTTGCCGTTTATTGTGAAAAACCACGTAAACAAAGTCCTTGCAGATATTCCTGATTATTACGGACAAGTAAAAGATATTGATATTTCTTTAATACGCGGTGCTTATGTAATTGATAATTTGTACTTGAATAAAGTAAATGCATCTTCTCAAGTGCCTTTTTTAAACTTTCCAAAAACCGATATTTCTATAGAATGGAAATCCTTGTTTAAAGGTGAAATTGTAAGTGAAATAGTAATGACTAGTCCTGAAGTTATTTATGTATTTGAAGATCAATCGGAAAAAGAAAATTCTTCTGATATTGACGATTGGTCCAAAGCACTAACAGATTTAGTTCCTATAGATATTAATAACTTAGAGATTCGTGACGGTAAGTTTGCGTTTGTTGAAGTTACTGCAGACCCAACCATAGACCTGCATTTAGATAAAGTACAATTGTCTATGTCTAATTTAAGAAATGTAGTTGAAAAATCAGTAAAATTACCATCTACCATGCATGCAACAGCTATTTCTGTTGGAGAAGGAAACTTTAAGTTAGATGGAAAAATGAATATTATTAAGAAAATTCCAGATATGGATATATCTTTTTCCTTAGAAAATGCAAACGTTTCTGCTCTAAACGATTTTACAAATCACTACGCTGGTATTGATTTTACAAAAGGAGATTTTAATGTTTTTAGTGAGGTTGCTATTGCAGATGGTTATCTAAAAGGTTACGTGAAACCTATTTTAAAAGATGCTGTTTTAATTGGAAAAGAAGATGGTTTTGTAGAAACGCTTTGGGAAGGATTTGTAGGCTTTTTTAAGTTTGTTTTAAAAAATCAAAAAGAAAATACGTTGGCGACTAAAGTCCCTATTGCTGGAGATTTGAATACAGTAGATTCTAAAGTTTGGCCAACCATTACTAACATTTTTAAAAATGCATGGGTAGAAGCATTTAAAAATGTCATTGATAATGATATCGATTTTAAAGATGCAGAAAAAGAAGCCGTAAAAGAATAAGGTGTTGTTTTAAGATTCGTCTTCTTCTATAAGAACTACAAGCTGTTTCTTATATTCATTAGGTGTAATATTATATTTATTTTTAAAAATTTTAGAAAAATAACTTCTGCTAGTAAAACCAATAGAATATACTATTTGCGAAATATTTAAGTTCGTGTTATTCATTAAATCTCTAGCTTTTTCTAGTCTAACGTGTCTAATGTATTCGGTTACGGTTCTCGCAAATAAAAATTTAAATCCTTCTTGTAATTTCGCTTGCGACAATCCTGTTTTTTTAGATAATTCGTCTAAAGAATAATTATCTGAAGGCGTTTTAACTATCTTTTTACCAAGTTTCTTTACTATTTTTAATTCTGCTTTTTGTAGATCAATTTCAAGAACATTCGCATTGTCGTATTTGTTATAAAACTCAATGTGCATAGACAAAAGGTGGTACAATTCACCTTCTGCTTTTAGTAATCGAATCATGCCTTTTGTTTTGATATCTTGTAAAGCTTTTACACGATCTGCCATTTTAAGACTAATAGGTCCGTAGTAAGCAAACTTTTTTTCATGCTCTTTATCCACAAAAACATCATGTAGTTTTTTGTTGAGCATGTGCGCAATATTAATCCTTTTGTTTAAAAAATGTTTGCGTACAATTTTAATGTTATTCAGCTCTAAATGTATTCCTTTAGGAAAGTAAAAATGATGCGATACATCACTGTCACAAGTGCCAATAAAGGAATGGAACTGCTCTACAGTAGTATATTCTTTCTGGTCACTAAATTTATGTTGAAAAGAACCATTTAGGGAATACGAAAAACGGATGGGATTAAAATTAGAAGGATCTACGATTACTTGTATTTCCTCAAAAAAGATAATATGATACTCTATAAAACTAACGCCCCAATCAAAGGTCATTAATCGAATATATCCTTTGGCAGAATCATTATCCAGATCCAAGCGGTATTCTCCCCATTTCTGAGTGATCTTTCCTCCAATTTGCTCTTTAAATTGCTTAATACTGTCCACAGTATTTTCAGCATTAATTTGGATGATTTTCATTTGATAATGTAGAATATAAAGCGTTTATTTTTAGTAATAATATCAAGGTAAAGATATATTAAAATTATGATACTAAATATAGCTAGTTTATGTTAATGATTTCTTAATTACGTAAATGAGCTAAAATCCATGTGATGTGCGTTAATAGCTTTAGTTTTTTAGTGTTAATTTCATTGTATAACGCAGTAGTTCTTCCACGAGTTATACGTTTAGATAATAAACAACATATATCTTAAAATAAAATGTTGCTAATATAAAACCATTTAGAAATGAGCAATTACACAGATAGACTAGGAAACAGATTAAATGCTTTATTAGAGAAAAACTATGATGCCGAAAAAGGCTATAAAAAAGCAGCAGCAAATGCGAAACATATTGGACTAAAAAACTTTTTTAATAAAAAAGCACAGGAGCGATATGATTTTGGGCATCAATTAAAAACAGAAATTAAATCCTTTGGTCAACCAGTAGAAAATGAAGGAAGTCTTACAGGAAAAGCGCATAGAGCCTGGATGGATGTAATAGCTGCCTTATCAACAGATAACGATGCGTCGATGCTAGAAGAAGCTATTAGAGGAGAAAAAGCAGCTATAGCAGAATATGAAGAAGTTATCGAAGAAATAGGTTTGCCTTTAAATACTAAAAATATGCTTTACAATCAAAAAAGCCACATTGAAAAAGAACTTAGTACCGTTAAAAGATTAGAAGATTTAAAATAAAAAGAAGACTTACCGGTTTATTAAAAAGGAAATGCCAATGCGGTATTTCCTTTTTTTTGGTAAAGTCTATAGAGCACAGATTTTTATCCATTGCATCAAGATGTTTAGTGCATTATTCTTTTATTAAAAATAAAAGTTATGTTTTATAAATTACGAAATACGGCTAGTTTAAAACAAATAGAGCAGGAGTTTGAAAAACAATTTGCATATCCTAAGGTATATAGACCTGTAAAAGTAATAAATGGATTTAAAGAGGCATCTTTGCCTATTATAGCTATGGAAAAACCAGAGGTTATCGATTTTTCCATTTGGGGATTATTACCTACTGATTTTGAGGAAAACTGGGCCGTTTTTCAAAATATATCCAATACTTTAAATATAGATATTGAAAATATAAATGAAAAAGATCCATTTCTTTCGGAAGCTTTAAATAAAAGACGCTGTTTAATTATTGTAAACGGTTTTTATACCACATATATAAGTAAGGGGAAAATCAAATTTTTCCATGTTTTTAGAAAAAACAATGCGCCTTTTTGTTTGGCTGGAATTTATAATGAACTGACAGATGGCTTTAAAACATGTTCTGTTTTTATAACGACAAGTAATAACGCCAATAATAATTGGATACCAAGTTTTTCTGACAAACAGCCTTTAGTACTTCAGAAAAAACATTTTGATTATTGGCTATCAGAAGACAATACGTTTTCCGACTTAAAAGCCTGTATTCAAGATTTGGATGTTTCCGATTTCGAATCGGAAGTTATGGACCAAAAAACACTAGATACCTATGCGGTTTCTAACAACCAATTTTAATAAATACAGCAATATATTTAAAAGAGTTAATTTAATATTGGATACCGTTAAACTAATTCCCGAAAAAGAAACATCTTTGAGATAATGTGATGAAAGACATTGCATTACTAATTTAAAACCAAAATAATATGTTACGTTACGCAATCATTTTTATCATTTTAGCAATAGTCGCCGGAATTTTTGGTTTCGGAGGAATATCTGAAGGAGCAGCAAGTATAGCAAAAATTCTATTCTATATTTTTATAGTACTCTTTGTTGTGTCCTTAATTACAGGAAGAAAAAAAATATAATTAATCCTTAATACAATAAAACAAAACACGATGAGAAAATTAATTTATTCAGCAATATTAGTATTTACCATGTCTGCCGTTTTTACAAGTTGCAGAGAAGATAAAAAAGATAAAGTAGAAGACGCAATCGAAGATGTTGGAGATGGTATTGAAGATGCTACGGATGATATGGGAGATGGTCTTGAAGATGTAGGAGATGAAATAGAAGATGCAGTAGATTAATACTTGAAGTAATAGTATTGTCGGTAGTTTTTAATAATCAAAGAAAGGCAGTTTAATCCAGGATTTTACTGTCTTTTTTATTTAAAATATAATAATAATGGAATATGCAAAACATGAAATAGAATATATAACCGAATTAAAAGAAAAAGGATATACCAGTAATTTTAGAATGGTAGATGCACATTTAGTAGAACAAAATTCTAAGGAAAAATTCAAGCCAGAACAAATTTTTATTGATCAAGAAATGCGCTTTGAAGGAATGAGTAATCCGTCTGATGCCTCTATATTATATGCTATAAAGACCGATTCGGGTTACAAAGGAACTGTTTTGGCAAACTATGCTCCAACAGGAGATTTAGAAGTAGCAGAATTCTTTAAAGAAATACCTAAATCCAATATTAATACCAACTAATTCTTGTTTGGTTTTTGAGGGTTTAGTCCTGCCGTATCGGGCTCTAAATGCTTTATAAAGTCGATGGGCGTTTCTAATAGGTAAAATGAATTGTTAACCATTAAAATAGACCCTTTAAGTACTTCAGGGTTTTTATGTAAAACCTTAATCCAATCTTCATTGCTTAATTGTATTTCTTTTTCGGAATATATTTTTGTAAAATCCGGATGGTTTTGATTTACCAAACTAGATAATGTGGTATCTAGCGCTTCTGCAACCTCCATCCATTGTGTTCCCGTTAATTTTGTTTTAGACAAATCAATAGCCAAAATCTCTTTTTTTGAAGCGCTAACATAGGCTAAGGTTTGTTTTCCTAAAGAACTATTAGAACTGTAATATAATTTAATCATATTTTTATGTTTTGAAATTATTCCCATTTGTATTTGTTTTGCTTTTAGTTGAACTTATCTCTTAAAGTGTATTTATATTTCTTCGCTGTATTCCTTTTTATAAATCCGAACCATTACAAGAAATAAACTTAACAGTAATGGACCAAAAATTAATCCAATAAAACCGAATAATGGTACACCAATAATAACACCAATTAAAGTTATCAATGGATGTACGTTATCTAGCTTTTTTATAACAAAAAGTCTAATTAAGTTATCTGTAGAACCAACAACGATGAGGCCATACAGCAGTATTCCCCAAGCTTCAAAAGCACCTCCATTAGCGTAGGTTAATATAAACGCAGGTATTATACCTAGCATGCCACCAACAAACGGAATCATAGAACCAATGGTAACCATGACAAACCAGAAGAACGGATTTTCTATTCCAAATATTAAAAACCCAATAAGAGCAACAATACCTTGAGCAATGGCAACTAGTGGGATTCCTAATGCATTAGAACGCACCATTACGTTAACATCTTCACCTATGATTTTTAGGTTTTCTTTATTTATAGGGATATATGCAAACAAGCTTTCTCTTAATTTTCGTCTATTTGTTAACATATAAAAAAGTAAGAAATACATAATAAAGATGGCAATTGCGACTTCAAAAGTACTACCAGCAATACTTTGAAGTTTTTCGGAAACTATAGTAGAAACCTGGGAGGCATCTATTTGAGAACTAAGGTTATACCCTAATGCGTTTTCAATTTTTTCGAGCTGTAATTTAATAGCATTGGTAACGCGTTCAGAATTTTCAGCAGCATTACTCACTTTATTCCCTAGCATAAATACTATTCCGGTAACGGGTAATAAAATACATATCACCGATATGATTAATAAAACGATAGCAGCAAGTTCTTTATTCCAACCTTTTTGTACCAATTTTTTCATTGGTTTCCGTAGTAAAACATAAATGGTTATTGCTCCTAAAACACCCGAAAAATAAGGCGCTATTTCTAATAAAATAAGGCATGCTATACATATTATGATACATAATAGGAAGAGCTGGTTAATGACTTTATGGCTAATTTGCTTCATTATAAAATTAAATTATAGGTTTCGGTTTAACTATACTTAATATAGTTAATAAATAGATAGGTTGGCTATTTTTCAAAGGTATGCTTCCGGGCTATAAAAGATTAATCGCTTTGCATAACATGTTAACTGTATTGCTAAATTTTAGCGGTTATCCATCCACACCGATGGTAAATAGGCTAAATCCATATTCTATTTTGAGAAACATCAATAATTGTTATTAATGGATAGTAACTGTTGATAACTTAAACGTAAGGTTTCTATCAAAAATCCTACTTTTGTATACATAATATGATACTAAAATTATGTCGGATACAATAGAAAAAGTAAAATGCTTAATAATAGGTTCTGGACCTGCTGGTTATACAGCAGCAATCTATGCAGCTAGAGCAAATATGAAACCTGTTTTATACCAAGGAACACAGCCTGGAGGACAGTTAACTACTACCAATGAAGTAGAGAATTTCCCTGGATATCCAGAAGGAATTACAGGACCAGCAATGATGATGGAGCTTCAAGCACAAGCAGAACGTTTTGCAACAGATGTACGTGATGGTTGGGTTACTAAAGTGGATTTCTCTGGAGATGTGCATAAAGTATGGATAAACGAGACGAAAGAAATTCACTGTGATACGGTAATTATATCTACAGGAGCTTCTGCTAAATACTTAGGATTAGATTCGGAACAAAAATATTTAAAGCTTGGTGGAGGTGTTTCTGCTTGTGCTGTTTGTGATGGTTTTTTCTACAGAAATCAAGAAGTCGTAATTGTTGGAGCAGGGGATAGCGCTTGTGAAGAAGCACATTACTTATCGAAGCTTTGTAAAAAAGTAACCATGTTAGTAAGACGTGATGAATTTAGAGCTTCTAAAATCATGGCTGCTCGTGTAGCAAACACCGAAAATATTGAAATTTTATTCAATACAGAAACGGAAGAAGTTTTAGGTGACGGACAAGTAGTTACTGGCGTGCGAGTTTCGAATAATAAAACTAAGGAAACCACAGATATTCCTGCAACAGGATTTTTTGTTGCTATTGGTCACAAGCCAAACACAGATATCTTTAAGGGCTTTTTAGATTTAGATGAAACGGGTTACATTATTAATGCAAAACCTGGAACATCGAAAACTAATGTAGATGGTGTTTTTGTATCTGGAGATGCAGCAGATCATGTATACAGACAAGCGATTACAGCAGCAGGAACTGGTTGTATGGCAGCATTAGATGCAGAACGTTATTTAGCAGCTAAAGATTCTACTTTTGAGGTTAGTACTTCAAACTATAACTAGATAAAAATATTTTATTTTTAAATAAATACAAAAAAGCCGAAACGGATGTTTCGGCTTTTTTTATGTTAAATATGGTATTGTATGCTCGCTTTTATAAAGGTGAAGCAGATGTGTTCGTATCCGTTTCCTTTTGTTCTATTGGCGTCTTATTATATTTTTTATGTTGTATTTTTTTCTTTTCTAAAATCTCATAAAATTTTTTATGTGAGATTTTTAAGTCTTTAGTTATCTCACGAACTTTCTTTGTTCCTTTTTTATACCGTTTTAAATTCTCGTTTACTTTTTTATTGAAATAATAATCTTTCAGTTTTTCAACGATCTGTAATTCGGTCAAGTTGGATGTTTGCGCGTAGTTTTCTAGTTCCGTGGTGATTGGCGATAACTTATTTTTCATAGGAATTTTTTTAACGTTTTTGATCCAAGAATCAAAACCTATTTCTGCTGTTTCAATTCACATTTGAGTTACCAATTTAGTAAATAAAAAACAGGAAAGAAAATCTGTAAAGATTTTTAGAAGTGTAAAAGCGTTTTGTAATTCGTTTTATTTGGTTTGTTTACGGGTAGCTTTTAGCTTATTATTCAAGCCTTCAATGAATGTTTTGCGTTTTATTAATTCTTCTATACTACTTTCAAATGTTTTAATATTATGCAATTTTGGAAACGCGATTTTTCGTTTTGCAATAGAATTCGAGACCAGAATATTTACATAATTATAAGTCAAAATCAATTTTTGAAGAAAGTCTGTCTTTGTAATCTTTAAACCAATTTTTTCTGCTGTTCTTGCATTTAGAATATAGGTAGTTCCTTTTATTCTTACGGATGTGTTATCGGTCGCTTCACAAGCTTGGATGAGGTTCAAAATTCCTTCTAGATACTTTTGAAGAATAAAATTTGTTCTTTGTTTTCCGCTGAAGGATGTATCTATAACAAAAACATAATCAAATAAGGAGCCGCCATGAATTACGATGGTTCCTTTATTTTCTTTTTCGGTAATAAGCAGGGAAGAATAGTAAATCAGTTTTCCTTTTTTTGTCATGGCAGGAACATCAAAAAAGGGCGCAATTATAGAAAGTGTTATAATTGGGAATAGAAATATTAAGAAATAAAATCCGCTTAAAAGGCTTAAGAGCAAAATCAGTAAATTAAAAACTACTGCGGCAATTGCAATTTTAAATTGAATACGATTTTGTTCTTTTTGGGATTTGGAGTAAAATCTATGCTTCATTTTATAGTATTGTCCTAGCGTTTGCTTCTAATAAATATGTAGTAAGCAAAAGTAAAATATAATTCCGAAGGATTTTGATTGACGGACTAATTCATTAGTTTTTGGATTCATTTGCTTCTAAAACACGTAATATATTTCCGCCTAGAATTTTATGAATATCTTTTTCGCTGTATCCTTTTTCGGTTAAAGCTTTCGTAATTAAAGGATATACGGTAACGTCATCCAATTGTTTTGGCGGTAAAAAGATACCGTCAAAATCAGAACCTATACCAACATAGTCTGCACCAACTAAATTAATAATGTATTCCAAATGCGCAATTACTAGATTAAACGGTGCTTTTAATGCTTCCGATTCTTCAGGGTATTTTAAGTATATGAATTCTTCAGCTAGATATGCATTTACACCCAACTGACGCAAAGAATCTATTTCGGTTTGATATTTTTCAATAAATGCATCTTCTCTTTTTTTTGTGGTTGGATCTATAAAACCAGAATTAAAATTAACCTGAATAACGCCACCATTTTTTGCAATCGCTTTTATTTGTTCATCTTTTAGGTTTCGTGGGTGCGGACAAATATTATAAACAGAGCTGTGGGAAGCAATAATAGGTTTTGTAGTGGTTGCAATAACGTCATAGAACGTTTGTTCACCAACATGGCTAACATCTACCAGCATTCCTAAGGTATTCATTCTATTAATGATTTTTTTACCAAAATCCGTAAGACCTTTGGTTTTTAAATCTTTATTTTTTGTTTCATCCGATGCGCTAGTTGCCCATGATGTAGAATTATTCCACGTAAGTGATATATAGCGAACACCGCGATCAAAGAGTGCGTCTATTTTATTCAAATCATCTTCTATTTGATGTCCGCCTTCCACACCAATCAATGCCGCTATTTTGCCCTGATGTACAGCTTTTAAAAGTGCTTCGGTATTGGCAACTTTTACTATTTTATTTGGATTTCTTTTAATTACGGCATCCAAACTGTCTATTTGTATATTGGCAAAATCATAAGGGTCTATTTGATTACCATCGCTCCACACCGAAAAGAATTGAACATCTAATCCGCCTTGTTTCATGCGGTTCAAATCACTATGCGTTTTACCTTTTAAATCGGCATCTATTAGAAAGCCTTTTTCCATG
>Ga0209344_10005722_pt1 | contig 10580 bp, 10 predicted proteins | sample Cruoilmetagenom6_FD_187293 | JGI IMG/M metagenome (GOLD analysis project Ga0209344, IMG submission 187293) | Oil polluted marine microbial communities from Coal Oil Point, Santa Barbara, California, USA - Santa Barbara Oil Seep Sample 6 (SPAdes)... | ecosystem: Environmental > Aquatic > Marine...
AGAATTCCACTCAACAGTAATGGAATGGGGTAAGATTCGTTGATGTTTTTTACAACTTCGTAAGTGTAAATAAGGTAGTCTACCGCAATAAAGTTGAAACGGTTTTTGAATTCTTCCCAAAAGGTTATTTCTGCAAAAAAGGAAAAGAGAAATATTACCAGCCCCAACGAATATGCAAACCAAGTAACAATTCTATCAAAAACGGACCCATGCCATCGCTGCGGAATAAGCAACAAATACAAGGCATACGGAAGTGCAAAAAATGAAACCGTACCCACATCAAACAATAGGCCTATTAGGAATGTATTTGCTATTTTGAAAAAAGAGGTATCAACTTCTTTAAAAACCCAAAACACAAAAATGAGCCGGATTAATGTTGATAATATTATATACGTTTTTACAAAGTAAAAAAGCAATTTGAACCGGGAGGGAAAAAGTTTGGACACAGAAAATTAATTTAGGCACGAAATTAAAACCTAAACTGACAGGCGCGTGTTTACAGTGCCTTGAAGATGTCCTATATGTTTATAATGGACGTTTTTAGCACCTATTTTAATGATTTTCGGTACTCGGTTGGCGTGATGCCTTTGTGCTTTTTGAAAGTAGCGTAAAAATTGGATTTTGAACTAAACCCAACATCGTTGGCTATTCCAAGCAGTGAATAGTTTGAATATTTTGGGTCGTTCAGTCTTTCCAAAAAAGCATTAATGCGATATCCATTTACAAAGTCCTGAAAATTTGTATCCATATGGATATTCAAAATTTCTGAAATATACTGTTTGGGAATTTCCAGTTTTTCCGCTAAGGAAGTCAGTGAGAGTTTACTGTCCATAAAACCTTTCTCTTCTTCCATAAAGGTGGTAATCTTTTTTGAATAGCCTTCAATTAAATCTTCCTTTAAACCAGAGGTTCGGTATTTTTTTATTTCGGAAAAACGAACAATTTCAGCGGGAGCAACAACGAGTTTCCAAGCCATAAAATAGAAAAGAAAAGCAATGACCAAAAGTGTGGAAGTATTGTTTTCTGGGTCGCTGAAATAAGGTATTTGCAAAATGCCCAACCAGTTTAAAATTTCATTTACCAAGGCAAAAATCATAATAATGGCAAGTGGAATTATAAAATACGCCATCCATTGCTGGCTTTTTGATTTTATGATTGTCCAGACCGCAAATAAGAGATATGTTAAGAAAGAAATCTCCACCAATAATTCTAACAGTTCAATTAAAAAAACATCTTCGGCAGGATAATACTTTTCATAGATTTCAATAATAAAATAAAACAGGTTAGGGGTAAAAAAGGCTACATGCTTTAAATTGAAAGTTTCTCGACTTGAAACAAAATACATTACAAATAATAGGAAAAACGTAATAAACAATGAAGAGTCAAAAAAGAACCAATCTCTGTGTTCTACAAAAAAACCATTCTCATCATCGCCAAGAACGTAAAACAAAATGGAAAGAATACTTCCTATTAACAACCAAAATGTAGGCTGTTGGTATTTTTTTCTATTGGCCATAAGTGCCACAATGAGAAAAAGCCCTTGCAGCAAGGTAATTATTTGAAGTATTTTAAGCATTTACGAATGAAAAGAATGAAGCCCGAAGTTAAAAATTATTTTTAAACCATTCAGTCTGTGCCTCCAAACCCTCTTTTAGCGTAGTCTGTGGGTTGTAGTTCAATAGTTTTCTCGCTTTGTCAATATTCGCCTTGGTTCGCGATTGGTCGCCGGCGCGGGGCGGTTTCATTTCGGTTGTAATTTTTGTTTGAAGAATTTCCTCCACCGTCGCAATGCCCTGTGCTGTGGTACTCTCAGTTTCGGTTCCGAGGTTGAAGATTTCACCGTTACAGATTTCTTCTTTACCAAAAACACTTACAATACCGTCCACAATATCCTGCACATAGGTAAAGCTGCGCAAGTGTTTTTCACTGCCGTCAAAAAGCGGGAAAGGTTTGTTGTTTAAACCGCAATCAATCAATCGAGTATAAAGTTTGTCAGGCCTTTCGCGCGGACCGTAAACGGAAAACAGACGAAAAGATGTTGCTTGCAATTTCTTTTCCCGAGTTTTTGCCAAAACCAATTGTTCTGCGGCAAGTTTTGTAACGCCATACCACGAAGCAGGTTTGGGCGCAACATTTTCCGGAAACGTAGCTTCCAATCCATAAATGGAAGATGTTGCAATATTTATAAAATAAGGTTTTTTAGGCAGGCTTTCAGCAAATGTTATCAAACATTGCGTGCCGAGAATATTATTACTGAAATAATCCTCAAAAGTACAAGCGCTCGAAATACCTGGCTGCGCAGCAAAATGGAAAATATATTCCAAATCATTCGGAAGTGTTTCAGCTAAATCAGCTGTCCGTAAATCTAAATTAAGAACTTCTATATTTTTTTCGGCAAGTGCTTCAGCATTCAATTTTTTCAGGGCTATATCGTAATAGGGCGAAAAGTTGTCAATGCCAATCACTTCGTGGCCCAATTCCCTTAACCTTTCCGCAGTATGTGAACCGATAAATCCAGCCGCACCCGTAACAAGTAACTTCATAAAATTAATTTCACTTGCAAAATAACATCTTTTTTAACGTTCTGCCGTATTCTTCAAAAAAGAAATACTTTTGCAGAAACCTTTTCAAAAATATAGATGTACGAATTCACCATAATTGTACCTGTTTACAACGAAGAAGAAAACCTGCAACGGGTAGAAAAGGAACTACTAGCCTATACACAGATTGCTACCAAAAAAACTTCCATCCTTTTTGTAAACGATGGCTCCAAGGACAACAGTCAAGCTTTAATTGAAGCTATTTGCAACCGTAACGAAGCTTTCCATTTTATTTCCTTTAAGGAAAACCGTGGCCTCAGCGCTGCTATAAAAGCTGGTTTTGATTATGCTGAAAGCCCCTTAGTTGGTTATATTGACAGCGATCTACAAACGGATCCAAAAGATTTCAATCTACTGTTGGAGTATATAGGTGAATACGATTTGGTTACGGGGGTTCGGGCCGATAGAAAGGATAAATTCGTTAAAAATATGTCGTCCAAAATTGCAAACGGCATCCGTCGCGCCTTTACCCACGATGGGATGGACGATACCGGTTGCCCGTTAAAAGTGATTAAGACGGATTACGCCAAGCGCATCCCAATGTTCAAAGGGCTTCACAGGTTTTTACCAGCTATGATTCTTTTGCAAAATGGAAAAATAATACAGGTTCCCGTAAAGCATTTTCCGCGTATTGCAGGTACGGCAAAGTTTGGACTTTGGAACCGTCTGTTGGGGCCATTGATGGATTGCTTCGCTTACCTTTGGATGAAGAAAAAGTACATCAACTACGAAATTAAGAGCAAGGGATGAGCAGTTGGATTGTGTACAGCATTGGTTTTTTGGCACAAATCCTCTTTAGCGGAAGGCTGATTATACAATGGATTCTTTCTGAAAAAAGCAAGCGCATCATTACTCCTTCCGCATTTTGGAAACTTAGTTTATTCGCTTCATTTCTGCTTTTTGTGTACGGTTATTTGCGCGATGATTTCGCAATTATGTTAGGGCAAGCATTAACGTATTACATCTATATCCGAAATCTGCAATTGCAAGGCGAATGGCAAAAATCGCCAAAATGGCTGCGCGTTTTTCTTTTTGTCTTCCCTATTTTGATAGTAATTTATGCGTATAACAATGGCGAATACGATATAGACAAACTTTTCAGAAATGACGCCATCCCCCTTTGGCTCTTGCTTTTGGGTATTGTTTCCCAAATACTTTTTACGTTGCGGTTTGTGTACCAATGGATCGTTTCCGAAAAAACAAAAACCTCGCAGTTGCCCGTGGGCTTTTGGCGGATGAGCGTTTTGGGCGCCTCTTTAATATTGACCTATGGAATTTTCAGGCAAGACCCGGTTTTGTTGGTAGGGCACGGCGCAGGCTTAATTATTTATGTTAGAAATATTTTCATTTGGAAAAAACAAGTTAGCCATGAAATTTGAAAGGAATTACATACTACTGTTGTTGCTAATCTGTGCGGCTATTTTCTTCGTAAACCTAAACGCGCTGCCAGTAAATATCATGGAAGCCCGAAACTTCATAACGGCACGAGAAATGCTAAACGACGGCAATTGGCTACTCACTACCATCAACGGCGAACCGCGCTACCAAAAACCTCCGCTACCCACGTGGCTCACTGCTTTCTCGGCAGCAATCTTTGGAATAAAAAGCGTTTGGGCGCTGCGGCTTCCGGCAGCAATAATGACGCTTTTTCTTGTACTTTTTTCATATAAACTTGCCAAAAAGCTTACTTCAGAAAAGATATATGCTTTCATCAGTGCGCTGGTGATGGCCACTTCTTTTTATATTGTAGCCTCTGCCCGCGATGGACAGTGGGATATTTACACCCACGGCTTTATGGTGGTTTGTATTTATCTGCTTTATTTATTTTTTACGGAAGAACCCCACAAATATCGCAATGCCATTCTTGCGGGACTTTTCTTTGGTTGTTCGTTTTTAAGTAAAGGCCCTGTTTCGCTCTATGCCCTGCTCCTGCCCTTTTTGATTGCCTTCGGAATTGTTTACAAATACAGAAATTTTAAATCGCGCTGGTTACCGCTTGTTACATTTTTGGCAGTAAGCTTTGTCGTTTCGGCTTGGTGGCATTGGTACACCCTAACCTTTGATCCAGTCGCAGCTGAAATCACCAAAAAAGAAACCACCAATTGGATAAGCTACGAGATTAAACCATTTTACTATTACTGGAGTTTCTTCACCCAAAGTGGGGTTTGGACCATTCCGGCATTTATCGGCTTGCTTTACCCCTATTTAAAAAATCGTGTTTTTAACAAAAAAGCATATCTGTTCACCTTTCTATGGATCATGCTTTCGGTAGTATTGCTTTCCTTAATTCCCGAAAAAAAATCGCGCTATTTGTTGCCAGTTTTAATTCCAATGGCACTGAATACGGGGTTTTATATTGAATATCTCTTCCGAAAATTTAAGGAACTAAAGGATAAGCGGGAAACCATTCCAGTGTATTTCAACTTTTGGCTGATTGCTCTTATAGGAATTGCCTTCCCCATTGGCGGTTATATTTTTCTGAAAGATGGAATTGCGGGAAACTGGGTTTGGTTCGTGCTGCTTTCCCTTGCTTTGTTAACCATCGGAGTTTTGATGTTTCGAAATCTCTTCCGCAGAAATATTTCAAGCGTTTTCTATTTAACCATTGCCTTTATAGTTGCGGTAATTTGGTTCGGGCTTCCGCTGAGCAAAGCCATCACGATAAATCCCGACTATAAACCGTTTTCGGAATTGCACGCTTTTGAGGAAAAAGAAAACATAAAGGTTTATGAGTTTTCAGATATGACGCCCGAACTCATTTGGGATTACGGGGAAAAAATGGAAATTTTGAACCAAGACGATACATTTATAACGCCCACCGAAAACCGTTTTGGGGTATTGGTTTCAGAGGAAAGCCTCCAGCATTTTAAGGAAACCTTCCCGAACTTTAGAAGGGAACGCGTTGCGCGTTATGATATGAACCCTAAAGGCCCCGATAGCAAAACCCATAAAACACGTTTATATCGCGATTTGTTTGTTGTGACTAAATAATAAGCAGATTGCTTCATGCTTCGCAATGACACTGCTAAGATTATTATTGTGTTTTAAATTTTTTCTGTCCCCATTTCTGCAAAAGATAGAAAAGCCAGCCAACTATTCCACCAAAGGCCATTCCGCTAATTACATCCAACGGATAATGAACGCCTAGATAAATCCGGCTATAGCCTGTAATTACTGCCCAAACCAGTAAAAGAAATGGCAAATATTTATACCACTTTTGAAGACTTAATCCCAAAAATACCGCTGCTGCCATGGAGCTTGCCGCGTGGGCAGAGAAATAGCCATAGCGGCCACAACCATCGGCAACAAAACGCATAGTAGTTTTCAATTCTTCTACTTGGCAGGGGCGCGGACGTTTTATTCCGTATTTAAAAAGATTGGCAATCTGGTCTGTAGCCGTAATCATCAATGCAACACAAACTACAATTACCAACGTACCTTTCCAACCATAATTCTTGAAAATCAAATAAAGAAGAATTGCATAGATAGGGATTGAGGACCATTTTTCGGTAACAAACCGCCAAAATTCATCCCAAGAAGTGTTCCCCAAATTGTTTAAAAAAAGGAAAAGTTCAGTATCGTATTTTAAAAGTTCGTCAAGCATCATTTTAATTGCAGATTCACAAATTCACAGATTCACCTATTCACCAAAAAATCATTCCTCATCGTAACGTGCTATTTCCCTATCGTAAAAATCATTTGCGCCTTGAATCAAATTTTCGGCTTCGGTTTCCAGTTCCTTTTGGTCCTGGGCATCAAAATCCTCAAGCCATTCCACCTCATCATTTTCAAGATTTATGATAAAACGTGGAAACTCAGTGTGTATCACGAATATCGCCGTGGGATAATCGCTGTTGTCTCCTAATAAATATTTTGGGAAATCCATAATTGGAAATTGTTAATTGTTAATTGTTAATTGCTAATTGTTAATTGCTAATTGTTGTCGAATCAATTTCTTCGAAAGATAATTAAATCTGATGAATAACATAATGCCACTAGCCGAAAGCCCTGCCAGTAAACCGTACCAAATCCCCATACTTTCCAGCGAGGTGTGCATGCTTAAATAGTATGAAATTGGGAAGCCAATAATCCAGTAAGCTATAAAGCAAATTACCGTAGGTATCTTTACATCCTGCATGCCACGAAGGGCGCCAAGTGCCACCACCTGCAGCGCATCGGTAAACTGAAAGATTGCCGCAATAATCAACAATTGTGCTGCAATGGTAACCACTTCCACATTATCTGCAAAGTCGGCCACGCTATTATAATCGAGGAATATTTTGGGTAATTCGCCATTAAAGAGAATAAAGAAAACCGCAAAAATAAGCGCCAAAATAGACGTCAGTAAAACAATGGATATCGCTACCCGCCGCAATTCCCTAAAATTTTTAAGTCCTTTTTGATTGCCCACACGTATCATTGCCGCCACGCTAAAACCCATCGCCACCATAAAGGTCATACTCGCTAGGTTAAGTGCAATCTGGTTGGCTGCCTGTGGGTTCTTTCCCAAGATACCCGATAGCCATACTGCGGAAGTAAAAATAGCCACCTCAAAAAACATCTGCATTGCCGAGGGAAAACCAAGGTTCAGCAGTTTTTTCAGCATCTTTTTACTGAGGGTAAAGATTTTGATATTTGTCACAAAATATCGCGACTTCTCCTTTCGGCTCAATAAATACCACAAATAGCCAACCATCACCACACGTGAGACCAAAGTACCGATGGCAGCCCCCACAACGCCCAATTCCGGTGCTCCAAATTTTCCAAAGATGAATATATAATTGAGCACCACATTCGCAAGGTTTGCTGCAATTGTAGCATACATGGGGAAACGCGTCATGGACATACCATCGCTAAACTGCTTAAATCCCTGAAAGATAATCAGCGGAACTAGCGAAGCCGCAACTAAAGTAAGATAAGGCATCGCCAGATCTACCACCTCTGGGGGTTGTTTCATCACGTACATCAGGGGTTTGGCAAACATTACCATTGCAAAGAGCGCAATTCCCAAAACAATACATAAAAACAGGCCGTGCTTAAAGGAAGACTTTCCTTTTTCGCGGTTACCTTCCCCGTCAGCTTCGGCAACCAAAGGGGTGATCGCGGTAGAAAAACCAACGCCCAAACTCATTGCAATAAACATAAAACTGTTCCCAAGCGAAACAGCGGCAAGTTCGGCACTGCCCAACTGCCCCACCATAATATTATCAACCAGCGCCACCACTTGGTGCCCCAACATTCCCAAAATAACGGGCGTCGCCAGTTTGGTGTTGTATTTGAATTCTTTGGTGTAATCGGAAAGGGCCAATTCTTAATTTTTTGCGCAAAGATAGTTGTTGCATATTTTTAAAGCCCTATTTCCCAAAAAACTGTTACCTTAATCTTTCAAAAAAATAAAAGATGAAAAGTAACCACCAATTGGCAGCCCGTTTTCGCGAGGTACTACTCAACGGTACTTGGGTTGCCAATACCAATTATAAAGACCAACTGCAAAACCTACCGCTGCAACTGGCCCAAACAAAAGTGGGCGGTTTAAACACCATCGCCATTTTGGCGCAGCACATACACTATTACATACAAGGAGTTGCCAATGTCTTTAAGGGCGGGCCTTTGGAAATAAGGGATGCGGACAGTTTCGATTTTCCAGCGTTTGCTTTGGAAGCCGAATGGCAATCCTTTTTAAAAACCTTTTTCAACGATGCCGAGGAATTCGCAACGCTGGTATCCCAACTTCCCGAAAACATGCTCAACAATGATTTTGTGGATAAAAAATACGGCACGTACCAACGGAATATTGAGGGCATGATTGAACACTGCTATTACCACCTTGGGCAGCTTGTACTTATAAAAAAATTGACATCCAATAATTATACTCCCAACTAAGTTTTGCATAAAAAAAATTTGTTTTTTTTAGAATAGCTTTGTGTTTCAATAATTCAGAATTCAGAATAAAAAAAATGCCCAGACAAATCCCAAAATCCATCACCGACAAAGATAAAACCAGCCTACGCGATTCCTTTAAGGCGCTAAAAACCATCCCGCGCTTCTTCAAGGAAATTTACCGCAGCAGCCCCAAACTCTTTTTCGTGAATACCTTTAGCAGGCTTATCAATGCCTTCACGCCCGTGGTAATCCTCTGGGTGGGGAAAATGATTATTGATGAAATCATTCTACAAGTTTCCTTGGAAAACCAAGACTTCACCCAACTGTGGAACCTCGTCATAATCGAGTTTTGCGTGGCGGTGCTTTCCGACCTTTTGGGACGCTTGATAAACCTAACCGACGGCCTTTTGGGCGATCTGTACTCCAATATGTCTTCGGAAAAAATAATCCGAAAGACCGCCGAACTCACCATCGCCCAACTGGAAGACCCCGAGTTTTACGACAAGCTGGAGCGCGCCCGCACCCAAACCAACAGTCGGGTAGATTTAATGAGCAACGCCCTGGGCCAAGCCGAAAGCCTTATCTCGATGATTTCCCTCATTGCGGGCTTGATATATTTTGAACCTATTTTAATACTCATCCTCATCCTCAGTATCATTCCCTCGTTTATCAACGAAGCTAAATTCAGCAGCACGCGTTATTCATTGGCACGAAGTTGGACCGCCGAACGTCGCGAATTGGATTACCTCCGCTTCATTGGCGCTAACAACCAGACCGCAAAGGAAATCAAGCTTTTCGGCCTCACCGATTTTATCGCCGAACGTTTTAAAAACCTTTCCAGCGACTATTACCTTATCAATAAAAAATTGTCGCTGCGGCAGAGCCTGTATGGGTCGCTTTTCAATATTTTGGGGGTGCTCAGTTATTACGGCGCCTATGTTTACATAATTCTGCGCGTGCTGGCGGGGGCCATTACCATTGGGGAACTCACCTTCCTTTCCGGGTCCTTCAACCGTTTGCGCAACAACTTGCAAGGCTTCTTTTCGCGCTTTACCCGTATTTCAGAAAGTGCCCTGTACTTGCAGGACTACTTTGACTTTATCGATTTAACCGTAGAGCAAAATGCCGAAGCAAAAACCCCTATGCCCAAAACCATCAAAGAAGGGTTTCAGATTAACAACCTACACTTTGCCTACCCAGGCAGCAAGGGCGAAGTGTTAAAAGGCGTAACCTTTACCCTAAAGGCGGGCGAAAAGATGGCCTTTGTGGGGCAGAACGGCACGGGGAAGACCACGCTTATAAAACTCTTCCTCCGCTTTTACGAACCCACCCAGGGCGAAATCCTATTGGACGGCATCAACATAAATAAATTTGATGTGGACGAATACCGCAAACGTTTTGGCGTCATCTTTCAGGACTTTTTTAAATATGAATTCACCTTGCGCGAAAACATAGCCGTGGGCAATATAGACCAAGTACAAAATGACGAAATAATAAACTACGCCGCCAGCAAAAGCCTTGCGGAACAGGTGGTGCGCGAGATGGCGCACGGGCTGGAACAACGCCTGGGCCGCAGGTTTTACAAAGGCACCGAACTAAGCGGCGGGCAGTGGCAAAAAGTGGCATTGGCACGCGCCTATATGAAGGACGCCGATGTTATGGTGCTGGACGAACCCACCAGCGCGCTGGATGCGCAGGCGGAATACGATGTTTTTGAGCGCTTTATAGCCCTTACCCAAGGCAAGACCAGCATTATTATTAGCCACCGCTTTAGCACCGTGCGTATGGCAGACCGTATTTTGGTATTGCAGCACGGCCAAGTGCTGGAGCTGGGCACCCACCAACAGTTAATGGCACACCCAAAACTGTATGCGGAGCTTTTTAAGTTACAGGCGGCGGGGTATCAGTAGTGAATAGTGAAGCGTGAAGGGTGGAGCGCAATTGAGAGTGCAAATTTAAACTAAAACAGCCACGAGCGGGACGCTCGCGCTAGCCCTTAGTTTAGTAATGTTATTCACATAGATGTTTCAAAACATTGAAAATGATGATGTAAGTGATTGATTTTCTTTTCTTTTTGCTTCTTTTTCTTTTCTTTGT
>Ga0209344_10005725_pt1 | contig 10578 bp, 8 predicted proteins | sample Cruoilmetagenom6_FD_187293 | JGI IMG/M metagenome (GOLD analysis project Ga0209344, IMG submission 187293) | Oil polluted marine microbial communities from Coal Oil Point, Santa Barbara, California, USA - Santa Barbara Oil Seep Sample 6 (SPAdes)... | ecosystem: Environmental > Aquatic > Marine >...
GTGCGCCCTTCCGTATAAAATCGTACCCGTCGATATTGGCGGTGGCGATCAGTTCAAGCCGGAGTTCTTGCGTATCTGTCCCAACAACCGCATGCCCGCAATTGTCGATCACGACCCCCTTGGTGGGGGAGAGCCGCTGGCTATCTTTGAGTCCGGCGCCATTATGGAATATCTCGCCGAAAAAACAGGCAAGTTCCTGCCGCAGGACCCAAAAGGAAAATATGCAGTCCTGCAATGGGTGCATTGGCAGATGGCGAACTTGGGCCCCATGATGGGCAATGCCAATCATTTTAAGAACTACGCAAAAAACATCGTCGACGATGAAGGCCAGCTGGCTTATGGACAAAAACGGTTCCTCGGTGAGGTTGACCGTTTGGCCGGTGTCATGGACACGCAACTTTCCATTCATCCCTATCTGGCAGGGAATGACTATTCCATCGCCGACATGATTACGTGGCCGTGGGCAATGTTCATTGGTCGGATCTCCACCCCCAAGGGCGAGGACTGGTCAAACTATCCAAGCGTCAAACGCTGGGTTGACGACATTGGTGCCCGCGAGGCAGTGCAAAGAGGACAGGCAGCTGGTGGAGAACTTGGAAAACAAGAACTCACAGCTGAACAGGAAGAAGCACGCAAAAAACTTCTTTTCAATCAAACCAATGAGTCTGTCCGAGCAGCAAGAGAAGCGGCGCTAAAGACATAGCAGAGCAACACAGGGAGAAATGGTTGCTGGACCGGCATTCATTTCTCTCCATTTTACACGCCTCTTCTAAACCTATGAATTCTTCAAGAAACTGGATGTTTGACTATACTGAAAAATTTCCAATTGCAGAATGTGTCACGATGGACGCAGCATCCAATGCCTATCAAACGCCAAATAATTTAAGTTCGCCAAGAACCTATTTCTCCTTACTAACGACCGACCCATGCCACACGCCATATAGTGCCCCCCTCATCATCTGAGATAAGAAGACTGCCATCGTTGGCAATAGCGAGACCGGAGGGTCGGCCCCAGACCCGCGCTGGCGTTTGCCCTTCTGTCCAGAAACCTGCAACGAATGTCTCGTAACTCCCCAAAGGGCGACCCTCCTCAAACGGCACCCAAACAACCTTATATCCTGTCGGCAAAGCAGCGTTCCAAGAGCCATGAAGCGCCACAAATGCCCCTTCACGATAGGGATTAGGAAATTGAGATACTTGGGAAAACACCAAATCTAGGGCGGCAGAATGAGCAGTAAACAATACATCTGGCTCCAACGTCGCAGCGACCAGATCAGGTCGAATGCTGCCAAATGTTGGGTCTTCATGGGGACCTAGATAAGCATAAGGCCATCCGTAAAAACCACCGCGCTTCACTTCCGTGAGATAGTCTGGGACAAGCCCATCGCCCAGCCCATCACGCTCATTGACCACGACAAAGAGGCGGTCCGTGCCGGGATATAATGCAAGTCCAACCGGGTTTCTGAGCCCCGACGCGACCAGGCTTTGTTCGCCGCTCTGCAAATCAAACTGTTGAATGCTAGCACGCGGCAATGCTTCTTCCTCAAGATTGTCTTCACTACCGATGGCAACATATAGGTGTTGACCATCCGGCGAAAACCGCAGCATACGGGTCCAATGCCCCCCCGCATCACCAAATGCGCCTGCCCGGGTAATGGGACGACGGGCTTCTGCTTTGGTCTGTCCTTGTGTCGCGCCTAACCACCATACGGCCCGCTCATCAGCGACATAGAGCTCACCCTTGTGGATGGCGATACCAGATGGCAATCGAAAGTTCGCGGCGAAACTGTTGATGCTTTCGGCAACTCCATCTCCATCTACATCTACCAGACGAGTGATTTTTCCCGCATTGGGTTCGGAGACAAAAACAACACCGTCTTCCGAAATCGCCATCGCACGAGGATGCTCTAACCCTTCGGCGAAAAGCGTTACCTCAAAGCCCTTTGGCGCCCGCAGTCTGGCCCCCGATGGGCGCGGGATAACCACCGGACGGTTTCCCACAGAGGGCGTCGCATTCGGTGCTGGAAGGTCTTCGGCGCGAATTTCATAGCGCGTGCCGACAGCTTCATCAGCACCTGCGAAGATTTCCTCTTCTTGTTCGGCTGCACGAACATCGGATAGAAAGGCGAAGAAGAAGAACAGTGCAATCAACAAGCAGAACCCATTGGCCCCAATCATTCGATCACATCGCTCCATCGCACCCATCCGCATCATCCTTTCGCTTGCAATCAAACTCTAGCTTACTCACCCGTAAAATTTGGTTTCCGTTTTTCTAAAAATGCAGAAATCGCCTCGGTCTGGTCCTTGGACGTTGAAGCAAGGATAAATTGATCACGGTCCATGTAGGTCGTCGCATGGTTCAAAGCCTTCGCAGCTACATCCAGAGACTGTTTTGACATGCGCAACGCAACCGGTGGCACAGCCCCAAACCGCACAGCCAAATCGATCGCCGCCGTTCGCGCTGTTCCCGAAGGCACAAGATCTTCAATCAAGCCCCAATCCAAAGCCTTTGGCGCATGAAGCGTTTCTCCAAGAATAGTAAAGAGCTTGGCTTTTGCGTGCCCCATCAGGTTCACCAAACGAGGATTGGACTGCCAGCTCATGTTCATACCAAGAGGTATTTCCGGCAAACGAAAACGCGCATCCTCGGCTGCGACACGAATATCACAAGCCGCAACGAGCGCTGAGCCGCCACCAATACAAAACCCCTCAACTGCCGCGATGGTGATCTGTTCCAACCGCTCCCATGCTGCACACATATTGGGCCCAACCTTTTGCGCGTGGCGACGATGAAGCAACCCGGTAGGGCGTTCAGCAATAGCGGGGTCTTTCAAGTCTGCGCCGGCAGAAAAATACGTCTGTGTACCGCTTAAAACGATAGCGCTTATGTCGAGGTCATCTTCAAAACTGTCGGCAACAGCGGTGAGTTCCAACATGGCCGCAACAGACAATGCGTTCAAACCATCTTCACGATCAAACTCAACAAGGGCAACACGACCTTCACGCGCGATACGTGTATAGGGGCCAAATCTCTCGAAGTTTTCCACGCGCTTCTCCAATTACAAACATATTTTGCCACAAAATTCTCTGTGCCCGAACGTAACGAAGCAAACTTAAATACGCCAGACCTCGGGACTTTAATCTGCTTCAGATGAGGCGCAACGGAAAAGTCGAGGCAAAAAAAAGGCCCCGATTGCGGGGCCTTTTTCAAAACATCTAAACATGAATTATGAAGCGCCCGCACCCAATGCAGCCTCTGCATTGTCAGGCATGATCTTCACACCAGACTGACCGAAGATGGCAATCTGTCCACCCCCTACACCAATCACAGCGTTGTAACCTTCACGGTCAGCGCGGCTAACGGTTTGAAACGTTTTGCCTGTATCTGTTGAATAGGCAATCGCCCCGTTCAAACCAGCAAGAACAACCGTGCCATTTGCCAGCTCAACACTACCGCCAAAAGACTTAGTGACACCGGTTTCAACTTTTTCCCAAGTCACACCATTATCAACGGTGCGGTAAACGTTGCCGCGCATGCCGTAAATAAGGTTGGAGCCATCGCTAAGACCAATGCCACCCCAGAAGGACCCTTCATAGGGAGTTTGGATCCGAGAGAAAGTAGCACCACTGTCTGCCGAGTAGTAAACAGTCCCAAACTCTGCTGCAATCCAAAGGCCGCCGTCTTTGGCACGGAAGGAGTCGTTCAGATGGAAGTCATCTTCTGAGTCCGCAATGATCGGACGCTGCTCCCAAGTGTCGCCACCATCATTTGTTTCGATCAGGTACCCGAAAGCGCCCATCGCCATGCCGTGCGTCGGTGTATCAAAGAAGACTGAGAGCAGAGGCGTCTCCGCATCGAAGTCTTCATAGACGAGGTCCCAGTTATCTCCACCGTCAATGGTCTTGACGATCACGGCATCATGCCCGACAGCGAAACCAACTTCCTTAGAAGGAAAGCTCACAGATGTTAGTGTGACTTGTGTTGGAACAGAGCTTGCCTGTGTCCAAGTGACGCCATCATCATCAGAGAAAACGATGTGGCCAAACTCCCCAACAGCCACGATCCGGCCGTTAGCGCGCGTGACGTCCAACAATAGCTTTTTTGCAGCCAAGGTTGATGCTGTCGCATAATTAACTGGCTTGCCGTTAAATTCTTCTGCGGAAGCCATTCCTATAGGAGCACTGGCAAACGAAACTGCCAACAGTGCGGCTGAAATTGACCGAAGGGTCTGCGGGCCAAGCTGGCCCCAGAGACAGCCAATGGCTGAAGTGATTTTATTTACTATCATGACCTGTTACTCGCGTTGTCCCCGCTAGACGCCGGCAATCGGAGCTACTGCCCCTTGTTCTTGATGATGGAATGATGGTCACAATGACCGGCCATTCCCACCCGGCAAAAAAATAGCTCAACCCCAAATGGATGCTGATGGAGCTACTCTATAGGGTAACGCGCAGAACGCCAAGCTGGCGATACGGCTCCACATACAGAAGTTCTGCCAACCTGCTGAGATTTACTCAGAGCTCCTCGCCTACTCCCGCCATTTTTGTAAAAAGAGGCTAGGGAAATGTCCAAATTGAAGCGACTTTCAACAATCCAGCCAAAAAAAATATCGATCCTCAAAAATGCAACCTGTTAACCAAAAACGACAAAACTAAAGAAAGCCCCGAGAGTTTCCCCTCGAGGCTTCCTGACTTCATTTGCATCTTCAGAAAAGAAGATTAACGAGTACCAAGCTGACGGATAGCAGCTGGTGTAAAGTAGTCACTATCAAGCTCATCAGCTGTATAGTTCGTTGGACCTTCTTCGTTTTCCATGGTCAGAGCCAAATAGCGGCCTGCCTGTAGATCATAAACGATTTCAGCAGCTTTGTTACAGAGCGGCACCTGATATCGCTGGATGCCATGCTCTTCTTGAACGCGCCACAGCTCACCACGACCGTCGTAGTTTTCTGCGGACATCAAGGTCCAGCTATCTTCATTCATGTGCATGACGCGACGGCCATACACGTGACGTGTTGCTGGTTTGAGGTTCGCCTCAATCGTCCATACCCGACGCAATTCGTAACGCAGGAGATCCTGGTTCAAGTGCAACGGTTGAATGAGGTCTGTGTAAGGTGCGTTGATGGAAGCATATGAATTTTCTGCAACCAGTTTCGCGGATTTACCAACAACGGCCCAGTCATAACGGTCAGGCGCGCCATTGTAGCCATCAAACGAGTCAGATGTGCTCAACCCATCAGAGTTTGTACCTGGGTTGTCATAGGAGATGTTTGGCGCACGACGAACGCGACGTGTACCAGGGCTATACTGCCACGCCTTACGTGGATCGATAGAACGGTCAAGTGTCTCATGAACCAGGATCACTGAACCAGCTGCGCGAGCCGGAGCAACGGTATTGGCAATGAAGTAGAGAGAAATATTGTCGAGGTCTTCGGCTTTTTCCATCCGTGGATCTGACCAGCGCAAAATCACATCCTGCTGCGAAATAATCAGATCATAATCACCCGAACGTGTAACCGCAGCGTTTGCAGTCTGACGGGTAATTTTGAAATCGCGATAACGCAAAGTGTGGTTCCATACAATTTCCAAACCACTGCTTGGAATTGGGAATGGGAAACCATTAATCGCTCCACCAACGCCATTACCGCCGCCAACGAGCAAACCAACTTCAGCATTGTTACGTGTGGCCGCATTTACGACATCCGGGAAGGCGCATGTCCGACGACCCTGATAAACATTCATTTTGTAAGACGGATAAGTCGACAAAAGGGCCTGATAGCCAGTTGTCAGCTGATCGCTGTACTGGGCCATATTACCCGGTGTTACCGTGTACTGAATTTGGTCACTAGCGAACGGATCAGGCAATTGCATGCCAGATCCAGCGTCGAAAGTCACATTGCTCGGCACGCTGGACAGGCCACCGCTCCAAGCAGGAACATTGCCGCTGCCTGCACGTTCTGAGCCCATCGGAGTCAGATCACCACCAAGACGCGCCGCCTGCGAAGCTGGGACACCAGCCATCGCACTTGTGGCAAATGCACCTGCGGTAAGACAACATGCCAAGCCTAAACTTAATCTCTTCATCATTGCTTCCCTCCTTAGAAACACCCCCGCGTTTCTTTCCGACAGCTTGTCTTTCGGTCTGACTTTGGCTTTTGGTCAGTCAAAGGCATGAGCGAAAGCCACCAATAACACGGCGGGCTTTGTAAGACGCTGCTGCAAAAATCGTATCGCCATTGAGAGAGAAAGTCTCAAACAATACGAACCAGCAAAAAAAGCCGAGGCGAAAACCCGAAAACCACAAGAGATACAAACATTTAGTCTAAATTAATTCGCTGTAACAAAAGAAAAACCCTGGAGCACAAGCCCCAGGGTTTCAATTTTCTGCCGACGAAACATATCCGCCGAAAGATTCGTTTTAGCGAACACCCATCTGACGGATCGAAGCTGGCGTGTAACGCTCTGGATCCAATTCATCCGCAAAATAGTTGATCTGCGGCTCTTCATTAGTCATCGCAAGTGCAAGATAACGACCAGCTTGGAGGTCATAGACAACTTCAGCAGACGTTCCGCAAAGCGGTACATTGTAACGCTGAATCTGTTGCAGCTCCTGCACACGCCACAACTCGCCACGTGCATCATACATATCCGAAGAAGAAATTGACCAACTGTCTTCATTGATAGACTTCACACGACGCCCATAAACGTGGCGGTTGCCAGGTTTTAGTGTCGCTTCAATGCGCCAGGTACGAGCCAGTTCATAGCGAACCGCATTCTGATTTACATGAAGTGGAGAAATATAGTCAGCATACGGAGTAGCTTCTGCGTCATAATTGTTGAACGCAATAAACTTTTCTTCTTTGCCAAGAACAGACCAGTTGTAACGGTCTGGTGCGCCATTGTACCCGTCAAACGAGTCAGACGTGCTCAAACCATCAGAGTTAGTGCCTGGATTGTCATAAGCAATGTTTGGTGCACGACGAACGCGGCGTGTACCCGGGCTATAGCTCCACGCCTTACGTGGATCAATCGAACGGTTCAACGTTTCGTGCACAAGGATCACGCTACCAGCAGACCGCGCTGGCGCGACAGTGTTAGCAATATAATAGATCGAAATATTATCGAGCTCTTCAGCTGAGCCTTTCGAAGGATCAGACCATTGGAAAATGGCTTCATCCTGAACCGTCTGAAGAGTATAATCGCCCGAACGTGTCACAGCAGCCGCTGTAAACTGTCGAGTAAGCTTAAATGAACGAAACCGAAGTGTGTGGTTCCAGATAATCTCAAGCGCATTGTTTGGAATTGGGAACGGAAAGCCCATAATAGCTTGCGTTACGCCATTACCGCCATCACCCAGTGATCCAACTTCAGCATTACGGCGTGTCGCGGCATATACACTATCTGGAAACGCGCAAGAACGGCGTGATGGATACACATCCATTTTGTAGGATGGATACGTGCTCAAAAGCGCACGGTAGCCATCTGTCAGATTGGTGTCATACTGAGCCATATTGGCGCCCGTAACCGTAAAGCGAATAGCATCGCTTGCAAACGGGTTCGGCAGCTTATCGCCTGGAGCATATGTTACATTGCTTGGCACAGTCGGCAGACCGCCTGTCCATGCAGGAATATCACCATTGCCACCCTTCTCAGCGCCCACTGGGGTCAAGTTACCACCGAGGCGGCCAACTTGAGCTGCTGGCACTTGTGCCATTGCAGCCGTTGCGAAGGCACTGGCCGCTACAAGCGAGATCAGCGCAGTCGTCTTTTTCATCACAGGTTCCCTCTCTAAAGTCCGTGGGCACCTCTTATCTGGGCACCGCTTATTCTGCGCACGATAAATCGTCTTTATCAATTAGGCAAAGGAAAGCGCCCCGCAGAGGGTGCCTGGGTCCTTAAATTTTCGTAATGTCTTTCGTATGTCTGGGGACTTCGCCCGGAAGGTCTAAACCCCTCGTTAGCTGAAACCGACGTAAGAACTTGTTCTGACATAGGCGTTCTGCGGCGTTCTGCAAAAAATCACCGCTTCCCCGCATGCCGCTCTAAAATGGCAATCGCGGCATCAGGCTCTGCTCTCGTGCGGTAATCTCGCGCAACCGATGCGAAGAGGATCGTACCCTCGGAGCCCACCACGTAGGTAGCGGGAATGGGCAGTCGCCGCCCCTTTTCGCCATGTGCCTCAGGCAGATTGTTGCCAAACGTCTCGTATAGCTTTTCCAACTCCGCAGGGAGGTCGAAAACAATGCCCAAAGCCTCCGCGAGCTGGTTTTGAAGGTCCGTCAAAACCGGATAGGAAATCTCGTTTTTCGCCGCGGTCGCTTCAGCAGGTATACGCTCCACCGCCTTCGCACTCATCGCTTCCAATTGTTCTGTTGGAGACATGGTTGAACTCCAAATGGTTGATGAGATCAATCTAAGGGCTCTCAAAATCATCGCCAATCACATTGAGGTGACGCAATTAGCACCACCAAACAGAGTTGCGTGAGAGCGGGCTTCCCTGTAGCAGAGCAGTATGTTTGCGCCAATTTTGCGGTATCTGTCCTTTATCCACCTCAACAAGAGATTGTTGGGCTTTGGCCTGCTCATGGCTTTTGGCTCGAGTTTTGGACAATCCTTTTTTGTCGGCCTTTACCAGGCACCTTTGCGTGAGGCTTTCGATCTATCAGCCTCAGGGTTTGGTGGCGCTTTTTCTGCCGTGACCTTGTTGAGTGCCGCCGTCCTGCCATGGACTGGCAGGGTGATCGATCAGGTGAGCCTGCGTGCTTATGCAGGCAGTGTGATCGTCATTCTAGCGATTGCGACCCTGTGCATTGCCACGACCAATTGGTTCTGGCTCTTCATCGTAGCACTCTTTGTGCTTCGCCATGTTGGTCAGGGCCTCATGTCCCATACTTCCAGCACGGCCATGGGGCGCTACTTCACGACAAACAGAGGCAAGGCAATAACCCTGTCGTCGACCGGCTACAGCCTAGGCGAAGCGCTATTTCCCGCCATCGCTGTTGCCATCATTGCCCTGGTGGGGTGGCGCACTTCATGGGCCATTCACGGTGGCACGCTTCTCCTGATCTTTTTACCATTGGCACTGTGGCTCGTATGGCGCGACCCGACGCATGAAAAGGACCTGCCAGCCCCAGATGCCGCGCCGACCCGCAACCTGACCGCTCATCGCGACTGGACAAGAGCCGAGGTCATTCGCGATCCACGCTTTTACATTCTCATCCCTGCCATGATGGCACCCGCCTTCATTTTGACGGGCTTCTTTGTCCATCAGGGGTTTCTGGCAAGCTCCAAAGATTGGCCAATCGAGCTTGTTGCCGCTGGCTTCTCGACTTTCGCAATTGTGAAACTCGTCGCCTCATTGTTCGTTGGCCCATTCGCGGACAAATTCGGCTTCAGGCCTTTGATGGCGCTCTATATGGTGCCACTCGCCTTCTCGATGATCTCACTTGCCCTGATCGATCATATTGTCGGCATCTTCCTCTACTTTGCACTCGCGGGCCTTTCAACCGGCGGCGCAATGGCTGTGGGGGGGCTTTTATGGCCGGAGCTTTATGGCACCAAACATCTGGGCTCCATCCGCTCGTTGAGCTCATCGCTGATGGTTTTTTCAACCGCCCTCGCCCCCGTGACGTTTGGCACCCTGATTGATGTTGGCCTGAGTGCAGCGGCCATCGCCTATATATCGCTCGGCTACACGCTCATTGCCGTCGCCCTGCTTGCCTTTTTCCTCTGGCGGGAAAAACAGGGCGCGTGACAGACGGCTATTTCCTCACATCAATTGAGGGCGGCAACAAGGTGCCACTAACCACGCGCCGCCACACTCACACTTGAAATCAAAGCCTCTGTTTAAGCACAGAAGACACCAACCCGATACTGTGGTGAGCCGTCACCCTATTTGAAAGACCCATAAGGCATCGCCGCATTGGACCTTGAGATTGTCAGGAGGTTTCGCCATTCCCATATGAAAGAAGATCAAGGGACGAGATGGGCTGAGCATGAAAGTCGAACACATCATCGAAATTGGTACACCTGCGGAAACCGTCTGGGACGTCACCACAGATATTGACAATTGGCCGGACTGGACACCCACGGTTGAAAAAGCCAATCGTCTGGACGAAGGACCTTTTGATGTTGGCAGTTATGCGCGCATGAAACAGCCCGGCATGCCTGAGGCAATCTGGGAGGTAACGTCAATTATTCCGGGACAGGGTTTTGTCTGGGAAGCCCACATACGCGGTGTGCACTTCATTGCCACTCATCACACCAAGCCAACACCGACAGGCTGCACAAACCTTCTCGGCTTAGAGCTAAAGGGGATTTTGGCCTTCCTGGTCTGGCCGATTGCAAAACGTCAGGCACAGCAAACGCTGGAAACAGAAAACAAGGGTCTAAAAGATTTCTGTGAAAAAAAGGCCACTGTTTACGGATAGAAACCGACCCGCCGAACAACAACCATTGACTTAGCTCTTAGAAGGTCTATATAGCGCTGATACGGATACATTCGATGCGCGCTACGTGAATAGCCAGCTTGCTGGTTAGCTTATATATCTCCTGACAATGTGACGTTAGATACCCGCG
>Ga0209344_10005726_pt1 | contig 10577 bp, 8 predicted proteins | sample Cruoilmetagenom6_FD_187293 | JGI IMG/M metagenome (GOLD analysis project Ga0209344, IMG submission 187293) | Oil polluted marine microbial communities from Coal Oil Point, Santa Barbara, California, USA - Santa Barbara Oil Seep Sample 6 (SPAdes)... | ecosystem: Environmental > Aquatic > Marine >...
CCGAAATCTTCGATGGCCATTTCAACCGCGATTTGCGAGCCGGGCCCGCCCAAGTGCGATTGGCCGCCAGACATATCGTTGGCCAGGCCAATTTTGAGTTCTGCGGAAACCCCACCCGCCATGCCAATTGTGGCAACAGACGCTACAAGCAGTGTCTTTAATTTCGATTTCATTTTTCTCTCTCCCATGATCGTCTCCTTTATAGAGACAGATAGCGTTGAGCGACTTCCGGATTCTCTCGAATCTGCTGTCGACTGAATTCGTCTTGAATTTTCCCACTTTCAATTACGTAGAACCGGTCGCTCATTACTTTTGCAAAGCTCAGATTCTGCTCTACCAGCAGGATCGTCATTCCACGCTTTTTCAATTGAAGCACCAAGTGGGCAATGTCTTTGATGATTGCCGGGGCAAGCCCCTCGGATGGTTCGTCCAATAGCAGAATGTCGGCTCCGGTTCGCAGAATACGGCCAATGGCCAGCATTTGCTGCTCTCCCCCCGATAGCTTTGTCCCGCCAGTGGTCCATCTTTCCCGAAGGTTCGGAAAAGTATCACTGATTTCTTCGATGCTCATGCCACCGGGCTTTACCACCGGAGGAAGAAGCATGTTTTCAACGACAGAAAGGCTTGAGAATATCCCACGCTCCTCAGGGCAATAAGCAATGCCCAATTTGGCAATCTTGTGCGGCGGCATGTTAGACGCATCCTTGCCTTTAATACGGATGGTTCCTTCACGCCTTGGCCCGATGCCAAAGATAGATTTGAGAAGTGTTGTCTTACCGGCGCCATTACGCCCCAGCAGCGATATGACCTCTCCCGCCTTCGCATAAAGGGAGATATCATGCAGGATATGCAGCTCCCCGTAATAGGCGTTTAGGTCTTTTATTTCCAATACGATATCAGACACTGAACTCTTCTTCTATTAAATCGCCGCCGATATACGCCTCGATGACCCGTGGGTCATTTGAGACCTTATCGTAGGACCCCTCGACCAGCACCTGGCCACGTTGCATCACGGTAATCCGGTCTGACAGCTCCTTGATCACGTCAAGATTATGCTCGACCAGAACGACCGTACGACCACGCCCCGCTTCCCGGATCAGATCCGTCACGAGACCGATGCTCTCATGCCCCATGCCCGCAGTAGGCTCATCCAAAAGCATGACCTTGGGATTCAGCGACAATGTTGTTGCAATTTCCAATGCCCGTTTCCGGCCATAGGGCAGACTGTCTGCCGGCTTTAATGCGTCGTCTTCCAGACCGACCTGCCTGAGAAACTCCATACAGCGGTCATCAAACTCCTGCAGGCGTCCCTTGGATACCCAGAACTGGTATTCGTACCCAAGTGTGCGCTGATAAGAGACCCGGATATTTTCCAGAACGGTCAAATGCGAGAACACCGCCGAAATCTGGAAAGACCGAACGATCCCCATCTGGGCAATCTTCCAAGGCATTTCCCCGGTGATATCTCGCCCTTGATAGTGAAGAGTTCCCGACGTTGGCTTCAAAAACTTGGTGATGAGATTGAAGAACGTCGTCTTGCCCGCGCCATTTGGCCCGATGATAGCATGTATCGACTGATCCTGTATTGATACGCTCGCGCCGTCAACCGCCAGAAAGCCCTTGAAGTCCTTGGTAAGAGACTTTGCCTCCAACACCGGATTGGCCACAGCGCCGGTCATGACTGAATCGCCCGGTGCGGCACCTTAACGCTGCCCAACTCCATTATGAGGCAAGTTGATAAATTTGCCCCAAGATATCCCGAGTAACAACTGCTGCAAAACGCAATTCGTCCTTGCTTGATCACGGTCCACTTTCCTCCCTTAGTGGCTGACATTTCTGGCCCTCTTGGGGGCTAAGCCGCCGAATCCCACTGTAGCCTCTTATCCATTTTGCATCAATAAAATAATGCAATTGGTGCAAATTGCTTTACTGCGCTCCAGCCTATCGAAATACTGACTCAATTCTCTTTTTGCGCGTTCCGAGATTCTCTGGTTGCGGTGCCAATGGATGCGGCAACCCGACTTAGGTCTCTCTCTCCGTTGCCGGATCTCAGTGCATCCCGAAGATGTGCAATTGAGGGTTTTTCGATATGCTGCAAAGATTCCGTCAACTCCGTGATCAGCGCATCAGTTTCGCTCTGATCGAGGGCGTGTGTTCCAAGGCCGATGGATTTTGCTGTGTCGCGGTCAAGACGGCGATTGTTTATCACAATGTCGAACGCTTTTTCCGGGCCGACAATTTCCGCAAAGCGCCTGGTTCCCAGACTTACGCCCAACAGACGATACCCGGGAAATGCAAATTTCGCGGTCTTCCCGATGACCCGGTAATCGCAAACCGCCGCTATTTCAGCACCGGCACCAACTGCCGCGCCGTCGACCACGGCCATCGTGACAAATGGTGCATTCCACAACAATTGCAGCAAAGATTCGATACTGACGGCAGTGGTCACGTGATCGCCGGCGTCCGGTTCGGATTTCGGGTCGCGGAAAAGCCCGGCACAGAAATTTTTGCCCTCGCCCGAGAGGATAAGAAGCTTGGTTTCGTCTGTGTAAGCGAGAGCCACTTCACGTAGAAGAGCAGCAATCATTTCTGGGGAAAGCGCATTGGCCTGCCCCGGCATGTTCAAGCGGAGTGTTCGTATTCCCGTCGCGATATCCTGGCCCGCAACGGGCCCTGTGGTCTCGGATGAGTCTTTCTGTTCTGTCGCCATGTGTTCGGTTCCTCTTCAGATTTAGGGTTCGACCCGGTGCTTGAACCCTGCCGTTCCGGCTCGATCCGCCCGAGTCAGCCCCCAAAGTATCGTCTCGCGCGTTTCTACCGGGTCGATGACATCGTCGATGATGCCAAGTTCTGCGGCCTTATAGGCACTTGCAGCCTTTGCGAGTTCTTCAAGAAATTCAGCCTTCAGGGCTTTCGGGTCTTCCGAAGCTTCGATTTCCTTGCCGTGAATAAGCATGACACCTGCTTCAGGGCCCATGACATCAAAGAACGCTCCGGGCCAGGAAACCAGTGCGTCGGGTTGGCAGGCCCGGCCGCACATTGCGATGTAGGCCATGCCGACCGCCTTGCGCAAAACCACAGTGACCTTGGGCACAGAGGCCAAGACCAGCGCATTCACCAAGCGGGCGCAATGCGACACCATGCGATGTTTCTCGATGTCCGGGCCAACCATGAAACCGGGCGTGTCGCAGAAGAATACCAGCGGGATGTGGAATGCGTCGCACAGCTCGATCATTTTCCGCGCTTTTTGCGCGCCCTTCTCGTCGATGGCACCGCCCATTTGCATGGGGTTGTTGGCGATAATGCCGACCGGTTGTCCGTCCATCCGCGCAAAGGCGGTCAGCATGGACGGCCCATATTTCGGGCGGGTGACAAAGAGGCTTCCTTCGTCAACCAACAACTCAAGCAGACCTTGCATATTGTATGCACGGCGCTGGTTCACCGGCACGAATGCGGACAGCGCACTGCGGCCCTCATCGCTGGCGCAAAGAGCGGCGCGCGGCTCTGCCTGCGGGGGCAACTGGCTGCTGCTCGACGGGAAATAGGACAAATACCGGCGGACCTGAAGCAAAGCTTCGCGTTCGTCGGCGGCAATCAGGTCTGCCTGGCCGGTGGTCTTCATCGCCATGTCGTCGCCGCCGATTTGATCGGCTGTGACATCCTTGTTCAGTCCAACTTTGACGAGCGGCGGTCCGGACATGCCCATGAAGCCTGTGCCGGAAACCTTGATCGTAAAATCGCCCATGGCCGCAGTAAACGACGGTCCGCCAAAGGAATGGCCCATGATGACCGAGACCTGCGGGATGTGGCCGCTCATCCGGGTATGCTGTTTGAAACCGTCGCCCAGGGCGGCGGATATAGCGCCGCTGCTTTCCTGAAGACGCGCTGCGCCAGCTTCGCTCAACATGATGAACGGACGTTTGTCTCGAATGGCCATTTCGCGAAGCCGGGCAAGCTTTGTCTCTGCGACCAGGCCGCGCGTCCCGACCAGAACGGAAGGGTCGTCTGCGGCGACAAAAACAGTCCTGCCGTCGATTTCACCGCTTCCCAAAACCAAGCCATCCGCCGGGGTTCTGTTTGAGAGTTCCTTCAGTCCGCTTTTCGCGTGGATCCCTATCTCATGAAAGCTGTTCGGATCGAGCAAAATATCAAGACGCTCGCGGACCGAAAGCTTGGACTGGGCCACCAGCTTTTTGAGACGCTCCTCGCCTCCCATTTCCTTGGCTCTGGCACGGCGCTCATAAAGCTCAGGCCACGACCCTTCTACATCTGTTTTGCTATCTTTCAGGTCATTCGGCATTCGACTGCTCAGTCCTCTCTTTATACATCCGATTAAGATCGACCTTACGGATCTTGCCACTGGCTGTTTTCGTGAATTGATCGACGACGATCACTTCTTTGGGAATTTTGTAGGAGGCAATGCGCCCGGCACAGATCCGCTTTAGATCGGCATTGTCGAAAGACGCCCCACTCTGAAGCGTGACATAGGCGATGCCGACCTCTCCGTTCTTTGCGTCAGGAACGCCGATGACCGCCACTTCGGCCACTTCTGGTTGTTCAGACAGAAAGGTCTCGACCTCTTGCGCGGCGAAGTTAAACCCGGACGATTTGATGATTTCGAACGTCCGTCCCAACCATTTGAGATTGCCCTTTTCGTCCCGGCAACCGACATCACCGGTGATAAACCAGCCATCTTCGTCGAATTGCGCGGCGGTTGCTTCGGGATTGTTCAGATATCCAAGCATGATGTGAGGCGTATTGACGTGAATGGCGCCGGGTTGGCCGGTTTCCGGGGTTCCGCCATCGTCAGCCACCAATTTGATCTGGTCGCCATCCCATTCACGGCCTTCTACACCGATTTCATCTAGCGATGATGAATTCGTAACCGGGCCGCTTGTTTCTGTCATTCCGTAGCCGGTCGTAACTTTTTCGAAGCCGAACTGTTTAAGAAGATCCGTATGTTCGGGCCGACGCGGAAAGATCGAACCGGTGCGCAGGGTTGCAACCTTCTCAGGCGCAAACGCCTTTGCCGATGCAATGGACTGCAAAACGGGTGTAATGCATGCAATTACCGTGCACTTGTGTTTCTCGATCAACCGCACGGCATCGTCCGGCTCAAAGCGTTCCTGGATCACGATGCTGCCGCCAACCGCGATCGCGGCCAGAACCGAATTCTGACAGCCGGTAACGGCGAATAGCGGATAACCAAGGAAAACGCAGTCACCTTCGATATAGTCACCGGCCAGATTGATCGCGTTGTTCAGGCACACATGGCTCAGCATGACCCCCTTGGGAAGGGCAGTCGATCCAGAGGTATAAAGGATATAAGCAAGGTCTTCTGGCGCGGCATCGCGGGCCGGGCGCGAAACACTTTCGCCGCCCTTCACGAAATTGCCCCAGTCGACGAAACGGCCCTCGGGGGCCGTGTCGGTCCGCGCAATCACTGCGTGCTCCAGCTTGGGCAAGCTGCCCTGCGTCGCAAACAATTCAGACAGCACGGAGACGTAGGAGAACTCAGAAGAGTCGCCCTGCAAAATGATCACGCGGGCGCCAGAGTCAGACAACACATGTGCAAGGTCGTCTGCCCTCAGGCGGGTGTTGATCGGCACCAGTACGGCGCCGATCCGGGTGACGGCAAATTGTACCGCCACCCATTCCCAGATATTGGACATCCAAAGGGCGACCTTGTCACCCGGCCCCACGCCCAGAGCGACCAACCCTGATGCGACAGCCTCAATCTTAAAGTCCATGTCCCGGTAAGAAACTGACCCCGAAGCATCTATGACGAATGGATGCTCCGGCCAGAAATCCACAGCCCGCTTGAACAGATCGTCCACGGTGGTCTGGTAACGTAAGGATAACAAGCTTTTGTCAGGGGCGCCCGAAGGCGCTCCTGCGGTCCGCTGCGGATCGAGGTTCATAGTGTCAGCTTCCTACTGGGTGTACTTCACGGGGGCTTCGCCGTCGATTTGCACGCGGCGCATGCGGCGCAGCTCGGAATAATCATCGAGAGCATAGTGCTGAGTGGAGGCGTTGTCCCAAATGATCAGTGTCCCCGGCTCCCAACGGAACCGAACCTGGAACTCCGGCTTCATCACATGCTTGTAGAGCATCGCAAGGATGTGGTCGCTTTCGTTCTCGTCAATGTCCGCGATCCGCCGTGTGTAGGGCGCGTTGACAAACAGACAGGGTTTTTTCGTGACAGGGTGACTGCGAACGACCGGATGTCTGACAGCCGCATCCACAGCCATGCCCTCGCTGCGGAGACTTCCATCGGCTGCGTAGGCTCTCATCACCGCTTCATTGTCGTGCTCTGCCGTGAGCCCTTGCAGGTAAACCTGCAACCCCGGCGAAAGCGCGTCGTAGGCAGCTGTCATGCTGGCGAACATGGTGTCGCCGCCGACCGAAGGCACGACCTCTGCGAACAGCAAGGAGCCCATAGGCGGGCATTCATAGTCGGTATTGTCGGCATGCCACATGCCCCCGACGGCCTTTTTGCTGCCGTCGTTTTCCAGCAAAGACATGACCTCGCAGCCATCGTAGTGCTGCAGCTTTTTGGAATAGTTCGGTGTCCCGAAGCGCTTTGCCAAATCAAGATGAAGATCAGGCGTCATTCCTTCCTGACCCCGGAAAATGATGACCTCATGGTCCATCAGCGCACCATGGATCGCCTCGAATGTGGCGTCGTCCACGGGCTTTGACAAATCGATCCCAGTGACCTCGGCCCCGATCGACGCCGCAACCGGACGCACTTCGATACCATCTGGGTATTTCTTTTCAGTACTTTTCATTTTTTTCTCCCACAAAATTCACTCGGAACAAATTCCAAGAGAAGACTATTCGGAATGTGTTTTGATTGGTCTCAAACCAGAGACCGCCAGATAGGTCAGCGTGTCGTGGACGCGAGATCCGCAATACCCAGAACCATGCGACCCGTGGCAGTAAGCTGGCGATCCAGATTATCGTGCAGCGTGATGGTGCGCGCATTTCTCCAGAACCGGTCTGCATTAAACTTGGCAGACGCGGATTGCCCGCCGCACAACCGGAAAATCTGCGATCCCATCTCTACCGAGACCTGAGACGCATGACATTTCGCTTGATACACGGCGCAAGAGGCCTCACCCGGGCTTGCTTCGCCACGCTCTACAGCAGACAGGGCGTCCGCGGCGCGACGGACAAGCGCGCGCCCAGCCTCAATCTTGACACTCATATCGCCAATCAAATGCGCCACATGCGGCTCATCAATCGCGCGCTCGAAACCATGCGGCGGGCGCGCTTTGTTTTTCAGATAGTCGATCGTGAAATCAAGCGCCCCCTGGCCGAGACCGACAAAGTGCGACGCAAAGGCCAGTTGGAACATCTGGCCGATCGTGCCGGGCTTCAGGAAAGCCCCCGGGTCACCGATCACCATATTGTCGGGTACGAACACATTGTTGAACGAGCATGACCCGCTGGTGGTGGCACGTTGACCGATGCCGTCCCAGCTGTCGACAACCTCAACGCCATCGGCATCAACGTCCACGACCGGCGTCATCAGCCCGGTCATATCCTCTGCACCATCGGCCATTGTGAACAGCATCATGTATTTGCAACCAACAGAGCCGGTGGCAAAGAATTTGCGGGCATTGACGCTCCAGCCATCTTTGACGCGGTCAGCGGTAGAATCGTATTTGATACGCCCGCCGGTATCGGTGAAACGCTGCGACGGCTCACTACCAAGAAAGCAGAATGTCTCGCCCTTGGTCGACGCATCTGCGAACTTGGCCATCTGAGAATCGCTGCCAATCGCCTTGACCACGCCCATAGCGGCATAATGCACGGTGATGATCTGAGCCGTCGAGCTGCACCCGCTCGCGAGAATATCGATGACTCGGTAAAGGCCCCACATGTCGCCTTTCAACCCGAGATCGTATCCGCCCATCGATTCGGGCGCGACCGCAGCAAGCAATCCGCTGTCCCGCACGATCTTCATCGATTCGTGCGGGTATGTCGCTTCGCGGTCGACGTCTGACGCCAATTCACGCAACTTGTCTGCGCACTCTCTGGCAACTTTAATATAATCTGGTTCCACGCCTTTGCTCCTCCTCAGCAAGCCTTCAACTCGTGCTGCAACTGCTCTCGGCGAAATCCCCGCCAACACATGCACTCGCAACAAAATGATGCAATTGGATCATTGATGGCATCATTGCTCTGATTGATCAACGAAAAAAACAACATTTGCCACAAATGCTCATTCGGCATGTTGCCAGGCTAGTTTGCGCCCCCCCCGGTGATGTGCCCGCAATGCGTAGTCACGTTGACGTTTGCGGGGGTTTAAACCGTTGCCTGTCCGTCCACGTTGACCATGGTCAACGTGCCAGGCGGCGACCGCCCAAGACCGCGTGGTGCTTGATCCTGCCTGCCCCAACACGACGTTTCAGAGACAAAGGCCGTGGCAACGACGCAGACCCGTGATTCGGCGTTGCAGACGAAGCTGCCCAACCGCGCCCTTCGAGCTGCCTGTTTTGCCGTCCATAGTTGTGGCTGTCGTTTTGCTACAGTTGCCTCAATCTCGAAGTTGAAGTAGTGAATGCCTTCAATGATGCAGGATTTCCCGTTGCGATGATAGAAAACAAGAGTTGGTTCGAGTCGATTGCAGATCGCAAGGGGCCTAGATATGTGGCGATCGTTGACGCACTGTCCGACGCTATTCATCGGGGCGATCTTGCGGCTGGTGACCGCCTGCCTCCGCAACGCGACTTGGCGAAACTGATCGGTGTTACACCCGGCACGACGGCGCGCGCCTATGCCATCGCCTCAAAGCGCGGGCTGATTGCCGGTGAAACGGGGCGGGGAACGCATGTGACGAAGGAAGCAACGTTTCCCCAGCTTTTTCAGGAACCGAAACCGTCATTGCATACCACGCCGTTTGATGTTCCGTCGGTTTACACTAAAAGCGAAGGACCAACCCCGCTATTGCGGAACCTCGCCATTCCCCGCGCCCCGTCGCCTCGTATTTTGCAGATCATGAGCGCCGGAATGTCCGCAATTGCTCCGGATCCGCTGAAATCAGCATCGGATTATAAACAATATCTAACCGATTTCTCGCCGCGCCATCGCGATCTGGGGGCCGAGTGGATGAGGCGAATGGGGTTCAAGGCGACGGCCGAGAACATCATGCTGACGGCTGGGGCGCATATTGGAATCTCTTTGATACTGGCGTTTCAGAACCTGCAAACCATGCCCCTCCTGACGTCGTCCGTCACCTACGGCGGAATGCGTAACCTCAAGTCGATCAATAACAGGCCGATGATCGAGGTCGAACATGACCTTGAAGGAATTGTGCCAGCTTCGTTGGAAGCGGCCTGTCGGCGCGGCATGGGAAAACTGCTCTTTATTCAGACCGCTGTACATAACCCTCTTTGCGTCGTGACGTCCGTCTATCGCCGCGAAGAAATTGCCGCAATTGCAAAGCGTTACGATCTTATTGTCATCGAAGACAACGCCGCCCTTGCCGCCCCTGTAAACGATGGCCCCTCCGTCGCCGAACTGGCGCCCGAACGCACATTTCTGATTTCAAGCACATCCAAAAGCATAACGCCCTCCGCGCCTGTCGGAATCGTTCTTGGTCCACCCGGCTGGGTGAGTCAGCTTCTGACCTCGGTACGCATGCACCACCTTTACCCCTCCGTGCTGAACTATGCCCTTCTGGAGTGGATGTTAAAAGAAGGTGTGGTTGAAGGCATCTGGGAAGATAATATTGACGTCGTGAACCGCAGAGGAAAGATTGGCAGCGACATTATCGGTCGTGAATATTTCCGCCATGGACCGCTGTCGCAATATGGCTGGCTCAGCCTGCCAAATGAATGGCATCCCGATGCCTTTAGCCTGGCAATGCGCCAGGCCGGAATCCAGGTTGGGTCATCACGAGAGTTTACACTTCAAGGCGCGACCTGCGCCCAGGAAGGCATAAGACTTGCGCTCACCGGACCCGAAACCGATCAAGAATTGACGGAAAACCTTAAGGTCGTCAGAGGGTTGCTGGCCTGATTTTGCCCCAAGCGTCTTGGAAATTGGTGCAATGATATCATTTTCGCCCAAAAACCGTTGCAATTGCCTCAATTCGTCGGTACGTTTCATCTGTCTAAACGGACCCCTTAACACGGATCGACAGACCTAACTGGGGAGGAGTTGGGGCGTATCGGATACTCGCTCATGCCCACCTCACACGGGCAAGGCCACTCGGGCGCTTTCCTGCCTGACGTCGCAGACCAGTGTGAGCATACATCATTCAGAACTCAGGGTGCCACATTGGCCGGGCATTTCGCCCCGGAGCCACTGGTCACTGATGCGCGGTGTCAGAATGACGTGCGGGCTTGATGTGAAGAGCGTTGGAACCCCTGTCAGAGACACCCGGATGCCTGGCCTCACTCAGCCAACAAGCAACATATCAAATGAACATGTCATAAGGAAAAAAATCGTGAATCAAGCTTACATCGTAGATCACTGCCGCACACCGCGCGGAATTGGCAAAGTCGGCAAAGGGGCGATGGCACACCTTCACCCTCAAAATCTCGGCGCGGCTGTCCTTTCTGCCC
>Ga0209344_10005727_pt1 | contig 10575 bp, 12 predicted proteins | sample Cruoilmetagenom6_FD_187293 | JGI IMG/M metagenome (GOLD analysis project Ga0209344, IMG submission 187293) | Oil polluted marine microbial communities from Coal Oil Point, Santa Barbara, California, USA - Santa Barbara Oil Seep Sample 6 (SPAdes)... | ecosystem: Environmental > Aquatic > Marine...
ATCTTTGTTCACGCTGGCCTGGAAATTTTCCCAGGTGAATTCACTATCACTTGATTCCGGTGCGTGGCTAAGCAACCACCAGCGCCAGTAATCACTGGGCAGGATGCTCAGCGCCTGATCCATAAACACTCCGCGCCCCTGGCTGGTGCTGAACTGGCCTCCGTCATAATTGAGGTAGTTGAACGATTTGATGTAATCGACCAGTTTCCAATCTTCGCCGCTGCCCAAAATGGTCGCCGGGAAACTGAGTGTGTGGAACGGTACGTTATCCTTGCCCATGAACTGGGTATAGCGCACGTCGCTTGCGCCCTTGTCAGTTCGCCACCAGCGTTGCCAATCCGCGTCCGCCCACCCGTTGGCCTCGGCCCATTCACCGGCACATGCGATGTATTCGATCGGTGCATCAAACCAGACATAGAATACTTTGCCTTCCATGCCGGGCCAATCGGCATCACCACGTTTGACAGGAATGCCCCAATGCAGATCGCGTGTAATTCCGCGATCCTTCAGACCGTCCCCGTCATTTAGCCATTTCTTGGCAATTGATGTGGTCAGAACGGGCCAGTCATGTTTGCTGTCGATCCATGTGTTCAATTGGTCCCGCATACCAGATTGGCACAGATACAAGTGTTTGGTTTCGCGTACTTCCAGATCGGTTGACCCTGAAATGGCACTTCGGGGGTCGATCAAATCTGTTGGGTCCAATTGCTTTGTGCAGTTTTCGCATTGGTCGCCACGCGCCTTATCGTACCCGCAATTCGGGCAGGTGCCTTCGATGTAGCGATCAGGAAGGAACCGGCCATCGGCATGTGAAAATACCTGTTCTTCGCTAACTTCGCGGATCAGGTTTGCATCAGCCAACCGACCGGCAAAATGTTGTGTTAACGCGTGGTTCTGCGGGCTTGAGGAACGACCAAAGTGATCGAAACTAAGCCGGAAACCTTTAGCAATTTCGGTTTGTACAGCGTGCATCTCGGCACAAAACTCTGCAACCGGCTTTCCGGCCTTTGCTGCGGCCAGTTCGGCAGGTGTGCCATGTTCGTCCGTCGCACATAGAAACAATACTTCGTGGCCGCGTCCACGTTGAAAACGGGCGAATAAATCGGCGGGCAACTGGCTGCCTACGAGGTTGCCCAGATGCTTGATCCCATTGATGTAGGGAATTGCAGATGTGATCAGATGCCGTGCCATGTATCGCCTGTCCTTGCCGTCTTGAGGCCTTCGCTTGCCCCGTTTAGCGCAGCTTGACAAACAGCGCCAGTGGCAGGTGATATGGTTCAGTCTTTATCGCGGTTTGATCTCATCAATCGGCCTATTGTGAAGCTAGTGCGAGGCGACCAAGCATACCGGGTACGTTCGCTGCGGGTTGGCCGCGCGCTCATCCGGTTAAGTCCGAACGCAACCAAAATTGCATGACCAACCGCGATCATGAAGAACATCGCAGATGGCCCAAACTCATCAATGAGGTTTGTTGCTAAAAGTGGCGCGGCGATTGCACCGAGGGCATAGAAAAACATTAACGCGGCCGAAAGTTCGACACGTTGCTCGCTTGTAGCAAAATCGTTGGCATGTGCGGCTGAAACTGAGAAAATCGGGAATGATGTCAGGCCAAAGAAAAATGCCGTCAACATTACTCCTGATGTGCTGAGATTCCCGAGCGACGCGCTGACTAGGCAGCTGATGATGGCCGCAATCGACAGGCCAATCAGAACGTGACGGCGGTCGTATTTGTCCGCGAGCCACCCAACGGGATATTGTGCAATTGCGCCACCCAATACAAATGCGGCCAAAAACCACGCAATTTGTTCAACCGCGAGGCCAACCTGTTGCCCGTAAAGGGGGCCGACCATCCGAAATGTAGCACTGGACAGGGCCGCCACAATAACGCCCGCTGCGGCCAGGGGTGAACAAGAAATGGCAAGGCTGGGTCGCAATCGCGGTGCTTTGGGAACGCTGGGGGGGCTGGCCTTGGTTAAGGTCAGAGGCAAAAGCGAAGCACAACAAAACAGGGCGAGCAGATTGTAGGAAACGTAGGAGGCCGGATCGAGTATTGAAATCAACATTTGCGCGAACAAAGAAGCCCCCATATCGACAATCCGATATGTGCCCATGGCGCGCCCACGCGTTTCATTTGTCACCTTGGCCTGTAGCCAGGATTCAATCACGGTATAACACCCGGCCACGCAGATCCCTGATGCGACGCGCATCAGTGCCCATGCGTAGGGATTGATGACCAACATATGCGCCATCAATCCGATGGTGCCCGCCGCGGTTAACGCCGCGAAGGCGCGGCTATGTCCGACGCTGCCCATCAGGCGGGGAGCCCACCAACAACCGATGAAAAACCCAAGGAAATGTGCCGACCCCAACAAGCCGATTTGTGTGGTCGTGAAACTCAGTGCGAGGCCGCTGAGAGCGTCGAGTGGGCCAACCCCACCCGATGAGACCTGCATCAGAATGACGGACAGAAATAGAGCGGCGAAAGAAATGACCATGCGCATAATAGGCCCAACATGTCATGCTAGGTTCGGCATGTCTGTGTATTATCGACAAAGCGGAGTCGTTTTCTGCCAAAGCCGTTATTTTTTGATGTGGGCCACGATCCGGAGAGAAATTTCATCCCCCACAAATCCTGGAAATCCGTCCGCTTTAAATGCCGCACGGCTTATTGTACCTGTCAGTAGAATTACAAGCTGATCGCGGCTATTTTCTGAGGTGCCCCGGGCGCGAAACAATGAAGCCTGCAAAGTTGCCGGACGTGTCGTGCCGCGTATCGTCAGGTTCCCGTGAACTTGCGCGCCAGACAAATCGCCCACAATTCGGGTAGATGTGAATTGGATTGCCGGATGGCGCGCCGTATCAAGAACGTTGGGACCCTTCATTGTCTGTGTGACAAATATCATCCCGGCACGTGCATTTTTTGCGCTCAACGTCACTTTGACCTGACTGGCCGGTATGTTGTCGAGGTCCAAAACGATGTCAGCGTCGGATATGGGCATGGTGCCGTTGACCTTGCTGCCCTGCATGCTGAACCCAAATCCCACTTGCGATTTGTCCGCATCCAATCGATACGCCACAGGTGCGGCGTAAGCGGCAGGCGCGGTCAGGCTGATTAACACCAAAAATATTTTAAGTAATGAAGTCATGATACCTCTGGTTTTCTTTGCTTATACGCGCTGACAGATTAATCGATAGTCACGATTGTGTTTTCGTTCTGTGTCCAGAACTTGGTCTTTCTTCTGTTTCCTAAATATCCCCGCCGGAGGCTCCAGCCTTTGCCGCCGTAGCATGCGGTGCTGATGGGGTGGCAGCATTCGATAAATGCCACGCACCAGGGCGGCCCGTCAGGCGCCAGGTTTTGGGCGGTGCGGTACGGGCGCGGCTGCGGGTAATGTGCCATGCGTGCTGATCGGGGCGGTGATCCGGGGCCATATGCCACCGGGTTTCGACCCCTGGTGCTCCACCGTCGGCCGGGGTCAGGATCAAGCCCAATGGTGCACCCTTACCCCGCGTTGCCCCGGCTTCCGCCGCCAGATGCAAGCGACGCACCGCTGTCAGGCCGGGTGGGCCGGGAATGTCTGCTATGACCAATGGCACGGCGCCACTGCGCAATACTTCTTCCAGACACCACAGAATATCCTCGGGTCGGTGTGGGGAAAGAAAGGTAAAGCGTTCAGGGCCGGTAAAGGTCACCATGCCATCGGGGTTTAACGTGGCCCCTTGCCAGGTTGGTGCGATCCAGAAAATGGGCCCCTGTGTGGCGGCGGCCACCATCATGGCAAGCGTACACCGCGCCGGGCCGCATAATTCGTGCAGCCGCGCCAGCGGCAGGGCAATATCGCCCAGCACTGAAAGGGATGGTTTGGTGCGGTGGCTGCGCCGGGAAAGCAGAGTTGTGGACATGTTGGCAGAGTACAATGTTCGCTAAATGTTCTCAATCCTGAAATTAACGGGTGACCTCGCTGAGAAATTGGCTAGGGTCCCTGCGAACAGCACTAAAGGAATACGCGATGAAGATGAATTCGCTCGGGCGCACCGGATTAACTGTCAGCGAGCTTTGCCTCGGATCAATGACATGGGGTACTCAAAACACCGAGGCCGAAGGCCATGCACAAATCAACCACGCGTTAGATCATGGCGTCAATTTTGTAGATACCGCAGAAATGTACCCGGTGAACCCGCTGAGCGCCGAAACACTTGGCCGCACAGAGGAAATCATCGGCACATGGCTTGCCAATACCGGACGGCGAAATGATTTTATTCTGGCGACGAAGCATTCAGGCGCGGGATACCGCGCCGCCCGCGAAGGTGCGCCGATCTCGTCCAAAACGATCCCCGGGGCGATAGAAGGCTCGCTAAAGCGGCTTCAGACGGATCACATCGACCTTTATCAATTTCACTGGCCAAATCGCGGCAGCTATATGTTCCGCCAGAACTGGGATTTTGATCCTTCTGGGCAAAATCAAGCGGACACAATGGACCATATCGAAGATGCGCTTGACGCATTGCAACGTGAGGTCGATCGTGGAACGATCCGGCATTTTGGGCTGTCCAATGAAAGCGCTTGGGGAACAGCGCAATGGTTGCGCGTGTCCGAGGCAAGGGGATGGCCAAGGGTCGCGTCGATCCAGAACGAGTATTCGCTGCTCTGTCGAATGTACGACACCGATCTGGCGGAACTGAGCGTTAATGAAGACGTTGGTCTGTTGGCCTTTTCCCCATTGGCGGTTGGTTTGTTGACTGGGAAATACCAAGGCGGCGCTGTGCCAGAGGGGTCGCGCAGGTCGTTGGTCGACAACCTTGGTGGACGTGTAAATGACCGGGTATTTATAGCCGTAGACGCGTATTTGGATATTGCGAAACGTCATGGTTTGGATCCTGCGCAAATGGCGTTGGCATGGTGCCGCACGCGTCCATTTATGGCGTCGGCCATTTTTGGTGCAACAACGATGGATCAGTTAAACGTCGCATTGGGTTCGGTTGACGTAACTCTGACCGAAGACGTGCTGAAAGAGATAAGTGCCGTGCATCGCGCCCATCCTATGCCCTACTAAACCTTGATTAAGCTGTCGTAATCTCGCGTTCGATTTCCTTCAGATACGAAGGCAAATCGCGCGCGGATATTGCAGCTTCACGGATCAGGTGGTCAAAGTGCCCTGTAAGGGCTTGCACGCGTTCCGTGTCGCGAAATGCAAGGTAATTGCGCCCGATATAGATCACGGCAAGGAGTGGGCCAAAGATGGTTACGGGCGCGGAAAAGACACGCCGCGCATCAAACAGATATAGGCGCATGCGCGGGTATAGTTGCGCTGTGACCTCAATCAGATGCGCAATCTGCTCTTGCCGGATTTCTAACGGTAAACCCTGATAATAACCTTCACCTCGGGCAAAGCTGACAACTTCGTACATAGGCAACGAAATCTCGTAATCCGAATGTGACCCGCGCATCCATTTCAAGCGATCCTCGGACGCGCCAATTACCTGATCAGTACTGCGTCCCAAATGTGGCGCATACTCCCACTCAAGCATGGAACGGGTTTTCAGCATGTCCGGCAAACCAGCGGGAACATGGCGTATTTTGTATCCAGCCGCCTCTTTGTGCCACTGAAAGATCTGTTCATCGACCACCGCACGCGGTGCTTCGGTTAATGCCAACGATGTTGCTAGGATATCTGCTGCTGTTTCGGGTCGGTCCGTCAATCCTAACAACCAATCAGCGGAAATGCCTAAGACCCTGGCGCATTCGCCAACCACCTGGGCATTGGGCAAGCGTGCACCGTTACCCTTTAGAAGTTGAGAAATGGTCGATCGATCTACGCCGACTGCACGCGCCAAAGCGCTTTGGTTTGTGCGCTTGCTACGTATCGCCTCGGATAGTCGAATTCGAAACAAATCCGCGCGCAAACGTTTGTCTGTATTTTCCATCATATGGTGATTTATATCACCATTGTAGAAAAATGTTAACTATATACGAACTGCCCTCTCGTCATTTTCTGACGTACCAAATTCGTGAAACCAACATACAGGAGCACGAAATGGAAAGGCCCAGACGCACGGTGGTCAAGGCAATAATTTGGAACTTGATGGGGCTCGCGATGATGAGCTTGGTTGGGTTTTTAATGACAGGTTCGGCATTTGTGGGTGGGTCAATGGCATTGATCAACACAGCCATCGGTTTGAGCACTTATTTCATTTACGAACGCATCTGGTCGGGCATCAGCTGGGGGCGTTACATTGGATAACGTGCCACAAAAAGATAAAACCGAATGGCCAACTTTGGTTCTTGTTGTTTTGGTCTACGGCGCGTGGGCATTATCGACGACGTATCTGGCAGAACTTTGGTTGCCATTGGGCATGGTTTTCACGATCCTCTGCATCGCCTTCCACTCGTCGCTGACACACGAAGTCCTGCATGGGCATCCTTTTCGTGATCAACAACTCAATGAACTGCTGGTATTTCCGTGCCTTGGCTTATTTGTGCCTTACAAAAGGTTTCGTGATACACACTTGGCGCATCATCAGGACTCTCTTTTGACTGATCCTTACGACGATCCGGAATCAAACTACCTTGACCCGGTTGTCTGGCATGCAACGCCACGTTGGAAACAGCGCGTTCTAATGTTCAACAACACCTTGCTTGGGCGGTTGATCGTTGGACCGCTTGTAGGACAAATCGCATTTATGAAAGCTGATTGGCGCGCTTTTCGCGCTGGTAATGGAGTCGTCGCAAGTGGGTGGCTTTGGCAAATCGCGGCCGTCATTCCTGTATTGGTTTGGGTGTCTTGGTCACCGATGCCGTTTTGGGCCTATATGATTGCTGCTTATGCCGGTTTATCGATCCTCAAAATACGCACTTTTCTGGAGCACCGGGCACATGACCGCTGCAGTGGGCGCACTGTGGTGATTGAAGATCGTGGTCCGCTCGCATTGATCTTTCTCAACAACAATTTGCATGTTGTCCACCATATGCACCCCAAAGTCGCATGGTATCAGCTACCTAACCTATATATTAACAACCGGGAACATTACCTCAATCGCAACGACGACTATCTCTATCTGTCCTACGCGCAGGTGTTTCGTCAGTATTTCTGGCGCGCCAAGGATCCAGTTCCACATCCCCTCTGGTCTGAGGAGTGATTTAAGGGCAAGACAAGCAGATGGAAGCTTGGATTGTCATTTCTGTCGCAGCAGCCGCGTTTCAAACGCTACGCTTTATGCTGCAAAAACACCTGAGTACCGCAGCGCTGTCGACGGGTGGAGCAACATTCGCACGATTTATCTATTCGATGCCGTTCATAGTCTCGCTTGCGATCGGATACTTGGTCTGGACAGGTGCACCGGTGCCTGAATTTTCGCTTCGCTTCTGGGTGTTTGCCCTGAGCGGTGGTTTGGCACAGATACTCGCTACGTGGTGCGTTGTTGCATTGTTCGCGCAACGCAACTTTGCGGTCGGCATCACGTTCAAAAAAACCGAGGTCATGCAGACGGCGTTGGTTGGATTGTTGGTGTTGGGTGATCGGATAAGCACACTTGGGTTTTTAGCCATCGTGACTGGATTAGTTGGGGTTTTGATTCTGTCAGATACGCCAACCGTATCCGGGGCATGGCACAGACGCATTATGAATCGGGCTGCGGGGCTGGGGTTGTTGTCAGGCTTGTGTTTTTCTTTTTCGGCAGTTGGTTATCGCGGGGCAATTTTGGAAATAGCCAGTGATGACGCATTGCTCAGGGCAGGGGTCACACTGGCCATTGTCACAACCACGCAAGCGATTGGGATGAGTATTTGGCTTGCCTGGCGTGAAAAAGGTGAAATTGCACGCGTCATTGCCGCTCGACATACAGCTGTCTGGATGGGAATTACCGGTATGTTAGGAAGCTTATGCTGGTTTACAGCTTTCACTTTACAAAATGCTGCCTACGTTTTCGCCGTAGGGCAGATCGAGGTCATTTTCTCGCTGGCTGCATCAGTGTTGTTCTTTGGCGAAACCATTGCACGTCGCGAAGTTATGGGGATTGCGCTGATCACTCTGTCAGTAATTGCAGTGGGGTTTTTCCTTTAAGCCGGACAAACAAGCTTTGTTCGTCCAGGTTTCTGAAAAATGGGATTGACGCTGGTGGTGATGGATCCGCCGCGCGGTTTAGAACCTCAGCCATCACAACTTCAGTTATGAAGGGTAGGTCGAATTCACGCGCTTTATGGATTGGCACCCATTGCAAGTGTGACAGCTCTTCACAGGCTGCGCTAAAATCATCTAGGTCGTTTGCAATTTCATCCGCGTCAATCAGGAAAAACCGCGCATCGAAACGTCTTGGGCGTCCCGGTGGCGTGATGGCGCGAAAAATGAACTGTAATGATTGCCCGGACGGAACAAAACCGGCATCGGAAAAGCCCTGCCAATCCTCAGGGACAGCGCCATCCCATGTACCGGGTTTCCCAACGATCAGCCCGGTTTCTTCCCAAAGTTCACGGATCGCCGCAGCGGCCAGTGAATGTGAGAGGTCCGAGGCGCAGTCTTCAACAAGACGATCCACGCAAACGGCGGGTAGACCTTGAGATAGCGGAATGTGTGCGTCACCGATGTCGACGGCCCCGCCAGGGAAGACCACTTTGTTTGGCATGAATACAGCGTTTGACCCACGCTGTCCCATCAAAACCCGAGGTTCAGTCAATCTGTCACGCAGGACTATTACCGTCGACGCGTTGCGAATAGGAGTTGGATCAGCGTTCATAATCGCCCTTTCAGACAAGAAAGGGTCAGGCCTTGTTTCCGAACCCATGCATCATGCGGGCCCATTGAAACGCGACAACTGCCCCTTTCAACCTCGGCAAAAGGTAAAGAGATAGAGTGACACAACCAATAGCGAAGATTGTGAACAACACCAATGGTTCGGGGCGAAATTGAACAAAAACGATGTGCAGCAATGGCGCCACGATGTGACCGACAATCAAGATCGTCAGATACGCGGGGCCATCGTCAGCGCGATGCTGAGATAGATCTTCGCGGCAAACCGTGCATGTGTCGCGTACCTTAAGGTAACTTTTCAGCATCGGGCCACTTCCGCAGTTTGGACACTTGCGGCGCAGACCCTTACGGATCGCCGGCCAAAGGGCGCGTTCTTCCGAGTTTTCGGATTCATTTGTCATGATGGCCCCTTCGCGTGTTCCATAGGTACTTGGGATATGCGGACGTAAAAGAAAAGACCTTGGTGTAGGCTTGCGTCGCGATGTCGCGTGATTTGATCAGATCACGAAACCGTGACGGCGCGATTGCGATAAATTCGACGGAAGAAGCTTTGCCCTGCGTATCAGTCTGCAGAAACCGGCGACAGGACCAGTTTCACATCGGCCCATGGGTCAAAGTGGAGAGTAAATTATGAACAACACTGCTGAAATTTTCTGCCTTAGCCTCGCAATCGTCGTAGCGAGCGCCACGTTCACAATGGCGACTGGGGACGCTACTAAAATGCGTCACGGTGCGCGCCACAGCTTTACTGAACTGGATGCAAACGGAGATGGGCAAATAACCAAGGATGAACTAACGGCCCATCGAATTGAGCGTTTCAAACAAGCTGACGCAGATGGTGATGGATCTCTGTCGCGTGAAGAATTGTCTGCGAAAGCAAGCAACCGCGCTGAGCGCCGCATTTCGCATATGATTGAACGCCACGATGCAAATGGTGATGGGGTGCTGAGCATGGACGAAATGTCTTCGCGTCACAAAGGCGGCATGTTCGAACGTATTGACAGTGATGGAAATGGGACGGTTTCCGAAGCTGAATTTGAAGCAGGGAAATCTCTGCATCGCAAAGGGCACAGTCAATCCGAGTAATAATTGAAAGGGTGCGGCACCTTGGTGTCGCGCCCGGCCTCGCATTGCAAGGCGCACTGGGACAGGGTACGCCACGAAACAATGGACATGCGGCTTGATGCCATGACTGAAGTGCCCGACGACGCCTTGTTGGTTCTGTACGCCAGAGGCGATGAATCTGCTGCGCGTGTTTTGACGTTGCGCCTGACACCGGTCGTCATGGCCCACGCATATCGCTTGTTGGGGAATCACGCAGAAGCCGAAGACGTGGCCCAAGAGGCTATGTTGCGACTGTGGCGTATCGCACCGGAATGGCGACAGGGCGAAGCAAAGGTAACAACCTGGCTTTATCGTGTCGTTGCAAATTTATGCACGGATCGATTGCGAAAGGCGAAGGGCGTCGCCTTGGAGGCCGTCCCTGAACCAGAGGACAAGGCGGCGAGCGTAGAAGAAGACCTGCAGAACAGGCACCGATTGCTTGCTTTGAATAACGCTCTTGCGAAGTTGCCGGATCGGCAGCGCGAGGCCGTGGTTTTGCGACACCTGGAAGGCTTGGGTAATTCCGAGATTGCCGAGATCATGGAAATCAGCACTGAGGCCGTCGAAAGTCTGACGGCCCGGGGCAAACGGGCATTAAGCGCTGAACTGGCGGCGCAACGTGCTAGCTTGGGGTATAATGATGACTGACAAACAAGATTTGAATGTTGATCTGGACGATCTGTTCGCAACTGCACGTTTGCATAGACCTGAACCGTCTTCGGAATTG
>Ga0209344_10005728_pt1 | contig 10574 bp, 10 predicted proteins | sample Cruoilmetagenom6_FD_187293 | JGI IMG/M metagenome (GOLD analysis project Ga0209344, IMG submission 187293) | Oil polluted marine microbial communities from Coal Oil Point, Santa Barbara, California, USA - Santa Barbara Oil Seep Sample 6 (SPAdes)... | ecosystem: Environmental > Aquatic > Marine...
GCTAAACTCGAAATGACCGCAAATGCTCAGCCTAAAATTCAAATCGTGGACACCCATGAGTTGCCTGGAAACCTTATCAATATTGACGTTACTGTCTGTGTATCTCAATTTAACCGGATACGAGTGATTGCTGACAGGGGATATTTACTGAACGGCAATCACGCTATTACATGTGATTAAACGCCAAGGTGCTAAATGTTAATTAGAACCAAATCGCTTGATGTAAATTAACAGCGTATAGTGGCTTAACAAAATGACTGATGACTCAAATAATGTGTTGCAACGCGGCCTTGAAAATATAAGCGATCCTTTTTCAAACTTTATCCGCGCTCAGACAACAACCAGCTGGTTTCTATTGCTAGCTACAATCGTGGCCCTGTGGTGGGCTAACTCAGATTATTCTACCTACCAGAATCTGACACATACGTCGATTGGATTCTTTCTGGGTGATTTTAAGCTACATGCTTCTCTCAAACACATCATCAATGATGGGTTAATGGTCATATTTTTCTTCCTCCTTGGACTTGAGATCAAACGAGAAATACTTGCCGGAGATCTCGCTCGGCCAGAAAATAGACGCATGCTAATTCTTTGTGCCATCGGTGGAATGGCTTGTCCAGCGGCAATCTATTCGTTGTATAACTGGTCACTTGATTCACAGATTGGATGGGGCATTCCGATGGCAACCGATACTGCGTTTGCCTTGGGCGTTCTCACTATCGTAAGAAAACACATCCCCAGCAGATTATTGGCTTTTCTCGTAGGCCTCGCTATCGTGGATGATGTCGGAGCTATATTGGTCATTGCAATATTTTATACTCAAGATTTATCTATATTGCATCTATTAAGCGCATTTGCACTTATTGCATTTTTGGCATTAGGCAATTACGCAGGCATACGCCAGCCGTATTTTTATATTATTGCCGGAATAGCAACTTGGTGGATGATGCTCAAATCTGGCGTTCACCCTACGTTTGCTGGTGTCGCAATAGCTTTAACTGTACCAGCACGTCCAAAGTTGACCTCGGAAAAATTGCTCGTAAAAGCGAAGGTGATAATCAACTCAATGCAGGAAAAGTCAAAACCTGTCGATGTTCTCGGCAGTCGTACGGACCATGAACAGGTGCTAGAGGTACGTGATTTTGCGGAACGTGCCGGCACACCGCTGCGTCGCTGGGAAGATGCGCTGGTGCTACCCGTCGCTCTATTTATCTTACCCTTGTTTGTGCTGACCAATGCCAGCGTACCTTTTAGCTTGACCTCATTTATCGAAAGCCTTCAACATCCAACCGGATTAGGAATAATTACTGGCTTGGTCCTCGGAAAATTTATTGGCATTTCCGGTGCATGCTGGCTGGGTCTGCGCTACAAAATAGGATGTTTACCCGACGGTGTTAATCTTCATCATATCATTGGCGTCTCACTCATAGCCGGGATAGGTTTTACTATGTCTACATTTATAGCCACGTTGGGCTTTGACTCCCAACCAGTGCATCTCCAAAGTGCAAAATCATCTATTCTGGTAGCTTCATTAATTTCTGCAATTCTCGGAGTATTGTATATTCGATTTGTTGCTGCAAAGAAACATAACGATTAAAGTGAGATTATGATCGCAAAAGCGAGCCACGATCTAAACCGTTTGTTGGACGAGCCCGGCGGATTCACAAACGCTATTCAAATATTCCTCAAGTCCGAGCTCTCATCGAAGAGCTGAGGTACCTAGTATTTTTTTAAAAAGCCACTTTCAACATGAAAACACCGCCAATATCAGTACTAAAAGTGGCTTTTTTCCGTTTTTTGATCTTTTTGAATAATGTTGAGTAATGGGTCAAGTTATTTGATTAATAATAAATTTACTGAAATCTTCTACTTCATTCGCCAATTCGATATCCTTGCTTAATTGCTATCTTACCAATCACATGACATGGCTAATTTGATCACTTTGTGTTTTATAATGGCAAGGGTGCGTTAATTGATTAAATAAATAATCGGACACCAAACGACGGTATGTAACGGTCAGCAATGGCAGCACGGTGACAATAGGTAAATTTAGCAAGAGCGGGGGGGGCAGCGTCATGCAGCTGCGTGTAGGTGGGTGATTTATATTAAAAACATAAATATTTGTTTTTAATAATTTATCCGCTGTTGCATAGAGAGAAAATTATGCAGATGTTAATAGTGATAGGGGAAATATGGTAGCGCTAACACATCCAGATTTAGCTGAAGATTTTGAGGAAGGAATGAAGTTTGTCGCTAACAAGGATTACACCAAAGCGGCAGAATTATTCAAGAAAATCGCAGAGCAAGGACATGAGGAGGCACAATTCTATTTAGGACTCATGTACGAAGGGGGTCAAGGCATCACAAAAGATGACCAACAGGCCGTGGCTTGGTGGACCAAGTCCGCTGAACAAGGGAACGTACTAGCACAAAGCAATCTGGGATTTATGTATGAACAAGGCCAAGGTGTTGAACAGGACTACCAGAAGGCTGCAAATTGGTTCATTATGGCCGCAAAGCAAGGAGATGCGGAAGCACAATATACGATAGGATTTATGTACTCAAATGGCGATGGTGTTCCACGGGACTACAAGCAAGCTATATTTTGGTTGAGTAAAGCTGCAGAGCAAGGTGATGTGGCGGCACAATTCAAGGTAGGACTATTGCTTTTAGGGGAAGTCCATACACCAGACAATGATGTTCAACAGGATTTTATTGAGGCATATAAATGGTTTAGCATTGCTGCCGTAGATGGTGACGAGAATGCAAAAGATGGGCTAGAGGTTGCGGAATCGTACTTGACACCATCCGCAGTTGAAGAAGCGCAGCGACGAGCAAATGAGTGGATAGCGAATAATAAAAAATGAAATATTGAATAAAAATTTACCTTCATAAATATAGTAATTTTTTAAATTGTATATCCCTTAATGCACGTATAGATGACTTGCCATAAATAATGGAGCTGCAAGGTGCTTGTAACTAGTGTCAGGAAGTCAGTGCTGCGTGGCCTTTCCATTTGTTGGGGTGTTAATTACTGTGTTAGCAGCCGGCGGACTCAAAGGAAATCGGCTGCAAATTTAGTTGAGCGGTGACTATTTCGCCGCTTTTTTTAGCAATAGAACAACTATTACTTTGCAAGATCGTCAAGTTGGGTAAGCAGGCATTTCGCCACAAGGTGAAAGCTCGCAAAATCTACACTTGCTCAGCTAAAATTTTCGCTACGAGTCTTTAAGTTCGACAGATTACCAGGTAAAAGTAGGCCAGTGCATACTTGGGTTAAAAACTAACGCCCCCACCTGAGCCACACGCGTAATTGCCTGAAAGATTCAGCATCCAGACTGTCTGGCAGGATGATGAGGCTGCGCGCTAAATACGCTCCTTGCGGCAACACATTTAGTACGGTGATAAAAGGAGTAACCAGGCTATCGGTCAATACCTTTGCAGTCACCTGATCCCCATTGCGTGCAATCAACTGGACTAAATCTCCGTCCAGTAGCAGCGTTTTGTTAGAGGATAGCGCTAATAACCAGGCATCGTGCCATACGTGATACAGCAAGCTTGCTAACACAAGCAGGGCTAGCAGTGTTCTCGTCCATATTGGTAAAGCCAATGGAGCCAGTACTGCGAGCGCAATGCCATGCGACGTAACTAATACGATTGTAAAGTAAATAGAAGGTTGAAGATTAAATTGCCGTTGCATGGTTGCTTCCTGGCAACTCGAAATATCTGCAATGAATAATCAGGGCTTGGCGTCTATTTCAGGGGCGCACTTTATTTTTAAACTGCGTAGTGCTACGACGCGCGTCTGTCTTGCCACGTGGAGCAGCACTTATACCAGTGCCGGATTTTCTGTTTTTACGGCCTGCATCCATAATCCCTTTATCAAATTTTCCAGTCTTGCTTCTAGTCGATTCAGGTACTTTCTCAGCGACAGGTTTTGATTCCATGCTCACCCAGTCAAGAACTTGATTTACCTCTCCTGTGCCAAGTTCTGCCAGTTCGCCTCGCTTTAGGCGAGGCGGCAGGTTAACAATGCCGAAGCGCACGCGTATTAAACGGCTAATTGGCAAACCTAACGCATCGAAGGTGCGACGCACAATGCGATTGCGCCCCTCCTTCAGCATCAGACGATACCAATGGTTGTAGCCTTCACCACCTTCATCAGTCAGCCTCTCAAACTTCACCGGACCGTCCTTCAAGGTGATTCCATCTTTCACCATCTGCTGCATCTGCTCATTGGTCATGCTGCCCTGCACGCGCACAGCGTATTCGCGTTCCACCTCAAAGCGTGGGTGCATTAGACGGTTAGCCAGATCACCAGAGGTAGTAAAAATCAACAGTCCACTGGTATTAAAATCGAGTCGCCCAATGGCTATCCATTTCATGCCTTGCAACTTAGGTAATTTATCGAACACGTTTGCACGCTTTTCCGGATCATCGCGACTAACAATCTCACCTTCTTGTTTGTGATACAGCAATACACGCGGCAAACTATCACTACATGTTTTAAAGTGAACAATGCGCTTATCGGCACGTACCACATCGTCCTCGGTCACACGCATACCCAGTGTCGCCACTTCTCCGTTCACCGTTATGCGCCCAGCGGAAATCCATTCTTCCATAGTACGACGGGAACCCAAGCCAACTTGCGCCAACACCTTCTGCAAGCGCTCGCCTTGTTGTTGTTCTGGTTGCTTTGCCTGTTCGTTCATCCCGTAACCTCTCGTCTTTCTAGCACGGCTTGTGCCAGCGTACCACTATCCACATGTTCCAGTTCGCCTCCCACTGGCAGTCCACGCGCGATACGCGACACTTTGATGCCCTGCGCGGATAGCAAGATCGTAATGTAGTGTGCAGTGGCATCACCTTCTACGGTGAAATTTGTAGCGAGTATCACTTCACATGTTTTTTCCTGTGCCCGCTTTACGAGCCGTTCCAGGTGCAATTCACGCGGGCCGATGCCATCCAGCGGAGAAAGCCGTCCCATGAGTACAAAATACATACCGCGGTAGCACTGCGCCTGCTCCATCATTAGCAAATCTGCTGGCATCTCCACCACGCACAGCAGGCTAGCATCACGCTTGGGCGAACGGCATAAGGCGCAAATTTCTTCTTCAGAAAAATTATTACATTTGGCACAATGATGGATGCTTTCCACAGCATGGCCAAGCGCTCGTGCCAGCCGCAATGCGCCTGATTTGTCGCGTTGCAACAAGTGATACGCCATACGTTGCGCAGATTTCGGTCCAACACCAGGCAGACAGCGCAAGGCAGCTATCATTTCTTCCAGACTGGAAAGCGTGTTCATTCAAGTGCTAAAAACATTATGGTGTTCAGAACGGTAAACTCATGCCGGGCGGCAAATTCATTCCCGCTGAGAAACCACTCATTTTTTGTTGGGATACTGCAGCAGCTTGTTTCATAGCATCATTCATTGCCGCCACGATCAAATCTTCCAGCATTTCCTTGTCGTCTGATAACAGGCTGCTATCCAACATCACGCGACGCACATCATGTGCACAGGTCATAACTACTTTTACCATGCCAGAACCGGCTTGACCTTCCACCTCGACTGTAGCGAGCTCGTCCTGCGCTTTTTTCATATTCTCTTGCATTTGCTGGGCCTGTTTCATCATCCCGGCCAATCCACCCTTCATCATGTATCTATCCTCCTTGGCTTATTGTATTGGTTTAATAGTTTCTTCAAGAATCTGCGCGCCAAACTGAGTCTGCACCTCACGCACGAATGGGTCTTGTGTAATGCCATCAACCGCTTGTTGCTGAAGAGTTTGTTTCACTTTCTGCTCAACTGCGGCTGGAGTGGCCACGTTGTTCACACCTGACATAACCACCAATCGTACTGGCTCGTCGAAATAGTCGGCAAGGGCGGTCTGCAATTTGTCCTGAGCCATTTTATTAGTCAACAAATGTTTGTGCTGCGGCGCTAAAATCAAAGTTAAGCGCCCATCAACAAAATTTTCCAGTGTGCAGTGCTTCGCCAATTCGCGCGCCATACCCTGCACATTCAGTTGCGCCAGCAATGTACCCCAATCAAGAGCCAAAGTAGAGGTTGCTATCGGGTTGACTGGCTGCGAAATAGTCTGAACAGGTTGCAATTGTTGTTTTGGCTGTGGCACAGGTGTCGAAGTAGCGTGGTGAACTACCGGCGGCGCCACTATTTCAGCTGTGCGCTGTTCTGACGCCGCCTTAGCGCCAGCTGGCCTAAATGCCAACATGCGCAACAACGTCATGGTGAAACCAGCATATTCATCGGGCGCAAGATTAATTTCATTTCGCCCATGTATGGCAATCTGATAATACAACTGAATTTCCTCCGCGCTAAAACTCTGTGCCAGTTCAAATAAGCGCACTCGCTCCGGCTCATCTTCTGTGATAGCTTGCGGCACCGTCTGTGCCAGAGCAACACGGTGCAACAAAGTCGCCAAGTCCTGCAAGGCAACATCGAATGCCAAGCTGCGACTTTGCATATCGTCAGCAATACGCAGTAAACCGGCTCCGTCTCGCATCAGCAAAGTTTGCAACACGTCATACAGGTAACTTTGGTCAATCGCGCCCAACATATTACGAACCGTTGCCTCCTCGATTCTGGAATCAGAATAGGCAATAGCTTGATCGAGCAGGCTTAGCGCATCGCGCATACTGCCCTGTGCTGCACGCGCCAGTAATGCCAACGCAGTGACTTCAAATGTGATGCCTTCCTGCCCCAGCACATATTCTAAGTGTGTGGCGATTAATGCGGGCGGCAATTGTTTCAGATTAAACTGCAAACAGCGCGATAGCACCGTGACGGGGATTTTTTGCGGGTCAGTGGTGGCAAGAATAAATTTGACGTGCGCGGGCGGCTCTTCCAATGTTTTTAACATCGAGTTAAAAGCTGCTTTGGAAAGCATATGTACTTCGTCAATCAAATAAACCTTGTAGCGCCCCAATGTTGGCATATATTGCGCGTTATCCAGTACTTCGCGCATATTATCAATGCCTGTATTAGACGCCGCATCTAATTCAATGAGGTCAACAAAACGTCCACTGTCTATTTCCGTGCAAGCATTACAAATTCCACAGGGTGTGGCGGTAATGCCGCTGACACAATTCAGAGATTTTGCAAAAATGCGCGCGATAGTGGTTTTACCCACGCCGCGCGTACCAGTGAACAAATAGGCGTGATGCAAACGGTTTTGTATCAGCGCATTACTTAGTGCCTGCACGACATGCTGCTGCCCCACCAATTGCGCGAAGATCTTGGGCCGCCATTTACGCGCTAGAACGGAAGTTGCTGACAAAATTTATGTTATCTCAAAAATGGTAGGCAAGGCGGATTTGGCTAAAATTAATGCCCGGGTTCGGTTGCTTGATTGAACCATTAGATAGATGCTGGAAACGATAACCCAGATCGAACTGCTGCCGATCACCGAAACGCAGGCCTGCGCCTAAATGATCGCCGAATTGAAAGGCAGTACTAAATCTACGGTTGGCATTGATATGAGTATCAGAAATCAGATGAACACCAATCCCTGCTTCCAGATATGGCGCTAAGCCGGAAAATTTTTTTTGTTGCAGGCGAAATACTGGAGTAAAGCCGACATCAGTAATGTTGTGGTTATTGCCCGCACTGTTTCGGCCATTCCACCGTCCAACTGAAGCTTCCCAATAGCCGGTCACCAACCAGTTGCCATCGGTAAACCACTGCTTTTTCCAATCCCATTGCGCACCGATACGTGCCATATTGGTGTTCTCATTGCCTTGACCAATCTCAGCGGAAACACCATCTATGGCCCACACATTCCCATTTAACAATATCGCACCGATCAGTATATAGATCTGTTTCATTGCCACTCCAGCTTCGAATAAGGAGGCGAGCCTTGCCCCCGGCACTTGCAGTAATGGATATGGCTGCTTCCTTCCGGACCTGACCAGGTTCACCACCTTGCAATGCGGGGAGGCCCGCCAATTCTTTCAAGTTGCCCAATAGCCTGTTGCACACCACGAAGACGGCGATACTAACGCCATTAATAAAGAATTCTTTATATTTATGCATATGCGCATGTCGGTTTCATGCTTATGTGTCTGGTGCTGACGATACTTATTTCGGCTATTGAACCACTAATACCCGGTGATAATACTATCAAATGAATCGGCTGGCAAAATTCACCCTTATACAATGTGGTATGAGCCTGAATGAGGGCTGTATTTCCAACGATGAATGAGCGCAGTGATCGACCTTCGGCCGCAATGCGTTTGAAGAAACACGCTGCGGCGAGACGTGAGGTGAAGTGGAATACCGTGCCGAAGAAAACCGGACAGTCATTGGAGCATCCCTGCCCATATTAATGAGCGTGGTGACGGGTCACGTCTGTGACATTGATGAGGCCGCGAAAGCAGTCATGGCCGAAATTAAGCACAAACACCCTGATAACTAGCTGATGATTGCTCCTTAATTTGATGAAGCGTCTCGCATTGCTTTGTAAACTGACTTTCGCTGTGATAAGTCATCAGTAGGCTTTCCGTTGAACGTGTCAGGGCTACATAGAGCAAACGCGCCTCTTCTTGAGGAGTCGCCTTTGTATGTGGCATACAACCTAAATCTGGTATCACGACGCTATTGAATTCCAACCCCTTGCTAGAGTGTATGGTTAACAATTTAACGGTGTCTTTAGTGGTGTCGAATGCTTTGGTGCGCTGGCCATTGAATTGACATGAGTCCACGGCTATGCCCTTCTGAGTAAGCCCCTCACACATTTTTTTCACCTGATACTTGAATCGACACAGCACAGCCATTTGGCAATATGAAATGCCAGCCTCGGCGCATTTTTTCAGCCATGAAGCAACATATTCAAGCTCCTGCGCACTGTTTGCCAGGCGATGCACTTCTGGACTTGCTCCTTTTCTACCACCGAATTTTGGATGCACAAGCGGAATTTCCTCAGTTTCGCTGGATTGGTCGAGATAAGAAGAGATAAATCTATATGAAAAATCAATAGCTTCTATAGTATTTCTGTAATTCACCTTCAGAATTGTACTGCGTCCTGCTGCATTGACTCCGACGCTAGCCCAAGTGAAGACTTGTCGCTTGCTCCCGCCGTAAATGTTTTGTATATCATCGTACATCAGTAAAAGGGAATTGGTTTCTGGGTCAATCATCTGCACCAGTAGCTTGAACCACTCTGGCTTGAAATCTTGTCCTTCGTCGATCAACACTGCTGCATACTGGGCGAGTGGAACACGACCTTGGTCGCAACCTAAAATTACACTGCAACCTGCTGCTCCCAAACCTTTTGATCTCGCTCATCGGGCAAATTAAGTTGATAGAGGCCACACATATCTTTGCACCAACCGTGAAAGTGGCGCACATGCACACGATCTCCCGCACCTTTTTCAGCCAACAATTGCTTGAATTTTGCCGCTAGAGTCTTGCTGTAACAGAGCACTAGAATGGGTTTTGTGAGGCCGAGCTTATCTAAACATATGGCGCGATATGCCAAGATCAATGTCTTGCCGGAGCCGGCAACGCCATGAATAATGCGGTGCCCTTCGCCCAGATTACGGGCAAGTTTCTCCTGTTCTATAGCCATGATCTTGACCATATCAGGTAAAACCTTGGCAATAGATCGTTGCGGATCTGCCCCATCACTGGCTGCATCGAATAAACAACCTTGTTGAATTCGAATTTCAGGGAATAGATGCCAGCGCACCCGATCAATCCGCGCTAAGGAAAGAATGCCACCGAAACTATAGGTGAACATCCCCCACAGACTTTTTTGAAACACCTCGGCATCAACCGATTCAGTCATTTCATCCTGGCAAATTACTTTGTCTCCAGGAATAGCCTGATCAAGTTCTGCCGCCTCAAACTGCTTGCGAGTGATGTTGGTGAAAACGACGCCGAAACCCCAAGGTAATAACAAGTGTCCGTGATACTGCCCTTGCTCCTGATTCACCAATAGCGGGTCACGTTCAAGAAGCTCTTTGATTTCAATAGCACATGTGCGTGCCTGCTCAAGCGGGTTGACTACAGTTTTCAGTCCGCGATCCGTGTGTATTTCGGTAGTGAGTCTATCCATCTGTTTAATCGTTTGTAACTTCCAGTCTTTTACTTCAAGCACCAAGATGCCTCGGCCGGGATGGAGCACGACGAAATCAGGGCGACGTTGCTTAGGCCCGACTGGTACGTCGACCCAGCAATGATAGTCATCTTCCAGATTGCGCAGTAGACAAGTGCCAAAACGCCGCTCACCAGATGTCAGTTTTAAATTCTTGGAATGTAGTGCAGGAAGGATTATGGCCATTTGTTATTTTCTCAGGCATCTTAAAGTGAATAGCGGTCGGCTATCTTGCTTCCCAGTTTAAGTAACAGGAGGTGATGGGTGCATAGAGCCTATTCACGACGTAATTTATTATCGGCATCGTGGCGATAATCATTAGAAGATTCGTAAACGCTCCACAATCCCCAAACTTGTCGCCTGAGTTCAATTTCCGCATGCTTGCATTATCAAAAACGAGATGGAGTAAGCATGAAGATAAGAGCGAAATTCTGGGCAGCGCATGTCACTGCCGCC
>Ga0209344_10005730_pt1 | contig 10573 bp, 11 predicted proteins | sample Cruoilmetagenom6_FD_187293 | JGI IMG/M metagenome (GOLD analysis project Ga0209344, IMG submission 187293) | Oil polluted marine microbial communities from Coal Oil Point, Santa Barbara, California, USA - Santa Barbara Oil Seep Sample 6 (SPAdes)... | ecosystem: Environmental > Aquatic > Marine...
ACGCCACCGTCGTCAGCAAACAAATCAACAGGAGTTGTATATCCTGAAATCGCCGTTCCGATAATTTCATTCTGATCAACCAACGGTGTTCCAACACCAAGTGTCGGCGCGGTAGAAATAACAACCCAATCAAGCGTTGAATCTGACACAGATTGAAGGTCGGCGTCTGTTGCAGTGATGGTTGTCGTCATGGCCCCTGACGGACCTGTCGGTGTTCCGCTGAACGTCATTGTTCCGTCACCGTTGTCGATTGCCGTGATACCTGCTGGAACACCTGTCGCAACAAGTGTTAAATTACCGACACCACCGTCGTCAGCAAACAAATCAACAGGAGTTGTATATCCTGAAATCGCCGTTCCGATAATTTCATTCTGATCAACCAACGGTGTTCCAACACCAAGTGTCGGGAAGGCTGAAATAGGTGTGTCGAAATCCATGAAAAAATAATCACCTGCGCCACCGTTCAAGGCGTCACCCCAAACAAACAACCGTTTAGAGTAATCATCGACCCATTGTCGCGGGTTTGGACCGACGGGAACAACGTTAGCAAGATCAGTTGATAAACTCGGTGGGTAGTGAGCGGCGGCGATATATTGACGACCTAAATCACCGTCAGCAACAGGAACCCATGATGAACCATTCCAAATTTTCACAACACAGGGTGACGTTGAAAGGTCTATCCAAATATTTTGACGGTCAGCGGGTGTTGTTGGCGGTGTGACGGTTGCGAGAAAATTTAATAACCCGTTTGCCGCGTCGTCATAAACACGTTGTGCAATCATTGACACATCAGATTCAACCCAATTACTATTAGTAATATCCCATTGCTTCCATAGGAATTTACCGTCTGAATGATCATACCAAGGTTTTGTCGTATCGATAGGAACGGCACCTGACGCGGTGAAACCTGATTGAATACCAAACACCTGATTTAAAAAATACGAAATCACATATCGCGCATCAGCGTTTTTTGTTTCGTTCAGTTTTTTAGAACCTTCGACAGTACCGTCAATTGACGATAACAGCATACGATACTTTGTGTCGATTTCAGACTGACCAATTTTTGATTGTGCGGCTTCATAATCTAAGTTCCAACTAATACCGAATTCGTCAACCGATACAGTCATACCAATACCATTCGCACCTTGAACAGATAAAGGGTCTGCTACTGTTCCCGCACCAGTGATTGAATTATCACCAACTACAACAGTCAAAAATGATTCTAACGCCGCCGTAATTGCGTCAATATCGGTGCGATTTGCGTTGATATAAGTTTGAATTGTCGCAAACAACCAGTTAAAAGTTTCGACAGGTGCCGCACCGCAAACAAAACCTGAATTTTTTACCGCTTGGTCAGGTTCTAACAACATACCAGAAGCGGCTTGATTTCCCCAAATTGTAAGGAATTTTGACATTTTTAATTCACTCCATCATTTATAAGTGTTGGGAATTTCCCGGTGCATAACCCACCCCACCGTTGACCAAATCCAAAAGGTAACGCATCAGATTCGTATATTCTGACCGCCACCCCCGGTGGAATAGGTAGCACGTTTTGATACAGGTGTGCTATTGAAATTTCCTCGTTTGTTAAAAGGCGACCCGTGTCGACATAAACGTGACCCGGTCGCTCGTGATAAATTGACGCATTAGAGCCGAATAATTCACCAGCGGCTTCAATTAGTGCGGGTCGTCGATAATCTTTATCTAGTTTTATAATCATTGATTTTAGAAATCGACGATATAATTCGTCATCAGTAAAAACATAATCACCAAAACCGGGGTTTGAGTCACATTCCCATATTCCGGCTTCACAAAACCCTGTTATAATTTTACTACGGTTTGAACATTGCGGTGGGTTACATGTAAAACCAAAAATCGGCAATTTTCGACCGGCGCAATGTTCACGCGGCCACCCTAACCACTTACCAATAATAGTCAATTGATCACCTGTCGATGAATCAATATCAAAAAAGTCAGGGATTGCGCACGTTTTTTCAAACACATCGACAAGTTGATCAAGATAAACCCGAATTAACGCGAGCAAGTTTGGGCTTTCCCGATATTGCGTCGCAATATTTTCTATTTCTTTATCGACGAAATCCGTCAAATCACAAGCCATTATGAATCCACGTAATTTATTGAAATACTATCGGTCGTAATGTTTGCCAGTTGATCAATTGTAATAGCAATATCTTGGTCAGACGGTGATTCAGTCGCCAAAGATAATTCGACGTCCCTGACAATCACACCGGTTTGTTTTGACATCGCTTGTTTAATTAAATCGCGTGTCAGCGGTTGACCATTTTTAATGCCGCAATCGCCGGTTAACGCTGTAACTAACGCTATTCGCATTTCTTCATTTGACCCGGGTGAACATTCGCATCCTGACAGTAATTTGCTAATATTAATGATTATCGACACATCAACCATTTCAGGTCGAACAAAACTTATCGTTTCACATTTACCAACGGGTGATATTTGCGTCGGTGTGTTCCCATATAACCCGATACCTTCAGTTGTTGAATTCCATATAGCCAAAGCAACATCGGCGTCAGTTCCGCCAATAACCGCAATCGCCAAAGAATGCGGGTGTAAACCGTTTTCCAAGTTTATATCACTTGTGTTTTTAGTGATATAAACTTGCGTGACGTCTTCCACTGCTAAAATATCAGACCGCAAATTACGTGTTTTGATTTTACCGTAATCTGCATTTGTCATGACCGATCTAAACGCGTCGTCAGTTTGACCCGTGGCACGTGTGAGCCGACGAATCTTGGCGATTGAATCAAGACGCCCGCCCGTGGCAATGTCAGGGTCAAAAGAACCGTAAATGTCCTGTGACGTTTCCCAAAGTTTTGACACAGCATTTGAAAAAATACCGTTTAGTTGGCCTAGCGGTGATCGCGAATCAACAACAACACCGGCACCAAATGCACCGACTTCAGCCAATTCAATTTCGGCTAATTCTTCATCTAATTGTTTTGGGTTAAATCCTGAATCAACAACGCCGTATGGTGCAGACATTAGACAATTACCTTGTCGTTAAAATCGGTTAAAATAGTCACTTTGTTCAAGATGAACCCTCTATTTTTCGAATCGATGTGTGTGTCAAATTCTAAAATTTCAGACACTCCCGGAACGTCCAGAATGACAGTTTTTAAAATGGTTTCAGCTAATGCCCTATTAAACGGTTCAACATAAATTAACTGAAACCAAGGGACACCGTCGTCAGTGTTTAAAAACCATTCACCTTGATAAAATTCGATGTGTTGCCGCACCCGTTGTGCGACCGCTTCACCGTCTTCACACGTTTGAAGCACACCATCTACAAAAAAAATATCGTGATCGGTCGATAAGTTAGGATAGATCGGTGCACCTGACGCGAGACTCAAAGAAATATAATCAGCCATGATCTACCATATCAAAAATCTTTAATTTATTCAAGACGAATTGAATTCAGTCTAGTTTGTGTTGAAGTAATAGCAGCGCGAACCCCCGGCGTAAACCCCGGCCCTTCGACATCGCTTGAATCAATTAATATTTGCATCAAATCTTGAATAATTTTCAACAATTCTTCACCACCACCTGCACCGGTTAACGACATAGTCCCGTCGGGTGAAATCCTAACCCCGTTTTTATGGTCTTCAGACCCGAAAAAAGCATTTGCGTTATCATAGTTTGAATGGGCTTTCGTGTCAGGATAAGCCCCCGGTGTCGCTACAGCATCGGAAAACGAATTCATTCGAGAGGATTTAGAACCCGATTGCCTGCCTGTTTTATAATATTCAGTGTTGTCACGACCTTCAAATGAGATCATGACAGGGTCACCAGCTTTAATCGGTTTGGTGACCGCAAACCCGCCGCCGCGAGGTTGAATAACCCTGACTTCCTTTAATTCCGGCGGTGTGATGAATTCACCGTTCACCTTCGGTTTATACATCAATTTGACTGTTGCTTTTTGCGTCTTATGGTCGAACGACACTATTTCACCGGGAAGTTTTGTCTGTGTGTCAAGTCTTTCCTCTTGAGCAACAGACCCGACCGCGTCGTCAGTAACACGTCTATTTGTTTTTCCGATAAAACCAGTCATTTCACTGTCGTTTTCCCGTTTTTAAGTAATTCAGCTTCGACTTCAATAATATGGTCGCCATCACGATTATCACCGCTAAAGGCGACAGATGAAACCCGGTATAAACCAGACTGACCGGCTTCGTCGGTGGTTTCTGATTTCACATATATTTGACGACCCGGTCGAACGTCGGGGTTTAAAAGAGCCTGAACAATCACACCTGAATCGGTAATCGTCGGAACGCCTATCATTCCGGTTTCAGGCGTGATATAAACCACGCCTGACAAAGCGCCATCGGCGGGTATTATTTCAAGCGAACCATTTTGAATTGACCAATAAAAACCATATGTTCGACCAAGTTCGTTTAACGCTCTTTGCGGCGTTGTGATAAACGTCATGGCTCGGTCTGACGGTGTCACTTTTTCAGGTAATTTAATTTCCCCTAGGGTGACACCTTTCATTTGTTTTTGAATGTCTAAAATTATATCTTTGACTGGTGTTTTTGTGTTATACGTTTTAGCCACGTGTGATTTTCGTTGTGATTTATCACCGTCACCGCACTTTAACGTTGTGATAATGTCTGTACCTTTTCGTTCGTGGGTCACATCACGGGTGAACCCTTTAAATATCAACCCTCGGTTTCCTGCATAAACATAACCGGATTCGAGTTTGATTTCGTCAAGTTCTTTTTTTAGGGTGTTTCGTGAACTTTTAGTTAAGTTCCAGATTTTAATCGTTGCTTTATTTGGAACACCTGACACTGTTTTTTCAACGTCGAATTCAATCTTTAGCTGACTAAATTCACCGGCTGGCGTCGTTAATAACAAATCTCTTAAATATTGTTGACCCATTTTTTACGAATCCGTGACGTTTAAATAAACCCTGACACTTCCGTTCCCGATGTTCTCTAACGTTGGTTCTTTATCTGAATTATCAACAGCGGTGCAGAACAATGAACCAATAGAAAAAATACGCTTAAAGACAGACAGTAAATCAATATTTTTTTCAAGGGTGCGACCTGATAAAACTAATTCATCGTCAACACTTATTGAAAAATAAAAACGCTCAATTGTTAGGTTATATCTGAACACAAATGAAACTAAGACACCATTAACAACAGTTGAAAAACCTTGTCCTGACGAACTATTAAGATTGATTCGTTGTAAAGACATTATGATATCACCTGCAATGCCGCTGCATTTAAACGACCTTCACTTGTCGTCAAATCAACGGAAACGTCAGCAACGACGTTGTCGCCTCTATTGATCGTAGGTGCCGCTCGAACCAATGCTTCACCGGCTTGTAATGTCGCAACAGCTAACGACGCCGCCTGACCACCGGCAATTGCGCCAATAACAGACGCCGCGAAACCACTGCCAACAATCAAAATCTGTTGAACTTTGATTGTAAATTCGAGAGTTCCGGCGTTGTCGACCGTGACCGGAACTGACACACTTTGAATCAACATGTCTTTATATGCGTTCAAACCTGTCACCAACATAAACGGAATTCTTGATTCTTGATATTTCAATAAAGATTGATACGCCGCCGCTGTAATAGTCGACCCGACAAACCCTGACTGATTGCTCGCGATTCGCCCGCTAAGTGTCACCGACTTCGGTTCGATGTAGGCGTGATCTGTTATGTCAGCGCCAAATTCGACGGGTTGTTTTGTAATTGAGACTTCCGACGAATGTTCTTCATTGGTAATAATCGTGACAGGAAAAGCGCCAATCGCTCTTGAACATAAATATGTCATTGTGACACCGCCGCGTTGTTATTGATCACTGTTCCCCGTTGTGTTCCCCGTCGCACCCCTCTTTGAACGGCACGTCCGGCGGCGTCGGGTGCGGTAACACCGGTGACGGTTTGATTTACTGTAATAGGTGCTTGAACATTTGTCACGCGATTATCGTTCGCGGTGGTCGCGACCGTCCCTTTAAATTTACCGCCGGAACCGGTTTGCATAGATTGATACGCCAGCGCCGCATTTGCACCGGGTTTCAATATTGCGGTCAAATCAGCAAACACTTTTTTCATTTCAGGGCTGACGTCCGACGCGGCGGCGGGCTGAATCGACGCCGCGTCGGATTTACCAGCATTAGCCGAAGCTTTTGCTGATTTTATCAAACCGACTTTTGAAATATTCACACCCGGAATATTATTCACCGCCGCAATAATTGAATTAATTTCAGAAATAAACCAGTTTACCACCCCAAACAATGCCGACTTAATCCCGGCGGCGAGTGCGCTACCCAATTGACTAGCGACTTCTTTTGCTTTCACAATCATTTTATCTAACATCGTTGTGAAATCAACAAACATGGTGACAAATGCTTTAACCCATGTCGAAATTGCGGCGGCAACATCGACACCCGTCAACCGTTCAATAAAATTATTCAACTCTTTTGCAATTGCGGCAACGTGATCAGTCACAACTTCAACAATTCGACCAATGCCTTCACCAAATGCTTCTAATGCACCAATCAAATCACCAGCGGCGAGTTTTGATATTACTTTGAATAAGGTTGTAAAAGCTGTTGCTATAAGTTTTAAACCGTTTCCAACACTCATACCGAAAAGTTTTGCTAAAATAACAACTAATTCACCAATCGCACCAACAAAAACTTTAAACGCTGGTGTGTCTAAACCTTCAAGTAAAATACTAAATGCGTCTTTAATATTTTGAAAAGTTGTATTAATCATGGTCCCGTCACCAAAATCAAACACACTCTTTAAATACTTTTGCGCTGATTGTGTTGATAGAAAACTAGTTAATTCTTTAAATTTATTTTTAATGAATGTGATACCGGTGTTAAGATATCCTTTCACTACTTCAATTTGAGTCTTTACGTTTCCAAAAATTTCACTAATTTGCTCTTGATCGGTTTCGTCGTTCAACCCTTTAAATCCGGCAACAATTGAAGTGATGGCACCAGCAAGACCGTCAGTGCTGTTTTTTGCCATATCAAAAGCGTTGACAATTCGCATTACCCAATCAGACGCCGTTTTAATTCCGTCCAACACAGGACCAGAAAGCACTATAGCAATTGATTTAAGCACGTTTAGAATTAGTTGAAGTTTGTTTTCGGTGGTCGCGGCTCTTGCTGCGTATTCTTTCAACACAGACCCGGCTTTACCCGCCTTATCACTCGCTAGAGTAAAACCTTTTGCTAATAATTCGGGGTTACTTAAGAATTTCCCGAAATCATCGGAAAAATCCAAACCCATTAAACCTTTAAGAATTTTTGATTGTTTGGTGATATCAAGTTTTGACATTTTCTGAAAAAATTCGAGCAAGGTTTTTTGACCGCCTTGTTTCTGCAACTTCTTCAAAAATGAATTACGTGATTCACCCATTGTACGAAACGCTTTTTCAACTTCTTTACCACCGGCTTGAACCCGACTAGCAAAGGTCGTCACAGCGCGTGCGGCGGTTTGCGGAACAATACCGGCTGAAATTAATGCGGCACCAAATCCGGCAAGTTCGTCAGCGCTAATATTCAATTGACGCGCCGCCGCCGCCGCTTTGTTTGTGAACCCTAGAATTTCACCAGCTTTTGCGGCCATATTATTTGAAAGGTGATTGACTGTGTCGTTAAATAAACCAAGTTGTTCAATGTTAAATTTGAACACATTACCAAGTTTAGCCATGATGTCGCCGACTTTACCCGCTGGTAAATCAAACGCAACCGCCGCAAGTGCGGCTTTTCTGGTAAACGTTGTCAAATCAGCAAACTTAATACCTGCTTGACCCGCCGCCGCTGCAATTTCTGCCAACCCGTCAGCCGAAACAGGCATGTCACGTGACATTTTTAACAATTCTTTTGATAGCGCTTGCATTTGTTTCGGTGTCGCATCAACGACTTTGTTGATATCTGCAACACTTGATTCAAATTTAATTGCACCAGATAAAACTTTACCTGCACCAATTGCTAACAAAACACCTTTGACAATTCGCCCCATGCTACGGGCTGACGCTGCTAATTTATTAACACTTTTGTCAGCGCCGCCGACGCCTTTTCTGAATTTCTTCAGATTACGTTCACCAGTGATTTCAAAACCTAGCAGGGCGACAAGTTCGTCAACAACAGCCATTTTTAATTCACCCTTCGATTGCGGCGTTTTGTACTTCTTTGATATTCAACAATTCGTGCATGTCTGCTAAATCGTCGATATTCAAAGTCGTTTTTAATTCACTTATTGTACACATGGGCGGTTCAGCTAAAACAGGTCGAAGTAAATACATTTTAACCGGGTCACTAACAATTCCCGGTGCGGCCTGTTTTAACTTAATTTCCGAAACCTTTACGCTTCCGGTACTGGTAGCATACTCGCCAGCCGCCCTTTGAAAAAACCCCCGAAATTTACCATGATCACCCATGCTGCAACTTGGAACGCTTCAAGTAAGTCATCTTGAAAAGTGATATTAAAAATCACGGGTTCATATGGTTGTGATTCACTTGATTTAACTTCGGCCATTCCAGCCATTTTCATTACAATTTCTTGACCTTCGACCGGGTCAAGACTTTGTAAAAATTCAGCTAACGCTGTTAACGCTACTTCGTCAACACCGCTGACAAGGTTTTGAATTTGCCCGATCAGCGGTGAAGCTAGTTTACCAATTCGAAAAGAATATAAAACCCCTTCGTCGGCTGGCATCTTTTCACATCGAAAAGACCTGTTACCGATTTTTTTTTCTGCCATTTTTTCAGCCTTTATTCGTTAAGTTTAAACAGTATATTCGACTTCATTCCACCGGAAATTGTTAGCAAATAAAATCCAAGTTCGAGCGACAGCGTTTTCGCCAAATTGCATATTTGGCGCTTCGATAATTGTCGCTTCAGTTGACGCCCCGCCTTCACCGTTACCTGTGTCAGTAACAGCAAAAGCAAAGTTTTGACGCTGATTACTATCAATTGAACGTTTCATATTTGTGAACATTTTGTGTGCGTCACCATTTGGTGAACACTGGATGGTAATTTTTGCTGATTGATCGACAGGTCGAGACACGACCGCACAACCATCGACACCGACAACAGGGTTCCCGTCTGGTTTATTTTGTTCAATGTTAATTACATCGTCACCTTCCCAAAACCCCGTCACCTGTGAATCGTTCACCAAACAAGACAAATTAGCGAATGAAAAACTTGTTAATTGACCGGCCATTGTTTATTTCTCCTAGCTTAAAACGCCATTGTGTAATTTATGGTTGTATAGTGAATTGCGCCAGCATAACGAAATTTCACCGCGATTGTGGGCATAATCCGCTGACGACGTTGTGATGCGGCTATACTGGCAACCCGTGGCACACTAATCAACCAGTTTCGAATATCACCGTTCACGTCTTCAAATTCAGCGATAGAACCATTTGTCAACGCCCGATTAAGAACACGTTGAACAGCTTGAACGACTTGGTCGAAACCTTTGTCGGTGTAAGGAACTTTCGCCGAATTGGTAAACAACGCGACAACTTCTTCCTGTGTTCGGGCTATCAACCAATCTTCAAAATGCTTTTCATCAATGAAACCACCGTCAGACATCGAACCGGTGTGTGTCATGTTGACACCGCCGATATTAATGTAAGTTGTCGCCATGTGACCTTCAGTGTCATCAAGACCAAGACCCGGAACAAACCCGGTCACAGCCTGAACAGCCGCCGAACCTTTATCAACGGCTGCGATACCGTTAAACGGTTTGAAATTCATTGTGTATGACGAATCAGCGTCGTCAAGATTTCGGGTCGCACCATATGCGGCAATTAAAGCGTGTAAAGACGATTCACCTGTCGCGTCATCGTGGTATGCGACAAAGGTTCGTGCGTAATTGCTGTTTTTAGTGAAATAAGCAATTGTCGACGTGTCGGATTTGCTTTCGGTGTTCGCATCATTTGACAAAATACCAAGGATTTTACTTTTGGTTTCAAACCAATCAACCATTGCGGTTAACAATGTGACGTTGTCGTGCCATGCGGCGACACCTGACGCGGCGGCGGCGGCGGGTAAACCCCAATAAAAGTTGTTATCAAATTGTTCAATTGCATCAAGACCGGCGGTAATGGTCAAGGCTGTTGTGGGTAAAACATAGCCAACTTTAATTTGAATCGGTGTAATATCCTGTTGATAGATGTCTTGTGCCGCCGCATAAACACCGGTATCAGAACCCCAATCAACCGCGATTTCATCAAGTGAACCGTAAGCTTTTACAGGTGTCGACGCATCAACAGCGGCGGCGACGACGTCCGACACAATGTCAGAAATAATCAACGGCGTTCCAAAACCTTCACGGGTCGGGAAGTTGTCAAGTTTTGTCAACGTGGCATTGACGATTCGGGTATATGGTAAACTAGCCATTTTTAAAAAACTCCATTAAGGTTTGTCAATTTGTAAAGCCTGAACAAAAACTTCACCGTCAGCATCACATTTATAAAAGTTGAAATTCGCTTGTTCCGCAACGTCCACCGGGACCCTGCCAAGTATCACCGGCGACCCGTTAAAATCAGCC
>Ga0209344_10005731_pt1 | contig 10571 bp, 6 predicted proteins | sample Cruoilmetagenom6_FD_187293 | JGI IMG/M metagenome (GOLD analysis project Ga0209344, IMG submission 187293) | Oil polluted marine microbial communities from Coal Oil Point, Santa Barbara, California, USA - Santa Barbara Oil Seep Sample 6 (SPAdes)... | ecosystem: Environmental > Aquatic > Marine >...
TCCCATTGAAAAGTCAGGCTTGGTTTCAAACGGGCCGACGAATTCAATGGGATCCACCAGGTGGCCGGAGTAATCAACGATCCAATCGTTCCCATCGTCACACTCGCTTCCGTCGGGGTAATCGACCACAAAGGCATAGGCGCCTTTTTTTAACCCGGCGACATCAATTGAATCATAAAGCCCATAATACCCGTAGCTAATTTCACCTGACTCCGCCAATTTGTTGCCCTTGATGTCGTACATTCGCAAGCGCCCGGATCGCGAACATGGCCGTATGGACATTGTGATGTCGCCGTCTTCCCCCAACCCGACCAACACCACATCTACATCGCCCGGAGCGGCAGTTCCTGACGCGTTTACGGCACCGGATGGATGTTTTTCTATGATGCCTTGGGTCGTAGCAAAAACATTGGTGAAATCTCCGACGTCGGATTCATCATGTGTAAATGGGCCTCTTCGTTGGCTGAAATCACCAATTGCAAAATCCGAGGACGGCGAAGTCGCCTGCGTCGGGGTCTGTGTTGATGAGATGGCGGGTTTTGGAGTTTCCGCGGCTGTAACAGGCTGTGCCGTTTCGTAGAGCGTCAAAAAACCGTTGTTCTTGCTGGCGCGATTTTTGCACACCTTTGCAATATCGGTCGTGATAACATACTTTCCGGCAGACAAATGCGTATTCCAGGTTGCTACACCCTGGCACCAACTGCGCTGGTAGGTGTCACAGCTATGTCGTCCGAAATTGCCTTTCAGTATCTCAGTCCCGTCGCGCTGCAGGTTATAGCCGACATGTGTAACGTCTTTGGGCCACTTGATCCAAGTTTGTACCAGACCTATGTCGCGCCCCGAAGCCAGCGAAAACTTGATTTCATCGGTTGTGCGGCAAAATCCTTTGTTGGTGTTATCCATGATGACGACGCCCAACTGCTCAGGGACAGTCGACGTTACTTCACCCGCCGACGCAAGGGTCGGCGTGGATGTTGGAAGCGCAGCCGCCGGGGATGGTTGTACCACCAGAGGTCGGGCAGTCTCGTATAGCGCCAGAAACCCATTTCCGTCGCTACCTCCATTCTGACACACACGTGCAAGTCCGGTTTTTATGCTGTATTGCCCCGATGGCAAGTGCGTGTTCCAGGTCGCAACGCCCTCGCACCAACTTTGCTGAAAACTGTCACAGCTGTTTCTGCCAAAATTCCCTTCAAGCACTGTGGTCCCGTTTCGACGCAGGTCGTAGGGTATATCTGTCTCGCCTTTGGGCCAATTGATCCAGGTCCGAGCCAACCCAATGTCACGCCCGGATGGCAGAGAAAACAGAATGGTATCCGTGGTGCCACAACCGCCCTTGTTCCAGTTATCCATTATAACTTCGCCAATTTGATCTGGGACGGTTGAGGTGACCGCACCGGAAACGGGGGCTGTCGCAGCGGCGGGTTGCGGCTTGGCAAAGTCGTCGGGGTTTACCAGAAACCGCCCCGGTTCGAATTCAAAAATCCATTGTCCCGGTGAAAGAGCCGCCGGATTACAGTCATCTCCGGTATTTGTGATTTCAACAATGTATAGCCCGGCTTTCAGTTCAGACAGGCGTTGTTGGGCATAAAGGCCAGAATAACCGCTTTTGATTGAATCCAAGACGGCAAGCTCGTTGCCGGTTGCATCCATAAACCGTGCGCGCGCATTGATGCTGCACGGGTTGAAGGTAATCAAAACGCCGGTATCTTCACCTAGCCCCAAGCGAACGACATCCACGTCGCCCTTTGGCATGGTTCCAACAGCGCGCGCGCCAACATTTGGGACGTCCTCCACAATGCCCAGAGTGGTCGATGCGTCAGCGCTAAAATCACCAACCTTTTTTTCGTCGTAACTATAGGTTTGTGCACTCCCATCGTTAGGAGCGAAACAGGTCAGTGCTAACCAAAGGGTCATGGCAAAAACGGTGTGAAATGGATGCATGATCATATTCCTTTCCGCCAGTCACAGATGGCCTTGGCGACCACTCTGGAGGCTCCGCACTCTTCCAATGCTTCCTGATCCGGGATGAATTTCGACCGGCTGCATCCATACCCCTGACCGACGCAGGGGCCGTTGCTGACGTCATTGCAACTGGGCGACGTATCATGTGGCGTAGTTTTGTAATAAACTGAGACACTTGAGGTTTTGCCTGAATGCACACGGCAAATGCAGTTCAGCAGTTTTTTCATCGGGTCGCTTTTGGGAAAACGTTTAGCCAGACTTGCCACACGCGACGGATTGCCAGCCTCCGAAGCCATCCGGCTGGTGATTTTGGCAAGTGTCGTATCACTGTATGTGCAAGGGTCTTTGGCAGGCTCCTGTTCGGCAGCAGTGGGATCGGATGTGTCTGCCTGACTAGCGTCTGACGTTTCGGGATCGACGGCGGTGTCGCGGGTGAGTTTTGCAATCGCTTTGTAAAGGGGGCTAGAATCCCGAAGTTCCCTTAATGTTTTATCCATCATAACTTCCAACTCACTTTTCCGCTCGGGATCAAGTGTTCGGGCCACTTCTACTTTCTCATCCTTCCAATTCACCAAACCCTTGGTCCATTTCCGCAAAAGTTCCATGGGAGGCGATTCCAAAACTCGAAATTTCCCGCGTGGTGGCGGGCTTGGCGTCCACAAACGCAACCGACCACTTGAATCATAAAACGTTCCGATTTCGGCGCCTGTTCTTGGTCGTGCGGGGCGGTCACGATAAAACCCCATGATATCGTCCTGTAGCCAAACAGGCGAAACTGTTGCTTCCATTCGATAATCAGCTTCCGGGATGATCCTGTGTTTTTCCAGAAAGCGCTTAAAATAGTAATTGAACGACGGGTTTGCAGGCGCTTTTGGTCGCCATTTCCCAATCGAGGTCTGATCGACGGATGCGACGGCTTTGGACAGATTGTTACCGGGTTCGGACTTCGCATAAGCGGGCCACACCAAAAGAAGGGTAATTGCCGCCAAAAGAAAGAGGGGCGCGTGCCACTGAGTTGATTTTTCATCCTTAGTCGTGTGCGCAACGCTGACGGCTAGGCAGTGCCTTGATTGAGCGCGGTGTCCGACGTGGCTTGTCCTGCTTTGTTTGCACATGTGAACTGGCCTTTCATCTTGCGGTTTCTGGCTGTGCGGGGTGGTAGATCGGCGGGTCAATTTCCCCGCCCCAGAATGCTGATTATGTAGTCGCGCAATTCGACAGAGGGTTGTCCATCGGTTGGCAGGTTTTCAGCGATCTGAAACATTACGATCGCTGTGGTTGCTTCGCTGGTTAGGGTGCCGTCAGGAAACCCTGCTTTATATCCCAGACTGTTAAGCATCGCCTGAATAGCAATCAGAACGTTCTTTTCTACTTCCGGACCACTTGTCGATGGTACTGAGCCACCGTTTTGGATCGACACTTCTGTATCCGCGCCGTTGCTTGGTCGAGCCTCCGACCAATTTCTGTATGTGGCCAATACCTGAAGCGCGGGGACGTACCCCTGTGCACCTGCCAGTTCCAGATCACGTTGGGCGGCGTCGGGATCGACATCAACCGTATTACGTGCTCGTTGAAAAAGCGCCTCTGGCAATCCGGAATCGGCAACCTTGTTTAACAGGGCATTTGCCAGTTCGGCGTTCGCTGGCATGCCCACACCGTTTTCCTGCATCACGCTGAGCAACAACATCGCGGGCCGGTCGCCGGTTGCAGCAGCTGCATTTACCATTTCGGCGGCTGTGACGGCGTCATATGGCACCAGATCCCCATCCAGCAATACCAACGCGTAAGCCACCATGGCGTTTGGATCGCCCGATTGGGCCAGTGCCTGTATTTCCTCAAGGCTTTCCGGTTCAGTTTGCGCTGAAGCCTGCAATGGGAACGTATTCAGAGCCGCCAGAAAGCAGAAAAGAGAAAGGTGATTGAAGAATTTTCTGGTTCGCATTCGTATCCCCTATTCTTTGCATTGGTGTACAGTTTTTAGCGCGCCGGTTTTCTCGTCGAACACCAACGTCAGTGCGTCAGTGCGTCCGCATTTGGGTTTGCCATCGTGGTTCACTTCAAACTGGTCGGTTGCCAGTGTAACACAGGCGATAAGGCCGCCACCGTCGGCGGGTGGTTGGAATGCGGCCCCGACGCATTGATAGGTTGTGTTCGCAGACATCAGTTGAACTTCATTGGCGAAACTGTTGCACGTGCCAAATGCGGTGGAGGTCATTGCGCCGGTTTCTTTGTCGGTGGAAACATGCATCTCGAACTCATTCAGGCACGAGACCTGTTGCCCGTCGGGCAATGTTGCCGGGAGTGTTTCGCCTTCTTGCATCCGGCATTTATGAAGGGTGCCGTCCGACAGAAATTGAATGGCCCCGGAGGTGCAGGTGGTCGTGCCACCAAACGGCCCCGCAACATTGGCAGGTTCGGATGTGGTGCATTTGCGCACCCCGCCGCTTGGCCAGAAATCAATGACCGTCCCGCCTGTGCATGGTACAGTCAGGTCGTTTTTACCGGTTGGTACGTTTGTGTTGTTTTCCAACGTGCAGGATTGCAGCTTGCCGCCGGGGAAAAACCTGAGCTTTTTCTGGTGGTCATCCAGTGCACAGGCCACTTCGACACCTCTGACCAGTATCTTATAGGATGACAATTCTATCTGCGTAGAGCCACGGCAGTAGGTCACATATCCATCCGGTCCAAATTCAAATTCATTGCACTTGACGGGCCCGGCGAGTGTACGCAGTACCGGCAGTTTTTCAGTTTTGCACTCTTTCAGATATCCCGGATTGCCATGCAGGTGGACCCTCCCCTTGCACAAAAGCTGTTCTGCGCCATCGGGCCCCATCGCGATCCAACGCGGTTCTTTCAGGCCACATTGATCGCTTGATGTATTACACATCGGCATGGCCTTCAGGTCCGTTGGTCCGGGTTCAGGGTGCGGGCGCATTAAGGTATCAGTCGCCGGGCCAATGGCGATTTTGAGCTTTTTGTCGCAATTACGCAGGTCCACTTCCTCCACCAATAGGCCCTCAGTGAACCGAAATGGTTGGTCCGGGGCGCAAGAAATCAACAAGTCATCGGTTTCGGGTTCAAACGCTGTTGCCAACCAGCACTCGGTGACGCGCCCTTCAGCGAGCCGAACAATCCGGTAATCGTTTGTCGTACAGGTTACTGGCACGTTATACCCGGTGGGCAATTCGACATCGCCACCTCCGTCGCCATCGCCCTGACAACTTGTCAGGCGTTCCTGCTCATCAAACAGAGCTTTTGCACATACAAAGGTCTGGCCCATCGTTTCGATGTTCAGCAAGGGCTTCGTGTATTGGTGCTCGCAGGATTCCAAAGTGCCGTCAGCGTAAAAGTTTGCATCATAACATTCCGCTTGCCCGTCCTTTATTGGGAAAGTGAATGTTGATCCCATTTCTGCCCGGCATTGTTTGAGTGTTCGGTTGGATTCTTTGTCTTGAATGCTCACAAGGCCACAGGTGACCAGCCGATCATCTTCGGGGCCGATATGAATGGTTTGCGGTGGTGTTAGATAGCAGGAAAATCCGGGAATCTCCGTTATATCCAACGTGTAATTATGGTTGTAATCCTCACATAGCGGACCAATGAAACCGGCGGGTTCGCCGACGGGATCGGGTGTGGCGGTTGCGGTGTTTTCGGGAACTTCAGCCGTGGTATCCTGCGTGGGTTCCGACACTATAATATTTGCATCCGAAGTGTCGGCAACAGGGTCATCAGTCCCCAAGTCCCCACCGGAAACATCTTCGGTGGAAGCGGGTTGTTCTGACATAGCCGCCAATATTGCCTCGCGGATTGCTGGTGTGGCACGCCCGTCTACAAACAACCCGCGGTCGCCTTGGAACGAACGAATTGCAGCCACGGTTTGGGGTGTGAGCATTCCGCTTGGCGCGCCTGTGTCATATCCAGCGGCCATCAAAAGCAACTGAACAGCCAATACCAGATGCGCATCCGGGTTTTCTGGCGCCGTCGTTGTGACCCCAATCTGCGCTGTGTCAACCTCGGGAACAGTTTCTACAACGGGTGCTGTTTCGGGCGCATGGGTAACATCAGGTTCTGGCGCAGGTTGGATGCTCGTATCTGCCGCCAATGTATCTGGTGCCGGTTCAAAACTCTCGTCCACCGGTCCGAAGGCCGCAAAATCCGGGTGTTCACGCAAATCAGCACAGCCGTTTTGCAGCCAGCATTCATTTGCTCTCAAACCGTCACTGACCCCGTGGATCACTAAGGACGCACCTTTTTCAGCGGCCATTGACAGACAGCTCTGCACGTCACGCTGGCCAAAATTACAGCCATAGTTGCCGCAGTCAGCCTGTGATTTCCAAATGTCGGGATAGCTGGCGCCGCCAAAACATGCGCGTGAGCCGAGATCGGAATAGGTGGGCATGGCGGGGGCTGGTTCGGGCTGTACATCTGGAATGGTTCCCACCGTAACGGGAGCAGAAGTTGCGATCTGATATCCACCTTCTGGCCAGTTCAGATAGAGGCGAATTTCGTACTGCCCCACCGGCAATACTTTGAACAGATGTGTACCTTCTGTGGTTCCAGGGTCCAGCATGGCAAAGTCGTAATACTGTTCGGCCGAATGGTCCGATGCGGCAATTGCCAGCCAGTGCGTACCAGACGCGGGTAAGTCCGAAAATCGCACCTTTACCGGTTGTCCCGAAGTAACAGTTGCGATCACGGGGGCGATCACCGGCGCAGATTGTGGCAACGCCAGAGATGGTTGAAGCGGTTCTATTGCTTGCTCGGGTTTGGGTGATGTTTGTTGCGGGGCTGGTTCTTCCTGAGGTTTAGGTTTTGAATCTGGTTTAACAACAGGTTGCCAGACGATCAACAAGTCAGCCGCCTGCGCGTGCCCCTGATCCGCAGCGCGCTTAAGGTCCGCCAGTGCCGCAGGCAAATCGGTTACGCGTCGCACATGCGCACGATCAACCAGTGCCTGCGCCAATCCCATATCCGCCGCCTCGCTGATCAGTTCAAGCGCATGGCCTTCGAAGGTTTCGGACGTCACCTGCATCTGCATCATGCGGCCCAATACATATGTTCCGCGCACGTCACCTGCATCAGCAGCCAGCGACACCCAAGCTGCCGCTTCGTCGTTGTAGAGGAACTGATCTGGCAATTCGATCAGCGCCAGACCTAATGAAATCATTGCTGCGTTGTCGAAGGTAATTGCGTTGCGACGCAAAACCGCCAAACTGCCCGAGGGGGGTGATAAATCGACGGCCTTGGCAAGTTGCCTGATGCGACCAGATACCTGAACATTCACATCCTTCGGCGGTTGTTCCTGAGCGCTCTGCATTGGTACTTCATGTGTTGGAGCGTGTTGTTCGTAACACGTATTCAGCCGCCCAATGGCCTTGCGGCTGCCTTTGAGCGTAACGCTCAGCTCATTTGACCCAGGCAAACCAATACGCAGACGATTGCCTGCCGCTATGTGTTTCAATGCGTCATCGACTTCATGTGAAGGAAGTGGAATGCGCAAAAGCGTCGGCGACCCACCGATACCTTCCGCATCCAGGGCCCACCGTCGATCGACCGATGCAGTCGTGGCATACACCGAACTCTCACTAAACGGCCCGGCGGGATCATAAATTCCGAGTGCGTAGCCGATAGATACAGCGCGTAGAATCAAGACATATCGGCCGTCTCTTCCTTTGCGACCAATCAGACAATATGTGAACTCACTGTCTTCTTCATAAGAAGCGCCAAACCACCCCGCGACATTAAACTCCGAGATCACGTCCGCCGCCCTGCCCTTGTCAGGGAACGCAAGCGTCATAAAAAACGTAGATAAGCACAAAATTGCAAAACGAATTACTTTAATCACTATAAATTTCCCCCCAAGTCTTTTGGAAAACAACTAGGTGGCGGAGGCCCGGCAATCACGGGTTGTGAGTGCTCTGCATCTTTTCGAAGCCAATCCAAATTTGCAGATTAATTGCTGAGGCAACGGAACGACGACCAGTCTCGCGACTAACATATCACGATACCTTGATCTCGATCAACTCCTAGCGCTTTGCAATCATTGGATGATTTTTATCCACGCAGAACCCCTCGACTTGTATGTCTCGCGCAAATCGCAAAAATGACCTATAGTATTTTTGAAACGCGCTAATTCGATTTAGAAACTTTGGAGGTTTCCAATGAACCGCGCCGCATTCCAATTATTCTTTTGCACTGTTCTTACGATTACGGTTTTTACACCTGATGTTTCAGATTCCGGAGCGTCGAGAGGATTACCGAACGTTCCGCCCGACATCACTGAACCGCATCTGCCTAATCTGATTTTGGCCGAGCAAAGCGCATATGCACCACGCTGTGATGTTGCGGTGGAAGACGGGCAATTCGGACATATTGAACTCTGCGCTTCGACGGTCTTACCGGGACAGGCCGGCAACAGTTATGTGCCTCTGAACATGTTGGATGATGATCCCGCCACGGCCTGGGTCGAGGCGGCACCGAATGATGGCACCGGTCAGTGGATCGAGTATGTGTTCGAATGGCCCATGCGGCTTCAGACATTTGAAATTCAGGCAGGGTATGCCAAAAACGCCAGCGTTCATCAAAACAACGCACGCCCTCACGAAGTCGCTATTTTTGCCGACGATAAATTCGTTGAGACCATTGCGCTACGCGATGACATGACATTGCAGACTGTCCGGTTGAGCGCGCCGGTCGAGGCGCAGTTTTTCCGACTGGAGTTCCTTTCGGCATATCCGGGTCGAAAATGGCAGGATTTGGCGGTCTCGGAATTTTACGTCGATATTGAAGAGTATAATTATCAGCTTGATTAAGGGGGCCGGCCACGGCCTAACGACGAAAAAGCTCCATGCTGTCCACGGATGCGTTGCCAATTCATGGGTATTGGAATCGCGTACAAACATCTGAGCTCCGCCCCGATTTTCGTGAAGTTTTCGTGCAAAATAACCGAGAGATACGTACCCAACGAGATCTGGCTGAACTCCGAAGTGCGATGATCCGGCAGCGGTCAAGTCAGTCAAAATCATCCCCGCTATAGTCGCCGCCACCGTCATCATAGTCTCCCAGATGATGCGCCATCGCGACAAAGGTCAACGCAGATCCATCCTCTGCGACGCGATCTCCGGACTTGTCGACAAAATAGGTCCGGCGCGCCTTCAAGGCCAAGATGATCAGCAAAATACCAATGGCGCCAAACGCAATTCCCATAGTCATCGCCGCCAAAACGTCATCGCCACTCATCCCCCTGCTTTTCATCGAAGCGACACCAAAACCCATCACAACTGCGCCAGTCAGGAAACAAAGCGCAAGGAACATGACAATGCCACCTCGCATACCCAGTTTGCGTTTTTTAATAACCATGATTTCTGCGGCACTGGTGGAAACTGATGCCGTTGGACGTGGGGCGACCAGCGGCGGTGGCGCCATAACACGCTTGCCAAATGCTGTTTCTGTCGCCTCTTGCGGCGTAAGTTCCTGATCGGTTTCGACACAATAGATCGACCCGCCCTGCCCAACAAAACTAAAGGATCCGCCAGGCCCATTTGTTTGAACATGTGGCGGACAGGGATCATCGGATTGTGGGGTATCAAGTGGCGCAAGATGCACCATGGCGCTCAAAACTTGCGCTTTGTCCAATCCGCCGCGTGACTTGGTTTCATACTCTCCGTTGGCCTTTGACCAATCATCCGAAATGCCTTGGGTTTCAACGTCAATTGTGTTTGGCATGATAAGATTGCCTCTTGTGCAAGGTGACGTCCGCGCGCCTTGGCAGTGTCGCGGAATTTGGGTCAAATGCAACAATTATCCTGACGAGTTGCGAAAACACGCATCGGCATTTGCAGTTGCTGGTAAACCAGTCAATCGCCCGGGTTTGAGCGAGAATACTGCCGTCAGTCCAGTTCCGAATTCCCCGCAAATGAGGTTAACCGTTTTCTTCAGGCATTGGCCTTTCTTCAGGCATTGGTCACATTTCCCATAGTAAATCGTCTGCTACCTGATTTCGAATTTGCCGCGAACTACCGCTTTTTCAACCATCCAGTGGAGGTATGTTGCAGGAGACCGCGAGTTTGGCTTGCAAGCGTACTTCGACCACTCATGCACCAGCGGCCCAATGCATCGTTAAAAAAGACGGTTCAAGCTGAAACAGGCCGGAGTCCAGGAAAAGGGGAACACTAGAGACCAACATAATTGGCTTATAAAAAAGTTACTTTTCAATAACTTGTCATTTTCTTCAAAACTTTTTCCAATTTTCTTTGAACCTTTTCTGATCCCCAAACGACACATCACTGTAACGCAACCAAACAAGCCAACTGGCTGAAATTTACGGAGATCAAAATGTTCAACTCAACTTTCAAAAATACCGCCCTTTCAACTCTCGCAGCAGCACTTGTTGCAACAAGCTTATCAATTAACCCTGCAATCGCCGGCGGTGGCGACGGTGGCGGCAACCTTGTAGGCGACCATAATCACAAATGCAAAGTTAGCACTATCTCGACCACCAACGCTGATGGTAGCACAACTTCCGTCCGCTCTTGCAACGGTGCCAAATCTTATTCGGTTACACGCAGCCGGGACGGAAAAGTTATTAGCAAAAAGCGTGCCAACAA
>Ga0209344_10005733_pt1 | contig 10569 bp, 6 predicted proteins | sample Cruoilmetagenom6_FD_187293 | JGI IMG/M metagenome (GOLD analysis project Ga0209344, IMG submission 187293) | Oil polluted marine microbial communities from Coal Oil Point, Santa Barbara, California, USA - Santa Barbara Oil Seep Sample 6 (SPAdes)... | ecosystem: Environmental > Aquatic > Marine >...
CATCAATAAACAATTTATTCGTGCTGCATTGTGGTTCATGGTTATTTCCACTATCGGCATTTGGTGTTTACCTATATCCATTGTTGTATTTGGAAAAAACTCTGATGCTTATAATATTGCTATTCAAACTTTTTTGCATTTTCAGTTTAATGGCTGGTTTATTTTTGGCATTATTGGTTTATTTATCAAATTCCTAACTAATCATCTAACCAAAAAAAATACCCAATTAAAGAAAGCATTGGGCTGGTTAATTTTATCGGTAGTTTTTACATTAGCTTTACCTATAAATTGGTTTGTCAAACTACCAACATTAAATATCATAAACAGTTTAGGTGTTATTTTTCAACTGATAGGGTTTTATCATCTTATTGTTACTCTAATAAAGCCCTTAAACACCTTTTTATCATCTGCTACATTTTACATTAAAACCTTGGTATATTTTATCCTAATTTCAATGATTGTAAAAGTAGTATTTCAATCCTTTTCGGTAGTACCAGAAGTAAATGAAGCTTCCATACAAATAAGATACTTAGTGATTGGTTTTATCCACCTATTGATGCTTGGAGTGATAAGTGGTGCTTTATTACTTTTTCTATCATTAGAAGGCGTTTTTAACCACAACAAACTATTTGTTCGAATTGGCTTGAGCTTATTTATTTTAGGATTTGTGTTAAGTGAAATTTATTTGTTTTTACAGGGAGCAATGTACTATTTCAATTTAGGCGAAATAACAGCTTATCACAAAAGTTTGTTTGTATTTAGTGCATTTATTGGTGGAGGGGTGTTTTTGTTTTTGTTGAGTGTTTTGTTAAAAAAACAAAAGTAAATTATTCCTCAGCCAACACTTCTTGGTGTATATCTATAGCTGTTTTATAATGTTGGTAACGCTCCATAATTTCTTTTACATATTTGTAAGTGATATGACCTTTACAGTAACCGTGTTTTACCACCTCATCTTTATAATACTTTGGTTTAGATTTATTTTTGAGGAAATAACTGACCTCTTTCCAAAGCTGAGGATTTTTATTGTATTTCTGTGCTAATCGATACGCATCAAAAACATGTCCGGGACCAACATTATAACTCGCTAAAACATATTTTACCCTTTCGGTAGAGTCTGCAATCTTGTCTTCCCACATTCGACTTAAATAACGAATGTACTTTACTCCTGCCTTAATATTTTCATGAGCTGAAGAGGTAGAATCAACTCCATATTTAGCTCCTGTTACTGGCATAAATTGCATCACTCCAAAAGAGTTTCCCCAACCTAATGCATTATTATTAAACCTCGATTCCTGATAAATTAAAGATGCCAACAACTCCCAATCCCAAGGTATTTGTGGTGCATATTTTTTCAATGTTTCATCATAAGGAGTAAGTTGTCCGCTACTCAATGTAAATGACTCATCATTAACTCGTTTAGCATGTTGGGAACGATTATCGTAATATTTTTTATACAATAACTTGAAAGCAACCGTTTTTTGATATTTTTTTAACCAATTGTTAATAGAAATAGTTAAATTATGACTGTTTTTTCTTAAAGCAAATGCTATTTGCTGCTCATTACTCACCTCAACACTTGCTTCAATATTAGGGTATTGCCACTCATTTACTAAAGCAATATTTTTATCCGCAACGGTATAATCTATTGTTCCTTGAGCTACTTGTTCTATAAGTTGTTCCATAGAAACTTCTCCTGGAACTACCTGAATTTTAATTTTCTCACCTATTTCTTTAGATAAACTATGCAAACGCTCATAAAAAGATGATTCTCTTCTAACAAAAACCATTTTACCACCTAATTCTAATGGAGAGTTTACTAGTGAATCTTTAAGTGATTTTTTAGAAATCTTTCTCCAATTTTCGGGTTTACGCTGCACCAGCACTTGTTTGGTAAATAAAATTGGATGTGAAAAATCCACTTGTTTTTTTCTATCTAAAGTAACCGTTAAATTAGCTGCCACAATATCTCCTACTCCGTGGTTTAAATGAATAAATACACTATCCATATTTTTTATTGGAATAACTTCTAGCTCTACTCCCTGACTTTTAGCATATTGATTCAACAATTCGTACTCAAAACCCATAGGCTGCCCTCGATAAATAAAATAACTTGTTGCACTATAATTAATTAAAGCCTTAATTTTACCGTCAGCTCTAATCTCTTTTAAGTCTTTTTTTACCGGACGAGGAAGATTAGGCTCATTAACCATTACTTCTTTACAACTAAACAAAGAAATGCTAAAAACTAAAATTAATATATATGAGAATTTTTTTGTCATAAAAAACGTTCAACAAGTTGTTAATACGTTAGCTTTTCAAAAAATGTTTTTACTTTCTAAAAATACACTTGCATTAATTTTTATCTTACCCCTTGCTACAAGTGGGTTTTCGCAAGGTTTATTTAGTAGTAAATTAACTAAAAGTTTTGCAGCCTTAGAAGTTCATGACTATTTTAAAGCCAAAAAATACTTTGAAAAATCATTAAAGGAAAATCCTGTTCCGGCTTCTTATGGACTTAGCATAATTTATTACAGAAATAACAATCCTTTCCATAATATAGATTCAGCTTTATATTATATTCAAGAAGCATCTTTTCTTTATCCGAAATTAAGTCCAAAGAAAAAAGAAAAATTTAAGGCTTTTGGGGTTGACTCGTCAAGCATTTATGTTCAACATCAATTAATTAATGAAAAATGTTTTGAAGTTGCTAAAAACAAACATTCTATTGCTGCTTATAATAAATTTATTGATTGTAATGTTGAAGCAAAACAAATTGACTCTGCTATTTTATTAAGAAATGAAATTGCTTTTAACTTCGCTAAAAAACAAGAAAACGCTGAAGCAATTCAACATTTTATCGATACTTATCCTAATGCTAATGAAATAAAAATTGCAAAAAATATTTTAGATACTTTAATTTATAAAGAATTTACGCAACCTAATACCATAGAAAACAACCTAAAATTTATTCAGCATCATCCTAACAATCCATTTGTGCCACAAGCCGAAAGAACCATTTACGAACTTTCCACCGCTGATAAAAAAATAAAATCTTACTATAATTTTATAAGAAACAACCCAAAAAACCCTTATACAGCAAGTGCTTGGAGAAATATTTATAATTTATCTATCATCAATTATACTACTGATAATATTAAAGCATTTTTAAGAACATATCCCGAATATCCTTTTAAAAATGAATTGGTAAAAGATTTTCAAATGGCAAAAACTACTTTCTATCCTTTTATGAAAAACAATAAATGGGGTTTTATAAATGAACATTTGCAAGAAGTAATTCCACCAACTTACAATTTTGCAAACGACTTTAAAGAAGAACTTGCATTAGTAGGTTTAAACGGAAAAATAGGTTTTATAGATAAAACCAATCAACTTATTGTTCCTTTTAAATATGATGAAGCTGAAGATTTTGTAAACGGATTGGCTGTTGTTGGAATAAACGATAAATATGGAATAATTAATCGCTTGGGAGAAGAAATAGTTCCATTAATGTATGACGAAATTGGAACCACCAAAAACAAATTTATTGCTGTTGCACTAAACGAAAAGTATGGGTTTATAAATACAAGCGGCAATCTTGTAATTGGGTTAGAATACGAGTCTGTAGGATATTTTAACAAAGGTATTGCTTACGTCTTTAAAGATAACAAATATGGCATTATCGATACTAATTTATACTATGTAGTAAAACCTATTTACGATTGGATAGATAATCTGGAAAATGAATTTATTCGCATTAAATCAACACAATTTTACGGTGTTATTAATAGTAAAGGAGACAGTATTTTACCGCCCATTTATACTCAAATTACTGAACCCGAAAATGGTTTAGCGATTGTAGTAAAAGATAATCTTTACGGTTATGTAAATACTACTGGAACGATAATTATTGAACCCATTATTCCATATCAAGATGGTGTGTTGAATTGGGGGTTGTTTAATGATAAAGGCTATGCCAGACAAATGACGGAAGGAAAAATGGGCTTAATAGATACCACAGGAAAAAAAGCTGTTCCCGCTTTGTTTGAAGATATTGGGGCAATATCAAAGGACTTAATTGCCATAAAAAGACATGGCAAATGGGGGTATTGTGATTTTAATACCAAACTTAAAGTTCCATACAGCTTCATCTTTGCAGGAGAATTTATTGATGAAATTGCCATCGTTAACTTTGAAAATAAATTTGGCATTATCAACACTAAAGGCAGCTATGTAATTCCTGCAGAATATGAGTTAATAGAACGATTTTTACCTCAACTGTTTATTGCTGAAAAAAAGGACAAAAAAGGACTTATATCAATTGAAAACACAGAGATATTACCATTTTTATATGATAAAATTGAGTTGACAAATGATAAGAAGCTTATTAAATTAAGCACAAAAAATGAAGTTCAATATTTATTGAAATCTACATTGATGAAAGAATGATAGAGCTTTTTAAAACATATATCAGCGAACAGTTTAAATATCCGCTACCGGGAATAAAAACGCATTTAGAAGCAGCTCCATACCGAAAAGCTGATGTTGATGAATTAACCAAAAAACAAGCACGCCAAAGTGGTGTTTTGATTTTATTTTACGAAAAAAATAATATCCTACATACCGTCTTAATTAAAAGAGCTATAAACAATAGTAATCATAGTGGACAAATTGCTTTTCCGGGTGGTAAAAAAGAAGAGCATGATGCAAATTTAATTGAAACCGCTTTGCGTGAAGCTAATGAAGAAATAGGCATTGTTAAAGAACATGTAGATGTCATTGGCAAACTTACCGATGTATTTATTCCTGTAAGCAATTTTTTGGTTGCACCTGTTATCGGTTTTATAGATTATTCTCCCACTTTTACCTTACAAATTAGTGAAGTTTATGATGTAGTAGAAGTCGAAGTTCAAACCCTTATTCATCCCAACACCTTTCAGCAACAAATGGTAAAACTTTCTGGTGGAGTACAGCTAAAAGTGCCTTGTTTTGTGGTAAACAAACAAATTGTTTGGGGGGCCACCGCTTTAATGATTAACGAATTACGATATTTAATAAAAGATTTTTATTGAACTATCTATCTGTTGATTAACAAAAAAGCCGATGAAATTATCTTCATCGGCTTTTTTGTTAATGTTATTTGAGTTTGATTATTTTACTACTACAAATTTGTTAGTAGCAATAACCAAATCTTTATTTTTAATAGTATAGAAGTAAATTCCGTTGTTTAAATTATCTAAAGATATAGTAAGTTTATTAGCAACTGTATTAGCAGTAGTAACAGTTTTACCTGTAATATCCGCTACAATCAATTCAAAACCATTGTTTTCTAATTGGAAAGTAATTTGGTCGTTAGCAGGATTTGGATAAACAGCAACGTTATTGGCATTTAATTCATCTATACCAACAACTAAACTAATATCATTGATATCTCTTGGTAAGATTTTGTAATCTCCGAAAGAAAAATGTCCTATACCAGTAACATTATAATCAGAACCAACAACAGCATTAAAGTGATAAGGAAAAATATCATCATCAGCTAAAAGAGTACCTGATCCGTCATTAATTTCCCACATTCCGAAACCTACAGTATTACTAGTACATTCAGCATTTAAGGTCTGAATTACAACACCTTCCCATTGTTCCATATTGGCATTTCCTGTAGTAGTTACAACAGGAGTTGGCAAGGTATTTCCAGAGTTTAAAACAGTGATGTTTGATACAAAAGAAAGTTCTGTTAATCCATTGTATTCAGCAACAGTACCGGTAACTTCAACACTATCGCCAATAACTAAAGTTGAATCATTTCTTTCGTACACATATATTCCATTCCAAGCTAAAGCACTATCTTGTATAAAGAAAGCATGTCTGTCTGGTCCATTTTTAATAATCCCTGTAATCACACCTTTAGTTGTAACAACATTTCCTACTTCAGGAGAATCTCCATTAGGGTTAGTTGTAAACTGAATGTCATAGATTTTTTTAATGCTAGTAGTTGGAGGTGTTGTTGAAGTAATAGCAACGGAATCAACTAAAATACCGATTTCAAATGGTGCTGGAGCTGTTGTAGGGTCTGTGTTCCTAAGTGATAAAATAAACTCAACGCTAGTAGAGTTAGCAGGAACTGTTACTGTTTGAGAAATCATCACCAAGTTACCACCTGAAGCAGCTGCAACATCAATATAAGGGTTATATGTCCCATAAACGCTATTAGTTACATCATAATAATTTGTTCTTAATTCACCAGAATTTTGGGCTACTACCCACATTTCTATAAGGTAAGATTCTCCCGCTACAACATTCACTGGCTGTGTAGTAAATCTTTTATGAGAGGTTGTAGCATTAATTAAGGACGCCATGCTGGTTCCATAAGTAGCTAATCCTGTTTGTTCTACTACGTTAGCTGAAGTTATACTTGTTGTGTTTCCCATCCAATCTGTTGGATCTCCACTAGCCCAAGAGCTTAAGTTACTTTGAAAAACGGTTTGTCCGAAACTAACTGCTCCGATACAAACGGCTGTTAAAATTGTAAAGATTTTTTTCATAATTAGTTGTTTTTAAGGGTTAAAAATTATCTATTTAAAATTACCATGTTACAATAATATCATCTACTTCCCACGTACTACCACTTGAGTTGGTTCCAGTGTATTTAAAAGCAATATATACTGCATTGTTGCCTATGTAACTGTTCAAACTAACAGGCCCTCCATTTTCCCATAAAAAATTACCTGTAGAAAGATTAACGCCTAATTGCGTCCATGTGGCTGTAGATGGTGCACTAGTGCCATCATAATTGGTGGAAACATAAACCTCAAGCGGATCTCCTGTATATTTATAGGCATTTCTAAAATCAAGTGTAGAGTTAGTCGAAGTACTTAAATCAACAGCAGGAGAAATTAACCACGCTTCTGATGCTGTATTAGAATTTGTGGATTGATTATAATTAGACATCATTCCATAATAATTACTCCCTGATCCCTGATTACTTGTTGTCCAGTTGTACGTTCCGGTAACCAATTGGGTAGTCCATCCTCCTGATGTAATACTTTGGTCTTGGAAATTTTTAGTTAATGTATTTCCTGTAGGAGGATTGGTAACAAAACGAGGTTTATTAAATACTACTTCATTCGGATTTCTAATTAACAACTGAAGTGTTTGGTCATATTGACTAACAATGGCAATTAACGAACCGCTTCCACTAGGTAAAGTATCATTTGCAAAATTAGCGTAGCCACTTGTTCTAATTATAATGTTATCATCTAAAGAATCTTCCAACATTCTACTCTTAGCTAATAACCCTATACCATCTGCGTAAGTATTCCCTAATTCTGAAGATATAAATTGAACATTTTCTAATTTAATCAACTTTCCCTGATGAATGAACTTTACTTGATTAATGCTTGTAAATACATCAGGTTGTCTGTCTTTTTTAGTAGCTTGTTTAATAATATTGTTGTCCACATCTACAGAATCCAACTGCATCATTTCTCTATATTTATTTAAAATAGTACCTTTTAAATATACACGAACAGAATCTCCTTGGTATAAACCACCAGAAGATAACAATCTTAAGTTAATAGCACCTGTTTCATCTTGTATGTAAGCTTCTTTGTAGATATTTCCACTTTGCTCATCCATAGTTACTACAGCAAACAACGAAAGTTCATCGGTTATTGTTAGTGGAGCATTTTGATACATTGCTCTTAAATCAGCAATAGTTATTCTATTTCCTTCAGGAATAGTTTTGATAGGTGGCGTATCAAAATCTTTTTTACAGCCAACTGAAAAAAGGGAAATTCCAGCTAATAATAGTATTCCTGTTATTTTTTTAGTAATTGTCATAGTGTATATTGTTAGTATAAAATTAATTAAAATTATTAAAATGAAAACGATACCATTGCAAAATAGGTTCTCCCCATCATGTATCCAATCATTGGAGGGAATTTATCTATATTGGTTGTAGTATATCTTAATTGTTCAAATCCGCCTGTTTGGAAATCTTTATTATCCAATACATTAGTAACATTTAAGTTTACGCGAAGAAAGTATTCACCAAACTTCCATGATTTTCCTGCAAAAAAGTTTAATGTATAATTGTTATCTAATTTAGTTTGATCTAAAATTTGTGGCACTTGAGGGTCAGTATCAACAAAATTATCAACAGCAGACTCAGAACGTCTGTCAGGATTTACTTGTAAATAAATATCTGCAAAATAGTTAAAATCTACTCCCATAAACCAATATTTTGGAGAACGATATCTGAACCCAATTGAAGATACTGTTTGAGGTGATTCTCCAATTTTATAGTTTTTCAAATAAATGGTTTTGTTTTCTTCCAATAATTTTGTTGAGTTATCTTGAGTAACTGTTGCTGTTGGTCTAGAGTTATAAGTAAAATCTCCCATAGCAAATGTTCCTGTAGCGGTAATCGTAGGTGTTACTTTTACTTCTCCACCAAATTCAACACCAACGAAAAGTTGATCAACTCCTGTCATTACGTAGTTTACGAAAGTGTTTAGCTCATCGTGATAAAAGTTTCTTGACCATAATTTATCTTGAATACTAGTATAGAAAACTGTTGCTCTGGTTTTTACTTTAGGGTAACGAACAATGTAGTTAAAATCTCCGGAAAATACTTGTTCATTTTTAAGTCCGCTTACTACTTCATCTCTGGTTCTAGGTGATAAGAATGAATTTCTTGCCAATGGTGCTCTTGTTAAGTAAGCTCCATTAATACTGAACATGTGTCTCCCTGTAAGTTTGTATACTAATCCGGCTTTTGTTCCAAAATTAAAAAAGTTTTGCTTTTCAGAATCACCATAAGAATCTTCCGGGAAAAGTCCATTTTTTACATTTCCTGTTCTCCAAAATGAGGTATAAGTGGTTGATGCTCCAAAAAACCAATCTATTTTAGCCGAAGTTCCATCTAACTGAGCATAAAGATTTGTGGTATTAATATTAATATCATAATCATATCCAAACTTATCTCCTTCTCTAACTGCTCTATTAGGATTATTTAAATCTGTTTGAGCTGCATCTGGGTCAGCAAAATCTCTTTCTGCAAACTGATCCACATCTACCCAAAAATCTCCTCCTAATAAATCATCTATTACTTTAAAGTTTTTACTTTTATAAATACTACCTTTAATTCCTCCCGACAACGTTAAGTTATCAGCTAATTTATGAGTTAATGTAGAATTAAAACCATAATCATAAACATCTTGTCTTTGTTCTTCAACAATGTATTTAGATCTATTTCCTGTTAAAGATGTTCCTGTCCCATCAACATTATCTAAGGTGTAAAGATTTTTGCTATTAGCAAAATAAAAATGATCCCAATCTAATTGGGTAGTTGTAGGGTCTTGTGCTTGCCATAAGGCCGTTTGTTGAGCAAATAATAATTCATCACCCGGTTCACTATAGGCACTCGGTAAATTTTTCCAGTATTCAGGTCTGGGATCTGCAGCATCATGCCAATTTAATCTAGTATTTCCGCTTCTACCAAAAGTATAATATACAGAAGACATCAATTGGGTTTTATCGTTAATATCAAAATAGTGATTTAATATTAATCGAGGTTGATGCGTATTTCTTACACGTGAATTTCTTTTTTCACCATCTTGATAACCCCAATAAGAATTGTAAAAATTATTACCTGTTAAATCATATGTTTCTTGTGTGGTAATACTATTTCTACCTTGAACAGTTGGTGCAGCAAAACCCACAAAACCTAAACTGTGTTTATTGTTTAATTTTTTTTCTATAGATACAAAATAACTTGCTCCACTATAAAAAGTACCATCTATATATCCTTCATCTGAATATCTGCCGGAAGCTGAAACTGCTACTGCCATTCCATTGTCCATCATTCCGGTTGAATGCGTAGCCATAATTCTATGGCTATAGGTTCTGTTGGCAAGGGCATAAGAAATGTTAGTTCCTTTTCTAATAGCAGTTGGTCGGGCATTAATATTAGAAGAACCTCCAATGCCTCCAAAAGTAAGTGGAGAAGAAGAAATACCGTTTTTAGTTTCTTGGTAACGAGTAATGTCATTTAATCCACCCCACAATGCCCAAATTGCTCTACCTGTTTCAGGATTGTTTAATGTAACGCCATTCATGGTTACCACAAAATTTTCTGAATCATAACCTCTAATTCTGTAACGAGCTACACCAAAATTAAATCCTGCAGTAGAATTAAAAATATCTCGTGAAGATTGTAGTAAGCCCGAAACATCTTGGTTTTCGGCATTTTCATCTTCCAACGCATCTAAAGTTGTTGTAAAAGTAGGTGCCACCCTGTCTATTTCAGAATTAGTGGTGTCTTTTGAATTATTTACAACTTTAGTTGTATCTGTTTGTGCTAACAAATTGTTTGAAAGCAGAAAAAAAACGGTGCTAGCCGCAACAATAGAATATCTAAAAAAATTCATGTATATATAATGATATATCAATAATTTAAAAAGCGGTTAGAAGTCTTACTTGGTTGCTTCCTAGGATGATCACTTTTTATTAATGCGAGGCAAAAATAGTAATATTTAATTAGTAAGAAACAATTTGTTGGTAACT
>Ga0209344_10005734_pt1 | contig 10566 bp, 10 predicted proteins | sample Cruoilmetagenom6_FD_187293 | JGI IMG/M metagenome (GOLD analysis project Ga0209344, IMG submission 187293) | Oil polluted marine microbial communities from Coal Oil Point, Santa Barbara, California, USA - Santa Barbara Oil Seep Sample 6 (SPAdes)... | ecosystem: Environmental > Aquatic > Marine...
TTTTTGGCTCGATAACTATATCATATTTTGTATCTGGTTTCTCATGAAAAGGTGCTCTTACAGAACATTGATTTTCAACAATAATCGGATTGAAGTTTTTTTCCCATTCTTGGTTCCAATTAACTTGTTCAATTTCATTAAATGAATAGCTAATTTCAAATTCACTTGAACTTAAAATCTGAATATCCTCCAAAATAGAATCATGCCATTCATTTTTTTGAATATAAGCTGTTACTCCTTCTTCGGTTTCAACAAAACTTTCAAAGCCTGCATAACCTAATTCAGCAATTAAAATTTCGGTAGCAGGTTGCAATGGTGACACTATAAACTCGTAACCAATATATATTGAATTAGACATGACTTTTTATATTAAAATGCGTTTACAATAGCATAAAAATCTTCAGCATTAAGTGCTGCTCCACCAATTAAGCCACCATCAACATCTGGTTTTGAAAATATTTCTTTGGCATTACTTGGCTTGACACTTCCTCCATATAAAATAGATACAGAATTTGCGACCTCCTGACCATATTTATTAGCTAGTGTTTTTCTAATAAAGGCATGCATATCTTGTGCTTGCTCAGGGCTTGCAGTTTCTCCAGTACCAATAGCCCAAACAGGCTCATAAGCTAAAATGATATTTTTAAAAGCAGAAGCATTTAAATGAAATAGGGCATTTTTTATCTGACTCTCTACAATGTTTTCATGATTACCTGCTTTTCTATCTGTTAATTCTTCACCAAAACAGAAAACAACTCCTATTTCTTGACTTAAGGCTGTATCTACTTTTTTTGCTAAAGAACTATCTGATTCATTAAAGTAAGCACGACGTTCGCTATGCCCTAAAATTACTGTATTCACACCTACACTTTTAAGCATTTCTGCGCTTACTTCTCCTGTATAAGCTCCAGATTCTGCAAAATGCATGTTTTGAGCAATAACTTCAATATCAGAATTTCTTAAAGCCTCAAAAGCATGCCACAGGTTTGTAAATGTTGGTGCAATCATCACCTCAGCATCAGACGTTTTAACTTGTTTTTTTAATTCTGTTATTAATGATTGCGACATTGCTAAATCATTATTCATTTTCCAGTTTCCAGCTACGATATGTTTTCTCATCTCTATGCCTGCGAAAGCAGGTGTCTTTTAAATATTAATAATTTTAAATCTTTGTTTGTTTCCTTTTGAAATTTTTAAAGCATCTGTACAACAAACTTGAAATAGTTTTAATTGCATTTACGATATTCCTGCTTTCGCAGGAACTTATTCTAATTTAACTTTAGGGTCTAACCAAGTATAAATAATATCTACAAAAATATTAATTATTATAAAAAGTAATGCAATAATTAACACTGAACCCATAATAACTGGTAAATCTAAGGTGTTTAATGCATTAACTATTTCTTTTCCAAGTCCATTCCAACCAAAAATATATTCCACAAAAACAGCTCCAGCTAACATAGATGCAAACCATCCAGAAATAGCTGTAACAACTGGATTTAATGCATTTTTTATAGCATGCTTTCTAATAATTTGAAATTCGCTTAAACCTTTAGCTCTTGCTGTTCTTATATAATCTTGATTAAAGACTTCTAATAATGAGTTTCTCATTAATTGTATAACAACTGCTAAGGGTCTAATACCTAAAACAATGGCTGGAAGGATTAAGTTTTTCCATTGAATATGCATGGCTTCGCCATAATCGTCCAGTTCATATAGGCTTCCTGTCATTTCAAGGTTTGTATATCTATGAAGCACAAAACCAAACAACCAAGCAAATAATATGGCACTAAAAAACGAAGGGACACTCATACCAATAGTACTTACTATTTGTATGAATTTATCTATCCAAGTATCTTTATGTAAGGCAGAAACTACACCTAAGATTAATCCGATTAATAATGCGATAAAAATGGCGCTTACAGCTAAAACAAATGTGTTCGGTAAGGTTTCAGCTAATACTTGACTTACTTTTTTTCCTTGCTTAGTAAAGGATTCTCGTAAATATGGAAATTTTAAAACTGTTGTTGTATTTCCGATAGAGAATAAGGATGAAGCCGCATATTTTCCATCTCTTAAATAGGTGTAATCTGTTTCTGTATTTGAATGAAACGAGATTGGCGACAAATCGTTTAAATAATAAAAATACTGGGTACTTATTGGTTTGTCGAAACCATATTTTTGTTTAACAAGCGCTAATTGTGTACTGTCTTCATTCTGTCCAAGCATCATTTGTGCTGGATCTCCTGGAAGTACATTAAATAAAAAGAATATGACAGTTACTACTCCAAATAAAGTGAGTAAAGCGTAAAATATTTTATTTAATAGATAGTTGAACAGGTGTTATGTGTTTGTTGTTTGTTGTTTGTTGTTTGTTGTTAAGTCGTTGAGTTTTTTGCCACGAATTCACGAATATATTACTGGTTTTTCATTTCTTTTACCTCTTCTAAAGTATAGTTTTTAATCACAAAGTCATCACCAAATAATATTTTAAAATAATCCTCAACTGGTTCAATAAATCCAGCTTCACGCCTTCTTTCATTAACATTTTCGAAATCTTTAATAGGCCAAACTATTTTTATAACATCTTCACCAATACTAAATGAACTCCCTTGAGTCCCATAAATTTGTTCTTCACCTTGTCTCATCAAAAATCGATCTTCCATCATGGCTACTTTTCTCATGGATATTTCTCCATTTTCACCTGCTTCTTTAATTATTGGCAAGTATTCAGAGATTTTATCTGAATGCTGAATAACGTACCAAGCTACCTCATTAGTTTCTTCCCCAACAATAGATTTTCCTGGATAACCATTCGCTTTAATTACATCTTCTATAAAAACTAAATTGGTACTATCTATGTTTTTTTGAATCTTCCAGTTTTCATCATCAAAATGAGCACTTCTATATTTTTGGTCCAACACCATAATGCTATCCAATTGCTTTTTCAAATCTAAATTCAAATTTGGAGTTGCTGTAGCCAAAGTTTCTAAAGTCAAATCTTCCAAATCGTTCCAATGCACTTTTTGAATAACAGTTCCTTTTTTTAGTTTTAAAATTCCAGGACTTGCACGAACAACTGTTTTTAAAGCTTTCTCATCGCAAAGGAAAAAATCGAAATTAAGGTTGTACTGCTCTTTCATTTGTTGTTTGGCTTCTTCTCCTGAAGCTGTCATTCCTATTACTTTATAACCCTTTTTTAAGGCTTCATCTGAAAATGCTTTCAATTTGACTACTCCTTCTTTTTCTGCTGTATCCAGATTATACATGATTATCATAATGAGGTTTTCTTCATTTAGATAATACTCTGTAAAATCTTCATCCATAGTTTCAATAGAAAAATCTTTTACCGGAGGATCGTAACCTTCTTCAATAATTTTTGTTTCAACACCAACATATTCGCCTTCAACTGTTGGATAACTTCCGTTAGTTACATATTCTTTTTCTTCGCCATTAACTTTAAAAGTCCAAGTGAATTCTTGAACAGGCTTTGGTGCATCTTCAGGCACAATCATACCTTCCATTATATTATTTCCAACTGCATACGCTCTGAAATCTATAGATGGTAAATGCATTAATACATGGTAACCAAATCCTAGACACGCAATAAAACTAAATAATGCAACTACAGTTAAACCAAGCTTACCAAATATGGGTTTGATGTGTTTTACACCAAAAAATAAAATTAAAATAAGAACTGAAAGAATGACGTCTTTATAAAAACTTTCCCAAGGGGTTAATGGAATGGCATCTCCAAAACAGCCACAATCTTTAACCTTTTCGAAGTAAGCTGAATAAAATGTTAGGAATGTAAAAAACACAATCATTCCCAATAAACTCCAAACAGTAAATTTTGGCTTGTAACCTATAAGTAAAAAGACTCCTAAGATAACTTCAAAAATCACAACAAAAATAGAAATAGCTAAAGCATAAGGCTCTAAAAATGTGATATTAAGCACATCTGCACTAAAATATTCTTGCAATTTATACGAAAACCCTAAAGGATCGTTTAGTTTAATTAATCCTGAAATGATAAATAATACTCCAACAAGTATTCTGCTTAATTGTACTATATATTTCATAAATCTATATATCTAGGTGACTGAGGCTCTCGAAATCACAAAAGTTAAATTATAATAATATCGCTTCGAGTGCCTCAGCGACCATCAATATTTAATATTTTTTAGAGTCTTCAATATGAATCAAAGCAAAAACAGCATAATTAATCATATCTTGATAATTAGCATCTATACCTTCACTTACTAAAGTTTTTCCTTTATTATCTTCAATTTGCTTTACACGTAATAATTTTTGAAGGATTAAATCTGTAAGGCTACTCACTCGCATATCTCGCCAAGCTTCACCATAATCATGGTTTTTATCCATCATAAGTTGTTTGGTAATAGACACTTTTTCATCGTATAATCTAATTGCATCTTCAACAGACAAATCTGGTTGCTCCACAACACCTTTTTCAAGTTGAACCAATGCCATAACACAATAGTTTATAATACCAATAAACTCACTCTCTTGTCCTTCATTTACTTTTTGTACTTCATTTTGCTGCAAACCTCGAATGCGTTGTGCTTTTATAAAAATCTGGTCTGTAAGCGATGGCAAACGTAAAATACGCCATGCACTACCATAATCAGACATTTTTTTTGTAAATAAATCTCTACATGTTTTAATAACATCGTCGTATTGTTTTGAAGTATCTTGCATGAATTAAAATGAATTTTGCGTAAATTTCGCTTAAATAATTCAGAGTTCAAAGTTCTATATTCAAAGTTTCGTTTCTTTGTCAAACTTTGATCATTGATTCTTAATTTTTATACCTTTTTATGACGATTAACTGCAAAGGCAAACTTATTGATTTATCAACCCCTAAAATCATGGGGATTTTAAACCTAACACCAGATTCTTTTTACGATGGTGGAAAATATAAGAATGAAAGTGAAATTTTATCTCAAGTTTACATGATGCTGAAAAATGGCGCAACATTCATAGATGTTGGTGCTTATAGTTCGAGACCAAATGCAGATCATATTAGCGAAACTGAAGAATTAAACCGTTTATTACCTATAATAACTTTAATTCTGAAGGAATTCCCTGAAATCTTAGTTTCCATAGACACTTTTAGAAGTCAAGTTGCTAAATCGGGAATTGAAGCTGGAGCTGCTTTGGTTAATGATATTTCAGCAGGTATGATAGATGAGCAAATGTTAGAAACTGTTTCTAAATTACAAGTACCATATATTATGATGCATATGAAAGGTACACCACAAACCATGCAAAAACAAACTGATTATGACAATTTAATAAAAGACATTCTATTTTATTTCTCTGAAAGGGTTACAAAAGCGAAATCTTTTGGAATTATAGACATGATTGTTGATCCAGGTTTTGGTTTTGCAAAAACACCTCAACAAAACTTTGATATTTTAAATAGCCTAGATTTATTTAATATCTTAGACAAACCCATTTTAGTTGGGCTTTCTAGAAAATCGATGATTTATAAAACTCTTGATAATTCGGCAAAAGAAGCCCTAAATGGCACAACAGTTTTAAACACGATTGCGCTCCAGAAAAAGGCTTCCATTTTAAGAGTCCATGATGTTAAAGAAGCTGTAGAATGTGTAAAATTAGTCCAACAACTAAATTATTAATTTATGAGATATTTTAAAATCTTAATGCTTCTTTTAGTATTCTCTTGTAATAATGAAAAGATTGTTCAGCTTCCTGAAATAACTCATTCAGAATTCAATAAAATATTAGATGTTTCTCATGCTTATCTTTTTTATGATGAAACCAAAGCTGATAGTATTGAGTTAAATAGAAAAAATTTAATTGGCACGACCAATTGGCTAATTAATGTCGATAAACGCTTGACTTTAAAACAGGTTTTGCCTAAAATAATATTCCTACAAGACAAAAAAAGAAATGCTGAAATTCATAAAAATGAAGATGCTAAAAACTTTTACACCTGTCATAATACAAGTATCACCAATTTAGGTTTTATAGAATTTACTGATGTTTATTACAAAGAAAAACATCCGAATGACTTTATAATTGATAAAGAAAATTATAGTATTATCTTCAATTCGATTTCCGATATTAAAATAATACGTCATGACAATCAAGTTTTAGAGACTTCAGAAACAAAAATATTTGAAGATATTAAATCAGTATTTTCAGAAAATAGCAAACCTAAAACACTTCATTTGTTTTTTAATAAAAGTCTCACATTTCAAGAATATATTACGTTAAAATCGCTTTTAAATAAATTAAAAACACAAAATCTTATCATAGCAAATGAAGAGTTCGTTTTTAATTAAGTATATTTTGTTAAATTTACCAAAACACCATTCTATTGGATATTTTTAATGACCTTTTAAAATTTACTGTAATAGACATTATTGATGTTATTCTTGTAGCACTACTACTCTATTATGTTTATAAACTTGTAAAAGGCACAGTGGCAATTAACATTTTTATTGGTATTGTCATTATCTACTTTATATATTTACTTACTGATGCGCTTCAAATGAAAATGCTTAGTAAAATTCTAGGTGGTTTTATGAGTGTTGGTTTAATAGCCTTGATTGTTGTCTTTCAACAAGAAATTAGAAAGTTTTTATTGATGGTTGGTTCTACAAACTTTAGTAAAAGAAAAAAATTCTTCAGACAGTTTAAATTTTTAAAAACTGAGACTGAAAATAGCACAGATGTAGATGCTATAATAGCTGCGTGCAATAAAATGGCAACTACAAGAACTGGAGCTTTAATTGTTTTTGAATGTAATAACAACTTAGATTTCCTTGCTAACACTGGTGATGAAATGAGAATAAAAGTGACTCAACCCATTATTGAAAGTATTTTTTTTAAAAACAGCCCTTTACATGATGGAGCCATAATAATTGCTGATAATATTGTAAAAGCAACCAGAGTCATTCTGCCAATAAATAACGAAAAAACCTTACCTCAACGTTTTGGACTAAGACATAGAGCTGCCGTTGGAATTACTGAAAAAACTGATTCTTTAGCACTTGTAGTTAGTGAAGAAACCGGACAAATTTCATTTTTTAAAGATGGAGAATTTATTATGTTTAAAAACAACCAAGAATTGTCTCAATTAATAAAAAAGGAATTAGTTTAAAAATGAACTGTAGGAACTGTCAAACTGACTTAAATGAATCTGATTTATTTTGTAAAAACTGTGGCGGAAAAATAATTCGTAACAGGCTAACACTTCGAAATTTATTTGAAAATTTTAGCGAACAGTTTTTGAATTATGATAACAAATTTCTTCAAACTTTTATCCATTTATTTTCAAAACCTGAAGCTGTAATTGGCAGTTATATTGACGGAACACGAAAAAAATATGTTAATGTGATTAGCTATTTTGCTATTGCAATCACAATAGGAGGTTTACAGATGTTTATTCTTAAAAAATTCTTTCCTGAAGCTATAGATTTAACCAGTATTAGTTCTCCAGGATCTGAAGATTTTTCAAAAAGCATTTTTGATCTAACCACAGAATATCAATCTATTATTATGATGTTATACGTACCTATTTATGCGTTGATGTCTAAAATTACTTTTTTAAAAAATAAAAAATATAACTATACTGAACATTTGGTTATTTTCATGTATATCTTATCTCAATTAACCATTACTAGTGCAATTTTTATGATTATAGCTGCTAATTTTGGACAAACCATTGGAAGTCTTGCTTTCACTCTAACATTGCCACTTCACGTATTTTATTCGGCATATTGTTTAAAACGTTTATTTCCATTAAGCATCAAAAAAATTCTTTTGAAAACGCTTTTATTTCTAGTAATTCTAACAGTATTCTTTATTATATCTTCATTTATTGCAGCAGTAGTCATGTATTTTACTGGAGATATGCAAGAAATGATTGAAGCGCAAAAAGCTGCAAAAGAAGTAACTGGAAATTAAGCTATTTCTTCTTTCAAAAACTGTACTTCATATAGATTTTTATAATACCCATCTTGTTTCTTAAGAAGATCTTTATGTGTTCCAACTTCTACAATTTTCCCTGCATCCATAACAATTATTTTATCGGCTTTTTTAATGGTAGCTAATCTATGAGCGATAACAATGGAAGTTCTCTCTTTAGTGATTTTATCGGTTGCATTTTGAATAAGTTGCTCTGAATAAGAATCAACAGAAGAAGTGGCTTCATCTAAAACCAGAATACTCGGATTAGTAACATAAGCTCTTAAAAACGAAATTAACTGACGCTGTCCAGAAGATAACATAGCTCCACGTTCCTTAACATTGTAATGATATGTGTTTGGCAAACTCATAATAAAATCATGAATCCCAATATCTTTTGCAGCTTGTTCTACATCTTCAAATGTAATGTCTGGATTGTTTAAAGTAATATTAGAAAAAATAGTATCAGCAAATAAAAACACATCTTGTAAGACTATAGCAATCTGGGTTCTTAGTGAGTTTAATGTAAATTCTTTAATATTCGTATTATCGACGCTAATAACACCACTATCTAATTCATAAAATCTATTTAATAAATTAATAATCGTCGATTTTCCTGCTCCTGTTGCACCAACTATTGCTACAGTTTCTCCAACATTAACGTTAAAAGAAATTCCTTTTAAAACTTCTTCATCATCCACATAACTAAAATGTACATCTTTAAATGATATATGTCCTTTAAAATTTGAAGCTATTTTGGTTCCTGTATCATCTATCTGAGATGTTGTTTCTAAGACTCTAAAGACTCTTTTAGCAGCAACCATTCCCATTTGAAGCGTATTAAATTTATCAGCAATTTGACGAAGAGGCCTAAATAACATAGGAATCATCATAATAAAAGCTGTTAAATCTCCTAGAGATGCAGTCTGGTCAATGACAGTATTTAACCCACCATACCAAGCTATAAGACCTATAGTAATGGATGAAGATAATTCAGCAATTGGAAAAAATATGGAATTATACCAAACTGTCTTTAGCCATGCTTTTTTATGACGCTCGTTAATTTTATAAAACTTCTTGTTTTCAGTATTCTCTCTAGTAAATAATTGAAGAATTTTCATTCCAGTGATACGTTCCTGTACAAAAGAATTAAGATTAGACACTTCTGTTCTAACTTCTTCAAAAGCACGTTTCATATATTTCTGAAAAATACGCGTGGCATATAACACCAATGGAAGCATTAAAAACACTATCAAGCTTAATTCCCAATTCATATAAAGCATCACGATAGAAACTACTAACATGGTGAGTAAATCTCTAAAAATCATGAACAACCCTTCACCAAAAACATCAGCTATACGTTCCATGTCTGTTACTGCTCTAGTAATTAAAACACCAACTGAAGAATTATCGAAGTATTTCATTTTAAAGCGCATCATGTGATCAAAAAGTTTCACCCGAATATCTTTAACAACACTTTGACCTAAATACCCAGAATAATAAATAAAGAGTAATTGACAAATAACTTCTGCTAGAAGCACACCTGCCATGATGTATATATATACTAAAAACCCATCTTCTGTTTTAGTTGCAATATTATTATCTATAGCTTGCTGTAAGATATATGGCCTTACAGCTCCAAAAGTGGCTAATAAAATGACAGCTATAAGCACACCAACAAATACGAACTTATAAGGCTTAATAAACTTAAAAAGTTTTTTAAACAAATTAACTTCTAGTATGGCGTCTGCTTTACTCATAAATTAACTTTCTGTTTGAATTAATTTAATAGAATCAGGATAAATAACTTCAGTTAAATATAACCCATGAGCTGGCACAGAAAAACCGGCTTCACTTCTATTTTTAGATTTTATTATTGTGTGCAGGTCATCTACTTCAATTTTTCCTAAACCCACATTAATAAGAGTTCCAACAATGGCACGAACCATATTTCTTAAAAATCTATCTGCTTTAATGGTAAAATTTAATTCGTTGTTTACTAATTGCAATTCAGTTTGCATGATGTTGCAATTATAGGTGTTTACGTCAGTATTACTTTTAGAAAAACATTGAAAATCTTTATAGTCTAATAGTAATTTTGATGCTTCTATCATTTTTCCAATATTTAAATCTTGCTTTAAATAAAAAGAACCATCATAATTAAACACATCCTTTCTTAACGAAATTCGATATAAATAAGCTCTGCTTATTGCATGAAATCTAGCATGAGCATCTGGTCTTACTTTAAATACATTGACAATAGTTATATCCTTAGGCAAAAAGGAGTTTAGTTTATAAATAAAATCTTTAACCTCAAACTCTGCTTCAGCCTCAAAATGAGCAAACATTTGTTTGGCGTGTACACCAGCATCTGTTCTTCCAGCTCCAACAATAGAAATGGTTTCGTTTAAAAGCGTAGACAACGTATTTTCAATAACTTCTTGTACAGAAATTGCATTTGGCTGTATTTGCCAACCATGATAAGCTTTTCCATTATATGCAAGTTCTAAAAAATATCTCAAGCTAAAATGCTATTTTTGTGAAGAGCAAAGATAGAATTTTAATCTTTCTTGAAATTTCAAATAAACGTTAAATAAAATTATA
>Ga0209344_10005735_pt1 | contig 10565 bp, 5 predicted proteins | sample Cruoilmetagenom6_FD_187293 | JGI IMG/M metagenome (GOLD analysis project Ga0209344, IMG submission 187293) | Oil polluted marine microbial communities from Coal Oil Point, Santa Barbara, California, USA - Santa Barbara Oil Seep Sample 6 (SPAdes)... | ecosystem: Environmental > Aquatic > Marine >...
GTTGCTCGTGACACCACGAATGACGAATTGGTCAAGCGCCGTGCGCATGTGCGCAATGGCTTCTTCGCGGCTGTCACCGTATGTGATCAATTTTGCGATCATCGGGTCGTAAAACATCGAGACCTCACCGCCTTCGTAGACCCCGGTATCAACACGCACATTGCCACCCTCCGCCGGCGGACGATAATGAACAAGCCGACCCGTTGATGGCAGGAAATTGCGCGACGGATCTTCTGCATAAACGCGAGACTCGATAGCCCAACCCTTGATTCCAATATCGCTCTGTTTGATCGGTAATTGCTCGCCCGCCGCGACCCGAATCATCATTTCGACAAGGTCGATACCCGTGGTCATCTCAGTGACTGGATGTTCGACTTGAAGGCGAGTATTCATTTCCAGGAAGTAGAAATTGCTATTGGGATCGACGATGAATTCAACGGTGCCTGCTGACTCATAGTTGACCGCCTCGGCCAGAGCAACGGCCTGCTCACCCATTTTCTTGCGTGTCGCATCGTCCAGAAACGGTGACGGCGCTTCTTCGATGACTTTCTGGTGACGGCGTTGCAGTGAACACTCACGCTCGTTGAGATAGACCGTATTGCCGTGGCTATCCGCTAAAACCTGTATTTCAATATGACGCGGCTCTTCGATGAATTTCTCCATGAAGATGCGATCGTCTCCAAAGCTTGACCGGGCCTCGTTCGCTGCACGCTCGAAGCCGTCGCGACATTCATCGTTATTGCGAGCAACCCGCATGCCTTTGCCGCCACCGCCTGCGCTAGCCTTAAGCATGACGGGGTAGCCGATCCCCCTTGCAACCTCGACGGCGTGATCGGCATCCTTTAGAACCCCGGTAAATCCAGGAATCGTATTGACCCCCGCTTTTTCCGCGAGCTTCTTCGACGTGATTTTGTCGCCCATCGTTTCTATGGCGTGGGTCTTCGGGCCGATAAAAGCTATGCCCTTCTCAGCGAGTGCCTCACAGAAAGATCCGTTCTCGGAAAGGAAGCCATAGCCTGGATGTACGGCTTCTGCACCCGTATCCAGACAAGCCTGCAAAATTCGATCAGCTAACAAGTAACTCTGAGCAGACGGCGGCTCTCCGATCCGAACGGCCTCGTCGGCCATCTGCACGTGTAAGGCATCGCGATCCGTGTCCGAGTAAACCGCGACGGTTTTGATACCCATTTGTTGTGCCGACTTGATAACCCGGCAAGCGATCTCGCCGCGATTCGCTATCAGGATCTTCTCAAACACTTGCGCATCCTTTCTTTGTCTTTTTCATAGTGGCAACTAGAGTGGAATATTGTCGTGCTTGCGCCACGGATTCTCGAGCTTCTTGTTTCGCAGCATCTCAAGCGAGCGGCAAACTCGTTTGCGCGTTTCATGAGGTGATATAACATCATCGATGTAGCCGCGGCTGGCCGCAATAAATGGGTTGGCGAATTTTTGTCGGTACTCCTCAGTACGCTCAGCGATTTTTTCTTCGTCGCCGATGTCCTTGCGGAAAATGATTTCTACTGCACCTTTCGGACCCATCACGGCAATTTCTGCACTTGGCCAGGCCAAGTTAACGTCGCCGCGCAGATGCTTCGATGCCATGACATCATATGCGCCACCGTAGGCCTTACGGGTAATCACGGTGATCTTAGGAACGGTCGCCTCCGCATAGGCAAACAAGAGCTTCGCGCCATGCTTGATAATGCCGCCGTATTCCTGCGCACTGCCCGGCATGAAGCCCGGCACATCGACGAAAGTAAGAATCGGAATATTGAAGGCATCACAGAAGCGCACGAACCGACCCGCCTTGATTGACGATTTAATGTCCAGACAACCAGCCTGCACCATTGGTTGGTTTGCGACTATGCCGATCGGATGACCGTCCATGCGCGCCATTCCAATGACAATGTTCTTGGCATGATCCGGCTGCAACTCCCAAAAGTCGTTGTCGTCGATGACCTTGTTGATCACTTCCTTGATGTCGTAAGGCTTGTTCGGGTTATCCGGGATCAAGGTATCGAGCGACATTTCTACGCGACCCGGTTCGTCGGGCGTTGGTCGATGCGGCGCCTTTTCACGGTTGTTGGATGGCAGATAGTTGACGAATCGACGTACCATCATCAACGCCTCGACGTCGTTCTCAAAAGCGGCGTCGCATACGCCTGATATCGTCGAGTGTGTTATCGCCCCGCCAAGCTCTTCAGCAGTAACCACTTCGTGGGTAACTGTCTTGACGACGTCCGGACCCGTCACAAACATGTACGAGGTATCTTTAACCATGAAGATGAAGTCGGTCATGGCCGGCGAGTACACTGCACCGCCTGCACAAGGTCCCATGACCACCGAAATCTGCGGCACTACACCTGATGCCAGCGCGTTGCGTTGAAAAACCTCCGCATAGCCGCCAAGTGAAACCACGCCTTCCTGGATTCGAGCGCCACCGGAGTCGTTTAACCCTATAACCGGTGCACCGACCTTCATGGCCTGGTCCATTACTTTACAAATTTTCTCTGCATGGGTTTCCGATAGCGAGCCACCGAAAACGGTGAAGTCCTGGCTGTATACGAAAACCATACGACCGTTGATCATCCCATAGCCCGTAACAACACCATCACCGAGGAATTTCTTGTCTTGCATTTCGAAGTCAGTACATCGGTGCTCCACAAACGCATCCCACTCCTCGAAACTATCCTTATCGAGTAGTACTTCGATACGCTCGCGAGCCGTCAGCTTGCCACGACTGTGCTGTGTATCGATGCGGTCTTGTCCACCGCCCAATGCTGCGGCCGCGCGCTTCGCCTCGAGTTGATCAACGATATCTTTCATGATTAGTCCTTAAGGCTCTGGCGCTTTTCTATGATTTTCCTCAAGACTTCCTCTGCCGCTTCGAGAATATTGGTGCCAGGGCCATAGATTGCAGCCACACCGTAGCTGTACATTTCATCGTAATCCTGCGGCGGAATAACGCCACCGCAAATCACGATAATGTCATTCGCGCCCGCTGCTTTCAGTTGCTCGATAACTTGTGGGACGAGTGTCTTATGTCCCGCAGCCTGAGAAGAAATTCCGATAACGTGTACGTCGTTCTCAATCGCCTCACGAACGGCCTCCTCCGGCGTCTGGAAGAGTGGCCCGATATCGACATCAAAACCGATATCGGCAAATGCGGTTGCAATGACCTTCGCGCCCCGATCGTGACCGTCTTGTCCGAGCTTGCAAACCAGCAGTCTGGGCCGACGCCCTTCTGCACTCGCAAACTCTTCGACCTTGTTCCAGATCACTTTAAAATCCTTATCGTTTTCATAGGCACCACCATAAACGCCCGTAATTGAGTGCGTCGTCGCACGATAACGAGAGTAGACCTCTTCCAGTGCATCCGAAATCTCGCCCACCGTCGCACGATCGCGTGCAGCATCGACAGCCAACTCAAGTAGATTGCCAGCACCTGATTCGGCTGCATCTGTCAGCTTGGCGAGCGACGCGCTGCAGGCGTCCGTATCACGCGTCTGGCGAATCCTCTGCAGACGACTGACTTGCGAATCGCGGACCGCGGAATTGTCGATGTCTCGAATCTCGACCGGAGGCTCTTCTGTCGCTCGGTATTTGTTGACGCCGACGACAACTTCTTCGCCCTTGTCGATACGCGCCTGTCGCAATGCAGAGGCCTCTTCGATACGCATCTTCGGCATGCCGGACTCAACCGCTTTGGTCATACCACCAAGCACTTCAACTTCATCGATCAGCTTGCGTGCTTCATCAACCAGGGACGCGGTCAAAGACTCGACATAGTAAGACCCGGCAAGTGGGTCGACGACATCAGTGATGCCGGTTTCCTCTTGCAACACCAGTTGTGTATTGCGAGCAATACTCGCCGAGAAGTCGGTTGGGAGCGCAAGCGCTTCGTCAAAGGAGTTTGTGTGTAATGACTGTGTTCCTCCGAGTGCCGCCGCCAGCGCCTCGATCGTCACACGCACAATGTTATTGTAGGGGCCGTCGGCCGTCAGGCTCACGCCTGATGTCTGGCAGTGTGTTCTTAGCATCAAAGACTTTTCATTTTTGGGCGAAAACTTTTCTGCCATGAGTGTCGACCAAAGCAAGCGCGCTGCGCGCAGCTTGGCAACCTCCATGAAGAAGTTCATTCCGATGCCAAAGAAGAACGACAGGCGTGGTGCGAACGCGTCGACATCAAGCCCGCTGTCGATTGCCGCGCGTACGTACTCAATACCGTCCGCAATCGTGTATGCAAGTTCCTGGGCGCACGTCGCCCCGGCTTCCTGCATGTGATAACCGGAGATCGAGATTGAGTTGTAACGCGGCATATGCGATGCCGTGTAGGCGATGATGTCTGACACAATCCGCATCGATGGTTCGGGCGGGTAGATGTACGTATTACGCACCATGAACTCTTTAAGGATGTCGTTCTGCAAGGTGCCCGCGAGTTGCTCTGGCGACACGCCCTGCTCTTCAGCTGCCACAATGTACATAGCCATCACCGGCAAGGCTGCGCCATTCATGGTCATGGAAACCGACATCTTCTCCAGTGGGATGCTGTCGAACAGAATCTTCATGTCCTCAACACTGTCGATCGCCACACCGGCTTTGCCAACATCACCAACAACGCGAGGATGGTCGGAGTCGTAGCCGCGGTGCGTGGCGAGATCGAAGGCAACTGACAGGCCGGTTTGACCGCCCTCGAGATTCTTGCGATAGAACGCATTTGATTCTTCGGCGGTTGAAAAGCCTGCGTACTGTCGAACGGTCCAGGGCCGACCCGCGTACATCGTCGCCTTGGGGCCGCGCACGAACGGCGCCATACCCGGCATCGAGTCCATGTGCTCGAGTCCGTCAAGATCCGCCGACGTGTATAACGGCTTTACCGAGATTCCCTCGGGTGTGTTCACAGTCAGGTTCTCGAGCGGCTTACCGCGACACTCTTTCGTCGCAAGATCAGTCCAGTCTTTCAGTGATTTCTTGGGAAACTCCGCCATCTTATTCTTCATACCGCAATTTTTTTCATATTTTCAATTAGATAGACAACACAGTCTATCAGTCAAGTATGGTATTCGAGGTGCAACTAATCGGTCATAATACCGGACTCCGGTCGCGGGTAGACCCTCTTCGGAGCACCGAATTGATTGATCTCAAGAGTTTCGAGGCGGAATGTCGAGACGACATTCCTTTGTTGACCGCGATGCAGCTCTCGTTTATCGATTACAAAAACCTGACTTTGACGGTCGAGGCGCCGCTTGCACCCAATATCAACAACAAAGGCACTGCCTTTGGCGGTAGCATCGCCAGCATCTGCCTTTTCAGCGGCTGGGCTGTTTCAACCCTCGCGTTTACAGACAACAAGGTCCTCAACACTGAAATCGTTGTTTACAAAAATGCCATGACTTTCGAGCGCCCGGCTCGAGGGCAGCTCACCGTTGAGGCCCACATCAAGCCAGATGACTTCGATGAGTGTCTTGCACAACTTAAGACAGGTGAAAACGCACGCGTCCGTCTCAATATTTATGTCGACCTATTTCACGAAAAAGACCGTTGCGCGTCAATGAAGGGGCTCTATGTCGTGTGGCTTAAGTAGCCCGCCAGCAAGCTTTGGTGCGTAAAGACGAAAAACTGGGGCGGCTGGTTGCCAATTCTACCACTGCCTGACACGACCTGTTTTGATATGCGCGATGCCAGTGATTCGGATGTGTGAGTGTGATAAAACGACAGTTCGCGCGCGAATACCGTGGAGCATAGAATTGGCACACCAGAAAGCAACCATTAACCGACGTGAGTACCTTGTCGCCATGGCCTCCGGAGCGGCATTGAGTTTGCCACTGGTCAGCGCAGCTGGGCAAGCGCGCCTGCCGAGACCGCCGACGGACAAGCTCCCATCGGTCCTGGCTCGTGACGAATCCTTTTGGTCAGAGGTCGCGACGAACTACGATCGAACCCATGGCGTTGTAAACCTCGAGCACGGCTATTGGGGCAAGATGGCCCACCCTGTACAGGATGCCTACATCGACGCTACGCGTATGGTGAATACTCAGAACTCTTTCTACGCGAGAAAACAGTTTGCAGCGGATGAGAAAGAGAGTGTTCGTCGAGTGGCTCAGGCGCTCGGCGTACATGACAATGAAATCGTACTGACGCGCAATGCCACTGAGTCTATCCATAACCTGATTCGACAATACCGCGGTCTTACGGCCGATGACTCGGTTCTGTTCGCCGATATCGACTACCCCCACTTCAAGACGGCTATGCAATGGCTAGAGGGGGCCCGAGGTGTGAAGCCAGTCGAACTGGTCATCCCGACACGTGCCAATCAAACACAGATACTTGCGCTGTATCGAGAGACCTTCGACAAGAACCCCGACCTCAAGCTCATGCTGCTAATGCATGTGAGCAACCAGCATGGCCTGGTGATTCCAGTCGCGAAAATCGCAGAAGAAGCAAGAAAGCGTGGCATCGATATCATCTGCGATTCCGCACAGTCATGGGGCCTTCTCGACTACAAGGTGCCATCTCTTGGCGTCGACTGGGCCGGCTTCAATCTGCACAAGTGGGTCGGCGCGCCGGTCGGTGTCGGTGCACTCTATATGCGGCGAGGCACCCTGCACAAAGTCGCACCGTATCCGGGAGACAGCGATCCCGAGAACACACTGGTGTCAAAACGCGTGCACGTGGGCACTGCGAATTTCGCTGCAACTCTCGCGATTCCGAAAGCGCTCGATTTTCATGAGGCGATCGGTGGTAGAAATAAGGAAGCCCGACTTCGATACCTGCGACAGCTATGGACGAGCGAGGCCGAATCGATGTCCCACATCGAGTTGCTGGGTGGCCTTGATGAAGAGTCGTCCACTGGCATGGCCTCCTTCCGGCTGGCCAAGAGCAGTGTCGCTGAAGAGGTGACAGCATTGCAGCAACGCCTGGAACAGGAGTTCGGTATTTTCACTGTCGTGCGTAAGGGGCTCGCAAGTGGTTACTGCGTTCGTGTTACACCACAGGTGTTCACGACACCGGACGACATGGCAATGCTGGTCGATGCTCTGAAACGACTGGCGTGACTGAGTTGTTTTTCAGTCCGCCGGCTCAAGGGCGGCGGATTCAAACTCAGCTCGCTATTTCGATAACCGATCTCTAAGCCACGCCCTTGCCAGCCTCAGATCTCGATCGAGCGTGCTCGACGATAACCCCGTGACTTCTTCCATTTCCTCAAACGTCAGGCCACCGAAATACTGCAACTGGACAAGCTCGGCCTTGCGTGGGTCCAGTTCTGTCAGCGCGGTTAACGCATCGTCAAGATCCAGAAGCTCAGAACCCGGACTTTGGGCGGGTTGTGAAGATTCGTACAAAGTGACACGCAGGTCTCCGCCACCACGTTTTTCTGCATTCATCGTTCGAGCGTAGTCAACCAGCAGACGTCGCATCATGCGGGCGGCAAGCGCAAAAAAATGGGCGCGATCCTGCCACGACACATCGACATCGACCAGTTTTGCGTAGATTTCGTTAACTAACGCGGTCGGCTGCAATGTGTGGGATTTTCGTTCCGTGCGAAACAATCTCTGCGCGAGTTTGTGCAACTCGTCGTAGACCAATGGCGCTAACGCATCGCCGGCCGCCTGGTCGCCGCCGGCCAGACCGTTGAGTAGTTGTGTAATGTTGTTTTTAGCGCCCACGGATCGATGCTAGCAATCCGTCAAGGTTCAGTCGATGTACTGCGTACCTGTTTGGACTATCTGAACGTCGAATCCAGTTCCAGAACGCGTGGGTCCTGAGCGCCCAGCACCTCAACCAGAACTTCTCGCGCTTCTGTGAAGTTCTGTGCGGCGTCGTCGCTTTCGATTTCGTGCAAGGTCTTGGCATGCTCGACCAGCGCGAGCGCGCTTGTCCATGTCATCGATTTACTTTGGCTGACGATTGTGCGAATACGCTCTCCATAGCGGCGTGATTCGTCCAGGTCGCCTGCACGCCTGTAGTGTGCGGTTACTGCCGCCAGAAAGCTCAATAGCGTTGTCTGGCTTGAGCCGGTCGTCGCCTCCTTGCCGGCCAACGCCTCGAGCAGAAGCGGTTCGGCATCTTCGTAGCGTCCTTGCAGGCTGAGCGCATCTCCAAGCTCCTTCTGCACAACCAGCTTGCCTGTCGCGCTTAGTTTTTCGTCGTTGCTCATCACCTGCTGCAACCAGACTTCGGCTCCTTCCGGTCGGCCTCGGTCTACATTTAGCTGACCGAGACGAAGTCGCAGTTGTGTCGCCTTGTAGCCAACGTCGCCCTGAAAACCAATCGCAAGTAGAAGGCCTCGTCGGAACATCACCTCAGCCTCATCGTAGCGACCCATGCCCATTAGTATGCTACCCAAGCCCCGCAATCTGTCGGCATAGGCAAGGTTGTTTTCCCCTATCCGCAAACGCGTCATCTCTGCCGCTTTTTGATACGCCAGTAGCGACTCGTTCATACGTCCCATTGCCTTCAAAGCGGCCGCCATCGAACCTGTCATGAAACCAATTTGCGAGTGATTCTCGGGCCAGACAGTCTGCCCTCGCTCGATACTGACTTCGAAGATGTCGACCGCTTCCTGAAACTCACCCAGCCGGACCAGCACTAGTCCGAGGTTGCTGTAGCGAATGATCGAGTTCGGCGCCATCACGCCTTCCGCTTTGTCCGATAAAGCAACGGTTTCACGCAACAACGCCTCGGCCTCAGCGTAACGCCCGAGGCTCGCAAGCGCGTTACCCATATTGCCCCGAATGTCGATCGCCGGTGCGGTTTCGCCGTCACCAAATGCGATCATGATCTCCAATCCGCGCCGCTGTAGCGCCAAAGCCTCGTCCGGCCTGCGATCGTCCTGCAATACCACGCCGAGGCGCGCCATCGTGTAACCGATCAGACCATGCTCGGGACCCATGTTGTTGACGCGAAGTTCAAGCGCACGGCGGATGTTCGCCTCCGCAAGATCAAGTTGATCACCTTGTCGATAGGCTTCCGCAAGGCCATGCAACGAATTCGCGATCGATATTTCGTCGCGCGGCTGCATGAGTTCCATTGCAGTCACTGCCTGTTGCAGCATCGGAATAGAGCGCTCTGTTTCTCCGAGGGCCGTGTAGCTGCCGGCCATGATGCGACTAAGCTCCGCTTGCAGCTGCGGTTGATCACTCAAGCTATCGATCTGCTCGGTACCACGCTCCAGAAGGTCGATCGCTGTAATCGATTCGCCCTTGGCCTCATGCGGTGATGCGCTCGAAAAGAGGTCAGTGAGAAAGGTGGCAACCTGATCTGACTCAGCAGCAGCCTTATTCGCCCGGTTGCGCTCATCCGCAAGCTGTAACGTGTAGTAACTGGTGAGACCCACAACGCCGATCAATACGATGGCTGCGACGGACAGCCCCTTCACGTTTCTCACGACAAACTTGCGGCTCTTGTAGAGCCAGTTGTCACCACGCGCGCGCACGGGCTCGTCGTGAAGATAGCGTTCTATATCGTCGGATAAGTCGCTGGCAGTTGCATACCGTCTTTCGGGGTCTTTTTGCAACGCCATAAGCGCGATATTGTCGAGATCGCCCTGCAACCGTCGCCGTAATCGCTCGGCTGAGGTGTTGCGCTGTTCACCAATGTCACTCTGAGTATCGCGAGAAGTTACCACCGTGCTGGGTTTGAGGGGGTCGGTATCGACTATCGCTTTTTCGTACTCGCGCGATGACGGTAGTGTCGATCCGTACGGCGACTGGCCTGTCATGAGCCTGTAAAGTAGAACTCCCAGCGCATACACATCGGTCGCTATCGATATCGGTTCACCGCGCACCTGTTCGGGGCTCGCATATTCCGGCGTCATCGCTCGCACGCCTTCACGTGTCATTGCTACCGTCTGACCAAAGCTACCGGCCTCCAGCAATTTGGCGATACCGAAGTCGAGCAACTTCGGATTACCCTCGCCGTCAACGAGTATGTTGCTCGGCTTCAGGTCGCGATGAACGACCAGGTTGCGATGTGCGTAATCGACGGCTGTGCAAACATCTCTTAGCAGCGCGAGTCGTTGATCGATACCCAGCTTCCGGGTGTCGCAATGCTCATCAATCGGCAGCCCTTCGATGTATTCCATTACGAGATACGGCAGACCATCGTCTGTGGAACCGCCATCTATGAGCTTGGCAATAAACGGATGGTTCAGATTCGCAAGAATTTGGCGCTCAGCTCTGAAACGGCTGATCGCATCTCTACCCAATAGCTGTGCCGCCATCACTTTGACGGCAACGACCTGTTGGTATTGTTTGTCAGAGCGTTCGGCTAAGAAGACGGCCCCCATACCGCCACCCGCCAGTCGTTCCAGTATCGTCCAGGGCCCAGCATCGCGCCCTATCCAAGGATCGACAATGTCATTTGACAGCGACTCTACGGTTGCTTCTATCGGTTGTCGAAAATCCGTATCACTGGCGCTGTCTGCCCGCAAGAGATCCCGAAGTTGCTGGACAAGGTCGGGCTCCTGTCGCCCGAAGCCCTCGACAAAGGCCTCACGAGCGCTGCCTTCCAGAGACAGTGCTCGTTGAAAGGCGTCCTCCAACTTTTTCCACGCATCCGCAGTC
>Ga0209344_10005736_pt1 | contig 10562 bp, 9 predicted proteins | sample Cruoilmetagenom6_FD_187293 | JGI IMG/M metagenome (GOLD analysis project Ga0209344, IMG submission 187293) | Oil polluted marine microbial communities from Coal Oil Point, Santa Barbara, California, USA - Santa Barbara Oil Seep Sample 6 (SPAdes)... | ecosystem: Environmental > Aquatic > Marine >...
CCAACAGCGATGGAAGGTGCACTCAAGCTTAAGGAGCTGAGCTATATCCATGCGGAAGGGATGCCGGCCGCGGAAATGAAGCACGGTCCAATCGCATTGATCGACGAAGGAATGCCTGTTGTGTTTATCGCCAACCAGGGCAATCAGTACGACAAGGTGATGAGCAACATCGAAGAAGTCCGCTCGCGTGGCGGTCATGTCATCGCAGTTGCAACCGAAGGCGACGAACAAATCCAGAGTGTCGCAGAGGATGTGCTCTATGTCCCTGCGGTTGAAGAGTGCTTGAGCCCGATGTTGACTGTTGTTCCATTGCAACTCCTCGCATATCACGCCGCGTTATTGCGAGGGCATGATGTCGATAAGCCGAGGAACCTAGCGAAGTCAGTTACCGTAGAGTGATAGGTAAGAAGAAGCCGTGGTGTATTCGGACGGAAAGTCGATCTGATCGTCTCGTAGTATGCAAGCAGGTTAAAATATTGTATTTGAGTTTAATACTGAAGAAGTCAGCTGCGGGTCTGACTCTGATTTATGGTGCTCTTACTCTTTCAATTGCTGTGTACGATGAAGTAACTTCCTGGGGCGATTTCTGGGAAACTTTGAATTCAGGTATTGGGTTCGTTTATTTTTCGCTGGTGATCTGGCTTGTTGGAGAATGTATATATGCATTGTGCCATCGCAGAGCAAAGCGAATGCTTTTGCCAGCTCGATGCCAGATCTGTCCTAAGTGTCTCTACGATCTATCTGCACGTGCTCGCGATATAGACACCTGTCCAGAGTGCGGAGTTATCGCTCCTCGGTGCGAATGCATTCGGCTATGGTGTAAGCTGTTAAGGACGAAGCTCTAGGTTCTTATCGGACACGAGAAATACTTTACATTCCCGGACCTCAAGACTTCAGTCAGATAACTTTAGCGACGATATATCGGACAGTAACGGAGTCCGATATGAGTTCAGTTCAATCGCACAATCTAGTAACCAAGATTCGCACGATGACTCGTGTGATCAATCGTCGCCCGGTTGAAGTGTTGCCTAAACCTGAACTTACGACTCAGCGTCTTGTGTTCCGTTTGTTGACAGCGAACGACGAGACCGCGTTTATCTTTGCGATGAATCAAAATCGTGAAAATCTTCGAAGATGGATTCCACTCACAAGTGAGAACGAGTCTGACTCGCATTTCTTCGATCGAACAATGGTCAAAGCAAGAGTGCAAGATATCGAAGGCGCCGCATGGCGAAGAGCTGCATTCATCGAATCGGGTCCGGATGCAGGAAGATTTGTCGGGATGTTCAATCTCATCAAGATCGAACGAGGGCTCGAATGGACTTGCGAAGCAAACTGGTGGATTAACTCTGAACTGACTGGACAAGGGTTCGCAACAGAAGCAGTTCAAGGCGTGATCGATTTCGGTCTCGCAGAACATCCAGTTGGACTTGGACTTCATCGTGTTCGTGCACAGATCTGCGCTGATAATCCAGCATCTGTACGAGTCGCACAAAAGTGTGGGTTCGCAAAGAACGGCCAACGAGATCTGCTCGAAATCAACAAAGCACTCGTCGCGCATGACGAGTATGAATGTTGGGCAAGCTAACGAGCTTGAATTCGCAATACCCTAACAATATAAAAACACTTGAGTGTCGCATTATCCGGACTTCGAGAAATTTTCAAAGTTCTCAAGCTCGCTGATCTTGAATTGTTGATGCATTGATACTTGAGCATACAAGCCTGGTAAATGCTTTAATGACAGGTGTTTACGATAGATTTAATATCTAACATAGTGCTGAATTGAGTATTTCTACGTTCTCATCAACATGGTTCTAATTTGCCTTTTTCGGAGTCGCTCCTAGGGTCTAGGCCAAGCAACTTCCAGTTGTCCAGGGTGAGCCGCTGAGGCGGTTCCCAAGAAGACAACTCTAGATCAGAGGGCATTTTATGGCAGCGGTGAATTTCGATAGTCGTACCCTTTCCGTCGATGGCAAGCGTATCTGGATCGTCTCAGGATCCATACATTTCCAGCGCACTCCACGAGAAGAGTGGGCCGAGAGAATTCACGCCGCCAAACATGCAGGATTGAACACAATTGAGACTCCAATCTTTTGGAACTTGATCGAAAATCGCCCAGGTTCATACGACTTCAAAGACAACAATGACATCAGACACTTTGTTGAACTCATCAGCGAAGCTGGGTTGCAATGTATCCTACGAGTCGGTCCATATGTTGGCGAAGGTTGGGACCTAGGTGGTCTTCCAGCTTGGTTGCTCAATATCCCGAACCTTGAAGTTCGTAAACCGAACCAGCCTTACCTCGAAGCGGTTGGTAAATACTTCAATGCTCTCGCAAAGCAAGTCAAAGATCTCCAAGCATCCGTAACGCGCGGCGCTCCGATCGTGATGATACAGAACGAAGCTCACTGGAACTGCGGCGACGACGTCGCTGCAAAGGGTTACTTGGGTGAACTCGGACGCTACCTTCGCGAAGCTGGGTTCACTGTCCCCAAGATCAACTCGAACAATCTCTGGCAAGGAGTCGAAGGCGATATCGACGGCTGGTCAGGCCAAGGTGATATGTTCGGTACCATGCGTCAGCTCACTGCAGTGCGCCCTGATCAACCTGAGATCGTTATTGATTACGGCCCGAAATCGCGTCCAACATTCGCAAAGGCTAAGCCTGAAGAACTCGATGGATTGACTTATCAGCGTCAACTCGCAGAGATCACTTGCGCCGGCGGTCAGTTCAACTTGTCCAACTTCGCAAGCGGAACCTCATTCGGGTTCTACGCAGGAATGGAATCAGTTGGTGATTTCAGTGCGTTTACTTCTATGCAAGATGCTAACGCAATGCTCGATGAGCACGGACGATCAACCCCTGTATATACAGGAGTTCGTCGATTGACGATGTTCGCGTCCAGCTTCGCACGCGTGCTTGCGCATACAGAGCATGAGAACCCACCGATTGTGATCGATCCTGCTTCGGATCCAAGTTCAATCAACGGCCACATCGTGACGCACATGCGTGGAACACAAGGTTCAGTGCTCTTTATCTTCTCCCCGCCAAAGGCGAAGGCCGGGACGATGAATCTATTGCTCTCAGACGGTGCTCCTCTTACGATCCGTCTCGGACATCAACGAGTTCATTGGTGTCTCTTCGATGTAAATCTTTCATCGCAGCACACTCTTGATTACACAAGCTTGAACACATTGACAACTACCGAGAATGCGCTCGTCGTCTTCGGCGCTGCAAACGCAATTGGAGAAGTTTCGATTAACGGGACCCCAATGGAAGTCGAAGTGCCCAAAGGTCGCAAGCCGTTAGTTGTCGATCATGAAGGGATGACCCTAGTCGTGGTTTGCGACGAGATGGCAGACGAAACCTACATCCACGACAATCACATTTATGTCGGCGTTGCAGGCGTGACTCAAGACGGCGTGCCGATCCCTTCGCTCAACGGAAAATCGCATACCCACATCGATCCTGCTGGCGTTGCAAGAGCACACAACACCAAATACCCAGAAGGATATGCTCAAGAGAAACTTCCTAAGGTTTCTGTCGGGAGCTGGGAACGCTCAGTCCCTGATGAGCACATTGACGGGCAGAGCCCAAGATATGCGCAGATCCCTGGTCCTGCGGATCTTTCAGAGCTTGGTACTCCATACGGATATGGTTGGTACAAAATCACTCTGAAGAATACGACATCCAAGAGTCTCAAAGTCATGGCGCCTCAAGCGAATGATCGAGTCTCTGTATTCCTTGACGGCTCATATACCGGCGTCTTTGGAGCTGGACCTGGCGCTGAAGAGTTGATGACTTTCCCGACTAAAAAGGGTGAACAAGAGTTGGTTCTCCTCGCAGATAACATGGGTCGAGTCGATTCGGGTTCAGACATGACTGGACACAAAGGCGTCTTCGGACATCTGATGGAGCAAGTCGCGTTTAAGATTGATAAGCCAACAGTCGAGAACGGCGATCCAATCGAGATCCTCGGATATCGTTCGCCGATCTTTGGGCTCCAACTTGGAGACTCAACACATCACGGCCGAATCACTTGGGGCTTCAAACATCTCAAGAAGTCATCGATCATTATGGATCTTCCGATGTTCAGCGTTCGGACAATGGTCATTCTCAACGATGAGCCGATCGGTCTGTATGACGCAAACTCATCGCAGAAGTTGGTTCTCGATCACGAAACGATCAAACGTGGAAACAATGTTCTCCAGATTGCGTTTGAGAATAATGCGATTTCACATGACGGTGAGGAATATGTTGCAGACGCTCTGAAGCAGATTCTCAGTGATGCGAAGTACTACGAAGCATCGAATGAGATCACTGATAAATGCGAGTGGTCATTCGCGAAGTGGGAAATGCCTCCTGAGATTGATTTCGAGTCTGTTACGAAAGCAAAGATGTCAAGCTCAGGCCTCCCTGCATGGTGGAGATCTTCCTTCAACACTCCAGATGTGAAAGTCGCTCTCGGGCTCGATCTCACAGGAATGAGCAAAGGACAGGTTTATCTCAATGGACAAGCAATGGGACGCTACTTCGTAGCAACGAACGATGGGAAACCAATCGAACCGGCGCTACCACTTGCGATTCCAAACGCATGGCTCAAAGCTGACGGCGAAAATGAGATCACGATCTTTGATGAACACGGCGCTTCTCCAGCGAAGGTCCGCATCATTGTTGAACGTCTCTGATTCGAGTGAGTCAGAAATATGATCGAAAGAATGTACTTGCTTCAACACGATGGATAGGAATCTATCAGTTGCGCAGGTATGCTCTTTTATGAAGAACTCCAACGATATTGAAGTGATTGAAGTCTCGCTTATTCAACAAGCGACTTCTTTTGCTGCACGCGCGCATAATCATCAGTATCGCAAAGACAAGAAAACGCCGTATATCGCGCACCCGTTCCGTGTCGCGATAGTAATCAGCACTGTGTTTGGTTGTGACGATGAGGTTGCGATTTGCACCGCTTTGTTACATGACACGATCGAGGATACGAGAGTCGACTACGACAATATCGAGAAACGATTCGGCCGAGAGATCGCGGATTGTGTCGCAGTGATGACGAAAAATATGCTTTTGCGTGAGCCTGAACGTGAAGAAGATTACGACACAAGACTTGCGAACGGACCTTGGCAAGGGAGACTCGTGAAACTCGCAGATGTGTATGACAACGGCCTCGACATTCCACGCGAATCGATGAGGAAGAAATGTATCGAGCGATGCGTTCGAGCTCTTGATCTATCCGAGCAAGACGCAGATCGTGAAGTTGTTGCGACTGCTCGCAAAGCTGTTCATTGTGTGCTTTCAACACTCGAAGCTGCTCTTTGAGTAGCTATTTTGGTTATGGAGTCTGGATAGGAACATCAATCGGTTGGGTTTGCTGATCCGTTGATTGTTGATCGATTTCATCAAGATCAAGCTTGAGAGAACGAATCTCAGATTCGATGCTTCTCTTATCAGCGGCTGGCATTGAGCTGCTCAACTTATCCTCTAGCAGTTGAATCTGTTGCAAAAGCAATGATCGCTGTACATTCGTCCGTTCGAGAAGATATCCATCCATAATGGTTTGGATTGATTGAATGTATGACAGAAACTGTTCGCGAGACTCCCAGATTCGGGTTCTTTGAGGAAGTGCAAGTCTTCCAATATGAATAATCTGCATTGGGTTGAGCGCCATTGCTCTTGTATAACGCTGGGTCAGGCTTTGCGGATCAGGTTGTTGATCCGCAGGAAATGCTGCGGATTGCCAATCATTTGCCTCAATCAAAGTTGCAGCTCGATCGGTTTTCTGCCGTGAGATTCCTTTGCGTTCCCAACGGAGTTCAAGAGCTCGCGACGCTAAGTTGGGTTCATATCTTGCAGCGCCCGATAGATCGGTAAGCGATCCTAGTGGGAGATCCAATTTGATCATTTTGTTGGCACGGATCAAAGTCACAGGGAGAGTCTCGCCAGGCGATCGAGACAGGATATGCGCTCTCAGTTCAGATTGTGATTCGATAAGATCCGATCCGACCATTGCGATTGCATCTCCAGGATTGAGCATTGCACTCGCAGGGAACCGAGGGTCTTGTCCGATTGGTTGGATTTCGATAGCGCCAATCCGTGTAGATCCAAAGGATACTCCTAGACCGCCTTTGGGATATGCGAGGAATCGGAACATACAAGCATGTTCAAGTCGTGTGCGTTGTTCGATGCTCAGTGTCATGTCATTCAAGAAGAACTCAAGATCATCGAGAGTGATGTCAGGGTTATTCAACGAGAGTTCATCTGATGCATGATCTCGATCAACCCAAGACTCAGATCCAAGTTGATCGATGAGATCACGAACTTGTGAGCGTTTTTCATCTGTTGGCTGTGCAGACCCGTTGCATGTAACAGCTCCGAGTATCAGAATCGCAATAAGACAACGAATATTCATCATTCCACTATACCGATTTGAATGGTTAAGGGTTCTGCGTAGTGCGAGAAAGCAGACGAAGAAAATCGGATCAACTCATAGTTATCCGTTTGAATCAAGCATCGAAATGAGCTGGCTCTGATGCTGATCGAGCCAAATTGCTTTCCTTGCGACAGCGATCATCATTGAATCTGCTTGTTCGACAGCTCCAGATTCCGCTTGGGCAGGATAGGAAGCAAGGGCTTCGTCGAGCATCACCGCGGGCATTAACCCGACGCAATGCTTGAGCGAGCAGCGATTCGAGTCTGTAGTTCCTCGCTTGTATCCTTTCCAGAATCCGAGCAGTGCTGAAGCGTCTGGATCAGGAGCGCAGTCTTGAGCGCGTTGTCCTTTTTCAGGAGACCGAAGCGAGAAGTGGATCATTGCTTGAGCGACTTCACGAGCGAGAGATCCAAGACGGGTATTGTCGAAGTCACAAACTGCAACGATATGCTCTTTTCTATAGATCATGTTGCCTGGATGCCAATCGCCGTGAACGAGCTTGGGTTGTCCAGAGTTCGCTTTTGCGAGTTCGGCGCCGTAGGAAAAAGTTCGCTTGAGCTGTTCTTTGAGTTCGGCGCTGAACTGGTTGCTGAGCCGATCGATTGTTTGAATGCGCGCAAGATCGATTGTCTCAGGTTCGATAGGTGCTTCGAATGATGGAGTGATCATGTCGAGTCTTTGATGGACCTCTCCAAGGAGAGCGCCTGCTTCTTGAGAGTGCTGCGCAATCATTGTCGGCGAACGATCGAAAACAATACCTTCGATGAAAACAAACAACTCATACACTTGGTCTTCAAACTGAACAAGCGAGTTGCGATCCCTAGTCCCAATGAGTGGGGGGACACAAACACCTTGCTTAAGACACTCCAAAATCACTTGATGCGAAAACGCGACAAGGATCGGAATATCGAGCCCTCTTGCACGCCGCTTGAGCAGCATGCGCCCTCGATCAGTTTCAACAACAACCTTCGGCGAGTATACCGATCCTGCTGCGAGCTCAGAAACCGAATGCACTTTGCCTACATCATACTCAGAGAGCACACTATCGATCTCACGCTGACTCAGTTGTTGGCGTGAGATTGGCACAATGGATCCCTTTGAAGTGTCAAATTATCCAAGCGGTCAAGCTCGATCAAGAAATGTGAATATCACTCTGCGTTCTGGACCTGTTCTTTGATCCGATCAATCGCACCTTTGATCTCAACAATCATTCTGCTCATCTTCGCATCAGGACTTTTCGAAGCAATCGTGTTCGCTTCGCGCAATAGCTCTTGAGCGAGGAAGTCCATCGTTCGTCCGATGGGACGAGTGCCGTCGTCGTTGAGGAGATCCTTAAAGTGAATCAAGTGCTCACCCAAGCGAGCAATTTCTTCAGCGATGTCCGTCTTCTCAGCGTAAACAGCGATTTCGCGGATGAGATCAGGCTGGTCGATGTCAGTACCTGCATCAGAAATCAATGACTCCATGCGAGCTTTGAGTCGAGCTTCGTAATCTGCGATTACCTTTGGAGCAAACTGAGCGATCTGATCGAGACGCTCGCTGATGAAATCGAGATGCCCTGCTAGATCATCGTGCAGAGCAATTCCTTCTCGAGTCCGCATCGCGACAAGATGCTCAAGCGCCAGCTCGATGAGTGGACGAACAGCTTTGCGTGCGCGTCCTAACTTTGATCCTTCTTCGCTTGGAGGGCAAAGAACCCCAGGGAGATTGACAAGCTCAGCGATCGCGATCGATTCAACAGGAGCGCCGATCGAGTCTGCGATTTGTTGAGCATACTTACGCAGAGCTGCGCCGTTGATCTCTTGTGCAGCGCCTTCATCTGTTTCTGTGCAGTTGACGGTGACCGTGACTGAGCCGCGAGAGACCATCTTGCGAACGATCTGTTCGATCTCTGGTTCAAGAGATGCGAGTCGATCAGGAATACGGATAGAAGTCTTGAGGAACTTGTTATTCACAGATCGCACTTCAACAGCGTAGACAGACCCGCTGTCGTTACTTGATGCGTCTCCGAATCCAGTCATGCTTCGAATCACGAGCAAACTCCAGGATGATCTAAGGGTTGTAAACTCGACGCAAAAGCCGAGCGAAGTGAAAGATCAAATGATCTAACTACTCTAACGGATTTATTCGTCGCCCGCTGGAGTTTCAGTAGGGAGAGCTGGGATGTCTTCGATGATTTCTGCTGCGGTTTCTTCAGCATCATCAATAACATCGTTTGCTTTGTCAGCAATATCTTCGAGTGCGTCTGGGGTGCCGCTGAGATCAACTGCATCTGCGTCGTCAGCTTCAGTGTTCGTCGTTGCAGCGTCGTTAGACGAACTTGATTCTTGAATCGGTGCATTAAGCACTGGTTCTTCGATGGATTGCGTCTGAGGGCGCGTTGCGAAGTTCAAGATGATCGCGAATGTCAAGAAGCAGAGAAAGATCCCGATCGTTGCGTATGTCAGCACATCACCTGTTTTGGTACCGAAAGCGGTTTGTCCTGCGCCGCCGCCGCCGCTTGCGCCGAAAGCACCGCTCAAGCCGCCGCCTTGAGGCCGCTGGATAAGCACGAGCAAGATCATCACGATACTGATAATCAAAAACCCGCCGACGAGCAGATTGGTGACCATTGGACTCAGCGCCCCGAGCGTCGTTAGTTCGACGGTTGCGAGGATCGAAGAGGATTCAAAAAGCTGATCAAAAATCGGCACGCGATACTCCTGGCTGGAAAATCAAATCATCCAATGCTCTCAAGTGAGAGCGGTGGGAAGTCTAGGCACATTGCGAGGTTACTTCAGCCCAATCAGGGTTCCAACAAGTAGACTGATTGTGAATCGTTACCCAAACATCACCCTTTTATGCTTAAACAGACTGAGGTTGTCCAGCATTGATGATCGCAAGGAAATCGTTCACAACGAGTGAAGCGCCCCCGATGAGTCCGCCATCAATATCAGGCATCGCCATCAACTCATTCGCGTTCCCTGGTTTCATGGACCCGCCGTAGATAATCCTCATGGAATCTGCAGCGGATTGATCGTACATCTTTGCGATCAATGCACGAATCTTTGCATGCGCGTCTTGAGCATCATCAGGGGTAGCTGTTTTACCTGTTCCAATCGCCCAAACCGGCTCGTACGCGATCACAACCGAGCTCAACTCTAATAGAGTCACACCGTCGAGCCCTGCTCGGATCTGCGTTTCATTGATCGCATCGGTTTGTCCAGCATCTCGCTGATCGAGGGTTTCTCCGACGCAGAGGACTGCGATTAATCCGCCTGCAATTGCGGCTTTCGTCTTTTTATTGACGAGTTGATCAGATTCCCCAATGACATGTCGGCGTTCTGAGTGCCCTGTTAGGACAGTCTTGACATTGCAATCCTTGAGCATTTCGATTGAAATCTCGCCGGTGTATGCTCCATTTGACTCAAACCAGCAATCCTGAGCGCCCACGAGCATATCGGACCCATTCGTCTTGGCGCTCATTTCACGCAGATAGACAAAGGGCGGGAAGACCGCGACATCTACAGCATCGTTCTTGAGCCCAGAAGCGACTCCGTCGATGAGAGAGAGTGCGGTTGCTGAATCAGTATTCATCTTCCAGTTGCCGCCGACGAATGGTTTTCTGTTTGCTTGTGTCATGCTAGGTCTCCGATTCAAGTGAATAGAATGGTGATATGGGTTTCAAACAGCTTCGCTATTTGATACTCTAGCAACCCGAATAGAGGAGTATCGAGAAATGATCAGCCAACCCGAACAGATCGTTGATGTTGATGTCGCCATCATTGGTGGCGGCCCATCCGGTTCGACTGTGAGTACGTTACTCCGTAAATATAACCCGGATCTCTCAGTGATGGTGCTTGAGAAAGCCAAGTTTCCACGCGAACATGTCGGCGAATCTCAACTCCCTGGTATCAGCGCCATCCTTGATGAGATGGAAGTCTGGGACAAAGTCGAAGCAGCTAACTTCCCAGTCAAACTAGGGGGGTCCTATACCTGGGGCAAAGACGCAGACGCTTGGGACTTCGATTTTTATCCAGCAGAAGAGTTTGAAGATCAAGAACGGCCTGCGAAATACGAAGGGCAACGCAAATACACAGCTTTCCAAGTCGAGCGAGATCGGTACGATGAGATATTACTGAG
>Ga0209344_10005737_pt1 | contig 10561 bp, 7 predicted proteins | sample Cruoilmetagenom6_FD_187293 | JGI IMG/M metagenome (GOLD analysis project Ga0209344, IMG submission 187293) | Oil polluted marine microbial communities from Coal Oil Point, Santa Barbara, California, USA - Santa Barbara Oil Seep Sample 6 (SPAdes)... | ecosystem: Environmental > Aquatic > Marine >...
GCGGGCGCGCTGCCCGTCCAGCTTGCTCTTGAGCCGCAACCCTTCGCGCTGGTGCTGGCGAGCTTTTACGGATTGCTCACCGCGCTGATGTTCGTTTTCTGGCCGCTTGGTCAGGCGCGTGATGTTTCCGCCGGGCTGCTGCTGCGGCAGATGGTTTCAAATGAAACTGTGCGCCCGCGCCTGGTTTATGTGGGCTTTAGCGTTTTATGCGCACTGGGGCTTGGCGCCATTGCCGTTCTTTCCTCACACGCAAAGCTGCTAGCAGCGCTCGCCTGCGCGGGGCTGGTTGTGGTCTTCTTGCTGTTCCTTGGCCTTGGCGTTCTCATTGAGCGGATCGCGCGGGCGATGCCGCGTCCCCAACGGACTGTTTTGTCGCTGGCACGGGCGAGTTTGTCCGGGCCCGGCGGGCTGGCGCGGCCCATAGCCCTGTCACTCGGGGCAAGCCTGTCATTGCTGTGCGCTGTATCGCTGGTGACCGCCTCGCTGCAAACCGAGTTTTCCTCGACGATCCCCTCCGAAGCCCCCAGTTATTTCGTGCTCGATGTTGGCAAGGACCAGATCGGCAAGCTGGAAACCATTGTGCGCGCCCATGAGCCTGAAACGCAGATCGGCCATGCGCCAATGCTGCGCGGGCGCATCGTGCGGCTGAACGGCAAAAACCCTGCGGATATCAAACCGGCACCGGGCACCGAATGGGTTTTGCACGGTGACCGGGGCTTGAGTTATTCCGCCACTCTGCCTGAAGGATCTTTGCTAGTGAAGGGCGCATGGTGGGATGAGAATTATGACGGTCCGCCGCTGGTTTCCATCGAAGGAGAAATTGCCAAGGGGCTTGGCCTGGCAATCGGTGACAGCATTACCGTCAATGTGCTGGGGCGAAACGTGAAGGCGAAAATTTTCAACACCCGAAAAGTGGACTGGGATTCACTGGCGATCAATTTCGTCCTAGTGTTTTCCCCCAATACGCTTAGCCAAGCACCGGCCAATCTTCTTGTCACTCTCACATTGCCCGAAGAAACGCGCGCCAAGCTCGAGGGGCCGATGATCCAGGAACTTTCAGATGCCATGCCGGATATCACAGCGCTGAGGGTGCGCGACGCCATCAATGCGTTCCGGGAAATCGCCGAAAAGGTCATGGCCGCGATCCGGGCGGCAGGCGGGGTCACGCTGCTGGCCGGGGCCATTGTTCTGGCCGGCGCGCTGACGACAGCCCATGGCCGACGCATTCGCGAAACGGTTATCTTCAAAACGCTCGGGGCGACGCGGCGGCGAATCCTGACCGCGCATCTGATCGAATATGGCGTTCTGGCGCTGATAACCGGCATTTTTTCCGCGATGCTTGGCACGCTTGGCGCATATCTGGTGGTCATCTTCGCCATGGATTCGGCATTTACCTTTTCGGTCCAGGCGGTTCTATGGCCGGTTGCACTGGCCATGGGGCTTGTACTGATTTTCGGTACTGCCGCCACCTGGCGGGTGCTGGGGGCAAAGACAGTGAGCTATTTGCGCGGGAATTAAGGGCGTGATCTTAAGGAATTGAAATGGGCGCGGCCATGAGGGGATCCCCCATTTTTATCACCCTTTTAATGATGAACGCGATGTAATTTGAGCAGGCTTGCGTAATGCTTGCGAAATCACCATATTAAAGCTCAAAATCAGGTATACTTCCTGACAGGCATTCTCAGCAGTCAAAAGGACCTTTCAATAATGGCTGAATTCGACAAACAAGGTTATTCGCACGCTGCAAACGGTGCGCGTGCCGATACGCATGCCATCGACGAGGGCCTGCGTAGCTATATGCTCCGCGTCTACAACTACATGGCCGCGGGCGTGGCGATCACCGGTGTCGTGGCTTATGTCACCTTCATGATGGCCGTGGTTCAGACCCCGGCTGGTATGCAGCTTACATCGTTTGGCGCGGCAATCTTCACCAGCCCGCTGAAATGGGTAGTTATGCTGGCGCCGCTTGGCATGGTGTTTTTCCTCTCGGCCCGAATGAGCCGTATGAGCCTCGGCGCCGCGCAAATGGCGTTCTGGGCTTTTGCTGCTCTTATGGGCCTCTCGCTGGCCTCGATTTTCATGGTTTATGCAGGTGAATCCATTACTCGCGTGTTCTTCATCTCTGCGGCGGCCTTCGGCGGTCTTAGCCTCTATGGCTACACCACGAAGAAGGATTTGTCGGGCTGGGGTTCATTCCTGATCATGGGCCTTATCGGCATCATCATCGCCTCAATCGTAAACATTTTCCTCGCGTCATCCGCGATGCAGTTCGCCATCTCGGTGATCGGCGTTCTCGTATTTGCCGGCCTCACCGCCTATGACACGCAGCAGATCAAGGAAATGTACTATGAAGGCGATGGTACTGCGACCATGGGCAAGAAAGCCATCATGGGCGCGCTGCGTCTCTATCTCGACTTCATCAATCTGTTCATGATGCTGTTGTCTCTGTTCGGAAATCGCAACTAGCATTTTTTGATCAGATGTGAAATTCAAGCGGGCTCCGGATTAAACTCCGGGGCCCGTTTTCTTATTGGAGTTATCCGTCATGCCGCAAAACGCGGTGACAGTCAGAGACTGCATGAAGGCCGATATGGCGCAAGTCACTGAAATATACGGCCGTTCTGTACGCGAAGAAACAGCGTCATTCGAGTATGCGCCGCCAGATTTACAAGAAATGCTGCGCCGCCGCTCAGCTCTTATTGATGCGGGCTACCCATACATTGTGGCCGAAATTGACGGCCGTGTGGAAGGGTATGCCTATGCCGGCGCATATAAGGCGCGCCCGGCCTATGCTGGATCAGTGGAAAACACCGTCTATGTGAACCCTGATCTCCAGAGAGGCGGTGTCGGGCGCGCACTCATGGAAAAGCTGATCCTCGAATGCGAGGCGCGGGACTACCGACAGATGATCGCGATCATTGGCGATAGCGCGCATGTGGTGTCCATTGAGTTCCACAAGTCGCTGGGCTTTGCCTATGCGGGAAATCTAAAATCCGTCGGTTACAAGCACGGCAAATGGCTTGATACGGTATTTTTGCAACGCGCGCTGGGTACAGGAGATGAAACCCCACCCGATGAGAGTTCGGGCGCCTAGGGTCAGGGCCCATGAGCTTTTACGCCGGAACCAGCCGCAATTTCCGATCAATCACTTTCAGCACGTTTTTCAGATCATGTCCGCGTTTGAGAATCAGCCCTGTCGGGGTGATTACGGAGTACACGCCCTGACGCCGCGCCAGGCGCGGGTCTTTTTCAATGCGGTATAGAGGATATTCGCTGGCCCGGCGAAAGACGGAAAAAATAGCCTTTTCGCGGTGCATGTCTATGGCGTAATCGCGCCATTCGCCCTCGGCGACTTTGCGGCCATACATGCCGAGCAACTGGGCAAGTTCACGGCGGTTGAAAGAGATAGGGCCCTGATGGCCACGCCCGCCTTTGGTTTTTTGCTGCACGGATTTACGCGATGCTCTGTCCGTGCGCTGGAGTATTATGGGCTCACTGTCACTCAATGGGCGCCTCCCTCTTGCCAATGATTTCAATATCCTATGATCGCGCCACAGAGCGTTGATTGCAAGTGGGGTGGTAAGAGATCATTTTTTTTGCCGCAAGGATTCAAAAAAAGGCATTCCAGAGCGGATATGAGACCGGTGGGCTAGCGATATGTTTTTCAACACAAAAGTTAACGGATGAAGAGTGCGTTTCTTTCAGTAAAGGGCCTTTGTCTTAACGCTGGTGTAACAATTTGAAACACAAATCACAGTTCTGCCCATTTTCAGCCCTTGCCGTGCCCCATTGCCGGATAGAATACAATCATTATCCTTGGTTTGGGTCTGGTTGAGACTTCGGAATCTCAGCCCCCCAGCCCCCCCGGGGTCTTGATCAACAGGCCAAGCCACCCTTCTGCAGTATTTGCGTATTGGAGGGAATAGCGGGATAAATAGAGCGGGCCGGGCGGTTGTCCCGGCCCGTTTTTTTTGCTTTCAAACAATTTGGTGTTTTATGCGGTGATTCGGTTAGATATCGGATTGGCGTAGAAATGATAATGAGACGGGCATTTTAGATATGAGCGAGAACAAGAGCGCGAGCGCGGGCAAGTCTTCTTCAAAGGCGCAAGACGGTAAGGACAGCGCAGATACGCAGTTCGGCTTTCAAGCCGAGGTGTCGCGGCTGCTACAGATGATGGTCCACTCGGTTTATTCCGAGAAAGAAATATTTCTCAGAGAATTGATCTCCAACGCGGCGGACGCGCTGGACAAGCTGCGCTACCAGGCGATCACGTCACCCGATCTACTTGGCGATGATGCTGATCTTCGCATATCCATTGAGGTGGATGAGCAGAACAAGATTCTCAGCATCTCCGACAATGGCATCGGTATGAGCCGGGCGGAGCTGATCGATAATCTCGGTACCATTGCACGATCGGGCACAAAGGCGTTTCTGGATGCGGCGGAGAAAAAAGGCGGTGATGCGCCTTCCGCTATTGGCCAGTTTGGTGTCGGCTTCTATTCGTCCTTCATGGTGGCGGACAGGGTTGAGGTTCTGAGCCGTAAGGCCGGCTCGAAATCTGTACATCTGTGGACGTCTGACGGGCTCAGCGGTTTCGATTTGGCAAAGGCGCCCAAAGCGCAAGCCGATGCCCTGGTGCGCGGGACGCTGGTGAAGCTTCATCTTAAAGACGATGCGCTCGAGTATCTGAGTGAAGAAGAGATTGCCAGGATCGTGAGGGTGTATTCGGACCACATCCCCTTCCATATCGATTTTGTTGGAGACAAGGACGGCGCGGAGGAGCGCAGTCAGCTCAACACCGCAAGCGCTCTGTGGATGCGGCCCAAAAAAGAAATCAGTGAAGACCAGTACAAGGAATTCTATCACCATGCCGGGGGTTTGTATGACACGCCCTCGATCACCATTCATTACAAGGCCGAAGGGCGCCACGAATATAATGTGCTTCTGTTCGTGCCGACGATGCCGCCATTCGATCTGTATAACCAGGAACGCTCTGGCCGGGTGCGGCTCTATGTGCGGCGCGTCTTCATCACCGATGACGCTCTTATACTGCCCCCCTATCTGCGGTTCGTACGCGGGGTTGTCGACTCTGAAGATGTGCCTTTGAACATCAGCCGGGAAATGTTGCAGAATAATCCGGTTCTCACCTCGATCCGCAAGGCCGTGACCAACCGGGTTCTTGCCGACATCAAGTCACAGGCGGAAGACGACCCAGAAAAATTTGAGGCCTTTTGGACTGCTTTCGGGGCGGTGATCAAGGAAGGGCTGTATGAGGATATGGAGCGGCGTGACACTCTGTATGAGATTGTACGCTTCCACAGCTCCGCTCATGAGGGTTGGCGAACACTCAAGGAGTATGTGACTGACCTGCGGCCCAATCAGACTGAAATCTACTATTTGGCCGGGGATTCTCTCGAGCAACTACGCGGCTCCCCGCAGCTTGAAGGTTTTGCCGCGCGCGGCGTGGATGTTCTGTTGCTGTGCGATCCGGTCGATAATTTCTGGGTCACAACAGCGCTTGGGTTTGACGGCAAACCGTTCAAGTCGATCACCCAGGGCGATGTGGATCTCTCCGCCATTCCTCTTATCGATGAAAAGCAGGACAAGGATGAGAAGAGCGAAAAGTCTACCCCAGAAACTGCAGAGCTGATTGGCCGTCTCAAAACCCTGTTCGAAGATGAAGTGAGCGAGGTTCGCGCTTCATCGCGGCTGATTGAAAGTCCGGCCTGCCTGGTTGCCCCTGAAAGCGGACCCGATAGGGGGCTCGGCAAGTTTCTTGAGAAACAGGCGGGGCAAGGCTCTATCAACCCCGTGCTGGAGATCAATCCCACTCATCCCCTGGTCATGGCGCTGCTGGGAAAGGGCGTTGGCGACTTCGATGATATCGCGTGGATATTGCTTGACCAGGCGCGGATATTGGAAGGGGCAGCCCCAAGCAATCCGGCGAAATTCGCGGAGCGGCTTAACAAGCTGGTGCTTGGCGGGGTGAAATAAACAGGCGCTAGAAAAACTACCAGTTTTTCATTTCCACTGCGGCAATGATCGGGCCGGCCTGATCCTGCTGCAGGAGAACAGTGCAACCGTCCGCATCAGTGCTTTGCAGGTGATTCTTGGGCAGCTTGATCGTGACCTTCTCGCCCGTCCACTGTCCCACTGGCGTCATGGTCTTGACGACACGGTGATAGGTGATCGTGCTGCCACGGTTCTCTCCACGCCTGATCTTAACTGTTGCTGATTTCTTCACCAGCGCCAGCCAGATTGTGGCCGGTTTCACGCGTGCGCCTATGGGCGCCGCGCCGGCGCTGATGATGATCGTGTCACCTTCAGTGTGTAGTGTGAGAGAGACAGGCCCGGTTTCGCGTTTCGCGGATTTCAGAATTGCTTTTTTCACTGCCTTTGCGTGGCTGCCCACGACATGCAACTTGCCGCCGATTACGATCTGGGGCGTATAAACCTGTCCGTCGCCGCGCGCCCGTGCGTAAGAGCGTTGACGGGAGCTGTAAGCTGGAGTGGCGAGCGTATCCTTCCAGCCCAGATAATCCCAGTAATCAACCGGAAAAGTCAGGGCGATGACATCACGCCGTCCAGCCAGTTTTCCGAGCAGCTTGTCGGCGGGCGGGCAGGAGGAGCAGCCCTGGCTTGTGAACAGCTCGACTACCACCTTGGATTTGGCGAACGAAGCTTCCGGGGTAGCGGCAGCGCCAATGAACGCGGCAAAGCCGGCTAGCAGGGCCAAATTTCGTATCGGTTGAAACATAATAATCCTGTCACTTGCAATTGCGCCCGTTTGCAGCGGGATAAGCGCTCCAGAGTATCCTGCAAACCAATGCTCAATAGCCAGTAACGACTGGGTGAGAATGTGAGATGCACATCTCACCCAGCTGCCGCGAACTGTTTAGCGCCTAAAACGTGATCAGGCAGCGCGGGCAAGATTGCGCAGCACATAGTGCAGGATGCCCCCGTTGCGGTAGTAGGACAGCTCATCTTCGGTATCGATACGGCACAAAAGCGGCACTTCCTTGGTGCTGCCATCGGCAAAGGTGATGGTTGCGTTGAGTCTTTGTTGCGGCTCTATTCCTTCAAGGCCCTTAATCGTGACTCTTTCCTCGCCCGTTATCCCGAGACCCTGCCAGGACTGGCCGTCCTCAAACTCAAGCGGTAGTACGCCCATGCCAACGAGATTGGATCGGTGGATGCGCTCGAACGATTCAACAATAACGGCGCGGATGCCGAGTAGCGCCGTTCCCTTTGCCGCCCAGTCTCGGCTCGAACCGGTGCCGTATTCCTTGCCTGCAAACACGACCAATGGCACGCCTTCGGTTTTGTAGCGCATGGCCGCATCATAGATCGATGTCACCTCGCCCGATGGGTAATGGACGGTCACGCCGCCCTCGGTGTCCGCCACCATCTGGTTCTTGATACGAACATTGCCGAATGTGCCGCGCATCATTACGTGATGGTTGCCGCGCCGTGCGCCAAACGAGTTAAACTCAACCGGTCGCACCTGATGCTCGACGAGATATTCCCCAGCTGGTCCATCGGCCTTGATAGCGCCAGCAGGAGAAATATGGTCGGTGGTGATGCTATCGCTGAATAACCCCAAGACGCGCGCCTCGACAATATCCGTGACCGGGGCCGGCTCCATCTTCATGTCTTCGAAATAGGGCGGGTTTTTCACATAGGTCGAGGTTTCGGGCCAGTCATAGGTTTTTTCGTCCGAGCCGCCAATTTTCTGCCAGTGCTCATCGCCCTTGAACACATCGCCATAGCGCGAGGCAAACATTTCCGGCGTGACGCTGGTGCGGATCATATCTGAAATCTCAGCCGTTGTTGGCCAGATGTCTTTCAAGAACACATCGTTACCGTCCTGGTCCTGTCCGAGAGGGTCATTTACCAGATTGATATTCATCGACCCGACTAGGGCATAGGCCACGACCAGTGGCGGCGAGGCCAGCCAGTTGGTTTTTACATTGGCATTGATGCGCCCCTCAAAGTTGCGGTTGCCTGATAACACTGAAGCCACCACCAGATCGTTGTTCACGATGGCTTCGGTGATCTCTTCGGGCAGCGGCCCTGAATTGCCGATGCATGTGGTGCAGCCATAGCCAACGAGGTTGAATCCGAGCGCATCAAGTTCGCTTTGCAATCCTGCCCGCTCAAGATAGTCAGTGACCACTTGAGAGCCCGGTGCCAGTGATGTCCGCACCCAGGGCTTCACCTTCAAACCCTTGGCGTGGGCGTTGCGGGCGACTAGCCCGGCGGCAATCAGCACGGCCGGGTTGGAGGTATTGGTGCAGGAGGTGATGGCGGCGATGACGATGTCGCCATTGCCCAGATCATGATTGCGTCCCTCGACGGATGCGCGTTTGTCTGTCCCTCCCGAGCCGGCAAATTCGCCATCAATAACGCTGGCAAATCCGGTTGATGCATCTTTCAGCGCAACGCGGTCCTGCGGACGTTTGGGTCCTGCGATCGACGGCACAACCGTGCCCAGATCAAGCCCCAGCGTCGCTGTGAATGAAGGGTCGGGCGTATCGCTTGCGCGCCACATGCCCTGCGCTTTGGCGTAAGCCTCAACGAGCTCAATGCGGTCGGCCTCGCGCCCGGTGGCTTTGAGATAGGCAATGGACTCATTGTCGATGGGGAAGAAGCCGCAGGTCGCGCCATATTCAGGCGCCATGTTCGCGATGGTCGCCTGATCTTCAAGAGAGAGATGATCAAGGCCGGGTCCATAAAATTCGACGAATTTTCCAACGACGCCTTGTGCGCGCAGCATTTGCACAACCGTCAGCACCAGATCTGTTGCCGTGATGCCTTCGGCCATCTTACCTTCAAGCCGAAAGCCCACGACCTCGGGGATCAGCATCGAGATTGGCTGGCCAAGCATGGCGGCCTCGGCTTCGATACCGCCAACGCCCCAGCCCAGGACGGACAGTCCATTGACCATTGTGGTGTGGCTGTCGGTGCCAACCAGCGTGTCGGGATAGGCGTAAGTGACGGATGCGCCGTTCTCATCGACCTGTTTTGTCCAGACGCTCTGTGAGAGATATTCGAGATTCACCTGGTGGCAGATGCCGGTTCCAGGGGGCACCACGCGGAAATTCTCAAAGGCATTTCCGCCCCAGCGCAGGAAGGAATAACGCTCCTGATTGCGTTCATATTCCTTGTCGACATTCTGCTTGAAAGCGCTGCCGGTGCCGAAGAAGTCCACCATTACCGAGTGATCGATCACCAGATCAACCGGCACCAGCGGATTGATCTTCGCCGGATCGCCGCCCATGGTTTTAAGAGCATCGCGCATGGCGGCCAGATCGACGACCGCCGGAACACCGGTAAAATCCTGCATCAGGACGCGCGCCGGCCGGTAGGCAATCTCGTGTTTGGAGGATTTGGTTTTCAGCCAGCCGGCGCAGGCGCGAATATCGTCCGCTGTAACCGATGTCCCATCTTCAAAGCGCAGCAGATTTTCAAGCAGCACTTTTAAAGAGAAGGGCAGTTTGGAAATGCCATCAAGGCCATTTTTCTCAGCTTCTGGAAGCGAGAAATAATCATAAGATTGCGCGCCAACGGTTAATGTGCGGCGGCATTTAAAGCTGTCTAACGACGGGGACGAGTGTGCGCTCACGGGGTCAACCTCCTGTTTTGAACAAACATGCCGCGCCGCCGGAGTGCCGACGGAAGGTCTGGCCTGATGATGCTGGGAAGGATCACTTCCATCCCGGCTTCATACACGCCCCGTTTTTGCGCTGGCGCCTAATAGTGAGTGATCCATATTATATCACGTGATTCCGCTCAAGCGGAACCAGTAGTTCCCAATGTGCGGCGGATTGAACCCCGCGGACTCAATACTGGTGAGATCACATCCACGTTACGGAATGCGTGAATGTATAATTTCATGACATACTGATGTGTGTTTTCAAGATGGCGCGGTGCTCCCAATGGGCGTGGCAGCCATGAACGATGTTATCGGGAACCGGCCCCTTGGGGCTAATGGGAGGACTCAATGAAACAGATGGCCGAGCGACTGAAATTCAGTGTTTTTGCCCCCATGATCGCATTCGCGATGCTGGCTGGCATGACGTTTTTCGCGGCTGAAACACATGCTGCGGGGTTCAAGCACCGTGTGGCTGTTCACGTCGATAGCTCCGATCCCAAAGTCATGAACCTGGCACTCAACAACGTTCAGAATATCAAGAAATTTTACGACTCAAAAGGTGAGAGCGTCGCAATCGAAGTGGTTGCCTACGGGCCGGGGCTGCACATGCTGCGGGCTGATACTTCTCCGGTAAAAGAGCGGGTGGCGGTTATGTCTCTGGGAATTACCAACCTGATATTTTCCGCTTGCGGTAATACCCACGCCAGGATGTCGAAGAAGGCCGGCAAAACCGTGGTTCTTCTGAGTGAAGCGCGCAAAGTTCCCTCAGGCGTTATCCAGCTCATCAAGCTGCAGGAAGAAGGCTATAGCTATATCCGTCCCTGACCTCTTCAACGCTTTCCAGCGGATACTGAATTTAAAGGCGGCATCGCATATGCCGCCTTTTTTATCGGATACTATGTC
>Ga0209344_10005739_pt1 | contig 10560 bp, 19 predicted proteins | sample Cruoilmetagenom6_FD_187293 | JGI IMG/M metagenome (GOLD analysis project Ga0209344, IMG submission 187293) | Oil polluted marine microbial communities from Coal Oil Point, Santa Barbara, California, USA - Santa Barbara Oil Seep Sample 6 (SPAdes)... | ecosystem: Environmental > Aquatic > Marine...
TTGGCCTCGCATCAAAACCTGCTCTAAAATCTGGCGCTAAACCATACGAAACGCCAATCGTGCGCCGGCCTTGTAACTTGCCGGGTGCAAGGTAAGGTTTGCACGCGAAATTCCCCATCATTCGCTTGACCCCATGCCCCATCTTTTATAGGAGAGCCTATCGACAAAGCCCCGGATTCGTTCGGGGCTTCGTTGTTGTTCGTAAGAACGTATCGTCGAGGACCTTCGGGGCCTTATAAACTTGGCCACCTACGGGGGGCTATCACATAGGCGGACAAGCTCCGCCGTTTGCTAAACGGAAGACAGAAAGCATGGCACTTAAGTCGTATAAGCCAACGACGCCGGGCCAGCGTGGGCTGGTGCTGATCGACCGTTCAGAGCTTTGGAAAGGACGTCCTGTCAAAGCCCTCACTGAGGGTCTGACGAAATCGGGCGGCCGGAACAACACTGGACGGATTACCTCGCGTCGTCGCGGGGGTGGGGCAAAGCGCCTCTATCGCGTTGTTGATTTCAAAAGAAACAAATTTGATGTATCGGCCACGGTTGAACGGATCGAATATGACCCGAACCGGACCGCATTCATCGCCCTGATCAAATATGACGATGGCGAGCAAGCATACGTGCTGGCACCTCAGCGTCTGGCGGTTGGCGACAAGATCGTAGCCGGCAACAAGGTCGACATTAAACCGGGCAACTGTATGCCATTCTCGGGCATGCCAATCGGTACAATCATCCACAACATCGAACTGAAGCCAGGCAAAGGCGGTCAAATCGCACGTGCCGCTGGTACATATGCTCAGTTTGTTGGACGTGATGGTGGATACGCTCAGATCCGTCTCAGCTCTGGTGAGCTGCGTCTGGTGCGTCAGGAATGCAAGGCCACCGTTGGTGCGGTCTCCAACCCTGACAACTCAAACCAGAACTACGGTAAAGCTGGTCGTATGCGTCACAAGGGCATTCGCCCGTCCGTACGTGGTGTTGCTATGAACCCGATTGATCACCCTCACGGTGGTGGTGAAGGTCGTACATCGGGTGGTCGTCATCCGGTAACGCCATGGGGCAAGCCGACCAAGGGTGCACGCACTCGCAACAAGAACAAAGCGTCGCAGAAGCTGATTATTCGCTCGCGTCACGCTAAGAAAAAGGGCCGGTAATCATGTCGCGTTCTGTATGGAAAGGCCCATTTGTCGATGCCTACGTCCTGAAAAAGGCCGAAGCATCGCGCGAGTCGGGTCGCAACGAAGTCATCAAAATCTGGTCGCGCCGCTCGACGATCCTGCCCCAATTCGTGGGCTTGACGTTTGGCGTCTACAACGGCCGCAAACACATCCCTGTTAACGTCTCTGAAGACATGATTGGTCAAAAGTTCGGTGAATATTCGCCAACACGTACCTATTACGGTCACGCAGCCGACAAAAAAGCGAAGCGGAAGTAAGTCATGGGCAAGGAAAAGAACCCCCGCCGCGTGGCAGACAACGAAGCAATGGCAAAACTGCGCATGCTTCGCACCAGCCCGCAGAAACTTAACCTGCTCGCCGCGTTGATCCGCGGTAAGAAGGTTGAAAAGGCATTGACCGACCTGACGTTCAGCAACAAACGTATCGCCGAAGACGTGAAGAAATGTCTTCAGTCGGCTATCGCCAATGCTGAAAACAACCATAACCTGGATGTTGACGAACTGGTCGTGGCAGAAGCCTATGTCGGTAAAAACATGGTCATGAAACGTGGTCGTCCTCGTGCACGCGGTCGGTTCGGCGCTCTGCGCAAGCCGTTCTCGGAACTGACGATCAAAGTACGCCAAGTTGAGGAGCAAGCCTAATGGGTAACAAAGTCAATCCGATTGGCATGCGTCTTCAGGTCAACCGCACCTGGGACAGCCGCTGGTACGCTGATACCAAAGATTACGGCAACCTGTTGTTGGAAGACATCGCCATCCGCGATTTCATCAACAAAGATTGCAAGCAAGCTGGTGTCAGCCGCGTGATCATCGAGCGTCCGCACAAGAAGTGCCGCGTAACAGTTCACACAGCACGCCCTGGCGTCATCATTGGTAAGAAAGGTGCAGACATCGAAACTCTGCGCAAGAAACTTGCCAACATGACCGACAGCGAACTGCACTTGAACATCGTCGAAGTGCGCAAGCCTGAACTCGACGCTGCTCTGGTTGGTGAATCCATTGCACAACAGCTGGAACGTCGTGTGTCGTTCCGTCGTGCGATGAAACGCGCCGTTCAGAACGCCATGCGCATGGGTGCCTTGGGTATCCGGGTTAACGTCGCGGGCCGCCTTGGCGGCGCCGAGATCGCCCGGACAGAATGGTACCGTGAAGGTCGCGTGCCTCTGCACACACTGCGTGCAGACATCGACTATTCACATGTCGAAGCATCCACTGCTTACGGCATCATTGGTATCAAGGTATGGATCTTCAAAGGCGAGATCATGGAGCACGATCCAGGTGCACGTGATCGTAAAGCTCAAGAACTCCAAGATGGTCCCGCGCCCCGTGGCGCCGGTGGCCGCCGCTAAGGAGAAAAAAGATGCTTCAACCAAAGCGTACTAAATTCCGCAAGATGCACAAAGGCCGGATCAAAGGAGAAGCCAAAGGCGGATCCGATCTTAACTTTGGCACTTATGGCCTGAAAGCGACTCAGCCTGAGCGCGTTACTGCACGTCAAATCGAAGCGGCTCGCCGCGCGATGACACGTCACATGAAACGTCAGGGCCGTGTTTGGATCCGGATTTTCCCGGATCTGCCAGTCACATCGAAACCTACCGAAGTCCGTATGGGTAAAGGTAAAGGTTCCGTTGATTTCTGGGCGGCTAAAGTTAAGCCGGGCCGTATCATGTTCGAAATCGACGGTGTGTCGGAATCCATTGCAGTTGAGGCCCTGCGCCTTGCCGCGATGAAACTCCCGATCAAAACCCGCGTCGTTGTTCGCGAAGATTGGTAAACACGTCATTCGCCTTGGTGAATGACGGCGGTGTAGCGGATTTTCCATGAAAATCTGCGGGCCGAAAACCGGAAATATTTTGACCCCCGCTGAGTAATCGGCGGGGGTTTTCTTATGTGTGTCTGTCTGTCGTCAATCAAGTGAAGAACGGCAATTCGTATTCATGGCTCAAAGTATAACAGCCTGCTAAACTTGATCGGTTAGTTTCAAAGAAGGAGCAGACATGACCAAGGCACAGCGCGAACATTTCTATCAGGGGCAATTTTTGCACCTGGTGTGCGTGCTTATCTTGCTTGTCGCGCTCTTTTTTGTATCCGACTTCCCGCGATTTGATGAAGGTGCGTTCCTTGGATTATCCACCGCGACTTGGATATCGCTTTGTGTCGGGGGGGCGATATTGCACCAAGTCTATGTCTGGCTGTGCTGGCGATTGGAGTTGGACGGCCAGCGTTTCACGCGATTCTTCGGCAAGCATGCATTTCAGTTTTTTCAATTCGGATTTGCGGTTCTCATCGCGTTGAGGCCGGTATTTGCTTTCGCACTTGGTTGGTCCAACCGCGCCACGCTTCCGATTGATCCATGGCTGGGGTTCGGTGTGGCCATTGTTTTGGCCGCGCCTTCCATTTACCTCGTTTACAGCGTGCGCAAATACTTTGGATTTGAACGCGCTTTTGGCATCGACCACTTTGACGAAACCTATCGTGACCTTCCTCTGGTTCGAAAAGGTATCTTCACGTGGACGCCAAACGCCATGTATGTGTTCGGGTTCCTGATATTGTGGGTGCCCGGGTTTCTATTTCAATCCGTCGCGGCGTTGGCGGTTGCGGCGTTCAGTCATGCCTATATCTGGGTGCATTACTATTGCACTGAGAAACCGGATATGGACCGGATTTACGGGCAGACTGATCACACACTCTGATTTTGAAACCGCAAAACGTGGGCGAAGTACCTATTCGTTGCCGGCAGTCGCCGGGTAAAGCGCCATTTCAATCGCTGTGGGAATATCCGCAATCGCTACGGAAAAGTGGCCCCGCACGTGTAGCTTCGCAACTGTTACATCACCGGAACGATCGACTTCGCAGCTGAGCTTTTGCAACGGATAGGATGCGCGATCTCCGACGATCAGTTCACTGGGCGCGTGATAATCGTCAGAATTGCCAAACGAAATCCTGTACAAGCTGTCAAAATTCGCTGCCAGGCCACTGTTGCTTTCTGCATCACAGGTTACCGGCGTCGCGGCGGCCTCTTCCGAGCGGTAATCGATTTCACCGGCCTTCACCGTTTCAATCTGAAAGCCGAACCCCGTTTCATCCGTGGGTGCAACCAAGGTCATGTCCAACCAGATGATTTGGCCGTCCGATGCGTGCAACGCGTTCACAAAATTATGGCCCGAACCAGAATCGTTGTAGTCGATAACGCCGACGACGGAACCGGCAGAAATCATGTCGGCACTTGCCAGAGAGGCAGCAGAGCATGCGCAAAACAAGGTCGCGGAAAATAGCTTGTTCATTTTGATAATCCAATTTGCTCGAATGTTATTCTTTTAGGGTGACTGCCAAAAGGGATACATGTCAATCAACAGCCTCGATATGGGGGCGCAAAACATTGATTTCAAAGGAGTAGGGCAGAAATAGACTGATCAAGAGGGCTTGTTTAAACCTCTGGCACAGCCAGCAAATGTCGATAAGACGCTGGAAATGTTTCCAAAAAACGGGTTTTTGAGGATCGGTTCAGCGTCAACCCCAACCGTAATTGAAACTGACGGAAATCCGCTCATCCTCGGCCATGTTCATCGGAACTTCGTGACGTAACCAACTTTCCCATAACAAAATGTCACCCGGTTGCGGCGCGACATAGTTAAAGCTACGCATTTCGGCGCGGGCGTCTTTTGCGCGGGCAGGGGCGGCCATCATCATCGCCAACCGTGGGTCTTCGAACTTGATTGCACTGGCGCCCTCGGGCACTGCGATATAGGTGGTGCCGCTGATCACCGAATGGGGATGAATGTGCGAGGTATGGATGCCACCTTCGGGCAGGATGTTGATCCAGATATCTTCCAGCTTGAGCTTCTTACCATCCAGATCAAATTCCAGATCCTTGGCAAATACAGCCACATGTTTGTCCAGAACTTTGATCAGGTCCTTAAACGCCGGAAACCGCCATCCGAGATCGGTTAAGGACGCATAACTGGTGTATCCGGGATACCCGTTTTTTTCACACCATTCCTGACCTGCCTCATCATCATCTGCGATGGACCAGCAGGATGATTCCAGTTCGGATATATCTACAGGTTTACCGAGCTCAGAAAGCTGTGCGCGGTAAAGACGGGTGACAAAAAGTGAATCAATCTGTGACATGCATGGGTGATACCGCAATGTTTGGGCCGTGGCGAGTGTAGGATGCCGCTTGGCCAGTACGTCAAGCAATTGAAAGATACAAATTTTCGCAAAATAACGGCTTGAAACCGCCGACATTACAGATTTTGCTTGCTAAATTTTTCAATCCCGCGCAGATACGCCGTGCTTACGTTATTCTTTTTCGGCCTTCTGTCTCCCTTTAAACGGCGTTCAGTCAATCGATCCAGACCAACAACGCCAGGTTGCCGCAATTCTGCGGGCAGCATTATTCTAGGAGACTACGGTATGGCTAATGGCACCGTAAAATGGTTCAACGCAACTAAAGGCTTCGGCTTTATCGCACCTGACGGTGGCGGCAAAGACGTTTTCGTTCACATTTCTGCAGTAGAGCGCGCTGGTCTGACCGGCTTGGCCGACGACCAGAAAGTGACATTCGACGTAGAAGCAGGCCGTGACGGCCGCGAAAGCGCGTCGAACCTGGCACTCGCATAAGTCGAGCCTGTCTGAATTGAAGCGGGCGGTTCTGGGTGTTCCCCGGAGCCGCCCGTTTTCTTTTGAATGACGTGGGGCAGAGCGGGGTGGTGGCGTCACTAGTCTTCGATGGACATGGTTGAGAACGCTCGGAACAGTGAGAGCTTTCATTGCGGGTGCGGTCGTGCGCACGTCTTTCAGATTGCCCGTTATGTTTGACGTTGATAGGTCGCTATGACAACTTTACCCACGCTATGTTAATAGAACACATACATCTCCATATGCAGGTCGTTGCAGATCAGGGCGAGTTTTTGCTGATCAGGCTGTTGATCGGCAGTGAAAAAGCTGGGAGTGGTCTTTGCCTTGAAAACTGGTCTGACATTCCTTGGCAAACTTGCGACGAAGAACGTTGGGAATGTATTCGCAAAGGTACATTTGGGGCGTTGCGCGATAGAGGAATTCAGGACGCGAAAGTTTGTGTTGTTGGCGTCCGCTACCTGGATGTCGATTCTCTGCCTTCTCTGTTCGAATCCGTTTCCAGAATTTGTGTGCTATTGGCGCTGGAATGCCCAGAAACCACATTTACTGAAAGTGGGCAGTGCCGTTATTTGAAGCGCTACAAAGAAAACAATCGCGACTTACTAAATGAATGGGATGTATTCTGAAAGAGACTAGGGCAGCGCCTGACCGCGGGTGGGCGCATTGATGGCTACAATTGCCAATTTATGGAGCGGCCCACATCCAACTCTGCAACAAAATAGCATACGTTGCAAAAGCGCCCGCCCATGGGGCGGTCGGGCGCTGCCCGGCGGCCTGCGCGCAGGCCTTGATTCCGGGCGGGGGGCTCACAAGCGGGCCAAAGCTCTTTTCCCAAAGGTTTCCCTTGCCCTCCACATCCACCTCCCCTATAGAACGGCATCTCGCGATTTCCGGGTTACCGGGATTCGTGTGTTTGCAATTGATCCACCAGGTTTCGGGTTACCCTGTACCAACCGTCAGGGGCTTGCTGGTGTTTTGAGAAAAGGAAAAGGCGCATGAACGCCCAGGAACTACGCGATAAAACACCTGATCAGCTCCGTGAAGAGCTGGCCAACCTGAAGAAAGAGCAGTTCAACCTGCGTTTTCAGGCGGCCACAGGTCAAATGGAAAACCCAGCACGCATGAAAGTCGCTCGCCGCAATGCGGCCCGCGTTTTGACCGTACTGAACGAAAAAGCCGCTTCCGCGGCCGCAGAATAAGGAGCCTGACAGATGCCCAAACGTATTTTGACTGGCACCGTGACAAGTGCCGCGAACGAGCAAACCGTAACTGTTTCGGTTGAACGCCGCTTCAAGCACCCCGTTCTGCAGAAAACCATCCGTAAGTCCAAAAAGTACCGGGCTCACGATGAAACCAACGCTTTCAAGGCCGGCGACCAGGTTCGTATCATCGAATGTGCGCCGAAATCGAAAACGAAACGTTGGGAAGTTTTGGTCGCGTAAGCGCCAAGGCTTTTCGACTTAATCGAAACCCTGGGGACAAGGCACGCATCGCCCCCCATAGGTCGGGAGAAACCAAATGATCCAGATGCAGACCAACCTGGATGTTGCTGACAACAGCGGCGCGCGCCGTGTTCAGTGCATCAAGGTACTGGGTGGGTCCAAGCGGAAATACGCAGGTGTTGGAGACATCATCGTCGTATCCGTGAAGGAAGCCATTCCACGCGGCCGTGTGAAAAAAGGCGACGTCCGTAAGGCCGTCGTTGTTCGCACCGCCAAAGAAATCCGTCGTGAAGACGGCACAGCAATCCGCTTTGACAGCAACGCCGCCGTGATCCTGAACAATGCAGGTGAGCCGGTCGGTACCCGTATCTTCGGGCCTGTTGTTCGCGAACTGCGTGCCAAAAACTTCATGAAAATCATCTCACTCGCGCCGGAGGTGCTGTAAGATGGCTGCTAAATTGAAAAAGGGTGACAAGGTTCTTGTCATCGCGGGCAAAGACAAGGGCAATGAGGGCACAATCACCTCTGTTGACCCATCTGCCGGCAAGGCCGTAGTTGAAGGCGTGAACATGGCGATCCGTCACACACGCCAAAGCCAAACCGCTCAGGGTGGCCGCTTGCCAAAGGCAATGCCGATCGAATTGAGCAATCTGGCATTCAAAGATGCAAATGGTAAACCCAGCCGCGTTGGTTTCCGCATGGAAGGCGACAAGAAGGTCCGTTTTGCCAAGACCACGGGGGACGTGATCGATGCTTGACACTGAAAATTACACCCCGCGTATGAAGACAGCTTATCGCGAAACATTCCGTGCCGCGTTGAAAGAAGAGTTCGGTTACAAGAACGACATGCAGATTCCACGTCTGGATAAAATCGTTCTGAACATCGGTTGCGGTGCAGCCGCCGTGCGTGACAGCAAAAAAGCCAAATCTGCTCAGGAAGACCTGACAACGATTGCCGGCCAACACGCTGTTATCACTCGTGCCAAAAACTCGATCGCTGGTTTTCGGGTTCGTGAAGACATGCCTATGGGTGCCAAGGTTACCCTGCGTGGCGACCGGATGTACGATTTCATCGATCGCCTGACCACCGTTGCTATGCCTCGTATCCGCGACTTCCGCGGCGTATCCGGCAATAGCTTTGATGGTCGTGGCAACTATGCATTCGGCATCAAAGAGCACCTCATTTTCCCTGAGATCAACTTCGACAAGATCGACGAAAACTGGGGAATGGACGTAATCATCGCAACCACGGCGAATACCGACGCTGAAGCGAAGGCACTGTTGAAGCATTTCAACATGCCTTTTAACAGCTGAGCGCGGGAGAGAGAATTATGGCTAAAAAAGCAATGATTGAACGCGAAAAAAAGCGCGAAAAACTGGTGGCGAAATACGCAACCAAACGCGCTGCGTTGAAAGAAATCATCAATGATGAAAGCAAGCCAATGGAGGATCGCTTTCGCGCGTCTCTGAAGCTTGCGAAACTGCCGCGCAACAGCTCGGCCACCCGGCTGCACAACCGTTGCCAGCTGACCGGTCGTCCTCATGCGTATTATCGTAAACTCAAGGTTTCACGGATCGCGCTGCGCGAGCTTGGCTCGTTCGGCCAGGCCCCCGGCCTCGTGAAATCCAGCTGGTAAGGGAGATTTGAAATGAATGATCCTATCGGCGATATGCTCACACGGATCCGTAACTCACAGATGCGCGGTAAATCTACCGTGCTGACACCAGCTTCCAAAATGCGCGTGCGCGTTCTGGATGTTCTGGCAGACGAAGGTTACATCCGCGGCTATGAAGCAACAACTGGTTCAGACGGCCATCCGGCAATTGAAATCAGCTTGAAATACTTCGACGGCGCCCCCGTCATTCGCGAAATGAAACGGGTTTCAAAACCCGGTCGTCGCGTATATCTGGGCGTCAAAGACATTCCTTCCGTCCGTCAGGGCCTGGGTGTGTCGATTGTCTCCACCTCTAAAGGTGTGATGTCGGACGCAAGTGCACGCAGCCAAAATATTGGCGGCGAAGTGCTCTGCACCATATTCTAAGGGGACAATTTAATGTCACGTATCGGAAAACAACCGATTGCAGTACCCGCTGGCGTTACAGTGGATATTTCTGGTCAGACGATTAACGTCAAAGGCCCGAAAGATTCACAAAGCTTCACGGCGTCTGATGATGTCACTCTGACTGTAGATAACGGTCAAGTGCTGGTTACGCCGCGCGGCAAATCAAAACGCGCGCGTCAACAGTGGGGTATGACCCGCACTGTTGTGGCCAATGTCATTCAGGGCTGCAATGAAACGTTCAAAAAAGAACTTGAAATCCGCGGCGTTGGTTACCGGGCTCAGATGGCAGGCAACGTCCTGAAGCTGAACCTTGGTCTTAGCCACGATGTGAATTTCGAAGTTCCGGAAGGTGTTACTGTTACTGCGCCCAAGCAAACCGAATTGGTAGTTGAAGGCACAGATAAGCAGCTCGTCGGTCAAGTCGCGGCTAACATCCGCGAGTGGCGTCGTCCCGAGCCCTATAAGGGCAAAGGGATCCGCTATAAAGGCGAGTATATCTTCCAAAAAGAAGGCAAGAAGAAGTAAGGACGAAGGCAATGGCAAACAGCAAAAGACAACTGTTCCTCAAACGCCGCCTGCGCGTTCGGAACAAACTTCGCAAGGTAAATGCAGGGCGTCCGCGCCTGAGCGTTCACCGTTCAAACAAAAACATCAGCGTTCAGCTGATCGACGACGTCAACGGTGTGACACTTGCCGCGGCCTCGACCCTGGAAAAAGACCTGGGCGTGGTTGGCAAGAACAACATCGAAGCGGCCACCAAAGTTGGTGCGGCGATCGCGGAACGTGCAAAGAAGGCCGGCGTCGAAGCCGCTTATTTCGACCGTGGCGGCTTTCTGTTTCATGGCAAGGTGAAGGCAGTAGCCGACGCCGCGCGTGAAGCTGGTTTGAAAATCTAAAACCGTAGGCGGCCCTAACCGGGCCGCCTCGATGATCCGGGCTTCGGATGCGTTTCGGGGCACTTGGATTGAAAGAATAGGTACCTTGGGTGCCGGATTGAAAGGAATGCCAAATGGCAAGAAATGACAACCGCCGTGGGGGCCGTGATGAAACCCCGGAATTCGCAGACCGTCTGGTCGCGATCAACCGCGTATCCAAAACTGTAAAAGGTGGAAAGCGCTTTGGTTTCGCCGCCCTTGTGGTTGTAGGTGACCAAAAAGGTCGCGTTGGTTTCGGTAAAGGTAAAGCGAAAGAGGTCCCTGAGGCCATCCGCAAAGCCACTGAACAAGCCAAGCGCCAA
>Ga0209344_10005741_pt1 | contig 10558 bp, 9 predicted proteins | sample Cruoilmetagenom6_FD_187293 | JGI IMG/M metagenome (GOLD analysis project Ga0209344, IMG submission 187293) | Oil polluted marine microbial communities from Coal Oil Point, Santa Barbara, California, USA - Santa Barbara Oil Seep Sample 6 (SPAdes)... | ecosystem: Environmental > Aquatic > Marine >...
CCGATTACAAGAAGTGCAAGTGCGCCTTGCAAAGGGTGAAAGTGGTTTTGATACTTATATGAATTGCACCAGCGCAACTTTGTCAAAAATAGCGCAACAACGGCCCAGAACGCTATTGGAGCTTGAAGCGATTCAAGGAGTGGGTACAAAAAAAGCGGAACGGTTTGGGGCGGTGTTTCTAGATGTGATTGCCGCCGAATAAGCCTTGGCGTGGGGCATAAGAATGCTATTATCGCATTACTTAAATCGGGGAATATTATGTTAGCTGTGTTGTCACCTGCAAAGAAACTGAACTTTGATCCTTTGGCGGACGGTTTTGCCGAAAGTCTGCCTGCCTTTCAAGATGATGCAAATGCACTGGCAAAAATTGCCCGTAAGCTTTCGGTGTCGGATTTACGCGGCTTGATGAAGATCAGCGAGGATTTGGCGGCATTGAATAAAACCCGTTTTACCGCATTTGCCCCTGCATCTGATGATCTGAACTCGAAACAGGCCGCTTTCGCATTTGCGGGCGACACTTACACGGGGCTTCAGGCCGGAAATCTGGAGGCGGATGATGTGGTCTATGCACAAGATCATATACGTATCCTGTCGGGTCTTTACGGTGTTCTGAAACCGCTTGACCGCATTCAACCGTACCGCTTGGAAATGGGCAGCCGTTTGCAAAACAAAGCTGGCACCAACTTATACGTTTACTGGGGTGATCGTATAGGTACTGCTCTGGATCTGGTATCGGACGGTGTGGTGATCAATTGCGCTTCCACTGAATATTTTAAGGCAACGGGTAAGAACATGACATCGCGCATCATCACACCCGCCTTTAAAGAAGAACGTGATGGCGAGCTGAAAATGATTGGTTTCTTCGCCAAAAAGGCCCGCGGTCTGATGGCACGTTACATGGTTTTAAACCGTATTGAAACGCCCGAAGGGCTGAAAGATTTCGATCTGGATGGCTATAAGTTTCAACCTAAACTGTCAGGTGAAAACGACTGGGTGTTTACACGTAAGACAGCCTAACCCCGCTTTGCCATCAATCTTGCCATATCGAGCATACGATTGGAAAAGCCCCATTCGTTGTCGTACCAGCCAAAGACCCGTAGTAAGCCGCCCACAGAAACGGATGTTTCGCGGCCGTTTATAATAATAGACTCGGATCGTGCACGTAAATCTGTGGATACCAAAGGCTGGGTGATCCAACCAAATACGGGGCTGGTTTCAGCGGAGTTCTGCAAAACCGTATTTACAGTATCGATCGTCACGTCCGATTTGGTTTGCACGGTCAGATCAATGGCCGAAACGCTGGCGGTTGGCACCCGAATGGCGCGGGCTTCAACCCGGCCCTTAAGGTGCGGCAAAACCAAATCTGTCAACCGCTGCGCACTTGTGGTCGTAGGCACCATTGACAGGCTTGCCGCACGTGAGCGGGCCAGATTGCCACGCGGTTTATCCACTGTGGGCTGGCTGCCGGTATAGCAGTGCACTGTCGTCATATGGCCGCTTTCAAGCCCGAAGTTGTCATCCAAAACACGTAGCAAAGGGGCCAATGCGTTGGTGGTACACGACGCGTTTGAAATGATTTTATGCGCGCCCATTTTAGCTTCGTTCGCGCCCATAACCAGTGTGATGTCGGCCGCATCGGACGGCCCGGAAATCAACACGGCTTTAGCCCCCGCCTGCAAACCACGCTCTGCCATATCGCGGCTGTTCACTTGTCCAGTACATTCCAGTAAAACATCTACGTCCGATAAATCCAATGCGCCAATATCTTCGGTCTGGAAAAACGGAATAGAGTGCCCATTTACGATCAGCGCGCTTTCACCGACCGCGACCGTTCCCTGAAATGGGCCGAAAACGCTGTCATATTGGAAAAGATAAGCACAGGTTTCCAAGGGCGCTATATCGTTGATCGCCACCAGTTCAAAGCCAGTGTTGCCTTGTGCCAACATACGTACAATTGGACGGCCAATGCGGCCAAATCCGTTTATGACAATTTTAATAGGATCACCTGTTTTGCGAGTTTCCATTGGAAGATTCACCTTATGAATATAGCTTTTTCCGGGACGCTATCCATATCTGATATTTTGCGCAACCAATGAAATGCTTATTGATTGTTGACAACGGTTTTGCGTAATCGCTTAAGTGAAGGAATGTGTAGGCTGCGTTTTTTGCGTGCTATTACACCTGTTTTGCGCAATCGTCCCATTTCACGCGCGACATTTTCACGCGAAGAAAATACAAATGCTGCCAGTTCGCTTTGTGTGGGGGGGCGTTCTATCAAAATATCGTCTTGGCCATGGCTATGCTGTTCTGCCAGATCAACCAAGGCTTCTTGTAATCGTAGATCTGCGGATTTTGTATTGAAATCTGTTACCCGCGTATTCAGCTTGCGTAAATGTGCGATCATGATTTTCAGCAATTCAAAAGAAATATCCGGATGGGTTTTCAGCAACTCTCGGAATTGTTTGGCAGTCAAAGTTGCCGCATAGCATTCACAGGATGCAACGACACTGCTTGAACGCGGTTCATTGTCAATCGCTGCAAACTCGCCAAAACTATCGCCGGGCAAAATGGAAACAAGTGTTACCTCGCGTCCTGTAGAGGTGTAAATAGTGACGCGGGCTTCCCCCCTTAAGATGAAAAAGACATCCGCATTTTCATCGTCGGCGGAGATTAGGAATTGTTTGGATTTATAACGTTTGGTTGTCCACGATCTGGATAAAACATCCCAACTTTCTTGACTGATACTGCCAAGAAGTGAGTCCTTTGGGAATGTGTGTTCGTTTCGAAGCATGGGTCGCGAAAAGTTGATGAATTGCCAATAAGTGATATAAGTCACACTTATTGGCAAATTATTCAACACTATTTTTTATCTGCGACATAAAAGGTCGTATTCAAGCAAGCCAAACTATAGCAATCCGTGAAATTATACGCATAAATTTCACGGATTGCTATGATACATAATTTGCAAAATTCTGGCTCTCTTGGTGCGGATCTACGTAGCATTCGTAAATCTAGGGGTATTACGCTGATTGAAATGTCTGGAAAATTGGATCGTTCTGTGGGCTGGATGAGCCAAGTTGAACGAGATATTTCGGAACCTTCCATTGATGAGTTGCGCACGATTTCAAATATATTGGATGTACCGATATCGATTTTTTTTGGCCAAGCTGAGACAAAAGCTTCAGAAGTTGGTTGTATTGTACGCAAAGATACGCGGCGCAAAATCGGCGCGGGAACAAACGGGTTAATAGAAGAGTTATTGTCGCCTGACCTAACGGATGACTTTGAGGTTATCCATTCCACCTTTGAACCGGGGGCGGGACTAGAGGATTTTGTGGTGCGCCCGACACAGGAAGTCGGCTACCTGATTTCGGGGTGCCTGACGCTTTGGATTGGAGATCAGAAGTTTGATCTGGATGCTGGCGACAGTTTTCGTATTCGTGGCGAGCCGCACAAATGGGCAAACCCAAGCGCGGAAAATGTAGTTGTAGTCTGGGTGATTGCCCCGCCAGTTTACTAAAGGAGAGTTGAATGCACAAAGGATCATGTGAGTGTGAGATCGTGAAATATGAGCTGGACGGACCGCTACGTCCGTCGGTGGCATGTCATTGTACGCAATGTCGCAAAACCAGCGGGCATTACTGGTCTGCAACCCAAGTTCCAAATGATCGGTTTCGGATAACCAAGGATGACGGGTTGAAATGGTTTCGATCATCGGCTTCGGCGCGGCGCGGTTTTTGTACAGACTGTGGTGCCAGCCTGTTTTGGCAGCTTGATGGTGAAAACGCGACCTCGGTAGGAACTGGAACTTTGGATGGGGCAACCGGACTTGAAACCGCCGCGCATATTTATGTGGCTGACAAAGGTGATTACTACGCTATTGAAACTGGCCCAAAGCAAAGGGATCAATAGGTATGTGGGATGTGATAACGGGATTTGATCCAGCCGTGTTGTCCGCTTTTATCGCGGCAGGTTTGCTGCTGAACATCACACCGGGCGCTGATTTTCTATTTATCACAGCTTGTGGTATTTCAGGTGGCCCACGCATTGGTGTGGCTGCCGCATTGGGCGTGAACATCGGGGTAACATTACATGTTTTATTAGCCGCTGCGGGGGTTTCAGCGATGTTGCTTGCTTATCCGGCTTCCTATCAGATAATAAAATATCTGGGCGCAGCTTATCTTTGTTATCTGGCTATTCATGCATGGCGCAGTACGGGTGATATTGGCACAGGTACTGCCGCCCCAAGTGTGCGTACAGCGATTAAACGCGGGTTTCTGACCAATGTTCTGAATCCCAAAACCATGCTGTTTATCTTTGCCTTCATTCCGCAATTCACTGACCCGACCATTGGCCCGATCTGGATGCAAATCCTGATCCTTGGCGCGATATTCCAGCTCTTCGGCTTTATGTTTGTGATGGTGCTTGGGTTTGCGGCAGGTCTGTTGGCCAACGCGCTGCGGCTTCGGGTGAAAATATTAAACAAGATTTCTGCAATTCTGTTTGGCGGTATCGCGGCCAAACTTGTAATCGACTAAGGAGAGAATAAATGTCTGATTTTCCAACCACCGCACGGGTGGTCATTATTGGTGGTGGGGTTGTAGGTGCTTCTTCGCTTTATCATCTGGCAAAAGCCGGCTGGACCGATTGCGTTCTGTTAGAAAAGAACGAATTGACTGCGGGATCAACATGGCATGCTGCTGGCAACGTGCCAACGTTTTCCACCAGTTGGTCGATCATGAATATGCAACGCTATTCGACCGAGCTTTATAGCCGCTTGGGTGAAGAGGTTGACTATCCGATGAACTATCACGTCACAGGGTCCATTCGTCTGGCGCATTCCGCCGAGCGGATGCAGGAATTTGAACGTGCAGCGGGCATGGGCCGATATCAGGGTATGGATATTGAAATTCTGTCGAATGCGGACACACAAAAGCGTTATCCGTTCTTAGAAACCCATGATATGGAAGGCGCACTTTATGACCCGCATGACGGGGATATTGATCCAGCACAACTGACACAAGCCCTAGCCAAAGGGGCGCGGGACATGGGGCAGAAAATTCTGCGCTTTACCCCTGCAACAGGTGTGACCCGTGATGGTGATGAGTGGATCGTACACACTGAAAAAGGAGATATTCGTTGTGAGTTTGTGGTCAATGCCGCAGGCTATTATGCCCAGCGTGTTGGCGAGTGGTTCAAGCCATATGGCGGGCGCACGGTGCCTATGATGGTGATGAGCCATCAATATTTGCTGTCAGAAGAAGTTCCCGAACTGGCAACCCATACCAAAGAACACGGCAAGCTTCCGTTGTTGCGCGATGTGGACAGCTCCTATTACCTGCGTCAGGAAAAGAACGGTTTCAACCTCGGCCCGTATGAGGGAAATTGCAAGGCGCATTGGGTTGATCCAAGCGATCCGATGCCGGATGATTTCAGCTTTCAGCTATATCCTGACGATCTTGACCGTATCGAGTGGCATATAGAAGATGCCATGGCGCGTGTTCCACTATTGGGCAGTGCGGGCATTAACCGTGTGATCAACGGCCCGATCCCATATGCACCTGACGGATTGCCGTTGGTCGGCCCGATGCCGGGCGTACCGAATGCGTTTGAGGCGTGCGTCTTTACCTTTGGCATCGCTCAGGGCGGCGGGGCCGGTAAGGTGCTGGCGGAATGGATAACCGAAGGTCAGACTGAATGGGATATGTGGGCGATCGATCCGCGCCGTTACACTGATTATACCGATCAGGATTACTGCAATCAAAAAGGCATGGAAGTTTATGGCAACGAATATGCGATGCATTTCCCGCAACATGAATGGCCTGCAGCACGTGATAAAAAACTGTCGCCCGTGCATGACACCATAAAATCATTGGGCGGTGTAATGGGGGCCTATAGCGGTTGGGAACGGGCCAACTGGTTTGCTAAAGACGGTGATGATATTTCGCTGGATGCTACACACACATGGGGCCGCTCAGGCCCATGGTCTGTGCGTATCCAAGAAGAATGCGAAGCGGTGCGTGATGGTTGTGGTGTGCTGGATTTACCGGGATTTTCCCGATTAATGGTGTCGGGCACTGGTGCCGCAGAATTTCTGCGCGGCTTTTGCACAGGTGGCTTGCCCAAAGTGGGCCGTATGAACCTGATTTATGTTTCTGACAGCCGCGGACGGATTTTATCCGAGCTGTCATGCGTGCGTATGGGTGACGATGACTTCCTTTTGATCACGGCGGCCACAGCACAGTGGCATGATCGTGATCTGCTGGTGAATGCTGCCCCCGATGGGGTTTCGGTCAAAGATGTCACGACAACGCGTGATACGCTAATCGTAACCGGGCCGAAATCGCGCGATGTGCTGGCAAGTATGACCGATGCGGACTTAAGCAGCGGTTGGTTAACCCATCAGGCGGCAACTGTGGCAGGCCAAGATGCTTACCTGATCCGCGTATCATTCGCGGGTGAACTGGGTTGGGAAGTACATGCAGCCAATGAAAATATGTCTGCGATTTATGATGCGATACTGAAAGCCGGTGCTACGCCATTTGGCATGTACGCATTGAATTCGCTGCGTATGGAAAAAGGTTACCGTGCTTGGAAGGGTGATCTATCCACCGATTACAGCATGCTTGAGGGTGGTTTGGAACGGTTTGTGAAGCTGGATAAACCGCAGGATTTCACCGGTAAAGCCGCCATCCAGAACGAAAAGCAGCAGGGCCGCAAGAAAGCCTTCGTCACTTTGGTGGTCGATGCGGATGATTGCGATGCGCCCTATATGTCAACGCTTTGGTATGATGATGAAGTGGTTGGTGAAACAACGTCAGGCGCTTGGGGGTACCGTGTGAATGCAAGCATTGCGCTGGGCATGGTGCGTGTTGATCTAGCGGTACCAGGAACCGAATTGGAGGTTGAGATTTATGGCCAACGCCACCGAGCGGTTGTACAAGAAGATCAACCGCTTTGGGATCCTGCCAATGAAAGGTTGCGGGTGTGAGACAGGTAATACCCGAAACTATGTCAGGTGTTTTGTTAACTGGGCATGGCGGCCCGGAAGCTTTGGAATGGTCTGATGCAATACCTGTCCCCAAGGTTGGAGCAGGTCAGGTTTTGGTACGTGTGTTAGCTGCAGCAATAAATAATACCGACATCAACACGCGCATCGGCTGGTATTCTTCGGATATAACTGGTGCGACTCAGGATGTCGGCGATGATGTCGCGGTTGAAGAAGGGGGCTGGAGCGGAACTCTGGATTTTCCCATCATTCAAGGCGGAGATATTTGTGGTGAAGTTGTCGCTTTGGGAAAAGGTGTCAGAACGCGGGCAATAGGCGAGCGCGTAACAAGTCAGATCAATATCCCAAGACCGACAGCAAAAAAACCAACTGGTTTTGTGGCACTTGGATCCGAGATCAATGGTGCGTTTGCACAATATTGTCTGCTTGAGGCGAATGAGACTTTTGATGTGTCCCGATCACTCCTGAGCGATGTTGAAATTGCAGCCAGCCCTTGTGCCTTTGGTACAGCTTTCAACATGCTGACCCGCGCAGGTATCAGGGCAGGTCAAGATGTTCTGGTGACAGGTGCATCGGGCGGTGTTGTGCTGGCGGCGGTGCAGCTCGCTAAAAAAATGGGTGCAAATGTTTGTGGCATTACGGTGGCCCAGAAAGCAGATGTTGTTCGTGCGGCTGGTGCCAATTCGGTTCTGGATCGGACGGCACCTGTTCCAGATGAAAGCTTTGACGTAGTGGTTGATGTGGTCGCAGGGCCAGGCTGGCAACAGTTAATCCTCGGCTTGCGGCCAGGAGGCCACTATGCGGTTTCCGGGGCTATTGCCGGGCCGATTGTCGAAGCCGACCTTCGCGATGTTTATTTAAGAGACATTACGATCTACGGGGCATCTTTTATGGCGCGAAAGGTATTTGCCGAGCTTGTTGAAATGATCAACAACGGTGAGATAAAACCACTGATTTCAAAAACCTACCCACTTAGCGAGATTACAGCTGCACAGGAAGAGTTTATTTCCAAAACCCTTCCCGGTAAGCTGGTTCTTATACCACCAGGAGTAACTTGATGACCAAAATAACCATCCTTGACGGCGGCATGGGGCAGGAACTGATTGCCCGTGCGGGTAAGGCCACCTCGCTCTGGTCGGTCCAAGCTTTGCTGGATAACCCTGAAATGGTGCGTGAAGTGCATGATGAATATTTCGCGGCGGGGGCCGAGATTGCAACGACCAATACATATTCGGTTTTACCGGATCGGCTGGGCCATCATGGATTGGCAGACCGCTTGACCCTGCTGCAACAACTGGCTTGCCAGCAAGCGGTTGATGCACGTGATGCGCATGGGCCGGGTTTGGTTGCCGGTTCATTAGGACCGCAGGGATTTTCCTATCAACCGGATAAAAGCCCGCCAAGCGATCAAGCGGCAGAGGTTTATCATGATATTTGCAAAATTCAGGCGGATTTTGTTGACCTGTTCCTGTTTGAAACGATGTCATCCATCGATCAGGCGCGCGGTGGGTTGATGGGGGCTGCAGGCTTTGGCAAACCTGTCTGGTTGTCTTTGTCGGTGGATGACAAAGACGGCACAAAGTTGCGATCGGGCGAAAATCTGACGGATATTTTGCCGCTTTTGGCAGAGTTTCAGCCAGCAGCGGTTTTGGTGAATTGTTCGATACCTGAAGCGGTCACAACTGCGGTGCCATTACTGGTTGGCAACGGTATTCCTGTGGGGGCATATGCGAACGGTTTCATAGGTATTTCCGATGCGTTCGACCACGTCGGTGCTACAGTTGATGAACTGGAAACACGCAAAGACCTAGGGCCTAAAGCCTATGCCGATTTTGCCCAAAAATGGGTGGATGCAGGTGCCACAATCATAGGGGGTTGCTGTGAAGTTGGCCCTGCCCATATTGCGCTATTGGCGCAGAAATTTTCAAAGGAATGACACATGTCTAATTTACCCAAACACGCCCGCGTGGTGATCATCGGTGGCGGTGTCATTGGTTGCTCTGTGGCCTATCATTTAGCAAAATTAGGTTGGAAAGATGTTGTTCTACTGGAGCGTAAACAGTTGACTTCCGGCACCACATGGCATGCAGCGGGGCTGATCGGCCAACTTCGAGCCTCATCAAACATGACAAAACTGGCGCGTTATTCGGCTGAATTATATATGGGTCTGGAAGAAGAAACGGGTGTTGCAACAGGGCTGCGTCAGGTCGGTTCTATTTCGGTCGCACTAACTGAGGAACGCCAAGAAGAGTTGTTCCGTCAGGCCGCTATGGCACGTGCCTTCGGTGTGCCTGTTGAAGAGATTTCGGCTAAAGAAGTGAAAGAACGCTACGCACATCTGAACATTGATGGCGTGAAATCAGGTGTCTATCTGCCAACGGATGGGCAGGGTGACCCCGCCAATATAGCACTGGCTTTGGCCAAGGGCGCACGCCAACGTGGGGCGTTGATAAAAGAGCGGGTGAAAGTGACAGGTGTGGTCAAAGATGGCCGCCGCGTGACAGGGGTTAACTGGCAAGATGAAAATGGCGATCAGGGCCATATCACAGCTGATATGGTAGTGAATTGTGCAGGCATGTGGGGTCATGAGGTGGGTCGTATGGCTGGCGTCAATGTACCGCTTCATGCCTGCGAGCATTTTTATATTGTCACCGAACCGATCAAAGGCCTGACCCAAATGCCGGTGCTACGGGTGCCTGATGAATGTGCGTATTACAAAGAGGATGCGGGAAAATACCTGCTGGGCGCGTTTGAGCCGAACTCAAAACCCTGGGGCATGGATGGCATTCCCGACAGCTTTGAATTTGACCAGCTGCCTGAGGATTTCGATCACTTTGAACCCATCCTTGAACGCGCCTGCGAACGCTTGCCTATGCTGGCAGAGGCAGGTATTCATACTTTTTTCAACGGGCCTGAAAGCTTTACACCTGATGATGCCTATCATTTGGGTCTGTCATTGGAGGTTGATAATTTCTGGGTTGCCGCAGGGTTTAATTCCATTGGTATTCAATCGGGTGGCGGGGCTGGTATGGCCCTTGCACAATGGATGGAAGATGGCGAAAAACCGTTTGATCTGGGCGATGTAGACATTGGGCGGATGCAACCGTTTCAGGGCAACAAGCACTACTTGTTCGAACGCTCCAAAGAAACTTTGGGCCTGCTTTATGCGGATCATTTCCCGTTCCGTCAAAAGGCAACAGCGCGCGGTATTAGGCGCACACCGTTCCACCAACACTTGCTGGATCGCGGTGCAGTGATGGGTGAGGCCGGCGGCTGGGAACGGGCCAACTGGTTTGCCAATGATGGGCAAAAGGCGGAATACGAATACAGCTGGAAACGCACCAATTGGTTTGAAAATGTGGTGGCGGAACACCGTGCAGTTCGCGAAAACGTGGGCATGTATGATATGACTTCGTTCGGTAAAATTCGTGTTGAAGGGCGCGATGCGACAGCGTTTTTGAACTACGTTGCAGGCGGGCAGTACGATGTGCCTGTGGGCAAGATCGTGTATTCGCAGTTCCTGAATACACGCGGCGGGATTGAGGCGGA
>Ga0209344_10005742_pt1 | contig 10557 bp, 5 predicted proteins | sample Cruoilmetagenom6_FD_187293 | JGI IMG/M metagenome (GOLD analysis project Ga0209344, IMG submission 187293) | Oil polluted marine microbial communities from Coal Oil Point, Santa Barbara, California, USA - Santa Barbara Oil Seep Sample 6 (SPAdes)... | ecosystem: Environmental > Aquatic > Marine >...
CTTCCTCGGCCTACCCGACGGGATGGCCACCGACCTCGCGGTGCGTGTCGCCAACCCCAGCGAGGTCGACACCATCGCCGGCAAGATCAAACGGGCCTATCCCGACTCCCGACCCATCACCCGCTCCGAGGTGCTCCGCACCTATGACGCGGTCTTCCACTGGCGCAGCGGCATGACGTTGGCGGTCCTGTCGGGCGCCCTCATCGCCTTTCTCATCCTCGCCTGGGACAAGGCGACCGGTCTGAGCGCGGAGGAGCGGAAGGAGATCGGCATCCTCAAGGCCGTCGGCTGGGACACCGGCGATGTGCTGGAACTCAAGATATGGGAGGGGCTGGTGATCTCCCTGACGTCGTTCCTGCTCGGAATGATTGCCGCCCTTGTTCACGTCTTCATCCTCGGGGCGCCGCTGTTGACGCCGGTGCTGCGCGGCTGGTCGGTGCTCTTCCCGGAGCTCCGGCCCACCCCGCACGTCGACCCCTACATGCTCCTCGCCATCGCGTTCCTGACGATCGTGCCCTATGTCGCGGCGACGGTCGTGCCGTCGTGGAAGGCCGCCGTCACCGATCCGGATGCGGTGGTGCGCGGATGACAGTCGCGACCGGCTCCCTGGTCCTCGTAGAGGAGGTCACCAAGGTCTACCACCGCGGCGCACCGGATGAAGTTCAGGCCGTGCGAGGGATCTCCATGTCGATCTCTCCCGGCGAGGTCCTCGTCCTCGAGGGGCCGAGTGGTTCCGGCAAGACCTCGTTGCTGACTCTCGTCGGCTGCATGAGTCGGCCGACCTCGGGCCAGGTGGTCATCGGCGATCGCCGGGTCTCCCGTCTGTCCGAGACGGCTCTGACGACGGTCAGGCGCTCGACCTTCGGTTTTATATTCCAGCACCTCCACCTGATCCCGGATCTGTCGGTCGAGGACAACGTCATGCTGCCGCTCATCCCCACCGGGATGGCCACCTCGGAGATGAAGAAACGGGTCGGTCGGGTGCTGGGATCCATGCGCATCGACCACCGCCGAGCCGCAATGGCCGGCCGGATCTCGGGCGGCGAGCAACAGCGTACCGCCATCGCGCGGGCGCTGATCAACGAGCCGGCCATCATCATCGCGGATGAACCCACCGCCCACCTCGATAGCGAGCTGTCGGCCGAGTTCCTCGCCATCCTCGCCGATCTCAAAGCCTCGGGCGCCACCGTCGTCATCGCAACCCACGATCCCCGCGTGATGGAGCACCCCATCGTTGACCGCCGGCTGGCGTTGGTCGACGGCAGGGTGGTGGGGGAGGGGACCCTGTGATCCTCCACCCCGGCGTCCTCGGTCTGCTCGTCGGCGGCGCCGTCGTGGTCGCTCTGATGGTCACCGGCTCGTTCCTCGGGGTGCGCATCCTGCGGGCCTGGGACCCGTCGTCGAGCTCGGAAGACCAGCTCGTTCTCGAACGACGCACCTATCTCGTTTCAGCCCTCGTCAGCGTCGCGCTGTGGGTCGAGATCGGCTCGGCGCTGCTCTTCATTCACACCGTCGATGATCTCCACGAGCTCTTTGTCGGCGCCATGTGCGCCACGGGCTCGCTCAACGCCAACCCCATCGGTTGGTGGGTGCTCGCCACCAAGGCCGCCATGGTGCTGCTCTTCCCGGTGTGGCTCGCTCTCAACCGGCTCGATCAGCGCGCCGGCGACTACCCCGTGGTGCGGCTGAAGTACGGTCTGCTGCTCGCACTGATGCCCATCGCCGTTTCCGATCTGGTGCTCCAGATCGCCTATTTTCGCGGGATCCGGCCGGACATCATCACCTCGTGTTGCGGATCGCTCTTCTCCGAGTCGAGCGACTCGGTGACCGGCGATCTGGCGTCGCTTCCCGCCGCGGGCACCATGCCCCTGTTCGCCGCGGTCTCAGCGATCTTTCTCGGTGCGTTGGCCTGGGCGCGCCTGGGACGGCGGCCCGCGTCGAAGCTCGCAGCTGCGGTGCTCTCGCCGGTGGTTCTCGCCGTCGGCGTCGTCGCGATCATCTCCTTTGTCTCGGTCGCGTACTACGAACTGCCCACCCATCACTGTCCGTTCGATCTGTTTCAGGCGGGCAGCCACTATGTCGGCTATCCACTGATGATCAGCCTCGTGGTGGCGGTGGTGGCGGCCCTCCTACCGGGGCTCTTCCAACCGCTGGGCCGCCGTACGAGCCTGAGCGCGCTGGTTGCCGAATCGGAGAGGTCGTGGATTACGCTGGCGGTCGCGGCGTATGCTGTCTTCATCATCTTCGCGGTGTGGCCGCTCGCTTTCGGTAATCTTGCGTGGGAGTTGATGTGAAAGAGATTGCATACGAGGTCTCGCTTGTCTCGGGATTCGAGGGTAGGGGTTCGAGGTCCGACCTCGGGCTGAGGCCGATGCGGGCGCCGACCCTCAAACGGCGCTCGACGGTCATACTCATGGTGCTGGCCCTTCTCCTGAGCGGATCGGCCTTGGCGGGTCCGCCATACACCACGGTGGAAATGACCGTCGACATTCCCGATGTTACCCTCATCGACCAGGATGCCAACGAGGTGGAGCTGCGCGAGCTCGTCGACAGCGGCGAAGTGGTGATGGTCGACTTCATCTTCGGCACATGCACCACGATCTGTCCGATTCTCTCGGCCGGGTTTTCCAACCTCCAGCGACGATTGGGCTCCGGTCCGGGCGGACCGGTCCTGATCTCCTTCTCCATCGACCCCGAACACGACGGTCCGGAGGTCATGACCAAGTATTTGAAACGGTATCGGGCGCAGCCCGGATGGTCCTTTCTGACCGGTGATCGAGATGACATCGACGTTATCATGCACGCCTTCGACGCCTATGTCCCGGACAAGATGTCGCACCAGCCGGTGACCTTCATCAAGGGGAACGGTTCCGATCAATGGGTCAAGATTGACGGGCTCGTGTCGACGGCGGATCTCCTGGCCGAACTCGAGAAGATCCGGGGGGGCAGATCATGAGCCCGAAGCAGTTTCGTTGGGTGTCTGTCCTGGCGGTGCTTGTCGCGGCGGCGACCGCAGCCACGCTGCCGGCGGAAGAATCGGCCGACCTGCCGGAGCCCGTCGCGTCACACGACGCGGGGTGGCGGATGTACCACGAGGGGATCAACCCCGACGGCGAGCCCATGAAGGCCATTGTCCAGGGCGACATCCCGGTGGACGGCACCATGTTCACCTGCGCCAGCTGCCACCTGAGGAGCGGTCTCGGCTCCCTTGAAGGTTCGGTGATCACGTTGCCGACCAACTGGGGATGGCTGCGCCGTCCGCTTGTGGGCAACGAAATGAGCCAGCTTGCCAGGGAGCGGCTTCCCGAGCAGTTGCAACAGGACGAGTTCAGACCGGCATACGAAGACACGTCCCTTGCCCGCGCCATCCGGATGGGCAAGGACCCCAACCGACGGGTCTTCGATCTGGTCATGCCGCGATACGCCCTTGACAAGGCGGAGATGGACACGCTCATCGCCTATCTCAAGGTGCTCTCGGCCGACCACAGCCCGGGGGTGACCGATGAGATCCTCCACTTTGCGACCGTCATCGCCGACGACGTCGACCAGGCCGACCGGGACGCCATGCTGGCGGTGCTCAAGGCGCACGTCAAGGACCACAACAGCCAGGTCAGGCACGAGGACGAACGGCGGCGCCGCGGACCGTATTACAAGCAGGAGAAGTGGGAGCCGTACCGGCGCTGGGAGCTCCACCAGTGGCGCCTCGAAGGCGAGCCCGAGGGCTGGCCCGATCAGCTCGCCGCGCACTACTCGGCGCAGCCGGTCTTTGCGCTGATCGGCGGTATCGCGGATGGCGACTGGCGACCGATCCATGAGTTCTGCGAAGCGCGTGAGATCCCAAGCCTGTTTCCGCTGACCGATTTTCCGGTGATCTCGAACAGCGACTGGTACACGGTCTATTTTTCCAAGGGTCACTACCAGGAGGGCGAGGCGGTGGCCCGGTACCTGAGACGCGCAGACAAGCCCCTCCGGGACGCGCCGGTGGTTCAGGTCTACCGCGACACCCCGACCGGGCGGACGCTGGCCCGCGGCTTCCGCGAGACAAGAGAGGCCATGAGGAAGCCGGTGCCGGAGGAACAGGTGATCGCGCGCGGCGCCGAGTTCACGGCGAAACACCTCAGCACGATCGTGAAGAAACACCCGGGAGCAGCTATCGCGTTGTGGATCGGTGAGCCGGATCTGCCGGCCTTGACCGCTTTTGCGGGCGGCGACGCGCCGCCGGCGGTCTTCCTGTCGGCGCCGCTCCTCGGCGATGGTCTCGGATCGGTTCCGGAAAAGGTTCGGGCCTTCACTCTGCTGACCCACCCGACGGCCCTGTCTGAGAACAAGGACCGGACCCGGATCGCCATCAAACGTTGGCTCGCGATCCGGGAGATCCCGCTGACCAACTACGACCTCCAGGCCAACATGTACTTTGTCGGTTGGAACCTGGCCGGTCAGGTCAAGATGATGCGCGACGAGTTCTACCGCGACTACTTCCTCGACATCACCGACATGATGCGGGACCAGGACTACGCCGTCGGGGTCTACGAGCGGCTGAGCTTCGGACCCGGTCAGCGCTACGCATCCAAGGGTTGCTACCTCACCCGTCTCACCGCGGGCCCCGAGCCAACGCTCGAGAAAGTCAGCGGCTGGGTCGTCCACTGAGGTTCTGTCCGTCCTTGTAGCGCCGACGTCCCATCGGCGTCGATCAAATCGGTCATCTCCTAGAGAACCCCAATACCGAACTCTGGCGTCGGCCGAGGCCCGCATCTCCTCGCGTGAGAGTGTCTCAAATACCCTATGAGACACCCCTGAGACAGTGCAACAGACACGACACACGTAATCGGAAGATGCTTTTACTGCATTGACTTAACCGAGGATCGGCTGGGTGAGAGACACTCCGGGCCCGACTATGCGAGATCGCATTTTGTGTCTCACGTCACAAAACCGAGAACGAGGCTGGGGTTGCTTCTTTTCTTTCTTTGCAGTGTAAATCATTAAATTCAAATAACTTAAAAAATCTTTCCCGGAAATCGACGGGTTGGCATCGATATTGCTTCTAGAGACTGCATCGTGTTGTATTTGAACAACAATCGCAGCGACAGAACGGAATGAGATCAGGAATGGGAATCAAGAAATTGAACAATAACAGCGTGGTGGATAGCCCGCCAATGCGCCGAGCAACCGGGGGCCATCCGATCCCCGTCGAAGGACTCCGAAACGGCTTGGTCGACAGGCCAGGACAAAGATGCACTGAGGAGGAGAACTCATGAAAACGAGAGATTGTAACGGGACAAGGCCCGCGCCGACAGCGATTTGGTCGCTGGCGCCGGTCTTTCTACTGGTCCTGGCGCTGATGGCCTCGCCGGCCGCGGCCCAAGTCACGGTCACCGTGTTGGACGGGTCTACCGGGGACGTTGTCACCAATTATCGATGGCTGGTGGAGGAGGACCTTACCTACCACGTACCGTTCGATGCAGACGGCAATCCGGAGGTCGACCCCTTCACCCAGTCGGTGAGCTTCCACCGCAGCTATATGCCGGTGGTGGCGGAGGGTCTCAGCACGACTGGCGTCGCCTTTAATAAGGAAGCCGACACCCACTATTACATCTCCGTCCTGCCCACCTCGGGCTACACCATCGGCGGCGCAATGATCGGCCCCGACGACACCGCGGTCACGGTCTACGTCAACCCGAACCCGATCCCAACCGCACAGATCGTCGTTCAGGTCTGCGAGGACGTCGCCCCCATCAACAACGTCTGCGACCCCGGTGAACAACCCCTCGAGGGCTTCGAAGTCGTCATCGAGGACGCCGGCGGCCGCTACGGCATGTCGGCCGGGTTCCAGAGCTACGATGTCTTCGGTAACCCGCTCGGGACCACCTATCTCGACAATGAAGGCACCGTCGATCAGATGGGCAGCGGGATCAACACCGATGCCGACGGCATGGCCTATGTCAAGAACCTCGCCCCCGGCAAGTACGGCGTGATCATCGTGCCACCCGCCGGCCAGGACTGGCAGCAGACCTCGACCATCGAAGGCAAGAAGATCATCGACGCCTGGGTCGAGGCCAACGAGCCGCCCTACTTCGCCGAGTTCGGTCCTCCGGGACCGCACGCCTTTGTCGGCTTTATCCAGCCCTTCAACGACCTCGGTCCCGCGACCGGGTCCAACGTTTCAGGTCAGGTCGTCAACCTGCACATGTCGCGACCGCCCGAGTTCGCCATGTACGCCGGCGGCCCCTTCCCGCACACCAACTGCTGGGTCGGGCTCAATGAGTTTGCGGGCGGGATCCCCGGCGCGGGCCTCTACGCCGAGCCCTGCGGCGACGCCGGCTACTTCACCATCCCCGACGTGCCTCCGGGTGAGTACCAGCTGGTCGTTTGGGACGACAACATGGACCTCATCTTCAACTCCAAGGCGCTCACCGTCCAGACCGACGGCGGCTGCAACGGCAACACCACCTGCAACCTCGGCCTGGTGCCGACGCGGCAGTGGTTCGCCCGGATTGAGAACTGGGTCTTCATGGACACCAACGGCGACGGTCGCCGCCAGTGCTCCACCGAGACCTGCAATGGCACTGATGACGAGCCCGGCATCCCCGAGCAGGCGGTCAACCTGCGCTGGCGCGACGGCACCATGTATCAGAGCTTTGCCACCGATCTCGAGGGCTTTGTCCCCTTTGACGAGGTCTTTCCCTTCTTCAGCTGGCTCGTGGCCGAGGTGGACTTCGCACGCTTCAACGCCACCGGCGCCACCATCTACGTCGATGAAGGCGGTTCGGTGCCCTTCGACAACCCGAACTCCTGGGACGGTGCCCTCAACCCGCAGAACCAGACCAACCCTGTCGGTCCCGATGCGACTATCCACAACGGCTACGGCGGCGACTACGGCGACGCCCGCACCGACCAGGGCGTGGTCCTGACCGAGGCCTTCCAGGCATTCCTCGGCCAGACCATGGTCATCGAGTGGGGCAAGGCTCCGCACGAGGCCGGCAACAACGGCGGCATCTCCGGCGTGGTCTTCTACTCGGTGACCCGCGCCGAGGACGATCCCAGCTACGGCGGCGCCGAGCCGTGGGAGCCTGGCATCCCGGGTGTCGAGGTCAATCTCTACGACAGCACCGGAACCACCAAGCTCGCCACCACAACCACCGACAGTTGGGACGCGACCCCGCCGACCGACTGCAAGTGGGGCAACGATGGGACCGGACCGTTTGTCTTCCGTGGCGAAGACACCGACTGCTACGACGGCATGCGGGTCTGGAACCAGGTCCGGCCCGGGATCTTCGATGGCGGCTACGCCTTCGATGAGATCTGTGAGGGTGGCCTCGATCCCGACGGCTTATGCGGCACCGGTACGGCTACCAGCCCCATCCCGGCCCGTCGCTATATCGTCGAAGTCGTCCCGCCCAACGGTTACAAGGTGGTCAAGTCGCAGGACAAGAACGTCGACTTCGGTGACGAGTACGTCTCGAGCGAGCTCCTGCTTCCGCCCGAGTGCGCCGGCGCCGACTACACCGTTCCGAATTTCCTGAGCCTTAACACCTACCCTGACGGCTCCGCTCTTCCGGGCGTGGCCGATCTAGATCGCGTCCCGGCGAACCTTGCCGGCGCCGTGATGCCGACCTGCGATCGCAAGAAGGTCGCGGTCTCCGGCGGCAACAACGCCGCGGCCGACTTCTTCCTCTTCACCCAGGTGCCGATCTCGGCGCATGCCACCGGTTTCATCCTGGACGACACCGCCAACGAGTTCGATCCCAACTCACCGCAGTTCGGTGAGAAGTACGCGCCGCCCTTCCTGCCGGTGTCCATCCGCGACTGGACCGGCCGCGAGATCGGCCGCACCTACTCAGACGAGTACGGTCGCTACAACTTCGTCGGGCCGTCGAGCTGGACCAACGCCCTGCCTCAGCCGAGCGGGATGTCGCCCAACATGTTGACGACCTGCATGAACGCCAAACTGATGGTGGACGGCACAGCCGATCCCATGCACAACCCGCAGTACTCCCAGTTCTGCTACACCTTCCAGTACATGCCGGGCTCGACGGTCTACCTCGACACCCCGGTGGTGCCGGTGGCGGCCTTCACCGGCGCCGACCAGTTCCCGCTGGATTGCGAGTACGGCGGCGGCACTCCTCGTGTTGCCACCGTTACTAACGACTTCGGACAGGGCCCCTGGGTCTCTGCCGCCGGTCAGACGATCACAATCACGTCCCAGAGCAATATGAACCTCGTTCCCAACCCTCTGTACGAGGGAGTGAGCGGTGCCACGGACAAGCTCACCGAGCGGGACTTCAGCTTCGGCTGTGACGGTGGGACAACCCCAGCCGCCACCATCGGTGGCGTTGCCATGACCAATCTAAACTGCACCGCCGGTGCGGATGGCCGCGACGTTCTCACCGGAACGGTCCAGGGCGATGGCGGCCAGCTCGTCATCATCCGCGGCGACAACAACATCTCTTCCATCAACGCGGTCACGGTCCAGGTTGGGTTGCGGAATCGCTCCAACGTCATCACCGTGCCCGGACCCTTCGGTGACACCATCCAGGCAGCCATCGATGGCGCCGGGACCAACGACCTCATTCTCGTCGCACCCAAGGCCGACGGAAGCTCCTATCAGGAGATGGTCATCATGTGGAAGCCCGTCCAGCTCCAGGGCTGGGGCGAGGAAACCAAGATCGACGCCGTCAAGGCGCCGGCCACGGCACTTCAGGACTGGCGCGACAAGGTCGAGGGACTGGTTCTGGGCGGCGACGTCACCCTGCTACCGGGCCAGGAACAGGTCTTCGGCGGGGTCGAGCCCGCAGCCCTGTGGACCGAGGAGGGCGCCGGCGTGCTGGTGCTCCCGAGCGCCATCAACCAGCAGAGCTTCGGCTTCAACCGCAACAAGGGCGCCCGCATCGATGGCTTCAGCATCTCCGGCGCCGACACCGGCGGCGGCATCATCCTCAACGGCTATGCCTCCGACATGCAGATCTCGAACAACCGTGTGATCAACAACAGCGGTCAGTACGCCGGCGGCATCCGCGTCGGCCATCCGACCCTGCTTGCCGAGGGCAATGCGGCCTGTGGTGGTAACACCCAGCTCTGCTACCCCGACGCCGAGAACGACAACGTCATCATCACCAACAACTACATCGGTCAGAACGGTGGCATCAGCGGCGCGGGTGGCGGAGTTTCCATCTGCAACGGCGCCGAGAACTACGCCCTGACCGACAACTACATCTGCGGCAACTTCAACCTGGACCAGGGTGGCGGCGTCGCGCACTACGGCTACAGTGCCGGTCAGAACATCATCGCCCGCAACACCATCGTCTTCAACGACAGCTTCAAGCAGACCCCGGGATCGACTCCTGCGGGTGGCGGGCTGCTCATCGCCGGCAAACCGCCGGTGCAGGGCGAGATCCAGACCGCCGGCTCGGGCAACGTCTTTGTCGACAGCAACCTCTTCCTGGGGAACGCGGCCGAAGCCGGTGACGGCGGCGGCATCCGGCTCCAGAACATCAACGGCGCCGACGTGGAGGCCAACTCGAACAACAGCAAGAAGTGGCACTCCATCGAAATCGTCAACAACATGGTGGCCAACAACCTGTCGGCCCTCGCCGGCGGCGGCATCTCGATCTTCGACGCCAAGAACGTGACCATTCGTCACAACACCATCGCGAACAACGACAGCACCGCCACCGCCGGCAACGCCTTCCCGGTCGGGTCCCCCGATCTTTCGAATGGCCACGGCGCCGGTATCGTCTCGCGGGGTCACAGCGACGCTCTGTTGGCCGCCCAGAACACGGGTGACGCGGACTTCTCCGACGCCACTCTCGAGGACAACATCGTCTGGAACAACCGGACCTTCCGCTTCAGCGGGCTCGGGGGCACCCCCGATCCGAACTTCGGTGGTGGGTCCTGGTTCGGTCTCTGCCCCGCGGTGGGCGGTGATGCAACCAATTGCGACGCTTCGATCGTCGGTGATTGGGCCGGAGACACGGCCAAATACAGCGACATCGCGGTGCTTGGCTCTGCGGGAACGCTGACCTGCACCGACTGCATCATCTCCGAACGGCTCGACGATGACCCGGCCTTCGTGGCCGAGTACGCCACTGGCAGCCGGGTCCCGACCGTCAACCAGCTCGAACAGCAGACCATCCACACCCCGTCGGCCTTCGACGAGGGCGGGAACTTCATCCGCCTCCGCTTCGGACCGCTGACCCGTTGGGATTCGGATACCACGTCGGCCACCTACGGTCAGCTCTTCGGCGACTACCACATCCAGGGCGGGTCGCCGGCCATCGACAGCGCCGGCACCAACGATCCCGCCACCGACTTCGATGGTGAACCTCGCCCCATGGGCGCAGGGAACAAACCCGATTCGGATATCGGTGCCGATGAGTACAGCACCGGCGGACTCAAAGCCCACCGGGGCGTGGCCGGCAACGCGGCCGGCAGCGCCATCGTCGACTGACAGAATCCAGCAACCCATCCCCGCCGGGGAACCGGCGGGGGTGACGACCGACCAAGGAGTGAACCATGGAACGCAAATGGCTCTACACAACGCTGATGGCGGTAGCGGTCCTG
>Ga0209344_10005743_pt1 | contig 10554 bp, 13 predicted proteins | sample Cruoilmetagenom6_FD_187293 | JGI IMG/M metagenome (GOLD analysis project Ga0209344, IMG submission 187293) | Oil polluted marine microbial communities from Coal Oil Point, Santa Barbara, California, USA - Santa Barbara Oil Seep Sample 6 (SPAdes)... | ecosystem: Environmental > Aquatic > Marine...
CAAACACATTGGAATTAAATCCAAAGGTTTCATGATTGCCAAAAACCAATTCAATGCCAATAGGTTCAGAACGTGTTTTTAAGATTGAAATGGTTTGAGGTAAAACTTCATCTGAAACGAAAAACTGATTTGCATTTTCTTTCTTTTGTGATCTAGAACGATTACTAAATAGTAAAGCCATGGCTTCGGCAGCAGCGGTTCCTTCATCTAATAAAGAAGAATTCGCCAATTCCATTCCCGTTAGCTCAGTAACCATTGTCTGATAATTTAGCAAAGCTTCTAACCTTCCCTGAGAAATTTCAGCTTGATAGGGGGTATATGAAGTATACCAACTAGGATTTTCAAAAATATTTCGTTGAATAACAGCAGGTAAAATAGTTGGGTGATAACCCAATCCAATACATGATTGGAATTGCTTGTTTTTATTTGCTAATTCTTGAATATGCGAACTAAATTCAAACTCACTCATTGGTTCAGGTAAATCGAGCGGTTTCTTTAGCTGAATATGTGTTGGAATTGTATTGTAAATGAGTTTTTGTAAAGAATCTACGCCAATGGCTGATAGCATTTCGTTAACTTCATTTTCTCTTGGACCTAAGTGCCTTAACGCAAAAGAATCTGTTTGCATCTGTTAATTTTAAGGATTTAATAATGACGAATTATAGAATTCAAAAATAACTAAAAACAACTTATTTGTAAGCCCGAAATTTATTTATTTTTTATGCCATTTATCTTTTGTTTATTTTTGTTTAATGCATCTTGTACAGCACGTTTTTGATTTTTATATTTTTAGTAATATCCATGTGGCTTTGGCCACATTTTGTTTGGCAAAAATTACCTTGTTAACTTTTGGGTACCAAGAAAATGAAGTACCTTTTTTTATATTTTTCGCTACGATTATTGCTTATAATTTTATTAGATTGTATCGGAAAATTCGAATTAAGTCTTGGTTTTATCATTGGATGGTTGCTAATAAAAACCCAATTATTTTCATTATTGTATTGTCATTTGTTTTAATGACATTTGTTGCTTTTAAATTAAGTATCAGAGCGTTGATTAGTTTGATTCCTTTTGGACTGTTTACCTTATTTTATATAATTCCGCTAAAAGGGATTACTAAAATAAATACTTCTTTACGGATGGTTTCAGGTATTAAGATATTCTTAATTGCTTTTTGTTGGGCCGGCATAACGGTTTTTTTTCCACTCATAAATTATGATGTAATTTTTTCTTTGGACGTTTGGATAGTTTTTTTGCAACGGTTTTTGTTCGTGCTGGTTATAACAATTCCCTTTGATATTAGAGATTTGGGTCATGATGAGGACACTTTAAAAACCATACCTCAAGTTTTAGGTTTACAAAATGCGAAGCGTTTTGGTTTACTTTTATTGATGCTATTTTTAGGGTTGACTTTTGTGAGAAGTTCAATTACACCTGATCAAATAAGAATTGAATTAATTATTGCAGTGATTTCCTTATTATTTCTAATAAAATCTAAAGCTACCCAATCTAAATATTATAGTGCCTTTTTTGTTGAGAGTATTCCTATTGTTTGGCTCTTGTTAGTTTTTTAACTTATTTTCTAGTATCATTAAATCGGCATTTTTTTCATTCCAATATTTAGATAAATCATCTGGAACAGGTGTAAAAACATAGGTAAAAGAGCTTAAGATAATATCATCGTCTCCATCATTGTCAACATCTCCTGCATCCATTAAAAACCATCTTCCCATCTTAGAATCTTTAAAAGTAAATGAATTGAAATTGTAAGTTTTAGAATTGACATTTTCCAGATATACGAAAGAAAATTCCGGATTATTTTCATAATCTGGAAATGTTGATAGTACACCAAAATCAACATCACCGTCTTTATCAAAATCTCTTGCAACTAATCGGGTCGCTCCGTTTAAAGCATAGAAATATTTTTCTTTAAAATTATTTTTCCCATCATTTATATGAATACGTAATCCATGATAAGGTTTTTGAACATATGATTTATCTGCATTATCACCATTTGCCGTTATAATATCATCGTCACCATCTCCATCATAATCAATAAGTTCAAACCAACTGATACCATAAATTGGACTAAAACGAATTACTTTTTCTGCGATAAACCTTAAATCGTCTTGTTGATATAATATAGTTATCGTTTCATCTCCTTGCGATGTAAGTGCAATCAAATCTTCTTTGCCATTATTATCCATATCTTTAGATAACACACGAATAGTTCCTGGTTGATTTAATAGTATGTTTTTCTTATAAATAGTGCTATCAGTTTTGGTTAATAAAGATAATTTTCCTGTAAGATTACCAAATTCACTAACCACAAGTTCCTCCTTACCGTCTTTATTAAGGTCAGTTACTAAAGTATTTACCGGTCTATGCAGCATTTCAGTAATAGGGTTTATGTTACCATCTGTTAAAGTAAAAACCCTTCCAGATGAAAATTCACTTGGATCTAATTTACCGATTGCAGTTGTATATGAGTTGTCTTTGTTTTTTGTATAGGCAATTACGGCACTACCAAATTGTTCTATACTTGAAGTTTTATTTTCCAAAAAATTATATGCTGTTAAATTACCTGAAATGTCTCCAATCTTCAGATTTTTATCTTTATTATCATATTCAAGAAAAGTGATCAATGATCCCTTAGTACTATCTAAAGAAATGGGTTTCGCTAAAAATTGAAGAAGCTCGGAGGCACTATTTGTATGATCTAGAGTGGGTATTGAGTCTGGAGCCATTGAAATGATATATTCTTTAAGAGATTCCCAATCACTTTCAGACATAATTGGTGTCATTGGGTAAATTCCTGTTTGATTAATTACGTGTTGTTCACTAAACGAAAGACCTTTCATTGGATTATAAGCAGTATCCTTCATGCCCATTCTGGCTCCCATATCAGGCAATATTTTTTCAGCCCAAATATCTTTTGGGAGGTCATTTATAGAAGGAGCTAAATGACAACTTGAGCATTGCTTCTGATAAATCGCTGCTTGTTTTTTAGATTTAGAGGATGTACAAGAAACAGTCAGCAAAATAAAAAAAAGCAGAATCGTTTTAGATATCTTCATATAATATATATTACATTACAATATAGAAATTTTAATTAAACGGAATAAAAAAACCCTTTCAAAATAAGAAAGGGTTTTTTATTTATGATGTATATTCTTTTAAGAGAACAATTTTTGCATTTTTTGACGTTCTTCTTCGGCTAATTGGGCATCAACTAATATTCTACCACTATGCTCATCAAATGTAATTTTTTTGCGATTTGCAATTTCCATTTGTTTCTGTGGAGGAATAGTAAAGAAAGAACCGCCGGAGGCACCCCTTTCAATTGCAACAACAGCTAAACCATTACGCACTTTTGATCGAATTCTTTTATATGCAGTTACTAAACGTTCTTCGATCAGCTCGCTATATTCGCCGGATTTTTTATGCAATTTTTTTTCCTCTTTTTCAGTTTCAGCCATGATAGCATCTAATTCACTTTTTTTGTGCTTCAAATGTGTATCTCTCTCCTTTATCTTTTCTTTTGCAGCTGATATGATTTCATTTTTCTGCTCAATTTTAGCAGAAAATTCTTTAATTTGCTTTTCAGCTAGTTCAATTTCTAATTCTTGAAATTCTATCTCTTTACTTAATGAATCAAACTCTCTATTATTTCTTACATTCTTTTGTTGAGTAGCATATTTTTTCAATAATGCATTCGCCTCATCAATAGTCTGTTTTCTGTTTTTTATACTAGTTTCTAAATTTTCAATATCGTTATTGAAATTTGTTAACCTGGTATTTAATCCTTCAATTTCATCTTCTAAATCTTGAACTTCTAATGGTAATTCGCCTCGAGTATTTTTAATCTCATCAATTCTTGAATCGATTAATTGTAGGTCATACAACGCTCTTAATTTCTCTTCAACAGTAACTTCTTTCTTTTTTGCCATCTCTTATAGGTAATTGATAGGGTTTGTATTGCTTTTTGATAAAATGATTGCAAAATTACGGAATTTTTTTGTAAGATGATCGGCTAAAAGGTTTTTTGTGAATTGCTCACTTTCGTAATGACCAATATCTGCTAAAACCAACTGATTTTCTGCTTTATAAAACTCATGGTATTTAAAATCTGCCGAAACATAAATATCTGTACCTGAACTCTTTGCCGCACTAATTGCAAAGCTACCTGACCCACCTAATACCGCAACTTTTTTTATAGGTTTCCCTAATAATTTTGAATGACGAATACTTTGCAAATTGAACTGTTTTTTTAAGAAACTGAAGAAGTCTTTTTCAGAGAGCTCATTTTTTAATTCGCCAACCATACCCATACCTATATTTTGATGTGTATTATCTGTAGTAACTATATCGTAAGCAACCTCTTCATATGGATGTGATTTAAACAAAGAATGAAGAATTTTATTTTCAAGATGTTTCTCAAAAATCACACTTATAAAAGTTTCATTTTCGGTATGTAACGTTCCCTTTTTACCCATAGTTGGATTTGAATTTTCATTCCCCCTATAAGTACCCTGTCCTTGCATATTAAAACTACAATCGCCATAATTACCAATATCACCTGCGCCCGCTTTATGTAAAGATTTTCTTACTTTTTCTGCATCATTATTAGGGACATAAGTTGTCAGTTTTTTTATCAATCCTGATTTTGGTAATAATATTTTAGTATTTGTCAAACCTAAAACTTCCGCCATTTTCGCTGAAACACCTTTAAGCGAGTTGTCTAATGCCGTATGGATAGCATAAATTGCAATATTATGCTGTATTGCTTTTAACACAACCCGTTCCACATACGAATTACCGTTTAACTTTTTAAGGCCAGAAAAAATAATTGGATGAAAACTCACTATCAAATTGCAATTGGCTTCAATAGCTTCATCAACAACAATTTCGAGCGTATCTAATGTAACTAGAACGCCAGTAACTTTTGTATTATAATTACCAACCAATAAACCTACGTTATCAAAATCTTCAGCATACTGTAACGGGGCAATTTCTTCGATTGAATCAGTTATATCTCTTATTATCATAAATAGTCAATGAGTTTGGGTTAAAGATAGTCCTTTTTGATAATAGTTTTTCAATACCTTTACGATTACAACTAATCTTTTATGCTTAAAATCTTTCGTAATATTAGAAAATAGTTATTATCTGAAAACAAAACCATTAAATATTTAAAATATGCTATTGGTGAAATTGTACTTGTAGTTATTGGTATATTGATTGCTCTGAATATAAACAACTGGAATCAAGAAAAAACAAATAGAAACCAAGAGCTGAATTATTATAAAAATATAAAAATACAACTCAATGAAGATAAATATGGGATTGAAGGCAGCGTATATTATAATAGTTCTTTTTTAGAACAATTTAAATATGCGATAAATATCATTGAAAAAAATGATCGAGAATCAAAGGATTCACTTGCTAAGATCGCATTAAATTTGCCAAAATTTTCAGATTTCCATCGCCAAAGTAATATCTATCAAGCCATGGTAAATAGTGGTGAAATTAAATTGTTAAAGAATCAGAAAATAATTGAAAAACTTCAGCATCTTTAAGAAACCTATATCTATATGAATAGGTTAGAAGATACTCACTCGCAAGTTTCGTTGAGCTTTGCTGTTCCAAATATTGTAAGTTCAATAAGAGTGTTTAATATGAAGGTAGAAAATCTTGAAAAATTATATTCTTTTGAATTTCAAAACCAGTTTACATTATTTATTGGTTTAATGGATGAAAAAAATGGTATCTATCAACGAGCATTAGATAGAATTCAGACGCTAAATGAATTGATTGATGATGAACTAGGAACTGAAAATACACAAGAATGAACGGATTTGATATTGTAATGGTCATTGCAATTATTCTTTTCGCAAGATTAGGTATACGACTTGTTTCTCAATATATTAAAATGAAGAAAGAAAATGATGATGATAACGAATCATAAATCCTGATAAAAAGTCAATCCGTTTTTATAAAGATCATAAAAAGCAAATTCTCGGGTACCCCAAGTAGTTTCTTTTAAAGAAGTATTTTCATGAAAAACATCTTTGGTTTTATACTCTATATACAATGCTTCTATATTCTGTGTAACTATACGAAGCATTGGGGTATTAAAATCGGATTCCCATTCTTTGGTATCATGCCATTGTAGATGAATTTCAATAGCATCTCGTTTAATACCCGCATAAAAAGGATTGGTATTATCATCAGCGAAAGCGATTTGAAAACCCAACTTTTCAACATAGAATTTTAAGGCTTCTTTTACATTCTTGACAGGAAGTATAGGATGAATTTGTTCAAGGAATCCTTTCATATTATTTACTCTTCATAGAACTGCACCACATTTTCACCATTCGATTTTTTATAACCTCGATACATTCCTGCTGAATTAAATGACCATGCAATATTCGTATCTTTGTCTAACCCAACCATACCACCACTACCTCCTAAATCACCAACTTGTTTGATTACATTATCAAGAGACTCTTTTAAAGATAGATTTTTATACCTCATTAAATTTGAGGTTTCGTGTGTAGCAACTGTTCTTATAAAATATTCGCCTGTTCCTGTAGCAGAAACGCCACAAGTATTATTATTGGCATAGGTACCAGCGCCAATAACAGGCACATCACCAACACGGCCATATTTTTTATTAGTCATTCCACCAGTTGAAGTAGCAGCTGCAATATTTCCGCTTTTATCGATAGCCACAGCACCTACAGTTCCATATTTGTGGTCATCGATCAATTCTTTTGTAACCATTGCCGAATGGTCTAAGGTTACTTTCTCGCGTTCCTGAGCTTTTAGCAATTGATTATATCTTTTTTCAGTATGGAAGTATTTATCATCAACAAATTCAATGCCGTTTAGTTTTGCAAAATCTTCAGCACCTTTACCTGCCATCATTACATGACGGGTGCTATCCATTACAACTCTAGCTGCATTTATAGGATTTTTAATTTGCTTAACACCAGCAATAGCACCAGTATTTAAGGTTTTACCATCCATAATAGAGGCATCCAGTTCATTCTTACCTAAACTATTAAAAACGGCTCCTTTACCTGCATTGAATAGTGGAGAGTCTTCCATAACATTGATTGTTTTTTGAACGGCATCTAGACTAGAACCACCTTCTTCTAAAATTTTGTAACCAACATTTAGAGCTTCCTGTAACTTGTCGCGATAAGCAATTTCTTGCTCAGGGGTCATATTTTCTTTTTTTATGGTACCTGCACCACCATGAATGACTATGGCAAAATGTTGTTCTTTAGATATTTTACTTAAAGTAGATATGTTTTCAGTTGTTTGTGATTGCGACTGGTCATTCTTACAATTAGTAAATAATAAGATCGCTAAAGCGGAAAGAAATATGATACGTTTCATAAATAGAGAATTTTGAAATATAAAAGTACAAAAGTTTTTGATGTCATGCCGAACTTGTTTCCGCATCTCACCGTTACACACCTAAAGTCCCCTCAAGGGGGCAATTTCAATACTATGTCATTCCTGCGGAGGCAGGAATCCATTTAAACGTATTTTCTGGATTCCGCATCAAGTGCGAAATGACAAAGTGTTGAATAATTAATTAAGTAAAGACTAAGTTATTTGCAACTTATTTGAATTTATTGATTTTATAAAAACTATGAAATACCTTGTGTTTGAAAAGATGAATTTTTTCTGCCCTATATTTTCACAAACCTTGTGTTTACATTGCCTAGCGAGTTCTAGAATTTTTTTTTGGATGAAAAACACTTTTATTTTAAAACAATAATTATGACAACAAAATTAAATAATATGAAAACAAATTTTTTATACTTCTTGATTTGGTCTGTCGTTCTGCTGGTTTTTTTGAGATTCACACCAAATGATAAAATAGTATTAATTGGAGATTTTTTTAAGAAGATTATAACTCCATTGGCTGTCCCTATATCTTTAGTAATAGGCGCATTTCTAGGTATTGTGAAGTATAAGAAAATTATAAAAAATAAAAAGAATAAATTACTTTAGAAGATTTTATATGGATTATGAACCCATAGAAAGTTATGGAAAATAGATTATTTGAACAATTTTTTGGATTCATTTCAATGCTTTATTATTTGAAAAAGTCTTTCGACTTTTCCCAATGCACATCCATTTCAGCTAAAGTCATTTCAGAAAGTTGTTTGCCTTCATTGTTGGCAGCTTCTTCCAAAAATTGGAAACGTTTAATAAATTTTTTGTTAGTTCTTTCTAAAGCACTTTCAGGATCAACCTTTATAAAACGCGCATAATTGATAAGTGAAAATAATACATCGCCAAACTCACTTTCTATATTTTCTTGTCTACCCTTTTGTATTTCAGAAGATAACTCAAAAAGTTCTTCTTTTACTTTGTCAAAAACCTGATGAGGTTCTTCCCAATCAAAGCCTACACCAGCGACTTTATCCTGAATTCTATTTGCTTTTACCATTGCAGGTAAACTATTAGGAACACCTTCTAACACGCTTTTTTTACCCTCTTTGAGTTTCAGTTTTTCCCAGTTGCGTTCAACTTCTTTTTCATCTTTTACGTCTATATCTCCATAAACATGAGGATGTCTGTCAATCAATTTTTGAGAAATACTATTGGCTACATCAGCAATATCAAAGTCATTAGTTTCAGATCCAATCTTTGCATAAAAAATTATATGCAGCAGTAGATCACCAAGTTCCTTCTTGATTTCAGGTAAATCATTATCTAAAATAGCATCACCAAGTTCATAGGTTTCTTCAATGGTAAGATGTCGTAAAGATTGAAGTGTTTGTTTTTTATCCCAAGGACATTTTTCACGAAGCTCGTCCATGATATCCAACAGACGTTCAAAAGCGTTTAAATGTTCTTGTCTGGAATTCATATTTATTCTTCTTCATCAGATTCTGCTTCTTCTTGTATCGAAGAAAAATCGAATTCAGCTTTAGCTAAAAGGTTATACCATTGTACAACTTTTTTGATATTTGAAGTGTATACTCTTTCTTCATCATAATCAGGTAAAACTTCGCTGAAAAAAGAAGTTAAATTTGCATTACTCTCTTTATGGCTGATTGCTTCTTTATTTTTATTTTTTTCGGCAATTGTTTTTAATACATTTCTAAGAGGTACTTCTTCTTCGTATGTATAAATAGCAATATCATTTAACACACTTACATTGTGCATTGCATTTATTGGAAGCCTCCTTTTATCTATTAAAGATTCTACGATTAAACCACCTTTAGATTGTGATATTATTTTGAATAATCCTGGTTTGCCGGTTACAGCAACGATTTTTTCTAAACTCATATTTTTATTTTTTAGGAAACTTCATTCGGTATTCAACTTCTACTTTTCCTTTTGATATATTTTCTAATTTCTTTTTTAGTAATCTTCTTTTTAATGAAGATAATTTGTCGGTAAATAAAATACCTTCTATATGATCATATTCATGCTGAATCACTCTTGCAGCCAATCCTTTAACAACTTCAGTATGTTTTTTAAAATTTTCATCAAAATATTCTATCGTTACAGTTTCTTCACGAAACACATCTTCATTGATGTTAGGAATACTTAAACATCCTTCATTAAAAGCCCACAGTTTTCCTTCTTCTTTTATGATTTCAGCATTAATAAAGACTCTTTTGTATTCTTTTAAAAAGTCTTTTTCCTTTTCATTTAATTCATCATCTTGAGAAAAAGGGGAAGTATCCACTAAAAAAAGCCGAATTGCTTTGCCAATTTGTGGTGCTGCTAGTCCAACACCACGAGCATTTTTCATGGTGTCTTTCATATTAGCTATAAGTTTATCCAGATCGGGATAATCTTTTTCAATATTTTCTCCTACTTTTCTTAAAACGGGATCGCCATACGCGATAATTGGTAATACCATTTTCAATTTTCAATTTACGATTTACGATTTACGATTTACGATTTACGATTTACGATCTCACTTCTCACTTCTCACTTCTCACTTCTAACTTCTAACTTCTAACTTCTAACTTCTAACTTCTAACTTCTAACTTCTAACTTCTAACTTCTAACTTCTAACTTCTAACTTCTAACTTCTATTTTTTAAGGCTGTAAAGATACGATTGTAATATAATTGTTGCACTAATTTCATCAATTAATGCCTTGTTCTGACGCTGTTTTTTTTTGAGACCACTATCTATCATTGTTTGAAAAGCCATTTTTGAGGTAAATCGCTCATCTACTCTTTTAATTTCAATGTTCGGAAATTGCTCTTTCAACTTTTCAATAAACGGTTTAATTAAAACCTCACTTTCTGATGGTGTATTATCCATTTGTTTAGGCTCTCCAACTAAGATTAACTCTATATTTTCTTTTTCAAAATAGTCTTTTAAAAAAGAGAAAATAATAGCAGTATCTATTGTGGTTAAACCAGAAGCAATCAATTGTAATTCATCAGTTACTGCGATTCCGGTTCTTTTTTTACCATAATCAATAGCTAAAATACGTGCCATGTAAAACTTTTATTATTCATTAAATATTTCTATTACATTTTGAAACATCGTCAAAATATAA